>Ga0209515_10001538_pt1 | contig 38210 bp, 40 predicted proteins | sample Subgroupgradi54m_FD_187454 | JGI IMG/M metagenome (GOLD analysis project Ga0209515, IMG submission 187454) | Subsurface groundwater microbial communities from S. Glens Falls, New York, USA - GMW60B uncontaminated upgradient, 5.4 m (SPAdes)... ... | reverse complement strand
TCGATGACATGCGAGTGGTGAAATGCATACCCCAGCACCTTAGCTGAGGCGGACATTTCTATTTCCCGCAAACCGGACATTATCAAAGTCCGGTTACATTCCCACGGATGTGGATAAATCTTCGGCAGCCGGAGAAAGAAAGCGATTATGAAAAAGAAATGGACATCTCTCTCGATAAAACCGCAATAATACCTCTTGTCAGATTCACTTTTTAGAATATAAGTCGTGTACAAATTCTCATCCCCCTTCGCTCATGATGTTGGGGCCATAGCTTCGGGGAATGGTGGGCAGGGAGGGGGTCGAACCCTCAATCCCTTACGGGAACCAGCTCCTAAGGCTGGCGCGTATGCCAATTCCGCCACCTGCCCATGTGTTCGCGAGAATGGGGACTTTTTACGCCTCATTCGCGACAACTCTACTGCCCTTTTCGGCTTTTTCCAAGGCCTATGTTATCCTCTTTGCTGTATGCGCGTCATCCTCATTCACGGTTTCAATGCCTCGCCTGAAATGAACTTTCATCCCTGGCTTGCCGCGGCCCTCCGCGACCGCGGGTTTGATGTGTTGACGCCGACATTGAATCTTAAGACGGGCGAAGAATTGAAATTGCCGGAATTATTGGAAAACATGCGCAAGCACATCGGCCGCCTGGACGGCAATGACATTTTGCTCGGCCATTCGCTTGGCGGCCTGCTCATGCTCCAGTATTTGGAAGCCGCGGAAATGGACGGCCCGCCGCGCGCCGCAGTTTTGGTCGCGTCGCCCTGGGTCGTCGGCAACCAAACGCTCCGTCAATTATTCATCGTGGATTTCGACGCGGACGTGCTCATGTGGAAGGCACGCGAATTTGTCGTGATTCATTCCAAAGACGATACCCTTGTTTCGGTTGACCATGGTCGCAAATGGGCGGCGATTTTGCGTGGCCGTTTTATCGAAACGAACGGAGATGGCCATTACATGGACGCGCACTATCCCATTCTGCTGAAAACGATCGAGGACATCGCCGCGCGTCCGCATGAATATGCGCCGGGACAGAGTTTGGTAAACGATTATGAGAAATAAGTTGTATCCTATTTATGTATGCAATCTCTTCGTCACGAAACAAAAGAACCGAGACCTGCGCCCAAAAAGATCCCGAAGCTTGGTTTGGTGACAACCCGACGCGAAGCGCCCGAAACGCTCGTTGAGGAGGCGCTTGAACCGATCAGCCATGAGGAAGCGAAGGAAATATCGGGGAGCGAGCAAGCGTTCATGCTTGAGATGGCATCCCGCTTCGTCGCCTCGTTCGAGAAGGAAAAGGGGCGATTGCATTTAGAAGGCGCTCGCATTCAAAACGAAATATTACACGCCGTCCACACGGGACGCATCAAGAATTTCGACCGGTTCACCCGCCAATTCCAAGAAGCCGCGTCCGTATTTCTCGGCAAAGAAGATTTTATCATTGAAGGAATGCCATTCGGGCATTATCTCACGACCATATTCGACGGAATTTTGACTGATATCGAAGTCGTGCGCCGTCTCGAGCAGTCTTTCAATAAGCGCAAACCATCGGCGGAATCGCGCCAATTTCTTGCGACGAATGACTTTTTGGATGCACGGCACAAAGTCGACTTGATCGAAATTTCGTATCGGCCCGGCGAGCCGCCGATCGTCGAGCGGGTGTGGCTCGTGCAAGTGAAGCGTTCCGAGATCCTGCCTGATCAGGTGGAAAAAATCCACCGCGTGCATGAAGGTTTCGTCCGTAACCTCGTCTCAAAAGGAGCTTTTGAAATCGATCGGCATTCCCGCGAGAAGCAGGGTGCAGCGAAAGCGTTCGAGACGAATTTTTCCCTGACGAATGTCCAAGACGGCATGAAGTCATTTCTTGAAGGCGTGGTGAAAGCGGGCGGCCTCATTCGCAGTCAGACGCTCGAACAGCTCTTTGCTGGAGCGTCTTTGCCGTCCGCGGTGTTGAAAAAATGGTTGATTGAGCCCGAAGCGGCCAGCGTTTTCAAAGTCTTGTTGGAAGGTTCGGGAGTCAGCGCCTTGCGTTCCGACGCCATTTATCAACAATTGTCCCGTTGGGCGGCCCAATATCCGCCGACGCAAGCGGAGATGTTGGCCGCCCTTCCGCCCTCCGAGTCCCCAAGTGAAATCATCGGCGCGACGACCTTCGAATCCATCGTGAGCCACGGCAAAACCGTCGAAAAACGAATCATTGTGCTTCCGCCTGGTGATATTAAAGCCTTGACAGCGGCATAAATCTATGACACAAACAATCGTCCACCCGAAAAACTCGAGAAAGGAGGTGTCGGGAGACATGGAAATTCAAACCATCGCGGCAATCCTTGGCCTCGCACCGCTCGAGGCAACCACATTGTTCGGCCTTCCCAGGCTCCGCCAGCTCGGGCGCCAGCTCGACCGCGTCCGCACCCTGCCCGTCTACAGGGAACTTGCCGCGCGGCGGGAAAGCCAGGAATTAACGGCCGAAGCTTTTTTCGCGGCCGTCGAGTCGCTCATCGCCGAATCGTCACCGGAGTCCGCGCCTGCGTGACCCCGGTTTTTCTTTTACGGACGAATTGACAGTCTTTATTGATCGTATTTAAGGTGTTGCTGGATGGATAAAAGGAGATGTCTCATGCGTGATCTGTCCTGGCTTTTGCGTTTCTTTGGAATTTCCTCGGAGACGATCGCATTTCTACGTTCTTTGAACACCCGGTATCGCATCTGTCATCTTCCAAAAGATGCCGGCGGATTCCGCGTCATCGCCGTTCCGCCGGAAGAATTGATGCGGTTTCAGCGTCAGCTTCAGCGCCATCTTCTGCGCTTTGCTCCGATCTCCGATTGCGTTCACGGTTCCATGCGTGGACATTCCACGAAGACACAGGCGCTTATGCACCGGCAAGCTTCCGCGCTCCTTTCTTTCGACTTAAAGGACGCGTTTACTCAAGCGACAGTCGCCCAGGTTGCGGATGCATTTCGCTTTCTCGCTTTCGATGACCACGTGAGCGAAATGCTTGCCGCGCTCACCACGTTTGACGGTTCGCTCCCGCAAGGAGCACCCACCTCGAATATGTTGTGGAACCTGGTATGCCGGCAGTTGGACGAACGATTGCTTTGGGTGGCCGAGCGCTTCGATCTCACCTATACGCGTTACACCGATGAACTGTTCTTTTCTCATCCCCAGACAATCGAGCGGGCCAAGCGTCAGGCGATTGAGACATGGGTGGAGCAGACGGGATTTGTCCTCAACTGCCGCAAGACGCGCTACCAGCATGTCCGGTCCGGGGCCCTTCAGCTTACCGGCCTTTCGATACATGCCGGCTTGGTCACCGTGACGCGTGCCGAAATCGAACGGTTGCGGGCCCTCGTGCACATGGCGACCGTACACCGTCTGCCACGCGCCTATATCGAAGGAGAAATTGGTCGCATTCGGCATGTGTATCGGCCTCGTCTCATGCCCCATCGCCTGTGGCCCGTCTACGAACGGTATCGCTCCTTGTGTGTTTAGGAGCGCGTGTTATTCTCTTGATGGGTCTCTGCTCCTACCAGAATGTAGGAAGTAGCACCGCTCTCGGAGGGACTTTTCCTCCAAGAAGGTATGTGCCCCGCCTTCCATTTTGCACGGGGCGCGCGCTTCTTCCTCCGGTCGGTGGCAACCATCGGCTGAACCCATGCTTCCGCCCCTCTTGTGCGCTGCGCGCGGCGGCCGTCGGATCTGTGGTAGAACACGACCTATCCCCGGTGAACGATATCCGGGGTTTTTCTTTTATGTCCCTAGAAATTTTACGCAAAATTTTTAAAAAAAGCGCCCGTTGAGACGGTCGCGGGAATAGCGACGTCATTTCAGGCGATGAAGAGAGATGCATTGCTATTCGCGTGGCTTCGACCCGTCCGGCACAGAAGTGCCGAGCTGGCTTTCGCACATGTCCTCGCAGGGATTCTGGGCGTTTTTGCGGTGAAGTACGCCGTCACGAACGCCAGATTCGTAAAATTGTGTCACCACGACGCGCTTTTGTTTGATGAAGTAGAACGTTCTTGAATCCTTGGGATTTTTTCCTTTCACGACCTCTTCCGTTATGAAGGTCATTTCGAGGAAATGCGGCCACCATACCGTGAACAATCCCTCGGTGGAGAATAAACGACATGCCGCTTCCACACGCCGCAATTGTCGTCGTCGGTCTTCCGGCGGGTTTTCAGGAAACAATTGATCGAACGGACCCACAAGCGCGCGGATATTCACCGAGCGTTCCTTGCCCCCGAGATCAAACCGATCTTCCCGGTGACTTGCCGTGTCTCCTTGAGCCGTCTTTACCGCAACGGGTGTGGCCTTGATATTGCAGCTGAATATCCTGATCCCTTTCCCGAAGCGCCTTTGCAATTCGAAACGCAGAAGCTCCTCGGCAAGCATGATGGAGAATGGTCGTTCCGATCTATGCCCTTTTTGACGGAACATGATTCGCCTCATCCCATCTTAGGATCGTGAGCGCACGTGTTTTGCGGCTGTCATCCCGACAGCGGTTTACTGCCATAAAGCGGCACATCGCTGTCGGCATTCCCTAAATAAACAAGGAAAAGACGGCCGTGTCAATATGCGTATCCTCGCCAAGTTTTCCACTGTGGATGAAGGAAGATAGTACTCTTGACAGCATTTTCCCATGCCATTAAGATACCGCCACAACTTAAGACTTACTCACACCTTCTTTGTCCCTGGAATATCGGCTGCTCTCGAGGGATGGAGAAGAAGGCGTGGAGAATTATGGGAAACACAATGTTCGGGATTCTTCATCAGCCATCTAGGTGAGCTTCGAGTCTTTTCGAGCTTCACAGGACTGCGCTGATGCGCGGTCCTGTTTGTTTCCAAGCCTTCGAAGCAGATCCCGCCTCTTTACAATAAAGACGCAGGACCTGGTCCGAAGGGCCAGCGTGCACATTCACAATTGAACAAGTTGGAAAAGTACATGAGAATTTTAACCTCCACGGTGGAACGGTTTGTGGCGTTGTAAGCGCCGTGAAACGTGCCTAGGAGATGGCGAGATAAAATTTTTGATATTTCGATGCGCGACGAGCACCCGACGGATGCGTAGGTAATCCTATGTTGACGGAGGGAGTGCAGGAGCAAGCCGAAAGATCAAAATTTTAGCCGCCAGATCATATTTCACCGTGGTTGTAGAGCATAAGGGCATACGGTGGATGGCTCGACAGAACATGCCGATGAAGGACGTAGCAGCCTGCGATAAGCTCCGGGGAGGTGGCAAGCAACCGTTGATCCGGAGATTTCCGAATGGGGAAACCTTGCATGGGGAATGCCATGCAGTCCTGCACTGAATACATAGGTGTAGGTCGGGCACCTGGTGAAGTGAAACATCTCAGTAACCAGAGGAACAGAAAAAGAAAGAGTATATTCCCTTAGTAGTGGCGAACGAAAGGGGAACAGCCTAAACTTCACGCGTGAAGTTTACGTGAACAGGGGAACGCAAGTTTTTCTGGAATCGTTGATGAAAGGTGGAAGCCGTTGCGCGTGAAGTGTTGTAAGAGGAAAGCATTGTGTTCTTCCAAACACAGACGGAATGCATGATCGATAGGAGAGGCTCTTGGAACAGAGCGCCAAAGAGGGTGAAAGCCCCGTATCTTAAATCGTTTAGGCGACCGTTGTTTTCATTCTTGAGTACCACGAGACACGTGAAATCTTGTGGGAAGCTACCGCGACTATGTGGTAAGGCTAAATACATGTTCTGATCGATAGTGAACAAGTACCGCGAGGGAAAGCTGAAAAGCACCCCGGGAGGGGAATGAAATAGTATCTGAAACCGTATGCTTACAAGGAGTCGGAGCTTCGCCGCAAGGCGGGGTGACGGCATTCCTATTGAAGAATGAGCCAACGAGTGTGTTGCATGTCGCTTGGTTAAGTCCTATGGGACGAAGCCGTAGTGAAAGCGAGCGTTAACTGCGCGTCGTCTCATGCTGTACTCGCACATGATCCGCAAGGGTGATGTGTCGGGTACAACATGAGAGGGTGACATGCACACGACCCGAAACCGGGTGACCTATCCATGGCCAGGTTGAAGCGGGCGTAACAACCCGTGGAGGACCGAACTCACGCACTGTGCAAAATGCGGGGATGAGCTGTGGATAGCGGAGAAATTCCAATCGAACTCGGTAATAGCTGGTTCTCCCCGAGATAGCTTATGGGCTAGCGTCGGCAAATAGCGTGTGGGGGGTAGAGCACTGAATGGGGACTTCGCCGCAAGGTAGAAGCCCTAACCAAACTCCGAATACCCATACGTGTTCCCGGCAGTCAGACGATGGGGGCTAAGCTCCATCCGTCGAGAGGGGAACAGCCCAGATCTCAAACTAAGGCCCCTCAATCGCCATTAAGTGTAAAAGGTGGTGGGAAGGCTTATACAACCAGGAGGTTGGCTTAGAAGCAGCCACCCTTTAAAGAAAGCGTAACAGCTCACTGGTCAAGCTTTCCTGCGCCGAAAATGTACCGGGGCTCAAATGGCGTGCCGAAGTTGAGGGTTTTCCGGCCTTTAGGCCGGAGAGCGGTAGGGGAGCATTCGCATCCGCGATGAAGTCGTGTCGTGAGACATGGTGGAGCGTTGCGAAGGGAGAATGTTGGCATAAGTAGCATAAAGAGGGGTGAGAACCCCCTCCATCGTAAACCCAAGGTTTCCTGGGCAACGCAAATCGACCCAGGGTTAGTCGGGAGCTAAGGTGAGGCCGAGAGGCGTAACCGATGCACAGCTGGTTCATATTCCAGCACCCTGTTTTCACCGATGTGGGGACGCTTTGAGAATCTTCCCGCGTCCTATGGCTATGACGTTGGGCGCGCGCAGGTGGCTGATTGGCAAATCCGTCAGCGTAATCCAGTGCGTGATCGCAAGCCGGCCGCAAGGCTGGCAAGGGGAGCGAAACTTGGAGCCAAGAAAAGCCGCTAGGGTTCATGAAACACAGGCCCGTACCGGAAACCGACACAGGTGGGTGGGCGCGTAATGTGCCAAGATGTACGAGAGAACCCTCGTTAAGGAACTCGGCAATTCAATGGCCGTAACTTAGGGATAAGGCCTGGTTGCCCCCGGGAGGGGGCGACCCGCAGCGAAAGACGCTAAGCGACTGTTTATCAAAAACACAGGTTCGTGCTAAACCGTAAGGTGATGTATACGAGCTGATGCCTGGCCAGTGTCCGAACGTTAAAGAAGGGGGTTAGCCGCAAGGCAAAGCCTTCGACTGAAGCGCGGATGAACGCCGGCGATAACTATAGACACGATTGTAGTTATCTAAAAAAATCTAGCTATTTGCGGGAAACTCCGCCCAGACCATCCGTACGTACAGGTAAAGCTGTTGTCACAATCGGATGGGTAACATGGCCAAATGCCATTGGCGGACAATCCGCAGGAAAGGCTTTCTATGAATATTTCAGATGCGTGGTTGAAAACGATTCCTTCGAGAATAGGAGATTATCTCGCAGGATTTGCGGATGGAGAAGGAAGCTTCATTGTTTCCGTTCGTCATCGATCAGACCACGCCATGGGATGGCAAATAGACATGACATTCAACGTGTCGCAAAAAGAACGGCACATCCTTGCGTACTTTAAGCGGTATCTCGGGTGCGGACGGTTTCAACAGCGACCCGACGGCGTCTTCTATTATGTCGTTTCAAACCAACGGTCCGTTTTAGAGCGGGTGATCCCGTTTTTTGAGCGGTTCCCGTTCCTCTCACAAAGAAAGCAATCCAATTTCGCCATTTTCAAAAAAATAGCGTCGATTGTTTCTAAAAAAGAACACCTTACACCTCAAGGACTTGAACAGATCATGCGTCTGCGCGAGCGCTTGAATGAAGGGAGAGGAAGAACCAGAAAATATTCTTTGCATGATTACAAAGAATCATGCGAGAAAGAATCCTCAGAGACTATACGCTAGAAGCCAAAACTTGTTTGGTTAAGATAGAGTCCGATCTCATGTGAAAACGTGAGCCCCGTATTGCTCAACCGGGGATTCGTAAAACGAATTAACAGCATAAATCGTCCTAAGGTAGCGAAATTCCTTGTCGGGTGAGTTCCGACCTGCACGAATGGCATAACGACTTAGCGACTCTCTCAACGAGGGACTCGGCGAAATTGCAAGATGAGTGAAGATGCTCATTATCCGTGGTTAGACGAAAAGACCCCGTGAAGCTTTACTACAACTTGTTCTTGAATTCATGCTTCGCATGTTGAGCGTAGGTGGGAGCTTCGGCGCCAATGAGACACCACCCTTGCGCTGTGTGAATTCTAACCAGATACCGTGAATCCGGTGTCAGGGACAGGAACTGGTGGGTAGTTTACCTGGGGCGGGTGCCTCCTAAAAGGTAACGGAGGCGTTTACAAAGGTCGGCTTGGAGCGGATGGAAATCGCTCTGGACGTGCAAACGCAAAAGCCGGCTTTACTGCAAGACTTACAAGTCGCGCAGTCGCGAAAGCGGAAGTTAGTGATCCGACCGTACGAAGTAGGACGGCGGAAGCTCATCGGATAAAAGCTACTCCGGGGATAACAGGCTGATCCCTCCCAAGAGTCCACATCGACGGAGGGGTTTGGCACCTCGATGTCGGCTCATCGCATCCTGGGGCTGGAGAAGGTCCCAATGGTTTGGCTGTTCGCCAATTAAAGCGGTACGTGAGCTGGGTTCAGAACGTCGTAAATAACTTGCGACCTCCCCCTGTAAAGGGGGAGTAAAAACTGACTATATCGGTGAAATCCTCCTCAGCATGACCGAACGCTGAGAGGGCAATACCGAGGGAAGATTCGTGATACGATCGGAGCGGTATGTTCTCCGAATTAGAAAAGGCCTATATTGCAGGATTTCTCGACGCGACGGCTGTGTCATGTTTCAGCTCGTTCGGCGTAAGGATTATGTCTTCGGCTACCAAGTGCGCGCGAGCGTTGTCTTCTTTCAGAAGACGGTGCATCGCGATCATTTGGAGTGGTTGAAGACAAAACTGCATGCAGGGTATGTCCGCGATCGAAACGATGGAATGTCTGAATACACGATCGTAGGCATTAAACCTGTACGGACGACGCTCGAGTTGCTTCAACCATTTATTCGGTTAAAGCATCTCCACGCCGTTCTTGCCTTCAAGATTTTCGAAGCATTACCGAAGCGATTTACTCCTGAACGGCTTATCACTGTCGGGAAGTTGGTGGATCAATTTGTGCAATTGAATTACTCGAAACGTCGTACAAACACGACACAAATCATTGAGAAATTCTTTGCAGAAAAAACACCAGTCACGATTCCCCGTAACGACTGATTCCAAGTACCGAGAGGGAACGGATGAGATAGCGGTGTCACCGGATGAAATCTTGTACCGTTATCACACGTCAGCCCCGCCGTGCACGCAAAGCCAGCACAGGCGGGTGAAGATATAGTCTATGCCATTAGAAACAATGGATATCATGGAGACAGTTCGGTCTCCTATCTACCATGGACGTTGAAGATTGAGGGGGCGCTTCCCTAGTACGAGAGGACCGGGAAGCAGGAACCTCTCGTGTGCCGGTTGTCCTGCCAAGGGCATCGCCGGGTAGCGATGTTCAGTTCGGATAAGCGCTGAAAGCATCTAAGCGCGAAGCCGACCCCAAGATAAGTCTTCGTATGAGACTCCTGCGAGACCAGCAGGTTGATAGGCCGCAGATGGAAGCGCGGTAACGCGTGTAGTCGAGCGGTACTAATCGGTCGAGCTCTACAACCACGGTGAGGTTATGATCTTCTCAAGATACATTCCAACAAAAAGGGGCGCAAAGTCTCGGTGCCATTTCCCGGCGGGTCACACCCGTTCCCATCCCGAACACGGAAGTTAAGCCGCACGGGGCCGATGGTAGTCCGATTGGGCGAGAGTAGGTAGGCGCCGGGACCTTGTTCCTCTTTTTTGGAAGAGAGCGAAAGCGGCAGCTCAGGCTGCCGCTTTTGTGTTTGCGTCTGTTTCGTGCGGAACGGACGCGCTCCACAGGCCGTTAAAGATCGCGCTCATGAATCGGTGGTGTTCTGGAGAATGAACGAGCAATGCGTACGCGTTTTGCCGCGAAGAAATGTATAAGGTGCGGTCATCGTAGAGAAACATCGTCGTTTCGAATGTTCCTTGCATGACGGACGGCAGGACGCGCACATCCGCATGGCCCTCGTACAGTGTTTGAAACACAGATGCGTCGATGCGACGTTCCCAGAGATTGCGCGTACGAATAGCGCGATGATTTCGTTCATTCACGTATTCCGCCACGAACGCGTTGCCAAGTTCTTTGAAAAAATTATTTTCGGGCGCGAGCGAATCGATATGGGCCGATTTCGCATAAAGCGTATCGCGGATGACTTGCCGTACGGCCGCTTCGCCTTCGTAAAAGGAAACCGATGGCTTTTCCGCGACGGATAAGCGTTGATGCGTAAGAATTCGTTCGGTCCAGGCGTTCAAGGATTCGGTGACGGCTGCGGCTTTTCGGACCTGATCTTCCGAGATGGAAAGTAAGGCATTTGGATCGAATGCGAATCGGCCGCGTTCTTTTCCCGTTTTAAACACGATACCCCGTTCGGCTAGCCTTTGCAGGGCATAGTAGACCGTCGGTCGTTTTAATCCCGTGCGCTTCTGAATTTCAGAAACACGAACACCACCTTCGCTCATACACAAACAAATAGCCGTTTCCGCATCCGAAAGACCGAGTTTATTGAGCAATTCTTTTGGATTTTGCATATTGTATAGTTGTTATTATACATACTATGCAAATAAAAGCCAACCGGCTAATGTGCAGTCAGTTCTTTCATAGCAGGCGTTTCAACCCGTTCAAGGAGGCAGTCATGGAATCTCGTGTGCTGATCCCGGGCTCGTACGATCCGCCCACCAAGGGCCACGAACATGTCTGGCGCACGATGGGCGCGATGGGACACACGGTCGTTGTCGGCATCGGTCGGAACGCGGCGAAGGCATCCGCCTTGCTGCGTCCGGAAACGCGCGCTGAACTGGCGCGTCGCGTGCTGGCGACTCACGCATGCAAGAGTGAAGTCGTCTTGTACGACGGCCTCATCGACCAGACGGTTCGGGAGAGCCGGACGTCCGCCGTCATCCGCGGCTTGCGCGGTGGGGAAGATTTGAGCACCGAGTTCGCCATGGGCGACTACTTGGGCCGTCAGGGTTCGGTTCCGGTGCTCTGCGTCCTCACGCCGCCGGAAATGCGCACGTTCAGCAGTTCATTCGTCCGTCAGCTCCTGCCGTTCGAGGGAACGGACGTCGATCTCAAGCGCCTGCTCCCCGACGCCGTGTTCCGCTGTCTGTGCGGCGGAGCGCTCGCCCTGCGCAGGCCTTTTCACGACCTGTGGAAGGCCATGGGCGCGTCTGGAAATCCGGATAACGTCTTTGAAGATCTTTTGCTCCGTTATGGCGCGAACGGGCGCGAATATCACACGTTCGTCCACATCAAGTGGGTCTGGAAACGGATCGCAGAAATCCGCGCGGCCGTATCAGACGGTCCAGCATTTGCCCGCACGGATTGGAACGCGATCCTATGGGCCGCCATCTTCCACGACGCCGTCATGGAAGGGAAAAAGGACGATGAGATTCGTTCGGCGGATCTTGCCGCCGTGACGGCCGGGGATGCGGGAATGGATGCCGCGTTCAGCGAGAACGTACATCGTTTCGTTCTTGCCACGGCGCACGAAGCGGTATCCGACGACCCAGAAACCCAGGTGCTGCCCGACGCGGATTTGGCCATTCTCGGCGCGCCCGAGACGGAGTTCGACGCCTACGAGGCGCGCGTGCGGGAAGAGTGGAATTTCGTTCCGGATGCCGCATTCCGTGAGGGCCGCGCGAACATTCTGAGCCGTTTTCTTACGCGACCGATCTATCAGACGGCCTATGCCCGCGCGCGTTGGGAAGACACGGCCCGCGCCAATCTGGCGCGCTCCATCGCCCGCCTGCGCGGCGACGCGCCTTATCCCGGCGCTCCGCGATTGCCGGTCGAAGCATGACTCCGCCTATGCGGAGTTTTTTCTATCAAGAAAAAAGCCGTTTCGAAGTTCGAAACGGCGGCATGAGACCGTGTGTTACGCGCGAGCCCCTCTTCCAAAGCGAGAATGGCAAACGGCATGGATGCTTCATCATGAGGCCACCCTTTTTGTCAAGCGTCTTTTCCCGTATCATGCCTTGGTATGTCCGCGCCCTCTCCTTGCTATTTCTGCTATGCCTTAAAATTTGGTCTCGTTTTTGCTGTGGCGTTCGTTGCGGGCATCATTTGGATCGTGCGATTTACGTCTTGAATATCCAAAGGGTTCTGCTACGCTGGAGCGCACTATGGATATGAAATCTCAACGCTCGGTTCGCGTTGTCATTCTCGCGGGTGGGAAGGGAACGCGGATGAAATCGGAGCGACCCAAGGTATTGACCTTGGTGGGGGGCAAACCCATCTTGGCCCATCTTCTGGCATCCGTACGGGCCTCCGGCATTGATCCGCATCCCGTTCTCATTATCGGCTATCGCGGAGATGACATTCGCGCGGCGATGGGAGACGCATGTGCGTACGCGGTGCAGACGGAACAGCTCGGCACGGGGCATGCTGTCTCCGTCGCGCGCAGCGCCGTGGGCGCGGCCGATGCAGTCGTCGTCTTGTACGGCGATCATCCATTCGTGTCCGCGCAAACCATGCGGCGTCTCGTCTCACGACACAAGGAAAGAAAAAACACGCTGACGCTCATGACGACGACCATTCCGTCATTTGATGGATGGTACAAAGCCTTCGAGCGTTGGGGCCGCATTTTGCGCGGAGTGGATGGCCACATAACGAATATTCGGCAATTTAAAGATGCGTCCGAAGCGGAAAAGGAAATTCGCGAAGTGGATCCAGCTCTCTTTTGCTTTGACGCCGCGTGGCTGTGGCCGAATGTCGCCGCACTGCGCAATGAAAATGCGCAGAAGGAATATTATCTGACCGACCTTATTGCGACAGCCATTGCGCAAGGCCGCATGATCTCGTCCATTCCCGTTCAGCCGGAAGAAGTTGTCGGCATCAATACACCGGAAGAGCGGGAAATTGCGGAGCAAATTCTTCGAAAACAGTCCTAAACACAAAAACTCCCGACGCGTCATCGGGAGCTTTTGAATTTTTCTTAGCGGCGGCGCTTCGCCGCCTTACGCTTCTTCGCATGCTTCTTCATTTTCTTCGCCGGTTTTCGTTTTGTCGCCTTTTTCTTTTTAGCCATAGAAATAATTCCTCCTTAGGAGATCCGAACGGATCTCTTCAAGCGTGCGTGCGCTTGTGCACAAGGACACGCGTCGCCATCGCATGACGCGAATGCAGCTGACGATTGCAAATAGTATAACACGAAATGCAAGAGATGGGCTGTGGATGAAAAATAAAATATTGCTTCTCGTGATGAGAACAGAAAAAAAGAAACGTAAAAAATAATTTTGGTACATCAGTTGACGCTTCAAACGAAAACCGTTATGTTTATCCCGCTTCCGCGTCAGATCGGGGGCCATTCACTCAGTTGGTTCCCGCCGTCCAAGCGTTTAAGCGAATGATTCGGTAAAAAATGATGGGCTGTTAGCTCAGTTGGTACCCGCCGTCCATCGGATGCCTTATGACGGGCGGGCCCGGCCGTCCTCCCGCATGTATCACATAGCGGGTGGACGTCGGGGAGCACCGCGTTTGCAAGAAAAGCTTATGTATTTCACGTATGTCTTGCTCTGTAGGGACGAAAAACTTTATATTGGCTTCAGTGGGGATCTAAAGGAAAGAATACATGAGCATGAGGGTGGAAATGTGGCAGCAACTCAACACAGGAGACCCGTGACGCTTATCTATTACGAAGCGTGTTTATCTAAAGAGGCTGCCATGCAAAGGGAACGGTATTTTAAAACAGGATTTGGAAGGCAGTTTCTTAAAAAGCGTCTCAACGTGTGATTCGGTAAAAAATGATGGGCTGTTAGCTCAGTTGGTAGAGCACCGCGTTTGCAACGCGGGGGTCGTCGGTTCAAATCCGACACAGTCCACCACTTGGGGCAGAAATTACGTCTGATGATAGAGCTATGTCTGTGAAACAGGTAAAGATGAAACAAGACAAGTTTCGTCATGCGCGCGGCGGGTGGTCGCGCTTGCTTGAGATCCGGTGCGAACATTGCGAAACAGTCGTCGCCTCTATCAAAAAGACGGTCCAGGCCCCCTGAAGCGGATGTACTTGGATAGAATCTTTGCACCGGAAAAGATGGTCGGTTTGCAATATACGCCGTTCAAGAATCTCAAGGACTTCATTTGTATGAATTGTGAGCGCGTACTCGCGGTGCCGTTCGTCTATCAGAAAGAACGGAGACCGTCCTTTCGTTTGTTCGAAGGAAGCGTAAGAAAAAGAATTACAAAGAATTCAGATAAAAAATCCGCCTCATGAAGAGACGGATTTTTCGTTCACGTCTTTACCGCATTCGGCGGTTTCTTTCCTGCGACGAATGCGAGAATGTTCTGGGCGGCGGTACGCGACATGGCTTGGCGGGTTTCTTCGGTGGCGGAGGCGGTGTGCGGCGTGAGGACGACGTTTTGCAAATGAATGAGCGCCGTCGCATCGCTTGCGCTGCAGGCGACATTCGGTTCGCATTCGTATACGTCGAGACCGGCGCCGGCGATTTGTTTTTTCTTCAAAGCCTTGATGAGAGCGACTTCGTCAATGATGGGGCCGCGCGACGTGTTGATGAGAAACGCGGACTTTTTCATCATGCCAAGCTCTTTTGCGCCGATCAAATGATGGGTCGAAGGTAAAAGCGGTACGTGAAGCGAAATGAAATCCGCTGTTTTTAGCAGTACTTCTTTTGAAAGGAATTTCGCGCCCGTATTCGTCTCAAGATCCTTGTTTCGTTTAATATCGCTGTACACGATATTGACCCCGAAGCCGTCGTGCAAACGACGGACAACGGAAGTGCCGATGGCGCCCGTGCCGATGATGCCAACGGTTTTTCCGACGATGTCGGTGCCAAGCAAAAGTTTCGGTCCCCATGCACGGTATTTGCCATCGCGCGTAAACTGATCGGTTTCCACAATGCGATGCGCCAAAGCGAACATAAGCGCGATGGCATGCTCAGCCACAGATTCCGTTACGCTCGGATGCGCGGCATTGGTCACGACGATGCCGCGGCGTTTTGCTTCCACGATGTCTATATTGTCGAAGCCGACGGCATAATTTGCAATCATTTTGAGTTGCGGTCCCGCGGCGTCGAACACTTCGGCGTCCAGGCATTCCGTCAAAATCGACAAAATGATGTCTTTTCCCCGTACGCGCTTGAGCAATTCTTTCCGCGAGATGGCCCGGTCCTTTTCATAGACTTCTACCTTAAGCGACCGGTTCTTTCGCAAGAGCCTCAACCCCTGGTCGGGAATGTCGCGGGTGATGAAGACGGAGAAGAATTTCATAGGATGAGCGATTTCACCGGCACCCTTGCGAGCATCGGCGGCGTGGGCCATTTTTTCAAAATGCCGTGTTTCGCTCCGATATGGCCGACAACGGATTCGGCATTAAGGGTGCCAAGAGCCAAAGCTTGCGGCAAAGAAAATCCTTTGAACAAACCAGCGACCAAAGCGGAACCAAAGGCATCGCCCGCACCCGCGCGCGATAGGGAAGGAGCGTCGGTTGTTCCGGAATGCCAGGCTTGCTTGCCGGAAAAGGCATCGCTTCCTTTTTCCCCATTCGTGATAACGACATGACCGCGCGCTCCGGCGACATATAATTTGTGATAGGCATCGGCGGGTTCGGAAGAGCCGGTCAGTTTTTCGGCCTCTTCTCGATTAAGCAATAACAAGGAAATCGACGGGAGAATTTGCCGCCATGCGGAAAGGCCCGTATCCATTTCCTTGCCGCCAGGATTCCATGCAAGCAAGGTGCCGTGTCGCGCCGCCTGTTTTGCGATGCGCGCCGCAAGCGCATGATTGCCGCCAAGCGATGTCAGATAAATCCAATGCGCATTCAGGGCATCCCAAGGGATATCCGCCGCTTTGAACTCGCCGGACACGCCTCGATAGGTGAGAATGCTGCGTTCCCCGCCTTTGGCCGTAAGTAAAACAGAATAGGCCGTTTCGCCATTGCGCACGTGGCGCATGAGAGTCGTATCCACCTTCTCGCGGCCCAAGTCCACGACGATTTCGCGTCCCGACGCATCGTCTCCCACGCGACAGATCGCGGCCGTTTTGAAACCAAGCCGCGCAAACGTAACCGCGGCATTCGTCGCCCCGCCGCCGGTCGTTTCCACTTTTTGATCAATGTCTATTTTGCTTCCGAGCGGCACGCATTCGCCGACACCGTTTTCAAATTTCTCGGAACGGATCAATTGGAAGCGATCCGAAAGAAGAAAAACATCGCGGGTTGCCGCACCAATCGTGATGATATCGCGCATAGTTTTTGCATTGTACCTTGTATTGACTTTTGGCCCAAAAGGTAGTATAAATGTTCCTTCCAGAACGCGGCCGAAAGCCCGCAAAACTGGGAGAAACGGCAATCCTGGGGCCCCGGCAATAGAGCTTGGGTGAGAGGAAGGCCCACCCGGAGTTGCAGAAGAAATAGTGGATCGTCGCTCTCGGCTCGTTCGCGCTCAGCGACGGCAACCGGTACGTCGCGGTGCTCAACTCGAACGACGGCCAGTCGGTCCTCGTCGGCGGCTGGTTCGACCGCGGGTGGGATGCCGGCCGCCGCTTCCTATTCGTCCGCAAGTAGCACTCGGACCCTCGGTTTCTTGGCTCTCCGTGTCGGTCCTCGAAACCCTTGGTCCCTTGGCCCTTGCTCTCACGTGGAGGCTCTGCACGAACTTGTGCGGAGCCCCCATTTCTTTTTGTCCGCGTTTTCGGTAATTTGGTGTCAGGTGAGGCGCATATGCAAAAGGTCACAGCCTTTTCATACGCTCGAAAGTCTTGGCTCCGTGCGTATTGAAGGCAACAACACTACGCTGGCTGATGTGGTGGAAAAAACAATTGATGGATCGCTCAAAACCTCGAAAGAGGAACAGATCAAAGAGCTGATGAACAATCAGAGGACTTTGGTGTATTTTATCTTTCAATGTTAGTTTATAGCAGAATTCACATTTCAAGACCTGACCCCATTCACGACGACGTCGCATTCTGAATCAAGCCTGTTTTTCCGTTTTAAATGTCGGCATGCGGCGCAAATGACTTTTTATGTGCGCCAGAGAGAGCAATCCTGCCGTGGGGCCGATTTTTCCCACCACGGAAGCGGCATTTGCCGCGCCCCATTTCATCGCTTCTTCCGCTGTGAGCCCGGACATCATGGCGCCAAGAAATCCCGTGGCATAGGCATCGCCGGCCCCGGTCATTTCCACGGCTTTTCCAGGGTAAATGGGGCAAAAACGAATCGTTTTTCCGTCGAAATGGTAGGAGCCGTTTTTCCCGTCCGTGATGACGACATGATGGCAACCGAGTTTGAACAAAGCGGGCGCCAAGTGATGCGCTTCCACCGACGTTTCTTGGGTCAAAGTTTGAGCTTCTTCTTTGTTTACAAAAAGGATTTCCGTTTCGTGTATAAGGTCGAATAGATGCGGACGGCGTTCGCGTATTTGCACGCTGCCGGGATTAAAACCGACCTTCACCTCATGCTTGCGGGCATGGGCTGACACGCTCCGATAGAGTTTTTCATATCCTTCGCCCATTTCACCGACATAGAGCCATGAGCTTTTTGGAAGATCCGACGGCAGGCGATAGGCATGCTTGATGTGGGACGTGAGGATGGTGCGGTCCCCTTTGAAATTCAACACGACGGAAGAACTGCTCATTTCTCCGGGCACGGTGCGGATGAATTTTGTGTTTACCCGTTCTTTTGCCAGATGTTCCAAAGCCATTTGGCGCGTGCCATCTCCTCCCATATTGCTGATAATGCCCGTTTTGAATCCCATGCGCGAAAGGCCGGTGGCGACATTGGGCCCCGAGCCGGCGATTTGGGCATCCACGACGCTCACGGAAATTTTCGCCCCATATTCAAGACACAATAAACATTCCGGCATTTTGAGCTGGCATTGCAAGGACGCTTGATCCAGCAAGACGAAGGTATCGAGTTTTATATCGCCGATGGAGAAGAGGTCGAACATAGGATTAGTTCCATTTCTTTGGTGTGCGGGCCAGCGCTTCCTTTATTTTCGCTTTTTGTATGTCTGCCAGACGAGCTTTTGCTTCCGTTACATACCCTGGTTCTGCGGCGACGCTTTCGCCGTACTTGCGGGCGATGGCGCGCAAAACGGCCTTGACGACGAAGGGGGCGGAAAGGCCGAAGGCTTCCATCAATTCATTCGGTTCGCCGCTTTCACCGAAACGATCCTGCATGCCCATGCGTTCGATGGGGACGGGAAGGGTGGCGCCGAGCAATTCACTCACGGCCCCGCCGAGACCTCCCGCCGCCTGCGCTTCTTCGATCGTGACAATCGCACCCGTTTCTTTTGCGGCCGCCACTATGGTTTTTTCATCCAGCGGCTTGATTGAATGCGCATTGATCACCCGCGTTTCCACGCCGTGTTCGCGCGAAAGGATTTCCGCGGCGACAAGGGCTTGGTAGATCAATGGACCCGCGCCGATGATCGCGGCATCGTCGCCGAAGCGGAAAACTTCAGCTCGTCCGATGCGAAACGGCGTCTTTGGCGTGGTGAACATGGGCGTTTTTTCACGGGCGAAACGAAGATAAGACGGACCTTGTTGTTTGGCGATGGCCATGGTTGCCTTTTTCGTCTCGACGAAGTCGCACGGCACTTCCACGCGCATGTTCGGCATGACGCGCATGAGGGCGATGTCTTCGGTCATTTGATGGGTGGCGCCGTCGGGGCCCACCGAGACGCCTGCATGCGCTCCGGCGATTTTCACATTTGCTTGGTTGAGGGCGATCGTGGTGCGTATTTGTTCCCAATTTCGGCCGGGGGAAAAGCATGCATAGCTGGCGATAAACGGGATTTTCCCTGCCAAAGCCATGCCCGCGGCAATGGAGGCGAGCGACTGTTCGGAAACGCCGAGCTGTACGAAGCGTTCCGGAAATGCTTTTTTGAACCCAAGCGTGCGCGTCGATTCGGACAGATCCGCGCACAAGGCCACCACGCGCCCATCCTCCGCGCCGGCTTGAACCAAGCCCTCTCCATAGCCGTCGCGGGTGGGGACGCGCTTCACTTTTTCGGGAGACAAAATGTCTCGGACCAAGTGAGCGGCTTTATTGAGGCCGCGGAGAATTGCCGCCATAGATTATTGATGTTCGCTTTTAATACGGCCGCCCAAGGTTCGCAATTGTTCGAGGGCCAGCCGCGATTCATCGCCAGTTTTGGGCGGAATCCCGTGCCAGGCATAATCGTATTCCATGAAATCCACGCCATAGCCGGGAATGGTTTCCGCGAGAATCACCGTCGGTTTTTCCGTCACGGCTTGCGCCCGAGCTATCGCCGCGACGAAATCGCGTATGTCATTTCCCGCGCAGGTTTCCACATTCATGCCAAAGGCTTCGAATTTTGCCGCAAGCGGTTCAAGCGGCATGACCTCGTCCGTCGTGCCGTCGATTTGGATATTATTTCTATCAATGATGAAGGTGCAATTGTGCAATTTGTTGCGCGCGGCAAAGAGCATGGCTTCCCATGTTTGTCCGGCCTGCAATTCGCCGTCCGACATCACGCAATACACGCGCCACGGGGCGTGGTCCATGAGACCCACATAAGCGAGGCCCGCCGCCTGCGAAGAACCGGAACCAAGCGGGCCGGATGTCGTTTCGACGCCGGGGAGTTTGAGACGTTCCGGATGGCCTTGCAAGGCCGAACCGAGTTTGCGCAAGGTCATGAGCCACGACTTTGGGAAATAGCCGGCATGGGCCATGGCGACATAACGCACGGGACAAATGTGGCCATTGCTCAAAATGAGCCGGTCGCGATCCGGCCAATCTGGTTTTTTTGGATCATGCGCCAGGACGTGGAAATAGAGCGCGGTAAAAATGTCCGCCATGCCAAGCGGCCCAGCCGAATGTCCGGAACCCGCTTCCACCAGCATGTCGATGATGTCCTCGCGGATTTGAAACGACAATTCTTCCAGCCGCATCGTCTCCTTGTCGTGAAGATGAAGCGGCATGCGAACTTTTGGTCCGCGAATGTCGAGGGGCATACGGGGTGCTTTTTCTTACTGCACGATGATTTTCGCCTTCATGTTCGGATGCAAACTGCAAAAATACGTAAACGTGCCTGGGGTTTTGAAATAGCGCGAGAAGGATTCGCCCGGCTTCAATGTGCCGGTGCCCCACAGGAGATCGTCGGCGGTGGCCGTGTGGTTCATCGTTCCCTTATTGGTAAATTTAACCGCTGTGTTTGGAGCAATGGTCAAGTCCCCGCTGAAACTGCCATCAGCAATATCGACATGCTTTGGGAAATCAAGACGCTTGTCATGGTTCACATCAGTCGCATCTGCCATGATGCCAGATCTCGTGAAATCGCCCGATTGTTCAATATTTGCTCCGCCGCTTTTGTAATTCTTAAAGAAAGCGTCCGGCACATCATCGACCATCTTATTCCAATTACTGCCATAAAGGCCGACAGCCGCCGCTTCACTCGTGATCCAACGCAAAGTGCCGCCCGCATCCACGGCATACGTTTTCGGATCCGTGTTTATTTTCAGCATTTTGACCCCCGGCTTATACGTAACATTTCCGCCGATTTGAATGGTCGCGAGATCCGTATCCGAAATGAATTTCACCGTGCGGAAATCCGCATACCAAGTGAAATACGTTTTATCATTCGGGAACACATAGCGGAATCCGTCACGGCCATAATAATACACTGCCGAGAAGGAAGCTCCGCGTATTAAGTCGCCTGATTGTATCGCGGCAAAGGGAACAGCTGCCTGGGCGGCGAGGGGCGCCGCAGACAGACTCATCGCGACAGCGACACTGCTTGCAATGGCAAAAATTTTCTTCATAGAGGTTCGTGAGTCATTAAGTGAGGAATTTCCGGCAGTATATCATTTTTTTGGGATATTCTGCGAGAGAGCGTTCTGTGCATGGCAGAGGACCTGGGCAGGATCAGATGCGCGAAAAATCATAGATGCCGCGCACAGGCGGGTGCAGCCAGCCTTGAGAAGGGGGCCAAACAGTTCTGGACGGACACCGCCGTCTATTTCAATGGGAAGTTCCGCCCGCTTCGCTCGGGCGGAACGGATTTTTTCCAAAACAGAAGCGCCAAGAAAATCTTGATTGGAAGCGCCCGGATGCACGCCCATGATGGTTAATTGATCCATACGCGAAAAAACCGCGTGTATTTCTTCCATCGGGCTTTCGGGATTGAGGGCAACACCCGCCTCCAGCTTCAAGAAATCCTGTATATGCTCGATGACGGTGCCGAGCGGCCTTTGCATTTCCGCGTGAACGATGGCGCGCAGAAGGCCTGGGACTTCGCGCTTCCACGTTTCGATGATGGGCAGGGGATTCTCGACCATCAGATGTATTTCGTATCGGATCTTGGTACGCATGGCGCCGACGGCGGCCGCATCGAACCAATTCGTGACGGGAAAAAGCGAGCCATCCAAGATGTCGACGTGTACCGTTTCGCACCCGTGTTCGACGATACGCAAGCGTCGCTCGAATTCCTGCCGCGAGTCGACGAGGATAGAAGGAATGAGTTCGGCCATAGTATTATCCCCGTTCCTGGTTTTCTATTTCCTCCAGTCTTTTTAAGCGGCGCACATGACGGTCGGACATGGAAGGGGATGCCTCAAGCCAACTGTCCACGATCAGTTGAGCTTCAGCGGGCTTCAAGAAGCGGCCAGGGAGGCAGAGGATATTACTGTGATCGTCCGCGCGGCTCGTTTTCGCCTCTTCCGGGCTGAAGCCGGTTGCCGCCCGCACGCCTTTCACCTTATTTGCGACCATGCAAATGCCTTGCGCATTGCCGCACAAGACGATGCCGCGGGCATGCGGATCCGTCATGACGCGCTTGGCAACAGCATAACCGAAATCCGGATAATCGTCGTCGTTTACCAAATGCTCATTGCCCATGTCCACGACCTCATAATCCTTTTTCTTCAGATAGGTCTTGATGTCTTCTTTTAGCGTCCAGCCCGCATGGTCGGCACCGATGTAAATAGTGGGGTTCATAGGAGGTACGTTTACTACGAATTACGAATGGGGGCTACGAATGTACGTATGAGGATCACGGGCTTCGTTTGTGATTTAGGCGAGCATAAAATGATAGCCGTGGGCCTCGGTGATTGTTTCCAGGGAAAGAATGACAGAAAGGTTTTTGCTTTTCTTTAAAACAAGCCGATCGGGAAAACGCGCCGAAAGTGGACCGAGAAATTCCGCGCCCCATGAGGGAGAAAACGTGATAACCCCTTCAAAATCTACAATGACTTGCTCATTGGGTGCAACCGCATCGAAGGTTGGGGAAAAAGCCAAATATGCCTCACGGCCCGCCGGTCGAGAGAGCAGGGTTGTCCCAAATTTTTTGAGTTGAATGGTCATACGCTTGGTTGTGGGGGAAACGCGAGAAAGGCGAGAGTGCCGCGCAGTGAGTGCGGGGAATGTCGCGGGACAAGATCGTTTGCGGCCGCGTCGTAAACGAGGGTGGCTTCGCCGCTTTGGAACGAAAAAGGGAAGCTGAATTTACGCACCACTTTGTTTCGGACGAATTTCAACCCGTTCCCACGTTCCTCCGGCGCGCGGCCGCTGATAACTTCATGGAATGCAGTATACAAGGCTTGCGCATCTGTGCGTATCATTGGCTTGACGCGCTGCAATGTCGCACGCAAGCCGTTTCCGCGATCCGCAAGAACGACATATCGTTTCTCCATATCATAGGCAAAAAAATGCCAGGCTCATCCGGCCAATTACCGATATTGTGGTCGAATGAATTATTACCGATTTCGCCGACGGCGGCCAGATTTTGTCAAATAGCGTTATTTGCTTAAATAATTGCCTCGCTGTTCCCATTTTGTTAGGATGCTTTTACTCTGTTATGAGCGAAAAGTAGAATCGCTCCCCTTCAACTCTCCCGATGCGGGGTTGCTCAGGGTCGCTCTATGCCTTCTACGTTTTCTACCATTCTTATGCCCGACGAGAAAAAACCTTCCCATGCGGCCCAAGAAGAACATGTTCTCGACTATTGGGAAAAACACGACGTATTTCAGAAATCCATCGACAGCCGTCCGGCCGACAAGTCGTACGTGTTTTATGACGGTCCGCCTTTTGCGACCGGCTTGCCGCATTATGGGCATATCGTCGGGAATGTCATGAAGGATTTGGCTCCGCGTTTTTGGACCATGAAGGGCTATCGCGTGAATCGCACGTGGGGTTGGGATTGCCACGGCTTGCCTATCGAAAACATCATCGAAAAGGAATTCAATCTCGGGTCGCGCAAGGCCATTGAAGAGTTCGGCGTGAAAAAATTCAACGAGGCTTGTCACAATACCGTCCTCACCTACGCGGAGGAGTGGAAAAAGGTCATTCGCCGCTTGGGCCGCTGGGTGGACATGGAGAACTCGTACAAAACCATGGACATGCTGTACATGGAATCCATTTGGTGGGTATTCAAGACGCTGTGGGAGAAAAAGCTCATCTACGAGGGCTACAAACCGATGCACGTGTGTCCGCGTTGTGAAACAGCCTTGTCGAATTTCGAAGTAAATGAGAATTATCAGAATGCGACGGACCTTTCCGTATTCGTCGGATTTACGCTGAAAACCGGGCCGTATGCAGGCGCGAAGCTCGTCGCGTGGACCACGACGCCGTGGACATTGCCGGGCAATGCATTGCTTGCGGTCCATGAGGGAATTAGCTATGCGGTCCTTACCAGCGAGACGGCTGACGGCAAAGAGGAGCGGCTCATCGTGGCGAAGGACTATGTGGAAAAGAACGCGGAACCGTTCGGCCGCAAGGTGCAAGGAGCGGCAGAATTCATTTCTGGCAAAGACCTTGTGGGCGCCGCATATGAGCCCGCTTTCCCGTTCTTTCAGGATCATCCGAATGCATTCCGCGTGGTCCACGGTGATTTTGTTGCCACGGAAGAGGGAACGGGAATCGTACATATCGCGCCCGGCTTTGGTGAAGATGACATGAATCTTGGCAAGGCGGAAAATGTCGGTCCGATCATGCATGTACGCATGGACGGTCATTTTGTACCGGAAGTCGTGGCTGGACTGGGCGTGGAAGATCGGCCCGTTCGCGCGGCTGACGACAAGGATCGCGTCGTGGACGTGGACATCATCAAAGCGCTCGCAAAAACAGGCTCGCTCATCGGCAAAAAGAAAATCACGCACAGCTATCCGCATTGCTGGCGTTGTGACACGCCGCTTCTCAATTACGCCACCACGTCCTGGTTCGTGCGCATTACGCAAATTAAAGATGAACTTGTCAAAAATAATCGGGAAATAAACTGGGTGCCGGACAACATGAAAGAAGGCCGTTTTGGCAAATGGCTGGAAGGCGCGCGTGACTGGGCGATTTCCCGTTCGCGTTATTGGGGCACGCCGCTTCCGATTTGGCGCGCGGAAGATGGCGACATGATTTGCGTCGGGTCGAAAAACGAGCTTGAACAGCTTTCAGGCACCAAGGTGACGGACTTGCACAAGCACGTTCTGGACATAATCGAGATCACGCGCGAAGGCAAGACCTATCACCGCATTCCGGAAGTGCTTGATTGCTGGTTTGAATCGGGTTCCATGCCATATTCGCAGTTGCATTATCCATTCGAAAACGTCGAGGAGTTCAAGGCCGGTTTTCCGGCCGAATTCATCGCGGAAGGGCAGGACCAAACCCGCGGCTGGTTTTACACGCTTCACGTACTCGCCACGGCGCTGTACGGCAAACCCGCATTCAAGAACGTGGTCGTGAACGGCATTGTCCTTGCGGAAGACGGCAAAAAAATGAGCAAGCGGTGGAATAATTATCCGGATCCCATGGAAGTGATTGCCAAATACGGGGCGGATGCCGTGCGGTTCTATCTGATGTCTGGCCCGGTAGTCCGGGCGGAGAATTTGCGTTTCAGCGAGGCGGGCGTGGACGAAGTAGCGAAGAAATTCATCGCCATTTTGCGCAATGTTTTTTCGTTCTATCATTTGTATCGTGCCGCGGATGACGGCCTCCGTCCCTTGTCCGCGCACGCATTGGACCTTTGGGTACTTGCGCGTTTGCATGAGACGCTGAAGGAAGAAACTAAAGCCATGGAAGCGTACGATTTTGCTGGCGCCGCGCGCACCCTTCAACTCTTCGTCACCGACCTCTCCACTTGGTATGTCCGTCGCAGCCGCGAGCGCATGAAGGGAAGCGATGAAGATGCCAAGAAAGCCGTCGCCACGCTTCGCAATGTCCTCGAAACATTCGCGAAGATGCTTGCGCCGTTCATGCCTTTCCTCGCGGAAATGATCTATCAGGAATTGGATGGCCATTGGTCGGGCAAAAGTGATCGTCTCTCGGTGCATTTGGAAGATTGGCCGGCCTTCAACGAGGACTTGATCCGCACGGGCGGCCTGGCCGAAATGGGCCGCGTCCGCTCCGTCGTTTCTCGCGCGCTTGAACGCCGGGCCGAAGCGGGAAAAAACGTGCGCCAAGTTCTCGCCGGCATGGTCATTACCTTGCCGCCAGACGCGGCATTCGATCCCGAACTCGTCGGCATCATTAAGGACGAAGTGAATGTGAAAACCATCACGTTCAAAGAGGGCGCATACGCGGTTGAACTGGATTTGACGCTTACGCCGGTTCTCGTGCGTGAAGGTACGGCCCGTGAGCTCGTGCGCAAAGTGAACGCGATGCGCAAGGAATCCGGCCTCACGATCGCGGACCGCATCACCCTGTTTATCTCGACAGCGGACACAGAAGGGAAGAAAGCGTTGGAGGAGCATGGGAGATCGATTGCCGCTGATACGCTTTCATCCGTCTTGCGCGTCGATGGCCCCGCGCCCAAAAATGCCCAGCCGTTCCGGACAAATGAAATCGACTTCATTGTGGGGTTTGAGAAGAACTGACGAAAAACAGGGTCTTGTGCCCTTTTTTTCTATTCGTTGGCCTGTTACAATCTCTTCATCCTTATTTATCCCACTAATCTCTCGTCATTGCGAAGCCCGCATCGAGCTGAAGCAATCTTGCAGCCCATCGGGCAAGATTGCTTCGTCGGATGCCTCCTCGCAATGACGGGTTGAACACGATATGGCCACCGACGTCCTCAAGCTCTTCAGCTCCCTCGGCCTCACGCCGACCGAATCCAAAATTTACTTGGCGAGTTTGGGTCTTGGTCCAAATAGCGTTCAAGAAATCGCCAAAAAGGCCAAGCTGTCGCGCACGGCCACCTATGCGGCCATCGAAGTTCTGCAAAAGCGCGGGCTCATGTCCACATTCGAGCGCGGCAAGAAAAAGTTTTTCGCCGCCGAGGAACCGGAAAACGCCTTGGCGCATTTCCGCGGGCATGTGAAACAAATGGAACAGCAAATCGATGTTCTTCAACGCGCCCTGCCGGAAGTGAAACTGATGGCCGGCGGCGAACGCCCATCTGTGCGTTTTTACGAAGGTACCGAGGCCTTACAAGCTTTGTTCACTGATGCGGAACGCAGCGGTTCGCCCTTCATGTATGAAGTGAGTAATTATGAGGATATATACAATTTTCTTGATTCCAATGTTCTTTCAAAGGCCCGCCAATTAGTGGATCCGAAAAAGGCAACCGTCCGTATTTTGCATAATGGCACTTCTCGTTTTCCGAAGTCAGGCGTTGAATATGCGCGGCTTCCGGAAGGGATTGCAGACTTCCACGGAGATATTTGGATTTATGCAAACCGTGTGGCCTTTGTGACCTTTGTCGGGAAAATTATGTGCGTCATTATGGAAAATCAAGCGTTTGCCGATACGGCTCGCGCGCTTTTCGAAGCGGCCTGGAAGATAAGTAAGGTCGGAAAATGAAAAACACCCGCCGGCACGCAGAGCGTGGGCGGGGTCGAGCTGTGGTCAGCCGTTCATGGCAGACCTCCTCTGTGAGGGTTGACAGACTATTTGAGATCGAGAATAGAGTACATTCCCGATCTTTCGCATGCACGACACGGACCAAGTAGCAATTCGCCACTCGATCATGATCCGTCGGCTATGCGACGGACAGATGGGCAAAATTCGCCCTGTGCTGCCGTTCTTCTGTCTTCCCCAGAGGTCTTTCTTCTTCGCCACCCATTCGATGATGGGGGTGAAGAACGTGGTTACCGCACTAGTTTATCCTCTCATGCGAGAGGATAAGGCACGGTTGGTCGAGTTCGCGACGACTTTCTTTCAGTTATCGCGATTCGACCGGCTCAGGTGCCCCACATGGCTTTTCCTTTCTGCGCCGGAAGCGGCGCATATTCCGCGAAACGGATGTTTTCCGCTACGGAACAATGGTTTTCTAACACATCCATCACTTTCTGTCAAGAACAATCATGCGGCTTATGTTTTTTATATTTTTTTATTTGTGCACGTTTATGAGCTAAATTTAGCTAAATAATCAAGTCTTGTACGCCAAGACTTGACAGTATTTTAAGCCTGTGTTAGATTATTTTGTCAAGCGGTGCAGTACACCGTCGGACATGAGGGACCCATGCCTCTCATTGCTGGAATGACCGCGGCCGAACCTTCACAGATTCGGTTGCAAGCCCTCTTAAAAAGGGTTGGTGACGCGGCGGCATTTTGGCCCTTGGAGGAAAAAATTTCCGTTTCGGAAGCCGGTTTCGCTCACAAGAGCGTGGCCGCATTCCGGAACGGAGTCCAGGTGCAAACTTGGACACGTTCCGTCACATCAAGGAAGCCGGATCATGACCCGGGCAGGGTTACCGGTTTTCCCGCGCTTTGGCAGCGCGGCCCGCAAGGGGAAGATAACCCTGGTGACAGGGATAAACGGGCGCTGGCAAAGCGTTCGGATGCCGAAAGGCATTCATGAGCCACGCGTTTTCCCCGGGTGACTGGGGAGGGCGTGCCGCGGATGACTCCGGCAAGAGGAGTCTGCGGAATCAGCGTGAGGGTCTTGCTGGGCCCGATCGCCTCAGGGGTTGCCCGCAGTGCGGGCCATAGTATCCGCCTCTGGCCTTCATGGTCAGATGACCAAGGATCCTTCCCAAAAGGGAGAATGCTTTGGCAAAAGGGATACTCGGCGCTCCCTGGACGCGCCTCGCCCGCAAGGGCTAAAGATCCAGGCCACGCTCGCCAAGGCGTGCGACCTGGACGCGGAAACGCGATTGGACTCCGGTAACGGGGGGCGCAACCAATTGCGGTACCGCAGAACGGGGAGTGTTTTGAGGAGAGTCGCTGCCCGGCGGCAATCCAATGGAAGTCCATCCACCCTTCGCGGGGGCACGGACAGGTGAAAGAACGGTTGGCGGGGGCACCCGCTGGGACTGAATCGGGGAAGCCCGCAAGGCTGATCCGAGAGAACCGTTCATGGGAGGCCGCACGGACGTCCTGGCCCTTCCACTTTTCTTGCTTGTTCTACTGTCCGTAGGTAGCTCTTGCTGGGTATCAGTTAACCAGGCGGGGGCGTAATATTGGTGGCTTGCGCGCATCGTGGCGCGCATGGACCATTCAGGTATGTCCTACGGAAAAACCGGAAAGACCGCCGGAAGCCAAGGGAAACCGGGCTTAAAAGGGTGATGGTTCACCAATCGTGTCGTTTTTCCTTCGGGAAGAGCGTAAGGGGCATGAACCCAAAGCCGTCGGTGCGTCTTGCCGATCGGAACCACGATGGTTAGTCCATTGAGGCAGTGGGTGGAGGCGCGAACACGCTTCTTTCGCCAAGCGGCTGGCTCTGGAATTCCAGGGTGAAGCCGCAAAACCCATGCTCTACTCGATGCGCATCACGCTTGCGCATCGAGGTTCGACTGAGCCGACGAGACGAAATGTCTCGGAGGTTCTGAGAAATGAAATATTCCTGCCGTCCGCGACAGGAAGGCAGGTGCCCACGGCACCGAGCTGGTCCCTTCGCGCCGGTCAATTCGGGCCAAATAGGCTTGAACCGAATTCCACGCATGTTCTTGGACGTGGATGACTGTCGTAATGGAAGCAGGGGATCAAGGCACCCAGAATCCCGTCGCCGAGGCGGGTAGGTCGGGTCTTGGCGGATTCGACCAGAATGGGAGGCTGTCGGAACGCGCGCCAAAGCGAGTCCGGACCGTGGATTCTTTCGCTGTCCGTAGGGAGTCCATGCGTGCATCGCGGCGCATGGGTTATCTATATCCTACGGAAGGACGTGATGAAATTCTTCAACGGGCTTGGTCATGCCCACGATCTTTCTTAAAAGCGCTAGAAACGGAATGTACCGATGGAATCCCCCAGTATGATACACAGGCGGCAATCTCTCATAGTCCTGAATAAACAGATTCGGCAGGAATGAGAAACCGCGCTTGCACAGCTGGTATAGGCGGCGAATCAGGCACCCTGGGCGAAGCCCGGCAGTTGCCATGAGTAACCGCGCTTGCAAGGTACATTTTGACCCCCGGCGCAAACAAAAAATGGGGGTGATACGACTTCAGTATCCGTGGATGCTGAATGTTGGCCGGACAGCGCGCAAACGCGAGCCCGGCCACGTGGATGTCTGCTCTACCCGATCTGCTTTTTCTCACAGATCGGGGTTCTATCGAATGTCTGACAATTCCGTCGGACATTCCGAGAACAAAATCATAGCCGTAACGCGGCCCTTGAGAAAAGGAGTTCGCCGTGATGAAAAGAAAAGTCGGTCATGACGAAGATACCGGATTTCGTCACGAAGAGGGCATCGAGGCGCCGCCCAAGTCTTCATCGGTTCTCGATGATTTTTGGCCGGCGATTGATCGTCAGAGGGTTTTGGGGTATACCACGTCTCTCTCGCCAAAGACCCTGGCGGAGAAGCGGAAAGCGGCTCGCGCATCCGAGCGCGCCCGACGTGACCCCGCTTTCGACCGGTTTTATTGCCGGATGTGCGGAGGCCTCGTGCAGCGCCCGCCCCAGATGGATTTGTACGATTGGGAGCGTCTGCGTTGTTGCGAGAGGTGCAAACGGGACGACGTGCATCTTCCGAAAGGCAAATGTTACTGTCGGAAGTGTAGCCACTTGTTCAAGCAGAAAGGTTGTGAGGTTATTTGCCCTCATTGCCGAAAAAAATAGTTTTCTCGATCTACACAGCGCACTCCACCGCGCTGTGTTTTCTTTTGCTATACTGTCGTCATCTATGGTCCGTACCGTTCTCATCATCCCCCCGAATGATCCGGAAGCCGTCATGATTCTTGAAATTGCCCGAGCCATCGGTTTGCAAATGATCCGTTCCGCGCAACCGCATGGAGCAACGATCGACACGGAACCGGACATCGTGCCGCTCATCCGTGCGGGCGAATGGCAACGCATCGTGATCGTGGAAATGCCCGGGCCAAAAACCGAGGCGAAAATACGCAAGCTCGGCGCCGAGCTTATCCTCATCGACCATCACCGCTATCCGGGCATGGACCGCGCCCAACATCCAAAAACAGGCCGACTTCTGCCGTCTTCTTTGGAACAGTTTTTGAAATTATTCCGCGTGAATGATGCCAAGCTTACGACACTGGGCTTTGATCCGTATTTGGTGCGAGGCATTGCGATGATGGATCGGGGATTTGTCTGGGAATTGTTCCGTCAAGGGTATCCTCTGCGCGACGTGAAAAAAGTTTTGGCCTATCAGCGCGAGCTGATGGCGACCGTGCGCGACCAGGGCGGGGAAGACCGCAAGGAACGGCTCGCACAGGCCGCGTGGAAGAAGCGGAAAGCATGGCGTGGATTCCAGGTCGTCGTGGACGGACACGACATGGGGCTGCGCGGGCGCATTTCGCTCATCATTGCCCTGACGCTCAAAAAACCGACCCCGCTTATTCTCGTAGAAAAGAGACGCGGCTTCATGTATGTACAAGAATCCGACTTCGCTCTCGCGCTTTTCAAGAAATTTGGCGGATTTACCTTCGGCGGGGATCGGAATTGGGGCTATCACAATAGTCCTGGGGTTCGCTATGTCACCCTAAAAGATATTCAGAATGCTCTTGAATCTTGGGCCGAATCTTAGGTATTGTATTCAAAAGTAGTGCAGTAATAATGGCTTATATAAGCCATTATTTTGTTGTCTTACCATTAGTGTCTTGACAAGAGTCCTTTTTTGAGGTATGATTGATCCTTAGTTTTTTTGAATGGTTCCCGCTTCCAGACAGCAGGCCCATCGGCCTTTTGTCCGGGATCAGGAGCGCGCAAGTCAACAGCTCCTACGAGGAGGTCCCTCCATGATCTACTACGTCGATCGGAACGGCGTCGTGCACTTTCTGCCCCCGCGGAGGAAGTAGCAGACGCGCGTTGCGCCGGCACGAAAAAAGCCGGGCGGAACAGTGGGGCAGGGGTGCGCGAAGTCCCCAGAACCCACTCCGGGGAAACCTGGAACAAAAAGGGTTTACATCGCCCAGGTGCTTTGGGAGAACGCGTTTGCGGGACCCCAAGCCAAATCCAAACCGTCGTCCGCCTCAGGGCGCCTGACGGAGGAAGATGATGATTCCGCAGTCTACCCGATGTCGCGCAACATCGGGGGCTCTATCGAACATCTCGGTCCAGAATTGTCGTGGATCGAGGGTTCTGAGAGTTGCACCTCACATTTTATAAGGGCGGATGCAAGACAGTTTAAAGTCCGGGTTCGAGGGACATGACGTTCCTCACCCACCGCGACTCGAGAGTCGCGAGGAGACACAATGACCCGTTCAGAGCGCAAGGCGTTCGAGCTCGAGACCGCGTTCAACCGGTACCTCGAGCGCGTGAAGGCGGCTGCCCGTATGAGAGGGGAGGGCATGTACGACCGGCGCATGCCGGCGCGCAAGGCGCTGATAGACGCTTTCGTGACCGCCGCGGTGAACAGCGCCAAGGCGACGGAGCACGCCCGCCGGGCGGCCATCGTGGCTCAGAAGACCACGAAGCCCGTCGTCATCCTGGCGACGGCGGCCCCCGCGGCCAAGCCCACGGCGACGAAGTGCGTCGTCCTGGGCCGCCTCGCGATCCCCGTGGCCGTCTCGCCTCGTCGCCCGCCGCCAATCAAGAGCCGGCAGCCCACGCGCCCGAAGCCGGTGGCGGCCAAGCCCGCGCCGGTCGCGCCGCCTCCGCCCTCGAACATGATTTATGTCGCGCGGGTGGGCATGGTCGGCGCTCGGACCATCGTGCGCAACAGCCTGCGCGCGGTGACATTCGAGGAGGCGGCCCTCGTCGAGTACGAGTCGCCTCTGCGCTATCACCCGGCCATGCGCGCGGCCTAGGAGTAAGGAATGGAATACGTTTTCATCGTCCTTGGCCTCGCCCCTTTCGTGGTGGCCGTCATCGTCGGCACTATCGAAATCGGCGACTAGGGACGAAAAAATTCTGACGCGGTGACCAACGCGAAAAACTGGCTGCCATCGAGGGAAGGCATGAATCCTCGCGCGTGGGGGCCGGTCCGCAACTTGGACCGGCCCCCGAAACTAAACCCCAGCAAACGTGTTGGGGCTTTCGACTGAATAGCCGGCCATCGTGGCCGGACGTTCTCAGAAAGCGGCCGCGAGGCCATTGGTGCGAAACGAGTTTCCCATTCCGGGGGGCTCGTACCAATACGCTCATCACAGAGTGGGCAGGCCTTAAGGAGGCCATTATGAACTCAATCACGTGGTCGGATGAGATGGGCTCGCGCAGCCGTAAGGCATGGCTGCTCCTGATTAAGGGGGAGAACATCCACGTCTTCCGTGGGGAGAACATCCCCAGCGTCGCTGCAATCCGCGGCAGCGACTTTCACAAGAACGGGAAGTGGTCGCACAACACTTACCGGGTCGAGCTCGCGGACGGTGTGCGCGCCATCGCTGGCAAGGAGGGCTGGGAGACCGGCACCTTCCTCGAGGGGCTGCGCGCGGCAGTTCGCTTCGAGCGGGCAATCGACCGTTGGCCCGACGTGTCGGAAGCGCTCGGTGTCTCCGTCGCGGCGGCCATGACGTTGCTCCGGATGTGGAAGCCGGTCGCCGCCGACAAGCTCGACGTCATCGACGTTCAGCTCGAGGCGCTCGAGGAGAAGGCGCCCGGAAGCGAGAGCGAGACGATCATTGTCTCCTTCGGGGGGCCGACGAACGCGAGCATCGCTTCGGGGTTCTGGAAGACTCCGAAAGGAATTCCCGGCCACGACGGTGCCGAGATCCGCCTCCTCGACCCTGAGAAGGGTTGGGTCAAGGAGAACGTCACGGTCGTTGGCATGACCGGCACCGTGCTCTCCGCGGTTCACGCCGCGGGCTACCACGGCGGGTACGTCACGGTGACCGTCGCCGTGATCCCCGGAACCGAGGTTCCCAAGGTCGCGGCCGAGCCGCCGTCGGCGACGATCGTCGTCAACCCAGCCACCTCGGAGCCCACCCCGCTGCAGACCCCGGCCACTCTGGCCGACCTGCAGGCCAAGTTCAGCCGGCAGTAGCGGGGAAGCAAAGCGTGGGGGCCGGTCCGCAACTTGGACCGGTCCCCGAAACTAAACCCCAGCAAATGTGTTGGGGCTTTCGACTGAACAGCCGGCCATCGTGGCCGGACGTTCTCAGAAAGCGGCCGCGAGGCCATTGAGTAAACGGGTGTCCATTCCGGCCCCGTCCAAACTTCCGTCCGCTTCACGCGGACAGTCATGAGGAAAGAAAAATGCGCATCAAAAAGTTCTTCGGCCGCCGAGTTGTTCTCGGGGCGGCAGACCCCGAGATGTCTTTGATCGAGGCGGCCGCCCGAGCCGCCGACCTGGAGGTGGTCTATGCGACCGCCCCCGGCCGCGACGGTCAGCCCGCACGGGTGGGCGGACCGAGCACGTACAAGGCGACCGCACCGGCCGTGGGGCCGGACGACGTGTGGGTCGAAACGGCTCCCGCCGTCGGCGGAAAGGCCGCGATCAAGGCGGCCGGCGCCGTCCTGGTCGATCACCACGAGGTGGGCGACCCGGGCTACGGCGCCGCACCGACGGAGGCACTCGCGGCCTCCAGTCTCGGTCAGTTCATGGCCTTGCTCGGTCGCGAGCTGACGCACGCGGAGGCCATTGCGGCCGCCTGCGATCACTGCCTCACGGCGGCGGTCAAGGGCCTCGTTCCGGGCATCAGCGGGGAGGAAGTCATCACAGTCCGCGTCGCGACGGCCGCGCAGTTCGAGAAGCGGACCGTCGAAGCCCTCGAGGCGGAAATCCGAAGCGCGCTCGAGGCCATCGCCAAGGCTCCCCGCCAGACCATCGGCGGCGTGGAGGTGGCCGATTTGCGGGCATTCACTCCGCCCGCCGAAGCCGATCCCAAGTCGGATCGCGGCGGTGTCGCCAGCCTGCATCATGCGGGCCCGATGACCGGCCAGGCATACATCAGCCTCGTCCGCGAAAAGAGCGGCAGACTGAAGTGCGTGCTCGGCGGCGACGGCCCCGGGACGGCGACCGAGGGCAAGGCGGCCTCCGGCTTCGCGGCCTGGGCGATTGCGAATGGATACGTCGATGCCTACGGCGGCGATCCGGCCCGCGGTTTCGCGGGTGCATACGCGCCGTAAAACCACCCAAGCCCTTCGGCGTCTCGAGACGTCAGCCGAAGCCAAGCGCACATGACGTCTCATCTCGACGGCCCTGCACTCTGGGGCCGTCTTGTTTTTGTGCGATCCCCATCTTGCGATACCCAAAAAACGAAAAATCATTTGGGCGGAGTCATCATATTCGCTCTGCATTCGCGCTCATGATAGGATAAAGGAAATTCATCACTCTATTTTTATGAGCATTTGGCCAACATGGGAAAAGAACAAGCCGTTTACTCTCGCCTTCATTGTCGTCTTTACTTTTCTTACGGTTTTTCTTTGGGCAAAAACGGATCAGGCCATCAAACAAACAGGCCGTCTCGGGAAACCGGATCCGTTTGAGCATGCGTTTACCGTGGATGGCGAAGCAAAGGTAAGCGGCGCGCCGGATTTGGCGACGGTGATGTTCAGCGTTGAATCAAAAGGAAAAACCATGCCCGAGACGCAAACAAAAAATGCCGAGACAGCAAATACGTTATTGGCAAAAGTGAAGGCTTTGGGGATTGCCACGGCCGACATGCAAACATCGCATTATAATTCCTATCAAAATTTCACGTACGATGCGAATAAAAAGGCAAATGTGCCGGATGGCTGGGTTGTCACGCAACAAGTCACCGTGAAGGTGCGTAATACGTCTATGGTTTCCAAGGTGCTCGAGACGGTTGGCCAGAACGGAGCCACCAATATTTCCGGCCCGAATTTTACCTTGGACGATCAAAGCGGCTTGAAGGCAAAAGCCCGCATGAAAGCCATTGAAGATGCAAATAACAAAGCGAAGGAATTGGCGCAAACCCTTGGCGTTCGCTTTGAGCAAATTATCGGGTATAACGAATATGTCGATCAGCCAGGATCACCCATCATGTATGCCAAAGCGATGGATGTGGGAGGGTCTGGGTCAACGACGCCGGAAGTGGCCAGCGGTTCGACGGAATTAACCTTGCATGTAACCATCACGTATAAGCTGGCGGATTAGCGCAAGAGATCTCTCACGCATTATGTGGCGCGAACGGGCGGCGAGCAGGCAAGGAGAAAGCGCGTATTTAGAGCAAGCGCTTGAAAGCGTCTTGCATGATATTCGTTTTGTCCAAAACGCGGAACAAACATTGGCCGCCTCTGCCGCCGCCGAGCCTCTCATTGCGGAATCTCTTCTCACGCCACAATCTCTGCCGTATCACGCAGAAGGTCCCTTTCTGTCCGCGCATCTGCGTCGCATGCTCACCGTTTTGTATGCCGTGTCCGCAGGGGCATGGCCTTTGCGAAATATCGAGGAGTTCCGCAGATTGCGAGGATATGAAGGGGAGATCGATGAGTTAGAAGAAACCATACGCGAACGCGCCGCTTTTTTTGAAGTGTTTATTCTGTGCCACGATGCGGCAAAACGCGCATCAGCCATGTGCGTGGCGGATCCCGGGACTCCAGGAATTGAACACGGATTTGTCTTGCCGATTTTTCAAGCGGGAGATGATGCCCTTGCCGCCGCACAAGCCACATTGCGTGAGCGTTATCTTGTTTTTTATCGAGAATTTGCCAAACTTCATTCGGGAAAAAAACCAGAAGAAATTCAAGCGATTTTTTTTGAAACGTATGGCATTAAGGTGCATTATCATGGCCATGAACGCATGATACATGCGCCGGTATACCGTTCGCTTCTTGCGCGTTTATCCGCTTCCCGACGCCTGCCGGAATCAGACATAGCCTTGCTCGAGGATCTCATCGCGCACCATCTTCAGCCACTGACGGATTTTGATGCCGTGCGGCCAGAACGCCTCGGCCGCTATCTCGCCATCGCGGAGGACCGCGGGTATGATGCCGACGATTTCATCGATCTATTTCAGGCGGCGCTCTTTCTTGATGTGGTGACAGGGTCCAGGCGACGAGAAGGCAAACATAGCTGGCAGGACCCTTCTTCCCTTATCTTTTTTCTCCAGTCGGAACATGCCCATGCGCCGTGGAAACGCGAAGCAAAGGAGGTGAAACGAAAGGAAAAAGACAAGCGCGAACGCCATAAGCGTTTTCGCGATGTCGGGCTCGATGGAGTGGCTTTGCTTGATCTTCTTCACCTGACACCCGGCCCGACATTTGGCGCCTTGTTGAAGAAAATCCATGCGGCCATTGGAGGGAAAGGACCCATGCCGGTTTTTCCGGCGCCTATTGCAAAAGAACTCACCCGTCGGGTGGAAGCCTATGATCGCTTTGCTCAAAGGAACAATTGAAGCGCGTGGGGAGGGCTATCTTATTGTTTTGTGCCAAGGGGTTGGGTATAAGGTTTATGTGGTTGATGCTGAATCGTTCAAGCCGTCTTCCGCCATCGTGTTGTACACGCATGAAGCCCAGCGGGAAGACGGCCGGGAATTATTTGGATTTGCGTCGCTTGACCAGCTTGAATTTTTTTGGCGCTTGATTGCCGTTTCCGGCATTGGTCCGCGCGGAGCGCAGAAAATCATTTCGTCAGGCCCCGTATCTAAAATCAAAAACAGTATCATGACGGGTGATTTGGTATTTTTAACGGCCATCTCCGGCATTGGTAAAAAAACGGCGCAGAAAATCATTTTGGAACTCAAAGGCGTGCTGGCGGAAGAACCAAGCGGCGGGGCGGTGGACGAAGAAGCCTTGCAAGGGCTCGTTGGTTTGGGCTATCCGCGTCGAATGGCGGAAGAAGCTCTCGCGTCCGTCGAGGGGACGGGCACGGAGGCGCGCATTCGCGGGGCGCTTAAAATATTGGCGCGGGGATAATATGGAATTGCGTCTGATTTACAATCAAGAGGCCTGGGATCTTTTTGTGTCCAAGCACGGACCACGTTCCGGGGCTTTTTTGCAATCATGGGCTTGGGGAGAATTCCAGGTTGCCGCGGGCCGCCAGGTGCGCCGCTTCGGTTGGGAAGAAGAAGGCCGTCTGGTCGCCGCCGCCCAAACGGTCGTTCACCGATTGCCGACCTATGCGTATATTCCTCGCGGCCCCGTCACCTTGCGCGCTTGGAGCAATGAAGAAACAATGGCGCGCTTGCGGGATTTGGGCGGCTTGCTTCGCGCCGTTTTTGTCCGATTCGAACCGCCCTGGCCGCAATATCCCATGCGCAAACGTTTCGTAAAGACCATTGATATGCAACCGGCGCACACGCTCATCATGGATTTAGGTGTGTCATCGGAAGCGCGACGAACGGTCATGCACCCGAAGACGCGTTACAATATTCGCCTTGCGGAGCGCAAAGGGGTGGAAATAGAAGTGAGGGCTTCCGCAGCTTTTGAGGAGGTTTGGTCTTTATTTGAAACAACTGCCGCGCGCGGCAAATTTCATCTGCATCCGAAACGCTATTACGAAACCATGTTGTCCATGCTCGCCGACGGACCATGCCGCGCCTTTTTGGCCGTCGCCAGATTTGATGGCAAAATCATCGCGGCGAATTTAATGGTGGACGAAGGGAAAACGCGCACGTATTTACACGGCGCTTCCGGCGACGATGATCGCGAAGTCATGGCGCCCTATCTGCTCCATGGGAAGCTCATGGAAGACGCCGCCGAGCGCGGGCTGGAAGCTTATGACTGGTGGGGCATTGCTCCGGAAGGCGCGGAGGACCATCCCTGGGCCGGCGTCACGCGGTTCAAACTTGGATTCGGCGGAGAACGCGTGTCCTATCCGGGCGCATTTGATGCGGTGATTCATCCGACGAGATACGGGATTTACGTCTTGGCCCGGCGCGTGAGGCGGTTGGCGTGAGTTTATTAGATCGGA
>Ga0209515_10001537_pt1 | contig 38227 bp, 44 predicted proteins | sample Subgroupgradi54m_FD_187454 | JGI IMG/M metagenome (GOLD analysis project Ga0209515, IMG submission 187454) | Subsurface groundwater microbial communities from S. Glens Falls, New York, USA - GMW60B uncontaminated upgradient, 5.4 m (SPAdes)... ... | reverse complement strand
CAGAACAGATTCTTCCCGAAGACGACACGCCGGAGGAACTTCTTTATCTGCCGTTCCGACGGTATTTGTTTGAGATGGTACATGCTTTCCATGATAGCGAAGCCGTACCATCTGACTTACATTACCCCACAACAAAGTAGAGGGTATCGGTCTTGTAGTCGCCTCGGCTGAGGCACGGTCCCTCGACAAAAATGTTGTCTGCGGGGGGGCCTGTCTTTTTGACAGATTATGCTTCTCCGCGTTAAATAAAAGCGATGGTTGATCTATTGCAGTACATTGGAGATAGGGTCGTCGCGGTGATTTTAGCGACAACGGCCGCGATAAGCGGCTTCGTTTCCGTTATACAAACGACGATCCTGCCACAGGAGAAGACAGCTTTAGTCTACGAAACGGTCGTCGTTCCGCACGCGGAAAATCCTTTTTTTGCAGGCATTTCAAGCACGCCGCAGACTACCTCTACGACAATCCCAACGAGCACAGCCAATTCATCATCGATCGCCGCCATTTTGCCTCCCGAAACGACGACTACTGTAAAAATAAAAATCGCTCCAAGCGTGCAAAAAACTTCCACAACGAAAATTCCCGTGGTCGCAACGCCGGCGATCACCTCGCAATGGTTTTTAGATAATACAAAATTCTCTCTCAAACAGAGACTGGGCGGAGGCTATAAAGTGATATTTTCTGCGAGCAGCGGCGCCGAAAATCTCACCTGGGGCGCTAGCGACGCGTCCATCGGAGGAAGCGCAATGCCCCTGAAATTCGCTTTTTCGTTTTCTTGCAATCCACTGCTTGAAGTGCCGCCGTTCGATTCTTTCGATCAAACCCCGTTCTTCAAAGTACGGGTATCCTACGATTGCACCATGGGATTTGCGGCTACGAGCGGAAGTGATCAGCGGATACTCTCGAAAAACCTGCCAGTTGAGACCGGTCCCGGACAACTCGTCATTTCTCCTCCATCGGCGATGAACACGGTGCTTGCAGACGAGACCAACGACGGCGGCTTCGTACTTAAAAACGAGGACGCGAAACCGGCCACCGTAACGAATCTCACACTCGATGTTTCGTACACCGCGCTCAACACGCAGATCGGTCCGCTTGTCCTTCAAATCCTCGATCCTTCAACCGATGTATCGCTCTTCAAATATCACATGGAAAATCTTGCGGCCGATACTTCGCTCCCCTATACCCACAGCGCGACCGGCATCGAGGTGCCGCTTTCTTTCACACTCAAGCCGGCGGACCGAAAATTGCTCCCGGTCCGAATCTTGGGAGTTCACAGGATGATGATATCAGGCGTCGATCCCACGGTTACGGTCGCGCTGCGCGCCCTCGCCGTCGATCCAAGCGACATAAAGCCAACGCTCAATACTGCGCAGATCCGCTGGAGCTGCGTGGTGCCGCTCACGGGATATGATCCGAATGCCACAAGCGGCCCTTTTGCGGCTGGCGATGCGTGCCGGTAAGCCCACGAGTAAACAGTGTCAGGTACCGTTTCTCGCTTGCTTGCCCGCCGACTTGTCCGCCGAAGATTTATCGTAGGCGGAAGCTTTAGCAAAGGAGAGAGCGCCATATCCAGAGAAGAAAAACCGCTGAAATCAATCGGCGGTTTTTCTTTATAAAGGGAATAAAACAAAAGGGCTCACTGGCGTCATTTCAAAACCACCTTAATCCACCTTACGATGGTAATCGCACCGCTCTTTTTATCAAAAACGCCGAATACCTTTATGGTGTCACCTTTGGTAACGTCTTTGAGCGCAATGATATGCCCATTCTTAGTAATTTTTGTCTTCTTTCCTGCGGCAATAATTTGATCTTTATTATCGAAGAGTTTTGCGTTCTTACTCGTGTTTACAACGTGAAGCGTGAGAGAGTCTGCAACGATAGTCGCTACTGTGCCTTGTAGGACAAACTTTGCTTTTCCAATTACTTTGATTGAGGTAGTCGGTCTTGCTATGGTTGCGGCAAAAGAGTAAGGGGTAATAACAGAATTACCCACCAGCAAAAAACCGAGGGTGAGAATCACTGCGAGTATCTTTTTATTGAATAGGGGTGACATTTTATTTGAATACATAGGTTACGCTGGTAGTACGACTTCCATTAACATAGAGCTTTACCGTATACGTTCCTTTCGGATAATCGCCGATGCCTTTTTCAAAGGTAAAGTAAAAAGTGGTGATACCATCTTTACTTGGTTGGGCAACTTTTGAATCTATATATTTGCCATCGAGGTATCGCGTGTAGGAGAGTTTCGTTTTTGCGGTCACATTTTGTAAGGTAAGCACAACATAGACGATTTTGTCAGTCTTGGCATTGAAAGTGGCGGTTTCTCCCGTGGCATTGCCCTTCGCATCAATGGTTCGGGATACAACGGCTTTCACAATGGTCGGGACGGCAGCGGGGATTTGTGCTCGAGGAGCAGCTTGTTGGGGCCCGGGCAAACTTGTCTGCGGGGAATAAGCTCTATTCAAAACAAGAAGAAGTGCTCCTGCGGCCACTACAACTCCCACGATGAGATATACAAGCTTTTTGTTCATAGTATTTTATTCTCGTGACGATCCATCGTGAGTGCTCGTTGTTCCTGGTTGATCTTGCCCTGGTTGGGAGTTTTCTAAACCCCGCCCTTGCTGATTCTCTTCCCGATCTTGTTCTTGCTGATGTTCATCGATGATATCTTGAGACTGCTGATCTAGGTTGTTAGAATCATCCACCTCCTCAATCTCAGAGTTGTCGAGGTTGTCGTGCTCGCACTGCCCCTGCTCTTGGAGTACTTTTTCCTCACACTCTTTTCGGTCTTGAGCTTTTTCCTCGTTTTGACATTGCTGCTGTTCCTGCACAAGCTCTGCCTCGCAAGCTTTCTGTTCATTGTCGGCCTCCTCAATATCACTGTGTTCATTGATGTCACCGTCGTTTTCATCGCCCGCTTGTTGATCTTCTCCATCTACCACCTCTTTCTGAAGTTTTTGGGCTTCGGGGTCTTTCTTTAGCTCATCCTTGCCCTGTTTTACATCATCATCGAAATCATTGTTGTTTCCGTTTGCTTCGTTCACGCTCTGAGTATTGGGAGAAGCAGGGGGCGGAGTTGTCTGGGCAAAAAGAGGCCGGGCGACAAACAAAACTGCGGCCACGAGTGAAATGAGGGCCAAAAGGACAAGTTTTCTGTTGTGGGAGTAAGCAGTATGCATTAGTTTAAGTGTAGCATAAAGCAGTAAACAGTGTCAGGTACCGTTTCTCGGTCGCCCAAGATTCCGCATCGTATTCTCCAGACCGAATTGCTGCACCATCATCGTAGTCCACTGTGGCGATCCATAGGGCCTGCTCCTCTGAAGGGCGTAGCGGATATTCTCGATCTCCTCTTTCGGCTGTGATTGGTTGAGCCATTCCAGATAATCATATGGTACCTCAACCGGCCAGGGACTCAACATGAGCTTTTGCTTCTCGCTTCCATAGATACGTACATGCACGCTCGACCATTTCCACTCCTCTGCCTTTTCCACCAGCGCCGCCCGCTTCGCATTGCGTTCGACATAACGGACGAGGTTCAAAAAATAATAGTCGTTCTCCACGGGAAATGACTTGTAGCGTCCTTGATAAATGTGGCCGTATCCTTTTGTTCCCGTTTTGGCATGATAGCGCTGAGTATGGGTAAGCGTAATCCGTTGCATGAACTGTGAAAGGTCGCCGTCTGCTTGAGGATGGAGAACGAGATGCCAATGATTAGGCATCAGGTAATATGAGAGAATGCGCATCGGCACGAACCGCAAGGATTCACACACGATACCCATAAAGCATCTGTATTGCTCATCTCTTCTAAAGAGCGTGAAACGGAAATTCGCACGGTTGATCACGTGATAGACCACGTCGCCGACATCGACCCGCAGGACTCTTCCCATATCGTCCATCCTACGCTGGAGATACTATGAAAATCCTAAAGAAATATTAAACGGTACCTGACACCGTTTTCGACTTATATTAAGTGTTGCGGGGAGTCGTGGACGACGTTAGAACCTATTTTGTGGAAAATACGAGCAAAATCTATATCCCCGGCTAGCTTGAACTGAGGTTCCTTCGAAAAAGTATGTGCTTAAACCGGTAGTTCGGTGGTCTCGGTTTTTTGGAAATATTGAACATCGCTATATTCTCCGGGAATAGTTTTTGATTTATCATAAATACCCACCCTCAGCAAATTATCGTTGACCCAAATCACATCGTATCCAGATCCCCCCATCGGCCCACTCCACGCCTCGAGGCTAACGTTCTTGTCCATCGCCGAGGTATATACGTTTTTCGAGGTGCCATCCTTTAGATCAATAACGTTGATTGTCCACTGTTGACCCCAGGCCACGAAAGCAAATCGCTGCGAAGAGGGAGAATGTCCTACGGCAACACCACTGAAGCAGTTCACTGGTGTTGTTTTGTCGTCATAGAGAAGGCAGTAGTTCGCGTTCGAAGAAGAGTCGCCGCCCATAGATGCAAGACGCGCAAGCGCGATTGTCCCGCTGGGCGAAACCCCAACGTAGTCAAAACACTTGACCGTCCCTTGGTAAATTCTATTGCATTGCTCGACTCGCTGAACCAACAATCCTGCTGACGGTTTTTGTTTATTGATGAGATAGAAATCAACTGTAGTGGTGGCCGATGAAACGTCGTTTGTAGTATCGGATTGGTTGCCCAACGTAGAGGTTGCCGGAGTTTGCACCAATGCGGGTGATACCGCCGAGGGTGATAGCGAAGACATAGGCCTATTTGTCGCGTAATACAAAATTCCACTGGCAACTAAAACTCCCGCTGCAATAAGCAGGAAGATAATCGACGCAAATCCTTTTCGATTCATTGAATTAATTATAGCAAAACCTTAGCGGGGCAACTTGGACAAGTTCAGAACCCCAGATTGGGCAAGGATATTACAAGAGCTTAACTACCTTCGGCCGATACTATCTCGATTGCAGCAGGTTTGAACTTTTGTGCCCTCGGAGGGATTTGAACCCCCAACCTTGACGATAGAAGCGTCTCGCTCTGTCCGTTGAGCTACGAGGGCATGTGCTGCGAGAAGGAATCGAACCTTCAACCTTTCCCGTATCAGAGGAATGCTCTGCCATTGAGCTACCGCAGCGAAACAAAAAACCGCCAAAACGACCGCACTATGCGGTTAGGTGTTTTGGCGGTTATCTAATGCTAAAGTATTTCATTTACTTTATTAGTATAGCGAGAATTGATTTATTGTCAATCCCCCCTCTTCGATCAGCTTATCTTCTGTGTCTGCGTTGTCTTTCTCGATACGACCTGATTCAAGCGGCTTGACCAAGAAACCTCTTTTTGAAAAGATGGAACCACCTTCAATCGGGTTTTTTATGCTGAAGGAGGTCTGTTCCTGGGGGCCGGTACCTCTTATGACGTAAGGGCTTTCGAGATACCTGTTCTCTTGTCCTCTATTTGTGGTGTTCATTTTATTATGTAGTTGGAGCTGCGGTCGGCGTTAAGATTGCAACCTTGCGCCAACCCTGATTTAAGATGACCATATTGCCATTGAACTTCATATCCAGCGTCCTCTGAATCAGTATTCTATTCCTGACATAATACTCCGATGAAGCCCTTCTGCTCTCCACAAAAGCATACTTCAATTCTACCTCAATTGTGGGCAAAGTTACATTAAGTTGCTGATTCAGGTAGTTTTGAAGCAACTGTACGGCAAGCTGCGGATTTACCTGTGGCGGAAGGTGAATTGGAGGAGGTGACTGGAGAAGCGGTGCTGCCAGCGGGTCTCTTAAAAACTGTGCCAGCGGGTCAAATGGCGTGCGAGTCTGAAGTTCTGACTCAAAATCCGTGTGCGTATCCCACATCAGCTTTTCCAGTTCGGTGTCGGGAGCCGCTACATTCAATCCAATCTCTTCGGCCTCTTTTCTTCCAAGTGCGTGTCCGTGGCTGAAAAAACTCTTATTGAGTTTCGTTGCTATGGAGTGAGCCTGCGTTTTCTTCTCTGGGTCAATCATGTGCATCTGAAGCATTTTTTCTGCTATCGAAATCGAGAGCGACGAAGATCTTTTTGCAAAGCCCAGGACTGGCGGCTCTACGACTTCGCACAATTTCTCAAAAGCGCCCTTAAGATATTGCTGTTCGGTTATGCCGCCCTCCTCACGCACAAAGCTCAAAAATGAGGCAATATCTTCGTAGCCAAACTGCTGGGTTGTGCCGTCTTTCCTCCTCGTCGTGATCTGCGGGTCTATTGGTCCCAACGAACCATACGGGCCAATAACGATTTCATCTGCACCGAGAGCCAGCAAGGTTGCCGCACTGAAAGCCGAATGAGGCACCAGAACGTTTACCTTTTTGAATGAAGAACGAAGAAGAGAGATGACCCGCCACGAAGTCAGCGGGTCTCCACCCGTTGATTCTATCAGCAAGTCAACAGCAGTCTCGGGGAGTTTTTCGATAGCCCGTATCTGGTCAATCAGTTCGTCAATAACATCGCCTGCCATTGAGCCAATAGCTCCTTGCCTCTGGGAAGTAACAAAAACCACGAGGGGGTTACCCCTCTTTGTCTCAATTTTCTCGTATAGCTTGACTCTTTCCGCAAGTGCCATAAATTCCTTATGTTGAATTATAGCCAAATGTAAACTAAAGTAAAGCAATTATGGACAAGACCACTGAAACGCTGAAGGGGTACTACGATGCCTTCGTAAACCAACCCCTGCTACTGGCGTTTTTCTCGGGTCTGGCTGACTACATGAACTACATCGTTGAAACCCCCGCGCTGAAGGAAATCGCTGAAGGTGTTTTGAAAGGGAAGGACGATATGTACGACGAGTTGGACAGGCTGGAAAATAAGGCACTTCAGGAAATAGAAACGGCTAAGAAAAAACTCCTCAAAATCATAAAAAATAACAACGTTGATCCTGCTCTGCTATCCACAAAGCTCTCCACCGCTCCGGGAGTTGGCGGTGGTCTTCTGGAGCAGATGAAAATGTTCGAGGATGGTAAGGTTTCAATCAGCGGCTTCAGATCAAGCGTTCTCGAAACCTATCTGTTCGATATAGCTGCAAACCTTGCGCGATTGGGTTATGGAGATGCAGTCCGGCAGTTCGTTGTATCGGGAGAGGAATATGGTCGTCGCTATGAAAATCCCGAGAGTGATAGCGGGTTACAACTAACAGGCAACATCCACGGCAACTTCGTTTTTTCCGAAACAATCATGCTCCGTACAAAACAAGATGCGCGTATCGATAGAGCGCGAGGGTTCGAATTATGGGGTGCGCTTGACGCTTTGAGTAAACTTCGGAAGGCATTTTCTGGTAGAAAAAGAGGCATGACTAAAAACGAGGTTTTGAATGAGTTTATGAATCAAAATCCGGGAAGAAACGCGGCAGAACACCAAGACCTTTGGGATATTGCGCTTGCTTTCGATGACTTGGGATCGATGGACTTAACCGAGGAGAAAATGGGCATCGCTATTCCTAAACATATGCTGCCTCATCCCAGATACCTCGTATTGGACGAGTTCAAGGGTTTTGCGGCTCGGGTTCACGCATACCTACTCAAAGAGTTTGTGATTCGGAGTGCGCAATTCAATGCTCAATTGGAGAATGAAACGAAAAATCAAAAAGTTGATTTCGACCAAGGATCAGGAATCCTTAGCGTTCGCGGGAAGGACGTGAAGTTCAGGAAGTTCACCGAACAATACCACACCCTCGCTTCGGTATTCTCCAAACCCGAGGATCTCCAAAAGGAGCGGTTTTTCTCGGAGCTGGCAGAGAAAATCGATGCTGTCAAAGGGTATGACGACAAGGATTTTCATAACTACTTCTCCGCGATTAAGCGGAGGGTTTCGGCCGACACGGGCATTAAAGACCTTTTCATCACGACGACCCAATCCGTGAAAATAAACCCCGAATATCTGAAGTAAATCTGAAGTAATCTGAAGTCGGGGGTATGAGAAGCTGGCTATGTGCCAGCCGAAAAACCATTACAACTAAATAGCGAACCAGTGCGCGAGCCGACGCTCGTGGCACAGATCTTTGAAGATCCCGAATCATGCAGCAACATTGTCGGCCTTTTCGATCTCCTCCTCAAAATCGATCGGCGCGTCAATCCAAAGCTCTATGCGCCGGAAAACAAAAGTGGGAATACACAAAAAGAAAATGGTTGATACCTTCATCCTCTCAATTCCATATCGGAAAGTGGTAACCGATGCCGTGAACGATCGGATTGGCTCGAAGTGGCATTTACAAAACCGGACACCGGGCTATGACAAGTACGTTCGTAATCCTTCTGCGATACACACGAAAGACGGGTTATATTTCCCACGCGTTACCGCATATGTTCGAAAGGGCTCAGGCTCATCATGGAAAAATGCTGAATCCAGTATTCGTATTGAGTTCTCCGCACCGAAATTGATCTATCAAAACAACGTGGATGAGCTTGTCGAAGATCAGTTTGAATCCGTTGTGCAAACACTACTGGAACGGCTACGAGTTATGAACGTGCTTATCCTGCCACAAAACCTTTCGGCAGCCGAAGTAAGAGCAGTTCATTACTCGAAAAACATCGAGCTTCAGAATGGCTACACGTCGCAGTACGTCATCACAGAACTCGGGAAAATCAATCTCAATAAGCGTTTCGATTTTGCGAAAACCCGCTATCTGAATGACGGCCAAAGCATGGTTGCTCACACCATAGCGCATGAGTTTGTGATCTACGACAAGATGGCCGATCTGACGCAAAGCAAGAAGCGGGCCATCGATAAGGATCAAACCCCGCGACAGCAGAGTTTATTCGAAAATCTGAATAAGCCGAAGAACCCACGAGAGATTTTACGTATTGAGGTTAGGCTGAATCAGAAGCGGAAACTCGACGCATTTTTCAAACAACTCGGGTTCGCGCCAAGTCCGACATTCAAAGATGCGTTTTCGGCATCAAAAAGCAAAGCGGTGATGAAGCATTACTGGGAAACAATGATCGGAGGAAATGCCGCGATCCTTTTTGCTCACTCGATGAGCACGAAGGATCTCCTGCGACAAATCCTGTTAGCCAATAAGAAAATGCGTCCCAAGGAAGCAATCTACCGCGCAAGCGCACTCACCATGGCTCACGAGGGAAATGGTATGCGAGAATTAAGGAGTATTCTTGGAAAGCGCGAAAGTGCCCAGACGTGGCGCAGGACAGTGGCTGATATTCGCGATACGGCCGCGCGGTTGGACAAGCTGCGCCCCCGGGACTGGTTCGACCAGATTACGCAAGGTTTTGAGGCCTATACACCCCTCAAGACGGCCGACTTGCTGTGTAAACAAAAGTAAAGTATTATAAACCTAACAGCAATGAAACAAAAAACCAAGCCATTCTACACCGCTCGTGAGCTTGCTGACGCGCTCTCGGTGAACATCATGACCATCTACCGCTACATCGGAGCGAAACGGCTCAAAGCATACAAGATCGGAAAGGAGTTCAGAATCGAAAAAGCCGAGTTCGAGCGGTTCATGAAAAAAGCGAAAATAAAGTAATATGGCCCGCAAAATAAACTACGACAATTGGTCACGAGAGGAGCTGGAAAAAGAACTGCGCCGCATTAAGGAAACAAAGTATGGCCTTGTTTGGCACCGGGATTTACCAGAGGAAAAAATCGACGTGCTAATAAATCCCGATGCGCGTACGCCGAGCGAGATGTTTCCGAACGAGATGGCGGGCAAACCATTCCCGGTGCTGAAAGAAGTAGGGGGCAAGGAAATTGAAACCGACAAATTGAAACCGGTGAACCTGCTTATCCAGGGTGATAACTACCACTCGCTTGCCGTTTTGAACTTCACGCACGAAGAAGCCGTTGATCTCATCTACATCGATCCGCCGTATAACACCGGCAACGATGATTTCATCTACACTGATAAATTCACGAGTGGCTACGTCAAAAGAGATGATCCTTTCCGGCATAGCAAATGGCTTTCATTCATGGAGAAAAGGTTGAAGCTCGCAAAAAATCTCCTGAAGAAATCGGGCGTAATCTTCGTGTCAATTGACGATAACGAATTTGCTCAATTAAAACTCATGATGGACGAGCCCGATTTGTTTGGCGAGCGGAATCTTATCGGGGTCTTCTCTTGGGTCCGTAAGCGGAAACCAAGTCACCTCGACGCTCACGTGAGAAAAAACACGGAATTCGTCATTTGCTACGCGAAGGATATAAGCAAGGTCAAAGCCCTGAAGTCGTCGTCCGCCGAGGACAACAAACCTTATCCATTCTACAACAGCGGTAATTCCCGGGGCATGCTCGCCTTCCCGGGCTTCTACGTGAAAACAGAATCGCTCCCCGACGGAACCTACAAAGCGGGCAAATATCCCGACAAGAAAACAGTTGTGGAGTTACTTAACGACATCACAGTCAAAGGTGGCGTCATCACAACTCCGTTTAAACTAGTGGGCGAATGGCGCTATTCACAACAAACCCTCGATGGCCTACTCGCCCAAAAAGAACGTATTGTCATAAAAGGCAAAAAATTCAAGCCTTACTACATCCGAAAGCTAACGGGTTCAATCGAGGAACTCAAAAATGCTATGACGATCTTGGGTTCAACCGGGAAACTACGAAGGAACCTCGAAGAAATTGAACCTGAATTACTGGTAGGCACAAACGAAGACGCTGAAGAAGAATTGAACCAATTTGGCCTCAAGATAAAATTCAACAATCCCAAGCCAGTGTCACTAATCCGATTCCTCACCCGAATAGCGACCGCCTACAATAAATCAGCGATCGTCCTCGACTTCATGGCCGGATCAGGCACGACGGGCCAAGCCGTCCTCGAACTCAATAAAGAAGATAGCGGACAACGTCGATTCATCCTCTGCACCAATAACGAAAACGACATTTGCACAGAAGTTTGTTATCCGCGATTGAAAAGGGTTATCGAGGGATACAAAAACCTCAAGAGCGAAAAGGTCGAGGGCCTCGGTGGCAATCTCAAGTATTACGTCTGCGACTTCGTCGAAGCAAAGCCGACCGACCTGTGTAAGCGCAAACTCGTTAACAAATGCACGGAGATGTTGTGCATCCATGAAAACACCTTCGAGCCAGTGCAGGATGGCAATGAATTCAAAATCTTCAGAAACGCCGACCAATACCTCGGTATTGTATTCTACGAAGACGCAATCAACGATTTTAAAAAAGCAATCGCAAAAATTAAGGGGCACTGCAACGCATACGTTTTTTCGATGACCGATGATCCGCACAAGAGTCAGTTCGCCGACGTTGCCGGCAAGGTGACGCTGTGCGCCATACCGGAGGTAATCCTGAAAGTTTATCGGGAGATTTTCAAAGAGCAATAATATGACAAACGTTGAACTCAAAAATTACCAAGAAAAGGCCGTCGCAGATCTCCGCGACAAAGCGAACCGGCTGTTCGAAAAGGACGGCAGCCGCATTTTGGTATTTAAGGCCCCGACCGGATCGGGTAAGACGATCATGGTGGCCGAGTGGATGATGCGGCTATGCGATCCATTCTCGCGCACCGACGGCAAGAAGTTCTCGTTCATCTGGATCGCGGTTAATAAACTCCACGACCAAAGCCACGACAACCTGAAGAAGTTCTACGCGAAAGAAGGACTCGGGCTCCGCTGTTCATACTTCGAGGATTTGGGGGATAGGCAGATCAAGCAGAACGAAATCCTATTCCTCAACTGGGCGAGCATAAACAAAGTGGGAAACGTATACATTCGCGCCAACGAACGCGATAACAACATTTCGAATGTCGTTGAGCGAACAAAAGAAGCTGGCCGCACGGTCGTGCTTATCATCGACGAAAGCCATCACACCGCAAAAAGCGATAACTCTCGTGAACTTATAACTGGCATCGGCCCGAAGCTCACTGTCGAAGTATCGGCTACACCGCAGCTCACCAACTTTGTTGATGAGATCGTGAATGTCGAGCTTGCTGACGTGAAAGACGAAGGGATGATTAAACGAGAGATAACCATCAACCCGGGCTTCGAAAGCTACAAATTCGATAAGAAAATCAAAGACAAAGCGGCTGATGAGATTGTGATTGAAGCGGCGCTCAAGGCGCGTGTTGGGCTCGTGAAAGCGCTCGCCGCAGAGGGATCAAGTGTCAACCCTCTCCTCCTTATCCAGCTGCCGGATGCCCGCAAGGGACTGATTGATAAAAAAGACATCGTGATTCAAATTCTCGCAAAGTATGGCATCACAACCAAGAACGGTAAACTTGCAATTTACCTCTCGGAAAAAGACAACAAGATTAACCTCGAGAACATCGAAAAGAATGAAAATGAAGTCGAAGTGATGATTTTCAAACAAGCGATTGCGCTCGGCTGGGACTGCCCACGTGCGTCAATTCTCGTTCTCTTCCGCGAATGGAAAAGTATGGTGTTCTCAATCCAAACAGTGGGCCGGATTATGCGTATGCCGGAACACCGCCACTACAAAGACCCTGCGCTGAACATCGGCTATGTCTATACCAGCTTGAGCGACATCACCATTGCCGAGGACATAGCAAAAGAATACGTGACGGTATATTACGGACGCCGGCGCGACGATTATAAAAACATTGATCTCGCCTCTTACCACTCGAAGCGCTTCCGTGAAGAAACGCGTTTGTCGGCTGACTTTGTGCCGATCTTCTTCACAGCCGCAGATGAGCTGAAGCTCAAAACCAAAATCTCGCTCAATCACAGTATTGTGGACACGAAACTTATAGCGAGCGGCCGTATCACCGATGCAGACAAGGAAATTAAGAGTATCGAGAAAAAAGGAACACTGGACGTTCCAAAAACAGAAACGGAATTGCAGGCCGCGTTCGACAATTTCGCACGCGAAAACCTGACTCCATTCGCGCCGGAGCTCCGATCGCTCAAACGAATCAATGATTCAATCTACCGATTCTTCGACAAGGCCTTCAAGATGGGACTCGATGATTGGCCGAAAATTCAGGCCATCGTGCTTGCGGACGATAACCGGCAAGCTGTCATTGACGTGATCAATCGCGCGAAGGAGCTATACCAAGAAGCCGTCGGTAAGGGCAAGCATGAAGTCGTGCAAAACGATGAACCGTGGAATGTGCCAGAGGAAATTCGCTACAACATCACGTTCACGAAAAAGGACTACAAAAAATCAGTCATCCAGCCATACTACGCAAAAACGCAGGGCAACAGCGCCATGACGGATTCCGAGGAAGATAGCGCGGAGGAGGTATCGTTTATTGACTATCTCGAAAAAGCCAAAAAGGTAAAGTGGTGGTTTAAGAATGGCAGTAAGGACGGATCGTATTTCGCTGTGTCTTACACCGAGAATGGGATGCAGAAAGCGTTCTATGTGGACTTCATCGTGATGCTGAGTGACGGATCAATCGGCCTCTTCGATACCAAGGGCGGCATCTACGCGCAAACCGCAAAAGATCGAGCCGAAGGACTTGCCGCGTACATCGCTAAAGGCAAGAAGCTTTTCGGCGGCATCGTTGTCAAAGATAAAAACAGCTGGCGCTATAACGACAGCAAAAAGTATCACTACGATCCGAACAATCTCAAGGACTGGAAATACTTTGACTTAAACAAATCATGAAAGCAATCATCCTCGCTAGAGTATCAACAGAAGAGCAAAAAGACGCGGGCAACTCGCTACCTGCCCAGATTGAGCGTCTCAAAAATTACTGCCAACGCAAGGGACTTGAGATCGTTGAAACCTTTAGCTTCGACGAAAGTGCCTACAAAACGAAACGGGATGAGTTCGACAAGATTCTCGAATATCTAAAAACCAACAAAGAAAAAATTGCGCTCTGCTTCGACAAGGTTGATCGGCTATCTCGTAATGTCTTCGACAAGCGCGTTTCGCTGCTTTACGAGAAGGCCGTAGCAAACGAAATAGAATTGCATTTTGCTTCCGACAATCAGATCATTGGCTCCTCTATGTCAGCCGTCGAGAAGTTCCAATTCGGAATGAGCCTCGGTCTTGCGAAATACTACTCCGATGCGATCAGCGACAACGTAAAGCGCGTATTCGAGCAGAAGCGTCGCGATGGCAGCTGGACTGGTAAGGTACGGATCGGCTATAAAAATGTTCCGCTGGATGAAGAGCACCGGCTACGAAAGGACATCATCATTGACCTGGAGCGCGGGCACTTGATACAAGCCCTATTTGAACTCTGGGCCACAGGGACATATTCCACGCCTGCGATCTGGAATAAGATCACCAAGATGGGCCTGTGTAACGGGAAGGGCAAAAAACTGGCAAGGAGTAATATCATCCTCATTCTCAAAGACCCCTTCTATCACGGCGTAGCACGATCAAAATACGGTCTATACGAGCACCACTATCCTCGGCTTATCACCAAAGCCCTTTTTGACCGATGCCAAGATGTGTTTGCGGCAAGAAGTCGGAAAAAATCGAAGGTAACACTCAACGAGTATATGTTCCAAGGTCTTTTGCCCTGCGCCACCTGTGGCTGCCTTTACAGCCCAGAGAGGCATAAGGGCAATAACTACTACTCGTGCACAAATGCCAAGGGAACGTGCAAGCGGACGTATGTGAACGAGAAAGACCTCCTAAAGCCGATCTACGAGGTTTTCGAGCGATTTGAATCAATCCCCCGGGATGTGCAGGAACGTCTTGTCGAGGAGCTCCGAAAACTCAACGAGACCGAGGCGCGATTCTACGAGAAAGAGTTTAGCCGGATTCAGGCAGAGCACCAGCGTGTGCAGGGCAAAATAAAGAAACTGATGGATCTCCTCATCGATGAGAGTATTACTAAGGACGACTATGACAAAAAACTGGAAGAACTCAAAGATCAGCAATACCGGCTCGGCATCGAGCTTGAGGAACACACAAAAGCCGACCACCAGTATTATATCCACGTGGCTACTGTGTTAAACCTATGCCGTAGGATCAAAGCGATCTTCGAAAGTTCTGAACCGAGCGAAAAACGCGCAATTCTCAACTTCATACTTCAGAACCCGACGGTAAACGCAAAAAAGCTAACGTTTACGTTGCGTAAACCGCTTGATGTAGTCCTCGAATTAGCCGCTTGTACTACTTGGCGGGGGCACTAGGAATCGAACCCAGGTTAGCGGTTTTGGAGACCGCTGTCCTACCACTGAACGATGCCCCCAGACCGCCCGTAGCGATCCTAACTATTATACTTCAAATCACGCTGGATCCACGCTTTCGCGAGGACGACACTGCGTGTCGCTTACTTTCCCGTGATTCTCACCTCTTTATGAACGGTGTGTTTGCGGCACCATTTGCAATACTTCTTAAATTCAAGCTTACGCTCAACTTTTTTCTTATTTTTAGACACATAATAATTACGCCTTTTGCAGACGGAACAGCCAAGCCCGATGAGGTTTTCCGTGTGCTTTGATTTTGCCATGCTGGTTATTGTAGACGATTATTTTCAAAAACACAATCCTTGAGCCGGAGGGGAGAATCGGACTCCCGACCTCTTTCTTACCATGAAAGCGTTCTACCACTGAACTACTCCGGCACTGTTTATAGATTACTGTAGGTCTTAAAGATATTCAAATTTTTTATGGAGCCGGAGACCTGCCTGCCGGCAGGCAGGGAGGAGTCGAACTCGGAGCCACCTCCCGGATTTGAACCGGGGACCCACTCTTTACAAAAGAGTTGCTCTACCGCTGAGCTAAGGTGGCGGCTTAACGCAATCTTCGGGTCAAAAATCTCACGATTATAATATCGAAAAAACCGCAGAATGGCAATCGCGAAAGGCGGTTCTTTCAAATTGGAGAAAAATTCTTTATAATTTAGGCAAACCACCTTTAGATTATTTTATGCCTAAATTCACCCATCTTCATACGCACAGCCACTATTCCCTCTTGGACGGCCTCGCGAAAATCGATGACCTTGTCGCGCGCACGATAGAGCTCGGGATGGATTCAATCGCCTTGACCGATCACGGCGTGCTCTACGGTGCCGTGGAATTTTATAAAAAGGCGAAAGCGGCAGGAGTGAAGCCCATCTTGGGCGTCGAGACATATATCGCGCCACGCGATCGTTTCAGTAGAGAGCCGGGTGAGCGATATTATCATTTGATCCTGCTCGCGGAAAACAATGTCGGCTGGCATAATCTCATCAAACTCATTACGAAAGCGCACCTCGAAGGGTTTTACTACAAGCCGCGTGCAGACAAGGAACTCTTGCGGGAATATCATGAAGGACTGATAGCTCTCTCGGCGTGCCTCACTGGCGAAGTCAACAGGAATCTCATAAACGATAAATTCGAGGAGGCGAAAAAGGCGGCGTTTGAATATCAGGATATTTTTGGAAAAGGAAATTTCTTTTTGGAGATCGGCCACCACCAGAAGATTAAGGACTGTGAAAAACTGCGAGGGTGCGTCATCGCGCTTTCGAAGGAAACGGGAATCCCAATGGCCGCTACGCAAGACATACATTACCTGAAGCCAGAGGACGCGGAGTACCACGACGTGCTGCTTGCCGTGCAGACGGGAAACAAGATGAGCGACGACGACCGGCTGACCCTGAACGCCGATGATTTTTCCTTAAATTCCCCTGCGGATATGGCGGATAAATTCAAGGACATTCCCGAGGCAATCGCGAACACCGCGAAGATCGCCGAGCGCTGCAACGTGACGCTTGAACTTGGAAAAGTCGTCCTCCCCGATTTTCCGAAACCCAAGGGCGTGACCGCAAACGCGTATCTCCGGAATCTCGTGACTAATCTTACAGAGTCGCGGCTGGGATCCAAAAAAAGCTCTCCCGAAGTGCAAAAAAGAATCGAATACGAACTCGGGGTCGTCGAGAAAACCGGCTTCGCCGATTACTTTTTGATCGTCGCCGACATGATCAACTGGGCGAAGAACCACGGCATTTCCGTTGGACCGGGCAGAGGCTCGGCCGCGGGGAGCATCGTTGCCTACATTCTCGGCATCACGGACATCGACCCCATGGACTATGACCTTCTTTTTGAGCGCTTCCTGAATCCCGACCGCGTACAAATGCCAGATGTCGACATTGACTTCGCGGACATCCGGCGCGACGAAGTGCTGGCGTATCTCCGGGAAAAATACGGCACTGACCATGTGGCGCAGATAATCACGTTCGGAACAATGGCGGCGCGCGCCGCGATCCGCGACGCCGGTCGCGCCATGGGACTCAGTTACAACTTCTGCGACCAGATCGCAAAGCTCATTCCCTTCAATCTCAAACTGAAAGAAGCGATCGAAAAAGTGCCGGAACTTCACGACCTCTATTACAACAACGCAGACGCAAAGAAAGTGCTTGAAGCGGCACGGCATCTTGAAGGGGTCGCGCGCCATGCCTCGGTCCATGCCTGCGGCACGGTAATCTCGAAGGATCCTCTCGTAAACTATCTGCCCCTCCAGCTCGCGCCGCAGGACAAGACGAACGCCATCACGCAATTCGAGATGCATAGCGTGGAAGATCTCGGACTCCTCAAGATGGACCTTTTAGGGCTCAAGAACCTCACGATCATTGAAGAGACCGTGCGGCTCGTGAAGGAAACGCAAGGGGTGGACATAAAGATATCGGAACTGCCGCTCGACGATAAAAAAACATTCAAGCTTCTCCGGGCCGGCAATACGACGGGCGTGTTTCAGTTCGAATCGAGCGGGATGCGCCGCTACATGAAAGATCTGAAACCGACCGCCCTTGAAGACCTCATCGCCATGGTCGCTCTCTACCGGCCTGGGCCCCTGGAGGCGGGCGAAGTGCCGAAGTTCATCAACCGGAAGAACGGCAAGGAACCCATCGTCTATCTCCATCCCCTGCTTGAACCGATTCTCAGGAACACCTATGGCATCGGCGTTTATCAGGAGCAGATGATGCAGATCGCGCGCGACCTCGGCGGCTACACGCTTGCCGAAGCCGACACGCTTCGCAAGGCCATCGGCAAAAAAATAAAAGCGCTTCTTGATGAACAAAAAGAAAAGCTGCTCAGCGGTATGGCGAAAAAAGGGATCTCACAGAAGGCTGCTCAAGCCATCTGGGACCTCTTCCCGTCATTCGCCCGTTACGGGTTCAATAAAAGCCACGCGGCTTGCTACGCCCTGATCGGGTATCGCACGGCATATTTAAAGGCCAATTATCCGGAGGAATTCATGGCGGGACTCTTGAACGCCGAAGTGGCTGATATTGACCGCATTTCGATCTTGATCCAGGAAGCGAAGCAATCGGGACTCGAGATCCTGCCGCCTGACGTCAATAAGAGCTTCGTGAACTTCACGCCCGAAGATGGACCAGTTCGACCCACTCGACTGACGCTCGGGGTGGTGAGCGAGGTCGAGCCACAAGCTCAGGGCGAGCCTAATCAGGAGGCTCGGATCCGCTTCGGGCTTTTGGCTATAAAAAACGTCGGCGGGGAGATCACGAAAGCGATTATCGAGGAACGCGTGCGCCAAGGACCCTTCAAAAGCTTCGAAGAGTTCTTGACTCGCACCCAGCACAAGGACCTCAATAAGAAATCGCTCGAGTCCCTGATCAAAGCTGGCGCTTTCGATTCCCTTGGCATTGAGCGAAACCAGGCACTCCTCAATATCGATGACATCCTTAGATTTACGACCGCGATGCGAAGAGGTTCGGAACCGCAGCGCGGCTCTTCGCTTTTCGGCAACTCCTCGCCCACCCTGACACTTAAACTAAAACCTGTTCCACCCGCAAGTAAAGACATAAAACTCGGCTGGGAAAAAGAACTTCTGGGTTTTTATCTCTCCGAGCATCCCGTGCATTCGTTTTCGGCCAAAATGAAGGAAAACGGCACGAAAACGATCGATGAACTCCGGCTAATAAAAAGTTCAACATTGCCATGCAAAACTATCGGTTTGGTCTCAAAAATCCATAAAATTCTCACAAAATCGGGCCAGCCGATGATCTTCGCGACGATCGAAGATTTTTCCCAAAAACCGATGGAGGTCGTTGTCTTCAACAGCGTCCTCAATAAAACCGCCTCAATTTGGGAGGAAAACAAAGTGGTGCTCGTCGAGGGAAGAATGTCGTGGCGCGATAAGGAACCGAAGATGATCTGCGATAACGCGCGGAGACTGGAGGCCTAACTAGCTTTCAGATTTCAGCTTTGAGCTTTTAGCTCAAACAAAATTCTAAAAGCTAACACCTAACAGCTAAAAGCTATCTTTCAGCAAACTACTATGGTATCTATTAGGCCGGTGTGGCCCTGCTATCACTATAGCAACAGGCCAATCAAATTTCTTTAAATTTTTCTTCAGATCTTCCTCGAGGTCTTTTTGATCATATCCCAAGGCAATCACGTCGGGCTTGTGTCCCACGATTACCTTGTATGTGCCAAGCTCCTCGTCGCCCGCGACCACTTCGTCCACGAATTCCTCCTTTTGCACGTGCGTCATTCGCGCCGCGAGGTCCTTCTTCGGCAAATGCCCTTTGAGCCTCCGCACGACATCGTCCAATGCTACCGCGACGATCAAATGGTCGCCGTGGCTTTTTGCCTCACGGAAGAACTCCCTGTGCCCCTTATGGACGCCATCGAAGACGCCGAAGACCATAATCTTTCTCATAAGCTTTTAGCTGTTAGCTGTTAGGTTTTAGCTTTTAGGGACGAATTTGCTTGCGTTCTTACTAAAAGCTAACAGCTAAAACCTAAAAGCTATCATTTCTTCGGCCTCATCAGTGGGAAGAATGGCTTCGACAAGCTCACCATCATATTGCTATTTTTTTGGTCTCATTAATGGAAATATGACAGTCTCGCGCATGGGCTTATCCATCAAAACAGAGAAGAAGCGTTCAGACGCGCCGAACCCCGCCGCTGGCGGCATGCCATATTCAAGTGCTTCCAAGAAATCCTCGTCAAGCTGCTGCGCTTCCTTGTCTCCCGCCTCGCGAAGCTCCATTTGTTCCTCGAAACGTTGCCTTTGATCCTGCGGGTCATTGAGCTCCGAAAAACCTTTTCCAAGCTCTGTGCCGCAGGCCATGATCTGCATGCGTTCAACGACTTTCGGATTTTTCCGCGACCGCTTCGCGAGCGGCTCGATCTCAACCGGTGGATCGACCAAAAAACAAGGCTGTACAAGCTTCGGCCGGACCGTTTTCTTGTAAATAAGGTCTATGAGGCGCCCTTTGCCGAAACTTCTCTCAACTTGAAGCTTCAATTCCTTCGCCCGTTTTGCCAATTCTTCCCGGCTCGCCGAGGTTGGATCTATCGCATTCTCCTTTTTGAAAGCTTCGACGTAATCGACTTTCGGCCACTTCGCTCCCCAGTTGATTTCTTCTCCTCCGTATGTCGTAACCAGGCCACCGGAAACGCTTTTGACCACCGACTTCCACATTTTCTCGACAAATGTCATCAGATCGTTGTAATCATGATATGCCCAATAAAATTCGAGTTGGGTATAATCCTGCAAGTGCTCCTTATCAATCCCTTCATTCCTGAAAATCCTGCCGATCTCAAATACTTTTTCGAAACCGCCGACCAAAAGCTTTTTAAGCGGCAGCTCGAGCGAAATCCGAAGGTAAAAATCCATATCAAGCGCGTTGTGATGCGTTACAAAAGGCTCGGCTTCCGCTCCTCCGGGAGTAGCCTCAAAAACCGAGTTTTCAACCTCCAAAAATCCTGCTTTTTTCAGATATTCACGGAACGTCTTCCAGAAAAGCTCCTTCTTTCTGAAAAGTTCGCGCGTTTCTTGATCCGTAAGCAGGTCGAGATACCGCTTCCGGAGACGCGTTTCGGGGTCTTCGACGCCGTAACGTTCAGAGGGAAGCGGACGGAGAGATTTCGCGAGCATTTCGAATTTCTTCGCAGCCACGCTCTCTTCCCCTTTTTCCGTTCTGAAAAGCGTTCCCGAAGCTGATACAAAATCGCCGATGTCGAGCGTCGATTTCCAGAGATCGAATTTCGGAGCATCTTCCTTTTTTAGAACGATTTGGAACTTCCCGGTTTCGTCCGCAAGATCGAGGAACATGATATTCCCCTGATCGCGCATGCCAATAAGCCGCCCAGCCAAAGAGACTTCTTTCCTTGCTTCCATAAGACTCGAAAATTCATCATGCGCTTCCCGTGCCGTGTGGGTCCGCTTCGTCTCTGGAGGATACGGATCGATCTTCGCCTCCCGTAATTTACGGAGTTTCTTCTCCCTCTCCTGTATCAAATCTTCTAGCATCGCTCTTTATTCAATCTTCACGACAAGATACGTTGCCTGGCCGGCGGGAGTCGCAACAGTCACGTTATCCCCCACTTTATGCTTAAGAAATGCGCGCCCGATCGGAGATTCGTCGGAAATTTTCCCGCCTTCGGGTTTCGCCTCGTAGGAACCAACAATCGTGTACGTTTCGGTCTTATCTCCCTTCTTTACGGTCACCGTCGAACCAACGTGCACGGTATCGCCGCCACTCTTTTTGATCACCTCCGCCTTTTTCAAAAGATCGTCCAGCTCGAATATTCTAGTCTCGACGGCGGCTTGTTCCTCGCGCGCTTCCGCGTATTCCGCGTTCTCAGAAAGATCGCCGTATTCCTTGGCGTGCTTCAACCGATCTGCAACCTCGACCCGTCTCTTTTTTTTCAAGTTATTGAGTTCTTCCTTCAGTTCCTCGAGGCGCTCCTTGCTTAAATAGTATTTATCCATAGGTTTAGGTGTTAGGTGTTAGGTGTTAGGTGTTAGAAAGATTCTAAAACCTAAAACCTTGAACCTAAAACCTGTACTTATTTGTCCACAGCCACCAGCGAATTTTAACGGTTTCAAGGAGAACTTTCAAGTAGGCCATGGCCGTGACGTGAGAGCGAAGGTCATTCACCCAGTGCACCGGGATCTCCTTGATGCGATAGCCCATTCTCTTTGCTAGCGCCAGGATCTCAACGTCAAAACCCCAACCCGGGATTCTCGAAATTTGGAATATCCTCTCCGCCGCTTCTTCGGTGAATGCTTTGAAGCCGCACTGCGTATCCCAAATGCCCGGCAAGAGCAACGCTTGAATGAAGAGATTCCCGAGCTTCCCGGGAATTTGCTTGTAAATCGGTTCCGCGGGATCGAGCTTGCTGCCCTTCATAGGACGCGAACAGATGACAACGTCATATCCTTCCTGGAAATACGGCAACATGTTATTGAACTGATCGATTGACGTCGAGTTATCGGCGTCGGTAAAAAGCCGGATTTTGCCTTTCGCGAGGAGCATCCCCTGCCGCACGACACCCCCCTTCCCTTTGTTCTCTTGATTGTCGACCAATTTCAAATTCTTCACCATTTTCTCCAAGCTGCGCACAACTTCCGCGGTGTTGTCTTTCGATCCGTCGTTGACTACCAAAATTTCGTAGGAATATGGAGCAGCGCTCAAACGCTTATCCATATCAATGAGCGTTAAGGGAATCCGGTCTGCTTCGTTGTAGGCGGGAATTATGATCGAAAGGTAGGGCTGGGCCATGAAACTAGGTTCTAGGTTCTAGGTTATAGGTCTTAGGTTATAGGTCTTAGGTTCTAGGGATTAGAAAAATTATAACACGAGAGCGAGTTGAATCTTCATAGTTCTGTCAATATTTTCGGCCCGTCTTTTGTTATCGCCACCGTATGTTCGAAGTGCGCCGCGAGCGATCCATCCTTCGTCACAAAACTATCGTCTTCGAGTTGTTTTATGTCGCCAGTACCGACGGCTACCATGGGTTCGATCGCGAGCACCATCCCGATCCGCAATTCGTCTCCCTCCCGGGGCCTTCCGAAATTCATTACATAGGGATCTTCGTGAAGACTCTGGCCGATGCCATGACCCGTCAAGGACCGCACGACCGAAAATTTGTTTTTCTTCACGAATGATTCGACCGCGTAGCCGACGTCACCTAAGGTTTTCCCCGGCCGCGCCTCCCTGATCGCACGCCCTAAAGATTCCTCTGTGACTTGGATCAATTTTTTGGCTTCGCGGGATATATCACCAACTCCTACGGTGATCGCCGAATCAAGATAAAATCCTCTGTACTTCAGCCCCAAATCGAGCTTAACGAGATCGCCCTCCCTAATCATGTAACCCGAAGGAATCCCGTGCACCACAGTATCGTTTATTGAAGTACATAAAGTGAATGGATAGACCTTCTTAGAACCCGCGGGCCTGTAACGCAAAAAGGCCGGCGCGGCATCTTCGCTCCGGATCAGTTTCTCGGCCAAGGCATCGAGGGACTTCGTGGCAACTCCAGGGCGCACTGCGTTTTCGAGGGCCCTGAGAACGCGCGCCAGGCGCGCTCCGCCCTCGGCCATGATCCCGATTTCTTTTTCAGTTTTAAGAATGCTCATTTCGGTTCCGATTTCTCTTCGTATAGCGATCAACGACAGCGACGATCCGGAGCCATACCTCCTTCCGGCTTCCTTTCCCCGAAATTCTCTTGACCCCGTATTTCTCTTTAAAAAAAGCCACCACACGCGAAATCTGCTTTTTATAATATTGCTTTCGGTTTTCGAGGGCTCGTTCGGCATCATCGTCCCGCTTCACGAATTTTCCCCGCATATACTCTCTCCGCTTTCTCGCACGGTGGAACTTTTCGCTCGCAGGAATGCGCAAATAAATAACGAGGGGTTCGCTGCGGCCGCATCGTTCAAGCCACCTTGTCGCTAATTTAGCCTCGCCGATCATCTTCGGATGACCGTTAAAAAGAATGCCTTGGCGGCGCGGCGTTGTACGAATCACGCGCCGGAGAATATTCCTAGCGACTGCGGTAGGTGTGAGCTTCCCGATCGCGGTGGTTCCCGCATAGTCATAGCGAACGCGCATAGAGGGTTTTCTCACTTCCTTACCCATGTCAAAGTCATAAAAATGGTATTTTTTGACGAGACGGGCCGCCTGTGTTCCTTTCCCGGAAGCAGGGTCGCCGAGCAGGATCAAATTAAAGGGCCTCTCTTGGTTCATAGTTCATAGTTCATGGTGCATAGTGCATGGTTTAGTTAAGTCCGAGCGCCGCGTTAATATTTTTTGCGACCTCGGGGACAGACAAGCTGCCATCAATTTCCACGAATGTCGTTTTTTCCCGGAGATATTCTATCGTCGGTTTTATTACTTCGTCATAATAGCGGAGCCGCGTTTCAATACCCTCGGGAGTATCATCGGCTCGTCCCTCTTTTTTTGCGCGAAGGAGCAATCGTCTGAGCGATTCTTCTCTGGGCAAATTAATAAAAACAGTCGTCACCCTTTTCCCTTTCTCTTTTAAATAATCCAACAAAAAATCAGCCTGCCCCATCCGCCGCGGAACACCCTCTAGGATGATCCCTTGATCGGGGGGAATGGCGGGAAGCCTTGTTTTCAGGACCTCGATGATCACCTCGTCCGAGAGGAGAGTCCCTTGGTTGGAGACCGACACCTTTTCCCTTAAAGGACCGCCCTCCCGTATTATCTCCCGAAGGATCACTCCCGTGTCCCAAAAGAAAAAACCCAGCTTTTCCGCGAGCAGCTTCCCCTGCGTACCCTTCCCCGCTCCCTGAGGACCGGCGACAAAGACGACGTCAAAATCCATAATATGTATAGAAAGTTGGTCCGAGGTTCGCCCGTATTCCCCGCGCAGACTCGGGCGAACCTGAAGAGCAGCGACAATCGCCCCTAGAGACCTTCTTTAATCTTCTCAATTATTTTATTTGCTGTCGAATCGGAGATTTTTATCTTTGTGATCGGATTGTATAGATGTCCAAAGTTCACATCGGCGAATTGGACGCCGTCAAACATTCTCGGCTGCGCATACCGAGGAATGCAATGGCCATGAAGGTGCTTCGTTTCGTTACCAAGGAAGCCATAGTTGAACCAATCCGGCCGAAATGCTTTTACGAGAGCCTTTCTCAGCGACTTAAGTATCAAAAACAACTCATCCCCCTCTTCTCTCGTCGCATCAGTTAAATCGAGCGCATCGGCCCGTTTGCACCAAATAACACACCTCCCCAAATAGGCTTGATTTGGATGAATATTCACCGACCAATAATCGTAGTCCTTGATCAGATATCGGGAGAAGTCTTCCATGGATCTAAGATATCATAAGCAGACTCCTTCTCAAAACGACGGTGATAAAAATTCCCGGTTGCCGGAACCGGAGCGTCGCGGATTTTTAAAAAAAAATGGGGTTGTCACTCGATCCCCTCATACTCTCGCACGGTGAGCTGCGAATCGATCTGGCGCATGGTCTCGAGCGCTACGGCCACGACGATCAAAAGCGCCGTACCGGAGATGTTCAAAACCTGAACTTTCGTGAGCGCCTGGATGATCAATGGCAAAATAGCGATGAGTCCCAAAAATATCGCTCCGAATAGGGTGGTGCGTTTCACGACGCCCGAGAAGAATTCCGAGGTCGCCTCTCCTGGACGAATACCCGGCACGAAACCCCCGCTCCGCTGTAAGTTCTTCGCAACTTCCTCAGGATTGAACGTAATTGCCGTGTAAAAATAGGTGAAAATGAAAACGAGGGAGAAATAGAAGATGCCGTAGAAAAGTTGATTATTCAAAAATCCGGAGACGATGGCATTCATCTTCACGGCAAGACTGGGGGAGAAAATAGAGGAAACCTGCGCGAGAAACTGCGGGAAGAGAAGCACGGATATCGCGAAGATCAAGGGAATCATTCCCGCTTGGTTCACCTTGAGCGGCAGATAGCTCTGCGCGCCGCCGTACATCTTCATCCCTCGCACGCGCCGCGCATAGGCCACGGGAATTTTCCTCTCTCCTTCGTTCAAGTAGACAATTCCCGCGACAAGCAGCACGGCGATGATCACGAAACCCACGTAGGTCGGCAGGAGATTCGGTGTGTAAGACGCGGCCGCAAGACCGAACGTGTTCGGCAACTGGCTCACGATACCGGCGAGAATGATGAGCGATATCCCGTTCCCAACTTTTTCTTCGCTGATAAGCTCGCCGAACCAGAGGGCAAGCATTGAACCCGCGGTGATGACCATCACGTTTCGCACCATGCTGAAAAAGTCGGGGGGGTCAATCACTTTCTGCGAGATCAAAAGCGAGAGGAAACCGTAGGCCTGAACCATGGCGAGAGGTACCGTAAGGTACCTGGAATATTGGTTGAACTTCGCCTGCCCGCGCGCGCCCTCTTCGTAATACATAGCCTTGAACTTCGGGAAGACGATCGTCAAGAGTTGCATGATGATCGTTGCGGTGATGTAGGGGCCGACGCCAAGCATCACGACCGACAAGTTCACGAGCCCGCCGCCCGAGAAGAAATTCAAAAATCCCAAAAGCTGGTTGGAATTGAAATAACTCTGAAGTTTCGCTGCGTCAACGCCAGGAATGGGGATCGCGGCCAGAAGCCGATAGGCGGCCAAAAGCCCGATGACTATGAGGATCTTATTGCGGAGATCTTTGATTTTGAAAATTTGGAGGAACTTATTCATCTGAACTAGGTTTTAGGTTTTAGGTTTTAGGTTTTAGGTGTATTTTTCTAACACCTAGCACCTAACACCTAGAACCTAGTATATTTTCCCGCCTGCTTTTTCGATCTTCGCTTTAGCGTTTCTTGAAACGCTGATCCTTTGCACTTCGACGGGCACGGTGATCTCCCCGTCACCCAAGATCTTCACACTGCCCTTAAACCGCGATGGCAAAAGCTCCGCCTGCTTCAGAAAATCAATATTAAGGACGACGGGCCGTGAGCCCGCATGGGTCTTAAGCGTGAGTTCCAGGTCTTCCAAGTTGAACACGACCGGCCGAACCGATTTTTCTTTATTCGCGAATCCTCTCCGCTTCGGAATGCGCATAATGAGATCGCGTTCCGCGGGGCGGATCCTTCTGCCAGCCCGGGATTTTTGCCCCTTGACGCCGCGGCCCGAATAGCTCCCTCTCTTGCCGCTCCGGCCTATGCGCTTGGATCGCTTATCGTGGGATGATTTGTGGATTTGATGTAGTTGCATAGTTTTAAATTTCTAAATTCGAATGTCGAAATCCGAAACAAATTCTAATTTCTAAATTCTAAACTTTTTTGTGCTTTTGATTTCGGTCATTAGGATTTATTTCGAATTTAGGATTTAGTGCTTAGGATTTTAACATTTTCAGGGCTTCAATGGTGGCGAGCGCGTTCGTCAGTTTATTGGGAGTCCGCCCCAAGCACTTGGCGGTGGCGTCCTTAACGCCAGCCAACGTAAGCACGGAGCGCACCGCCCCGCCGGCGCGAAGCCCATGTCCCTCGCTTGCCGGCTTAATAAGCACCCTTGCGGCGCTGTACTTCGCGTACACCTCGTGAGGAATGGTCCTTCCGTCCTTGAGATGGACCGTGATGATGTTTTTTTTCGCCGCAACTTTCGCTTTTCCGATGGACTGCTGCACGTCAAGCCCCTTGCCGACACCAACTGCCACCCTTCCTTTCCCGTCTCCGATCACGAGCGTCGCCCGGAAACGAAAGCGCTTGCCGCCCGCAACAACGCGAGTCACGCGGCGGATGTCAAGCGTCTTCTCCTTGAATTCTTCCCTTTTTTGGATTCTGTCAGGTCGTTTATACATAGGTTTTAGGTTTTAGGTTTTAGGTTACTAGAACCTATCACCTAACACCTCATATTTTGAGTCCCCCTTCCCGCGCTCCTTCGGCAAAGGCCCGCACCCGGCCATGATACTTATATTCGCGCCTATCGAGCACCGCCGTTTTAATCCCTTTCTCAAGCGCTTTTTTAGCCAAAAGTTCGCCTATGCGTTTTGATACTTCGGTTTTAGACCTCTTCCCACTCGCCTTCAAGGTCTCTCGGCCAGAAACGGCGGCAAGCGTGCAGGCATGCACGTCATCAATGAGTTGCGCGTAAATGGAGCGGTTGCTCCGCGAGACCGCGAGCCGCGGACGGTCCGCTGTGCCGAATATCCGCGCCCTTGTCCGTGCGATTCGCCGCGTCCTCTTCTGATTTAATGTTTTTCTTTGATTCATGTTTTTGCCCCTACTAATGTACTAATTTTTACTAATTTACTAATCGTATTGGTATATTGGTACAAATTCGTACATTAGTAGGATTATGCCGTTGCTGTCGCGCCCGCTTTCTTGCCGACCTTCCTCTTGATCACCTCGCCTTTGTAGTGGATGCCCTTCCCTTTATACGGTTCGGGTTTCTTGTGGGATCTGATATTTGAGGCCACAAGCCCCACGAGATTTTTATCTATGCCAGAAATCGTTATGGCGTTCTTTTCGATCGCGATCGTGATGCCTTCCGGGATCTTCATGCGCACTGGTTGAGTGTAGCCCAGAAAAAGCAAGATTTCCTTCCCTTCAAGCGCCGCGCGGTATCCCACTCCTTCGATCTCTAAAACTTTGGAGAATCCCTCCGAAACTCCCCGAATGGCATTCGTGATAAGGGACCACACCGTACCGACAAGCGCTCCTCCGGAATCTTTTGACGACTCACTAACCCACACAGTGTCTCCCTCCACTCTTATCTGGACTCCCTGCGGCAGTACTATCTTTTGCTCTCCCCGCGAACCTTTCACCGCCAAAACGCCCCCTTCTTGTTTTAAGGTGACTCCTGAGGCTAATTGAATTGGTTTTTTCGCGAGTCTGCTCATCTTAGGTTTTAGGTTTTAGGTTTTAGGTTTTAGGCGTATTCTTTCTAACACCTAGCACCTAACACCTAGAACCTAGTTTCTTTTACCATATTTCAAACAAGTATTCTCCTCCGACCTTGTTCTTCTTGGCGTCTTTGTTATTCATGAGACCCTGCGGCGTCGAAATGACAGCGATGCCGTATCCCTGCCTCACTGGCCTCAAATTCTCGTGACCCACGTAGAGACGGCGGCTGGGCTTGCTCACTATTTTGAAATCGCTCAACATATGCGTTTTTTTTCCGCGCGCCACCCGAATCTCCAGATATTCGCGCCTGCCCACGTTTTTTTTCTGCACATCGCCGACATACCCCGCTTGCGAAAGAATTTTTGCGACCGAGAGGTCCATTTTTGAAAAAGGCGTGAGAAACGTTTCTTTTTTCGCCTGTTCAGCGTTCTTCAGTTTTGCTAAAAGATCGTAGTACATTAGATTAGGTGTTAGGTTTTAGGTGTTAGGTTCGGCTTCGGGTTATTCTCTATAACCTAACACCTATCACCTAAAACCTAGTTATTTTACCATGACGCTTTCTTAATCCCCGGTATCTGTTGCTTGGTTGCCATTTCCCGGAAACATATACGGCAGAGATTGAATTCGCGCATATATCCGCGCTTCCGTCCGCAACGAAAACAGCGCCTGACGATCCGGCTGCTATATTTAGGCGTTTTTTTACTGCGAGCGACTACAGAAGCTTTTGGCATGAACTTTGTAATTTATAATATCTAATTTCTAAATCCTAAACAAATCCTAAATACTAATCACCAAAACGCGGGTTTTTACGTTTAGGATTTTGGTCATTGGGATTTGTTTAGAAATTAGGATTTAGTGCTTAGGATTTTTAGTCTTTAACGGGACCCCCAGTTCCAGGAATTTTTGAATCGCCTTGACGCGATTCTTCTTGCGGGGGACGACCGTAATTCCCATGGAGAACGAGAGTGGCGACTTTTCGGGGCTCACCTCGGGAAACATCTGCTGGTCCCGAAAACCGATGTTCAAGACCCCCCCGGCATCGATTATCTTCTGATCGAGCCCGGTAAAGTCTCTCACTCGGGGCAGTACTATTTTAACCAAACGCTCGAAAAAATCAACCATTTTCTTCCGGCGCAACGTGACCTTCAGTCCCACGATCTGGCCTTCGCGGATTTTGAATCCCGCGATCGATTTCTTGGCCTTGCGCACCTGCGGTTTTTGGCCGGTTACCGCCGCGAGGTCACCCATGATCTGCACAAGCCCTTTCTCCTCGAAGTTGGGTTGCTGGCTCGCGCGCCCCACACCCGCGTCGATAACGATCTTTTCAAGAAATTGCTGAACGTCTCTCTTTGCTGTATTTGCTTGTTTAATGTGTTTTTCCATAATAGCTTTTAGCTTTCAGCTTTTAGCTTTTAGCGTATCGCACTTTCTAACACCTAAAAGCTAACAGCTAGAAGCTAGCTTGTTGCTCCGCATTTCTTGCAATATCGGACCTTTGCGTTTCCCTCGATGCGGAAACCCACGCGCGTCGGCCGCCTGCAGCTCGAGCACACGAGCTCTGCCTTAGAAGCGTGTAGAGGACGCGGCACCGAGACCGTTTCCCCTTTCGCGCCTTGCCGCTTCGGCTTCACTCGCTTTTTGTAAAGATTCAGGCCTTCAACCGAGATCTTGTCGCTTTCCGGGAATACTTTTAACACGGTACCGGTTTTACCACGGTCTTTGCCTGAAAGAATTTTTATGTTGTCGCCTTTCTTTATATTCATAGCTTTTAGCTTTTAGCTTCTAGCTTTTAGTGTAGTGCGTTTCACTAACACCTAACAGCTAACAGCTAGAAGCTGATTTATACGATTTCTTCCGCCATCGTCATTAGTTTCTCGAAACCTTTCTCTTTAAGCTCCCTCGGCAACGGTCCGAAAACGCGCGTCGCAATGGGTTCTTTCTTCGCGTCGATAAGTATCACCGCGTTCTCGTCGAATTTCAGGTAGGAACCGTCCTTTCTGCGAAGCGCCTCGCGCTGGCGCACTATCAAGACTCTTACCACGTCTTTTTTCTTCACCGCTTTCCTCGGTTCCGCAAGTTGTACTGACGCAACGATCGTATCCCCAATACGCGCGTAACGCCTCCGCGTCCCGCCTAAAACCCGAAAACACCTCACGATCTTCGCGCCGGAGTTGTCTGCCACTTTTAAGATGGAACGTTCTTGGATCATGGTAGTGAATTTCTAATTTCTAATTGATCTAATTTCTAATCAATAACCAATGAATAAATGTCTAATTTCTAAGTTAACGCGTTGGGATTTGGGAATTCTTTAGGTCAATTAGGAATTAGGACTTAGAAATTTTCCCGATGATTTTCCATCTTTTGTCCTTCGACATCGGACGCGTTTCTTCCATGAGCACTTTGTCCCCCGTGTGATAAATATTCTCTTCGTCGTGGGCTTTGAACCTCTTGCTCACCTTATAGTATTTAAGGTATTTCGGATGCTTCTTGAAGCGCGCGACCTCAACCACGCGCGTTTTCTGCATCTTGTCACTCACGACGGTGCCGATTAATTTTCGTTTTTTTGCATTCGCTAATGTTTTCATGGACTTGTTTCCTGTTAGAGAGTTTGTTTTCCGCTGTTTATTGAGGCCTGTCGAAGAAAAGTGAGTGCACGCGCGATGTCTTTCTTTAGGCTGCGCAATTCCCCAACGTCCTTCACTTTACCGGCTGCAAGATCGAACTTCAAACCCCGCAGACGCTCTCGGCCTTCCTTAACGAACACCGTAAGCTCCGTCGTAGACTTGTTTTTCAATTCTTGGATTTCTTTTCTTTTCATATCTCGGATTATCTCTCGAATTTTATTCGCGAATATTCGCGAATATATTCGAAATTGATTAGCGATTTCATTTCGCGATAATTCTTGATTTGAACGGCATTTTGTGGCCCGCGAGGCGCAACGCTTCAAAGGCAACATCGCGCGGAACGCCATCTATCTCGAAGATAATCCTGCCCGGTTTTACCGGAAAGACGTAATGGTCAACTGCGCCTTTGCCGCCTCCAAGGGTCTTCTCCGGAGCCTGCTGCGTGATGGGCTTGTCCGGGAACACGCGGATCCAAAGCCTGCCGCTGCGCTTCAAAGAGTTTGTGATGGTTTTCCTTCCCGCCTCTATCTGGCGGGAATTGAGCCAGGCGGGCTCGAGTGCCTTTAGGCCGTACTGGCCGTAATTCAAGGACACGCCGCGAGTCTCGATCATGCGTTTCTTAGACCTGCCCTTCTGCCACTTTCTATGTTTAACCTTCTTAGGAACGAGCATGGTTTTAAATTGCTTTTTGTCCCGACCTTAAGGTCGCGGATCCTCGATTTTGCTGCTGCGCTACGCGCAGACAAAATCGGGACCACTTCCTATGTTTTACTTTCTTCGGAATAAGCATGTTCCTACTAATGTACTAATTTTTTACTAATTTACTAATCAATTTGTATTGGTATATTGGTACCGATTCGTAAATTAGTAGGATTATTTGCCACCTCTCATTTCTGATTTCTCATCTTTAGCTTTGGCAAAGATTTCCCCTTTATAGATCCAGACCTTGATGCCGATCGTCCCGTACGTCGTGAACGCCGTCGCCGTGCCGTAATCAATGTCGGCACGCAAGGTCTGGAGCGGGAGCGAACCGCGGGAAAGCCGTTCGCGGCGCGCGATTTCGTTGCCGTCAAGCCTGCCCGATAAAAAGATCTTCGCTCCTTTCACCTCTCTGTTCTGCATCACGGACTCCATGTATTTTTTCATCGTCCGCCGGAACGGCATCCTCTTTTCAAGGTCCCAAGCGATCTGTTGCGCGATGTAGGAAGAAGCTATCTCCGAGCGCTTTAGCTCTTCAACATTCACGCTCAAGTTCCCGGTCGCTTTCTTTGTTTTGCGCACCTTTCTCAAGGCCATATCGATCGCTTTATTCAGATCCTCAATTCCTTTGCCGCCGCGGCCGATGATGAAACCGGGGCGTGCCGCCTTGATGAAGATCTTTAAGTTCGCGCCGGTGCGTTCGATCTCGACCGAGGAGATTCCTGCCTGCGCGATCTTTTCCTTGATCACGTTCCGGATCGCTTCATCCTCTTCAAGAAGCTTTGCGAACTGGCCCTTAATAAACCAGCGCACCGGCCAGTTTTTCGTGATGCCCAACCTATATGATGATGGATTGATTTTTTGTCCCATGAATTAGGTTTTAGGTTTTAGGTTTTAGGTTTTAGGTCAAGAGTTTTTTTCTATAACCTAGCACCTATAACCTAGAACCTAGTTCTATCATTTTGCGAATCCCGCTTTTCTGCTGAACATCCTCTTGAAGAAGCCTGGCTTTTTCTGGATCTTCTCCGATGACCTTTCGCCCTTCATCTTTTCTTTTTTGATCGGCTTCTCCTTTCCGGGAGGAAGCTTTGCCTTTTTCTTAACGACAATCTTGAACCGCGGGGCCGAAAGTTCTGGTTTGTCGGCGAGAACGAGGATGACGTTGCTCATCTTTTTCTGGATCGGCGACATCACTCCCCGCGCGCGAGGAAGCCCGCGCTTCAGCATCGGTCCCTGGTCCACGCGGAATGACTCGATATAAAATTTTTCCTCGTTCAAGTGCTTATTGTTCTTTATGTTCGCGACTGCCGAACGAAGAAGCTTCAAAAGCGGCACGGCCGCGCGCCGGCGGATTGACATAAGCTGAGCCTCCGCTTCGCCTATGGGCAAGCCCTTCACGAGATCGGCGACCGCGCGGACCTTCCGCGGAGCCATTCGGAGATAATTAAGTTTTACGGTTTGCTTTTGCATGAAATTAGTTGGCATGGATCCCGGCCTTCGCCGAGTCCGACTCGGCTTCGCCGGGATGACCTCGCCCAGCGAGGTCATTTTTTTGCCGGTTCTTTCGCGGCTGCGGGAGCAGCGGGAACCCCGGGCGCCCCGGCCGTCGCCGCCTTCATCTCCAATTCTTTCTGGATCTTGCCGCCGTGGCGGGTGAACTTTCTCGTAGGCGAAAATTCTCCGAGGCGGTGGCCCACCATTTCTTCGCTCACCCTCACCTCATTGAATATTTTCCCATTATGCACGCCGAACACGAATCCCACCATCTCCGGAGAGATCTCAGAAGAGCGCGACCATGTCTTTATCACCACGTTTTGGTCGGGCTTCAGCTTGGAAACCTTCTTCAGTAGTTTTGGATCGACGAACGGACCCTTTTTGAGACTTCTTGACATGGATTATGTGTAATTATTTATGAGCATGGATCCCGGCCTTCGCCGAGTCCGACTCGGCTTCGCCGGGATGACCTCGCCCAGCGAGGTCATTTTCTTCGGCTAATTATCAAATAATTCGACCATTTCTTTCTGTTGCGGGTTTTGTGGCCTCCCGTCACCTTGCCCCATTTTGTCTTGGGTTTCCTCGTGCCTCGCGGCTGGCTGCCTTCGCCTCCTCCGTAGGGATGGTCAACCGGATTCATGGCTTTGCCGCGCACCGTTGGGCGCACGCCGAGCCACCGCGAACGGCCGGCTTTGCCGATCACTACGAGATTATGCTCCGGATTTGAAACTTGTCCAAGCGATGCATAGCCTTCCCACAAGGCACGCCTGGTCTCGCCGGACGATAATTTAAGGTCCGTGTAACCATCGGCATTGGCCAAAACTTCCGCATAAGAACCGGCTGAACGAACCATCTGTCCACCACGCCCGGGCGTGAGCTCAATATTATAGACCTGATAGCCGACAGGAATATTCTTAAGCTTCATTCTATTCCCGATTTTTAAAGGCGCGGCCTCTGACGTTATGATCGTTTCCCCAACTGCAAGCCCATGCGGCGCCAAAACATAGCGATAGGCGCCGTTATATGAAACCTTCGCGATAAAGGCAGTGCGATATGGATCGTACTCAAGCGTTTCCACTTTTCCCGGAATATTCGGGAATTCACTCTGCTTGAAATCAACCATGCGGTACAACTTCTTGTTGCCGCCGCCTTGATGGCGCACCGTGATGCGCCCCTGGTTGTTCCTACCGGCATGCGCTTGGAGCTTCGTGAGAAGCGGCTTGTGCGGCTCAACTTTGCTCAATATCGAATAATCGACATTAGTCAAAGACCTTCGTGATGGGGATGTGGGTTTATAGGATTTCATATTAGTTCATGGTTCATAGTACATGGTTCATTGGATATCGATTTTTTGTCCCGCTTTCAGCGTGACGATGGCTTTTTTATAGCCCGACTGGCGGCCCTTCATCACTCCCGCCCCCTTCTGCTTCGCTGGCCGATGTACGATGTTCACCGCCGTGGGATCAACCTTGTAGATCTCCTTGACGGCCTTTCTGACCTCGGGTTTCGTCGCGCTTGATTTCACGAGAAAAACATATTTACCGAGCTTCGATAAGTCGGTCGCGCGTTCAGTGACCCAGGGTTTTTTTATGATGAAAGGGTCCATGGACTAGGTTTTAGCTTTTAGGTTTTAGATTTTAGTGAATTTACTAACAGCTAGAAGCTAAAAGCTAAATTTTATAGTGCTTAGCGATTGTCCCGACCGTTTCGCGCTCGATGAAAATATTTTTGTAATTCAAGATATCATAGATATTGAGGGATTCGGGGCGGATAGCTTTGGCTTTCGGGAGATTGGATGACGCCCGCATGATATTCTTGTTTTCCTTGTCGGCAACGAGAAGCGTATCAAAGTTTTTCTGATCCTTTTTAAGGTTCAAAAGCGGCGTGAGGGTCGCGGCTAGCTGTTTCGTCTTCGGCTCGTCAATTCGCAAGTTTTCAAAAATTTTTATCTCTCCGTCCTTGAGCTTCTTTGAAAGCGCCGAAAACATCGCGAGGCGGTTCATCTTTTTATTGATCTTCTGGCTGAAATCACGGAGTTTCGAAGGGCCATGGGCCTTGCCGCCGCCTACCCAGAGAGGTGAACGGATAGAACCGTGCCGGGCTCGGCCGGTTCCTTTCTGCCGCCATGGTTTTCTTCCCCCTCCGCGGACCTCGGCGCGCGTCTTCGCGTGCGCCCAGGGGCGGCGCTTGTTCGCAAGCTGGGCCTCAAGCGCCTGCTTCACAAGCACAGGATTCCACTTTGCAGCAAAAACAGAGTCCGGCAATTCCATTGTGCCGACTTTTTCGTTTTTTAGATTGTAGATGTTTGTTTTCATAAAGCTTTTAGCTTTCAGCTTTTAGCTTTTAGTATGGCGCATTTCACTAACACCTAACAGCTAAAAGCTAGAAGCTATGTCTTTGATATCTCGAGCATTCCTCCTCTCGCTCCCGGCACCGCGCCTTTTATGAACAAAAGATTTTTTTCTTTATCAACGCCCGCAATTCTTAAATTTTTGACGGTGACGCGGTCCGAACCCATCCTTCCGGCCATCCGCCTGCCCGGCACAACGCGCTGGAACGCGGTCGAACCGATGGAACCAGGCGCACGGTAGCGGTTTTTTTGTCCGTGGGTCTTTGGGCCTCCGCTGAAACCATGCCTTTTCACGACTCCCTGGAATCCGCGGCCCTTCGTTATACCGCTCACGCGGACAACGTCTCCTTCTTTAAACGCCTCGACTGTTATAACGTCACCCGTTTTCACCCCCCCCATGTCCCATGTCACTTGTCCCTTGTTGCGCGCTTCACGCTTCTTTTTCCCAGCAGCGACCTGAACGGCTTCGTAGCCGTCGCGCTCTTTCGTGCGAACCAAAGAAATCTTGTTCGGTTCCGCCACGACAACCGTAACAGGAACGACTTCGTCGCCCTTCCAAATCTGCGTCATTTTAAGCTTTTTGCCCAATATGAATGCCATTGTTTTTATTGTCATCCCGGACCCCGTATCCCTGTACGGGGCAGGCCCGATCCAGAATCCATACATTTAAAAATCATTCGTATGGATCCTCGCCTTCGCCAGGATATAAGTCTTAGCAATCGCTCACGCTTCGTTTGAAACTCGCGTTCGCGAGCTAAGACTAATAAAAATCCGCCAAGGACTAGCCCTGGCGACATTTTCGCAGCTATCCTTGTGAAAACGTTCTCAATTCTGGATTAGAACGTCCATTAAAGAGATCCTTGTAATGATAGGGCGGGATAATAAAAAGGTCAATACCCCTTGACAACTAGGGCAAGACCACTAAACTGACCAACAAGGGTGGGATCTGTAGCAGAACTACAGGCTTCGCGTGTCGTAGAAGAGACCCGTCAACGGGCCTCTTTTATTTTTATTTTATCTTTTCAGATTATTATGATGCACGTGGATCCGGGCCTGTAGTTTATGCAATAAAATCCCGCCTCTGACACGCGGAGAAGCGAGTGTCCCGCAGCTGTCCACGAACCGCAAGGTGAGTGGCTACAGCTGGGCGATCCCGTTCATCTTCGATAGATATAAAGTGCGAGATGGCATCGTGGGCAAACGGGATCCACTCACATCTAACTCAAGGCTGCGCCTTTCGAAGATGTGAGGGATAAATCCCGCCGGGTCCACGCAAAACCGCCCAAAAGGCGGGCGGTTTTGCGTGCGGGAAAACGGTACCTGACACTACTTCTACTTTCTTACCTTTCTTTTTTATAATGCGCCGAGAGTCTCTTGAAAGCTTGTGTACGGGATAGGACGATGTTCGAACCTTTCTAATCGAACCTATTACACGAATTAGAGCCTAATTTGCTCAAATTTTTAGGGTTTAAGTTTGCATTTGACAAGTTAAACTTTATGCTTTATAATGTACATTAGAAATTGGGGAGGGGGTTGAACATGTTTACTATCGGAACCCTGCTTCTGATATTTAGCTCCATAGTCACAGCGAGTTCCATGAAGCGTTTCAGGCGCAATCGCCTAATCTTGGCTGACATCTACCTTCTTCCGGCGGGCCTAAGCTTGATATTTTTTAGCCTCGTCGCGATGGTAGCGGGATTCTAAGATGCCTACCAAAACCGTTCCTCAGGGCCGGTGCCTGAAAAACACTGGCTCTTCTTTTTTTTCAAAAAGATTAATTAACATCCTACCAAAACTTAGTGCACGGGACAGGACGATGTTCGAACCATTCTAGCTATAACTTATATCGCCTAACTTCTGCTATGGCCTCGTCTCTGCCGAAAAATCCTTCGATATCCATCGTTTCGTTCTTCTGCACGCCGACTTCTTTGAAAAAGGCAGTAATATCTTCTTTTTCTTTGTCGCTCAAATCAGCGATAGATTTCAACTCGTTGGTAAGCGGATCTACGGATGGGACGGTAATAAGCTTATTATCCTGTTCGCCGCCATCTTTCAGCCTGAGAATGCCAAGTGGTTTTACCATAACTATCGTATTCGGCTGAATGGGATACGAACTCAAAACGACGGCATCAAGTGGGTCATTATCTTCGGCCTTGGTGTGAGGAATAAATCCATAGTTGAAAGGAAAGTGAAACCCATTATGAAATACATAATCAAGCTTGATGGCTCGTAAGGCCTCATCGTATTCATACTTATTAACGCTCCCGGTCGGAATTTCAACGAGAACGTTGAATTCCTCGGGAGTGCCGAGTGGGATATTATCGAGATTCATAATCTAATTATATCAGAAAGAGTTGTTCCCTCGTTCCTTTTAGTGCACAGGACAGGACGCTTGCCCGCCTCTGGAGTGATGTTCGAACCTTATTATTACAGGCTATTTAAAGGGCGCCTTATTGAAGAAACGACAATTTAAGAAAAGGCCGGAAAAATAAGGGTTAATAAGGGGGTAATGCTAGTCAAATGGTACAAGCGATAGCGATTTCTCTAAGTAGTATCTGGGATTTTTGAACATTTCCGGTGAGGAAAAACGGGCTTGGAATTCACTCACGTAATCG
>Ga0209515_10001536_pt1 | contig 38229 bp, 29 predicted proteins | sample Subgroupgradi54m_FD_187454 | JGI IMG/M metagenome (GOLD analysis project Ga0209515, IMG submission 187454) | Subsurface groundwater microbial communities from S. Glens Falls, New York, USA - GMW60B uncontaminated upgradient, 5.4 m (SPAdes)... ... | reverse complement strand
TTCTCGTTCAATGACTCTGCGTTTGCCGGGCATCAACCCCGTCACGAAGACCCCCAGCACGCTGGCGGGACAGAACGTCGTGCCAAAACGCCAATTACGATACCCGTTGGTCAGCGCGCGTCTGACCCAACTAACGCCATGCAACGAAGTGCCTTCCACCTGCTTCGGCAATGTATGTGTGTAGTAGCGCTCATAGGCGAGATGAATGGTTTCCGTGGTGGGACGCGGATCCAAATATGCAGAACCACATTGCGCACATCCGAAGAGAGTCCATGCTCCAGGTGCGCAATAAAAGACTCGATCCGTCAATTGCGTATGAAGAAGATGATGGAGCTCAGAACCGCACACCGGACAGCATGCCACGGCTTCCAGGCCGCCCTCGGGCCAGAGCAGACTTGTAGCCTCGAGTCGTAAAGAATCAGTCATAGCGCTTCTACACCAGCTTCAGGCGCTGCAAAAAACTTTTTACGAGCATCCGTATAGTATCGGCATCATATCTATCCCACGAAAATATTTCTCGCATCCGCAGCCTGAATGCCGGGTATTTTCTAATAAAAGCCTTGTAAACCAGGCAAATGAGTATGGTATTTGTGATGACAGTTTCGGCAACCACGCCTTTCATGCCTAACCTCGGATAGAGTATATATGCAAACGCGACAGTCAGTACCAAGGAAAATAGCGCTGCTAAAAAACCGGCCAGTTGAAATTTATAAGCACGTAGCAATGGGCTTAAGGCGGAAGAAAATGAAAATTTCGGTATCATAAGAAGAAAGCCCAAAAAAATCGGGAAGGCGGCAATGTATTTTGGAAAAAAGATCCGCAAAAATTGATATCCTGTAACGGCAGATAGGAGGCCTAAAATCGTAAAACCAAGAAAGGAATATTTGAATCCGCGAATCAGATTGTGTCTGGCCGTAGTTTCATCCTTGGTACGCTGAGGGAGCATGGCACTAAGAATGGACTTGACTGGGAACAAACTTATTAAATGGCCCCACAGAGAATCTGCGAGCGAATAAAGCGCCACGGCCTCACGCCCGATGAAGTGATCGATAAAAAAAAGACGTAGCGCATCCCACCCGTTGACCACATATGCGGCCGCAATGCTCCACTTGCCGTGAGCTCTGAGACGGGCAAAAAATCCGGCCTTCTCCCGACGAACACCGCGCAGTTGCTTGCGATACAAAATAAAAAAAGCCGGGAGAGAGAGGGTGACGGCGACGAGGGGTGCTACAACTTGGATGAGAATGGCGGCATAGACTCCTTGTCGAAGATAAAATACAAAATATACCATCGCCAGTAGGGTTAGCCCCTCGTCATATAGCTTCAGGAACGTCATCTGTTGAAAACGGAGGAACAGACCGAACAGCTGGAATAAAATATTTTGGAGCGGTCGGGACAAAATAATGAAAGATGCCGCAAAAATATATTGATAAGTCAACGGCGAAAAATGCCCCTTAAAAGCGGTGAGCAACAAAATAAATCCCGACCATAGGATACAAGCTGACAGTACTTCAAAAATAACATATGCGCGAAACAGACCCTTGAGGACACCGAGCCGACCAAATTCGCGCTCAACACCCATATCAGCCAGCACGATCGGATCAATGCCTGCAATGTATAGAGCGGATGGAACTGCGATCGCGGCAAACACCAGTTTCAAAACACTGTAATCAACAACTGTTATCGAGTTGAGCAATACCAAACTCGTCAAAAACCAGATAACTTGTAGCAGCACGTTCTGAAAAGAAAACATCGTGACTCCCTTGATAGCAAGTACTCTAAGTGATCGCGGCTCGTTGTTCGTATCTGCCATAAGTTTCATAATAGCATGAATAAAAAGCTACTCTTTGACGCTATCGAATGTGCTACGGATACCGAAAATCATTATAGAGAACCACCTAAGACGGTTCTGGAAGCTTCTTCATAAAATAACATACACGCCGTCCGAAGAACTCATTCCTCGGCATTTTGACTGTAGGAAAATACGGCAAGAAACCATTCTCGTAGACCTTTCCCAAGATCGTAAAATAACGAAGATAAATCTTGTTAAAGACCATCGAGGTGAAAAAGCTGATGTGTGCATTCTTATCGTTCCAGTCGGTCAAATCGCCATGCAACATAAATGAGAGTTTCGACCAAATATGGAAGGCGTTAGGAATAGAAAAAATAAATAGACCTCCTGGCTTAAGCACACGATGCGCTTCGCGACAAAAATGGAATTGGTTCTCTAAATGTTCGGCGATAGAGAGCGCTGTAACTACGTCGAACGTCGAGTTACCCCATGAAAGGTTCTCGCTATTTAGATCACACGCCCGGAAATCAACGTTCGGGAGATTCTCTGTACAATAGTCAACGATATCCGTCCCTGAGAGATTGGTGAACCCTTTTTCCTGCAACTGTTTCAAAAAATTACCGCCTGACGCCCCGATGTCGAGTATATTGGCGTCTTTAGGAAAATGTTTCAACACATAATCAGCCGCCCAACCTTCACGCACTACCCAACCCGGCGTATGAACGTAATAATCTCTTAATTCGTCTTTGCGTGCCTTCAGTTCATCCGAAGTGAGGTAGCCATGTGCCAATGTTTGTCCCATATAATTTATGATTGGTTTAGTACATTTCTTGGCTCGATTGTCGAGCCTGAATTAAGTTCGACAGAGCGAAGGATTCTTCGCTCTGCTACGCGACGCTCAGCATGACACGTGGGAAAACTCGCTATGGATTCATAGTTAAAGATGAAGATAGCGTATATTAAACTAAACGTCTACGAACGAACGGGAGGATATGGGTACGAAAAACGAACGCGGCATCTGTAAATGCCTGGCGTTCAGGAAAAAAGACCCTCCACAGGGAAAACTGCGTACCGGATAGGTGACGAAGATGTTGCAGGCGCCGCACCGTATAGATGTACCCTGCAACCAAATGCGCCACGATAACCACGGAGGGAAGAGCGCCGACGATAAAGACGCCGCCAAGAAGCATTCCCATTTCCACGATGTAGCGTTCAAACGTCAGCCTGAACAATAGCCGCTGTTCCTTAAATATGAACCAATATGGCGTCAGGACTACGCCGATCGCCGCCCAAGGGAGCTGGAGGGCGAAGAACGAATAAAATACAAAGGCTCCAACGTAGTTCTTGAATACAAAATGAATGAGCAGGTAGAGTGCGGGCAACGAAGTTAAATACAGGATCCATGCAGCGAGCTGCATAAGCCGTGCTCCCTGGAGGAACGCTGCTGCACGCTTTGCTGGATCTAGGATAGTCGCCATGCGAACCTGAAGCGCGGGCTGGAGCACGGACAAGATGGAAGTGACATAGCTCGCCAACGTTTCCGCTGCGAATAAGTATCCAAGCGTGGTAGCGGGAAAAAATGCGTTGAGGACAACGACCTTGCCCACTTCATACCAATCCCATGTAGATTCGCGCAGCATTATCCACTTTCCTTCCCCGCGGAATATCTGCCAGACAAGCGACAGGTGCGCGAGGTAAAACGTATGCGCATCACGGCCTGCGGACACGGACGGGAGCCAACGCAGCAATGACAAAACGATCGTGGCGGTATGCGCGCTGACAAGCGCTAAAGGCACAGCAACGACTCCGAGCTTAACGATGAAGAATCCGACGAGCAACAACGCGACGTACAATGTTTGTTCAAAAGCCTGTAAACGCACGTGCGTCGAAAATCTATCCGTAACCTGCCACCACAGAGTGAAGCAATTTTTCAATGGATTCGTCAGGAACAGAAAGGAACCAACGACCACAAGAGCAGCGTATGCTTGCGCCGCAGGAAAGAACCCGAGGATGACGACTTGTCCAGCATGGACAAGCAGAATAGCGACAAAACCGAATGCGATCGAGAGCAGGCAGACGGCTCTCCATGCCGAAATCCATGATTGATCGGCCAATGCACGACGCCTGGAAAATTCGGTTTGAAGATACGTCCAGCCTGGAATGCTGATCTGAAAAAACGTCGCTAGCGATCTCCACGCGCCATACGCTGCGGGAGAAAGCACGAACAAGTACAGAAAGCCTGTGAGCGTTGCCAGAATTTTTTGGAAGATAGAAAGTGAAAAAAGCTGCGTAAAATCACGTAACGTCGCTGCGAGTCGCCCAGTGGATTCTATTCTGTTCATGGTTCACGTTTCAGTATGCCCTATATGCCGCGTAAAAACTCCACAATGCGTCGCGCGCGTTCGACGCCGGTCAAAACCGGAAACTGTTCCGCCGATCGTCGCATGGACTCGATCGCGGATGGATTGGCGATGAGAGACGAGGCGGCTCGCGCGAGCGATGATGGATCATCCGCACGAACATACGCGATGGCCGTACTCGATCCCGTAGCTTCCCGGATCGACGGCAAGTCGCTTGCCACGATCGCCGCTCCGGCGGCCAAAGCTTCAAATAATTTGAGTGGGCTAGTATCTCTCACCGAAACGGCAAAGCGCGCAGAATTCGGAATCACGATAAGTGTCGCCGCACGCAACCATGTTGGGATTTCCTCCGCAGGACGCTGGCCGTGAAACACAACACGCGCACGGTCTGTCGGAATGTGCGCGGCAATATTCCTACAGCGTTCCAAATCCGATCCGCTTCCTCCAACGATGTGGATGACGACATTCGACGGAAGATGCGCGGCGGATTCGATCAGCGTATCCACACCCTTCCAGTCAAACAGTTGTCCGGCGTAAACGAGCGCGAGTTCGTCTATGGGTATCAAAAGCCTTCGTCTCGCCTCTTCTCGATCAATGTGGCGGTAAACGTCCGGCTCAAACGTCACAGCGTTAGGCGCTACGATATGCGGCGGCAATTTCGGGACGAGCTTGTGCAATTCATCGAGCTTCAATGCGTTAGTACTGACAATGCCGCGAACACGTGACGCGCTACGACGGATGAGTCGCGTCCGTCCGAAGCGTCGAATATCCGGAACATCATGCAATTCCCAAACGGTCGGCCAATGCTTGGAAAGAACGGCGGTCTGCAATAGATCGTTAGCGATAACAACGTCCGGATTAAAATCGCGAATGACAGACAGCGCCGACCAGACGCCCAAGAGTCTCAATAGATGAAACATCCAGCCGGCATGAATCTGCAGCAACGGTCCAAAGGGCAAGCATCTCACTCCGGCCATCGGCAGCGGCCGCTCATACGAACGACGCGGAAATGCGATGGCGACGTTATGTCCAAGCGCCGCATAACCTTCGGCCATGGTGATGGTCTGGATGCCATAGGCTTTCTGGGTTGGAAAGCGCGCGTTTAAAAGTAGTAGAATGCGCATAGACTCAGGTTCGATTGATCCACTTGCGATGGAGCCATGGAATGCGTATCAAATCCACCAAACTCTGCCAAGCATCGCGCTGCAGATTGAACTTCGTGTGTTCATCATCTTTCCACGTCACGCCGACTTCTTGAATATGCAACCCTGAATGCGCAGCGAGGTATAAAATTTCGACATCGCAACTCCAACGTTCAATCAGCGCACGCGAAAAAAGATTTTTGATCGCTTGGCGGGAAAAGCATTTGAACCCACAGGAGAAATCAATTGATTTCACTCCAGTGACTAGTCTGGCCAGCACAGCAAATAGTTCTCCCAGCTTCTGTCGATGCCACGCCTGCGCCTTAACGACGTTGGCAGTGGCAGCTTTTCTACTGCCGATGACGACTGGCACGCCCTGTAACAAATGAGGAATAAACGCCTCGAAGGATTCCATAGAGGTCGAAATGTCAGCGTCAAGCATGAGTGCATAGTCATGGGCCGCAGCCAACATTCCCTGCTTGACAGCGTATCCCTTGCCCCTATTGGGGGTGTAGGTAACGAGCCGCCTTGGACAGTTCGGATAAAAAGAGGCAAGACGCATGGCGGTCGCGTCAGTACTGCCATCATCTACAAAAATTATTTCCACGGCCCGAAACGAATATGCGGCAATGAAACGCTCCAGGGCAATGAACGTGGTGCCCACACGACGTTCTTCGTTATACATGGGAACAATGATCGACAGACTAAAATTACAAGTCTTCATAAAAAATGTGCGACGCGCTCCAGCACCTTGTCCCAACTCCCAAGCACATCGACTCCTGTCGTGATGCACAAAACAACAGCGGCTACTATGAGCGAACTGCGTCGTGCCCGTCCGCTGACACAGGCCAGCCAACCTGCTGCTGCGACTGCCATGAATGGCAACATGGGGATACGGTAACGATTGACGACCACGGTCAACGTCGGTGATATAGCGAGCAGCATGACCATCGCGGCACACAGACCGAGGATCCATGACTGAAACTTTCGACGGACGAGCGCATCCCACAACGACGCGAAGAACATGCCCAGCAGCAGTAGATTGAAAAGTACGGATTCGATCAGCGTTGCCAGCCGATCCCACGCGCCATAATAATGAAACCAAAATGCGCTCGTCTTGGACAGCGCAAATAACTTCAGACCTTTGTGGAGCGTGCGTCCAAGCGCAAATAGCGGCATGTCACGGACAATCTGTTTCGCCTCCTGCAAACTCACTCGATCAATCTCGCCGGCCTCAAGTCCTTCAATGCGTTGACGTATCTCCGGCAACTTATCCATATCAAATTCGCCCGGGCCCTTAGGATACAAGCCAACCCAAACATCAAGCCCGCCGACGACTGAATTAAAAATAAACTTGTGATAGACGTTTAAGTTGCGCGCATTCCATGGAACTTGGATGAGTACGAACATGGAGACGACGAGCACGGCCAGCACAAAACGTCGCTTCCAGGCGAACACACCCAGGATAAACAGGAGTAGCGGCACACCCGTGGGTCGCACCATGGTCAACAGACCAACAAGGAGACCCATGATCGCTGCCAGACGGACATGACGTCCTGCTTGCTTGAGACGTTCAAGCAACAGGATGAACAAACGAACCGACGCCACGAATAAAAACGTAAACAGCCCATCAGTCATGAGCATGGCGTTATTCTGCACGATGTCAGGATGGACGGCGAGGAGTGCAACTGGCAGAGCCAGCGTCCACCTGCCGCGCTTGTTTGCAGGCACGATCATCTCGGCCATCCCCCAGACCCACCACACAACTACGGCATGCATGACGGCTTGCAGCAACCACACGATCCACGGATGGATGCCGAAGATGCGATAGACTCCGGCCAGGAAGAATTGGTATCCGGGCCCCACGCCATGGATAGCCGTATCTTTGGCCAGCGGCACATCACACGTCTCGCAAAACGTTCCTCGTGTGATGAGATTGCTGGCGACCGTGTGATAACGCCGCGCGTCGACCGTCGGCTTGATGCGATAGAACAACGCATAACTGAACGACGCGACGAATGCCGCGACACAGATCCAAACACGCACTCGATTGGTAGGGACGTTGCTCGACATATCAGTGTGTGCGATGCACTCGTTTCGCACGGACGACGAAAGACAGTCCGAGGAGGGATGGACACAACCGACTAACCATCGTGACGAGCGGACCGACAATCGGAACGTGTGCCCACGGCAAATTCCATCTCACCGTTTCCACCTGCCAACCTGTCCGTTCGAGCAAGCGAAGCAGCACATCGCGTGTAAACCAGTAGACATGCCCCTGCCTCGGTCGGTTATTCTCCGGTACACCACCCACAAACACCTGAAGTCGCGCCGGCAACGAAACAAAATTTGGCACGCCGACAATAAGAGTTTCAACGGATTGATGAAGCGCGCCGAGTAATCGCTCGGGTTCATACACATGTTCGAGGACGTCCAACACGGTCGCGGTGCGCGCCGGTCTCGAGGGCAAAACACCTGCGGCAAAATCGCATGCTTCAACCACCAACCCTCGACGACGGCACGCGTCGAGCGCCGCTTCCGAATGATCGCAGCCCCACCCCTCGATTCCCTTTTCTTTCATCAAATAAAGAAACAGTCCATCGCCGCACCCCACATCCATCACCGGACCGTCGGCTGCGCTCAACAACTCCAACGCGGCTTCATGTCGAAACTCTACCCGCTGCTCATGCGAGGTCCAGTAGTTGTTATCAAATGCTTGCGCCTGGTTTTCCATACGGCGATCACTTATGTTTCTCCAACCGAAAGAAATGATGATATGGCATCCATGGCGACAATCGTTCCCATTCAATCATGGCATGTTTGTCTAAAACGTTCTTGATGCGTGTAAGCGGATATCCGGTGCGACCAATTTCCCAAAAATGGACGCCACCTGGTGTGATCGGACGAGCGATCGGTAGTTTCCATGCATGACGAATTTCCGGCAGGCCTGGAATATCCACGATAACACGCAGCGTGTACCCCCAATGCGGTAGGGACAAGACGACCCCTTTGCGCACGACGCGCAAGAGTTCGCGGACACACGTTTCAAATCGGTCAAACGGCAGATGTTCAAGCACCTCGGCGCACAACGCAACGTCGACAGAAGCATCCGCGAGTGGAATACGCTCGACCGAACCGACGACGTCCGGCAACAGTCCCGTATCAATATCAAGCGTGGTCACACGGATTCCCTGACGCTGCAGCGTGTCCGTCACGATTCCGTTCCCCACGCCGATCTCGAGACATGACGACGGCTGAAAACGCAACACCTGATCGATCTGTGTAAAATAACTCGTCCAACGTCCCTCGAACTCATATCGTTTCCATGTTTCGTATGGCATAGGATCATTATACTGTCTGATGCATCTCCGACACTAACGCTCCAAGCGTTCGATGCAGATCGTGACGCTCGGTGACAATGGATCTCGATCTGGAGGGATTTGTCGGATGATCGAGGCAATGGTATGGCCTCGGCAAAGGCGTTTGCAGTTCCTGATGGGACAAAATAGTCTGGCGGAACAATGGCAGTAAACGCTTCGTTGCTCGTCACAACCGGACAGCCGCAGGCCATTGCCTCGAGAACGGCTTTATCCAGACTGCCGGTTGCGCTGGCGTTCAGGCAAACGCTGGAAGTTTGATAAGCGCGTCTAACTTGCTCTTCAGATTGTCCACCACGAAACGTCACCTGACCATCCAATCCGAGGCGCAATATTTGCTCGTGTAAACGTTTCTCATATTCGCGATCCTGATCAACAACCGTCACGCCGACGATGTCGAGCGTGACGTCTCTCCCTTGCTTGCGTAGATTGGCGACGGCCTCGATTAACACATCTAGTCGCTTGACCTGTGTGACACGTCCGACGGTGACGAGCTTACCCGGTGTTCGCGAGACGGACGGATCAGGGGTAAAAAAATCCGTATCGATAGCGTGACCCATGTAGTGGACCTTGGGAGTCTTCAATCGAAAACTTGCTGGTGAGGCGCTGAACACGCGGCGAACGAACAGCGTCGCCACGCGCAATGTCATTGAGACGCGCTTATGCGTGTACCAAAGATAAATCGGCTTCCGACGCCAGAATGCGATCTTGGCGACCAACAAAACATACAGCGGCACCATCAAAACAAGCATCGAATCAACGTTTCGCGTTTCACGCCACACATGGCGATAAAAACGATAGAATTGAACCAATTTTAATGTATCATGTTCTTTGCCAAGCGACAGGACGCGCACGTTTGATGGCAATTCGTACATTCCGACCGATTGCGCGATCACGGTCACGGACTCACACAGACCTGCAAACTCGTTCAACCACCGCACATGAACAGCGAGGTTCGTGTCACGGCTGTCGACGCGTTGCGTGATGACGAGCAGACGCAGACGTCTGTTCGGATTGCGCTCCTTCTTCTTGCGCAAGAGACACCATCCATACGCCGCGTACAAAAATTCGATCGGCATGAGCGGATACCGCAACCGCCCTTCGATACCCAACCCCTCGACCCACATGGTCATAGTGAAATACATGCACACGGCCACAAGGCATAGGAGTTGAAAGCGCCGCTCTGGAATGCGCCGATAGGCTGCCAGCAAACCGTAGACAAACAAGGTCGTGAGGATGATCCATATGATCCTGCCTAATACACCGACGAGATAAAACGGCTGCGAAAAAATTTTCCAAAATGAACTAAACAAGTCGCCGACCCTGCCTTGCGCAAGATAATGTGTCGGTGGCAATACTGAGTGATCGATCCGTGGGATTAGATGATAATAATTTAGGAAAGAGTTGTAATTACTCGACGTCCAGAAAGAGATGGTGTTGATGGCAAGCAGACGCACGAAGATCGAGGGATTCTCTTTAATATAACTAAGCGCTACGCGACTGCGAACGGTGCTCTGATCGGTCCCGCGCATGGCTAGTGATAAACCAGTATCTGAAATGAAGTCTTGGCGCACCTTGGTCTCGGCGACCTGGTATGAAATGTGATCGCGGAGCGCTACGATTGATGTCCCGAGATAAAACAACGCAACATCTGAGCCCTGCGAGCTGAGCGAGAATGACCAAAACGTTCTATAATTCCGGTATATCCAAGGCGAGACTACCACGCCGATCGTAACCATGATGACCGCGGCATGGATAAGCACCTGACGCCAATTGATGCGCCGCCACCAAGGCAACATCAGGAGAAACAGGACGGGCGGGAAGAACTGTAGGAGCGGCTTAAGCAGCATACCGATCCCGAAAACAACACCTGTACGCACGCTATCACTCAACCGTTTTGTCTCCATCGCGCGGAAAATGTAGATGAATCCAATGAGTAGGAGCAGCGTATAAATTGATTCAGTCATGATCGTCAAACTGTAATACACGAGATGCGGCTCAAGGGCTGTGATCCAGGCGGCGATCCACGTCGCGCGTTTGCCCAAACGCAACTCACGCCCGAGACGAAGAACAGCGAGTGGGACGAACGAAGCGAGGACGATCTGGAACAGGATGAAGCCGGCGGTTGACTGAAACACGGCGAGTCCTCCGGCGAGAAACAGCGGGTAACCAATGGTGCGGTAAAAAAATGGTGTGCCATCTAACGCAAAGCCATGCCCAGCGAGCAGCGCCTTGGCGAGGCCGAGATATTGGATGCTGTCCCCTAGTTCTAATCCCTTTGATCCGACAAAGGCCAGGATCAAAATAAATGGGACTAGGCGGGCGGCGCAGGCTGCTAAAAATAATGGCACGGCACTCGAGCTTGGTTGCGCGCCAGCCGTCTTTTCCAAAGAGGCTCTGACGTTTAAAACTGATTGTTCGACTGACGGCAAAGCCTGGACAGATTGTAGTGCGGCCTGCGTCAAACGTTCTGCTCGCACAGGGTCGCTGATCAATCCAAGAATAGCCTCGGCGAGCGCTAACCAGTTTTCAGTCGGCACGACAACTCCTGATTCGCCGTTTTTGATAACTTCGCCGGCGCAACCGACATCCGTCATCACGATCGGTACTCCAGCGGCTGCGGCTTCGATGATCGCCCTCCCCCACCCTTCAAAACGCGACGGCTGGACGTAAATATTTGCCTGTGCGAGAAATGGCGCAACAGCACTCTGCGCACCTGCGAACTCAACAGCTTGTTCAATTTTGAGTTCGCGCGCGAGTGTTTCAAGTCGTCTTCGCTCTGGCCCGTCGCCAACGAGCGTGAGATGCACAGACGGATACTTATACAGCACCTCACGCATGGCGAGCAGTAGAATATCAACACCTTTCTCGCGTGTGAGGCGTGCCACGCACAAAATCTGCTGAGACTCAGATGGTTGATGCGTGATCGCAACAAATTTCGATACATCCGTCGCGACTGGAAGAATATCAATCTTATCCATTGTAACGCCTGCGCGCATGAGACCTGCTGCGCCTCTACGACTGACAGTACGGATACGATCTGCATGCCGCACGATCCAGTGCGACCATAAGTGCAGAAGCATGCCCTTGATCCCAAAAACAACCTGAGTAAAAGCCGCACTGTGATCTTGGATGTGTAATCTAGCTCCTGTACCTAACCTGGCTGCATACCCTACGCTAGCGCAAAAATATGGGTCCTGAACCGTTACAACAGCGTAGCTGTACCTGTGTAGCAACCGTCTCGCTGTACAAAAAGTTCTCCACCAGGCCTGCCATGAAGTGCGCCCACCGGGCTGCTCAACCCGGACTGACGACGACAGCGCGGCACAACGAACGGCGCCCCGGCCGAGGATCAAAATATCTACCTCATATCCAACAAAATACCCTAACTGTCGCTGCGCCGAATCCGACGCGGGATCAAGTACCTGTGTATCCAAACCTATCACTAGGAGTCGCATGCTGTGTGAATGAATTTATTGCATCATAGCTAGGCGGTTTTTTCTAGCGCCTATCAACCAGTCATGAAATACATCGGCTCTGGTATCTGGCATCCGAATAGATGTGCGCAATGTCTCATACGCGTGCGTATCTGTGAGCGACTTTATCGCTTGTGTCCAGGCAACCGCATTACGCGGATCACATTCGATCACTCCGGAGAGCGGTGCTTGTAGTCCGTGTTCTGTAGTGAGGATACACGGTACTCTTGCAGCCAGCGCTTCGAGCACAATATTCGGACAGATATCCGTGAGGGACGGGAGCACAAGAACATCGGATTCCGTAAGCATGTCTTGGACGTCTTGTGAGTTTTTCGCTCCAAGAAAACGCATGTTAGGCAGGCCCTTCAGTTCTGTGCGGATCTCTTCTAACGTAGGTCCATCACCGATCCATGTACACGCTATATTCACACCGTCGCGCACGAGCCCTTGCAGTATCTTCGCGAGAAACGGAAGATTTTTAACGCGCACAAACCTTCCGACATAAAGAAGGCGCAGTGGACTGCGCGGCGGACCATCCGGTCGGCAAGACAAAGCAACGCTTGAGACGACATTCGATACAACGATGATACGACCAAAAATTTCGTGAAAGGTTCGCGCTAGGATCTCCTGAAGGAGATGCGACGTCACAGCAATTCGTTGTGCGCGTCGCAGAATCCATCTATACGACATGAGCTCCAGCGAGTCGCGCATCGTACATGTCGGCTGTTCCCAGAATTCACGTAACGTTCTATGCGTTCGCCCATTTTCCACGGCGCGCTCCCACCGCCATTCACCCCCTAAGCGGAGCAGCAGATGATTCGAACGTCCGATAAGCGCCAAACGAGCAGGGATACCGACGGAAAAAACGTCTGTCGCAACAACTATCGTCTCCGGTGCGAGAGTAGAACGTATGGCGAGGAAGAAGCGAAGATAGCGGACGAGAACATTCCCATGACGTGAAACGTGGATTAGTCCGTCAGCACGCTCATTCTCTGCTCCATATGTGACAACCAAAACGTCATGGCCGTCCATGTGTAACTCGCGGCTTACACGTTCGATGATCTTCGCCGGTCCACCGATCTCGGGAGGATAAACACCGGTTGCGAGAACGAATTTCATGTCACTAGGGAATGTAGTAGCTCGTCGATCTGTTTAGCGATCTTATCCCAACCGTATCTCTGACGCACCAGCGCTGCGCCCTGGCGGATGAGTTTGGCGCGCAATTCAGGTTCGTTTTGGATGCGCATGACGGCTTGAGCGATCGACACAGGATCACGCGACCTACACCACACGCCCGTCTCTCCGTCCTGCAAAAAATCAGGCACGCCGCCTACCGGCGTACCGATGATAGGAAGGCCCGCAACCATGGCTTCCAGAAAGGCGTTACCTAATCCTTCTGATAGCGACGGCCGACAAAAAATATCCGCGGCTTGGAGGATCTCAGGCAGCTCGTCGTGACTCTTGAATCCGAGAAATACGATCCGGGACGTCAGGCCTAACTCCAACGCCAGTGTGGCAAGTCGCTCACGGTCTTCTCCCTCGCCAACTATCAGCGCCTTAAAGTTCGAAGCTAGATGCGCTAATGAACGAATAAGATCATCAATTCCGTTCTTCAATGACAAACGAGAGACTGTGATAATCACTATGTCCTGAGCGACGAAACCGAGACGACTACGCAACTCCGTCCTATTGTCTGTTGTGTGTTGTCTATTGTCTGTAAACTGCTTGATATCTACGCCGTTTGGAATCACTTTAGGATGGCCTTTAAAGCCCATGGTCTTGGCCCATGAAGCCAGAAAGGTACTGATGGCCTGCACCGCGTCGGCGCGCTCAAAAATCCGCCGATGGAGAAAGGCGAACCATCCGACGCGCTTGGCATAGTGTTCAAGCGGATCGCCTTCTTGAAGTGTCAATAGCATCTTTGTCTGCGGCCGCATCCAGGTATAGACGAGCGCCGCGAATCCGCCATAACTCGCCATAAGAGACCACACTGTTGCGTGTTGTGTGTTATCTACTGTCTGTCGAGCGACCAGGGGGCCGAGGATCGGGAGCAAATATTTATCGACCGGATGACCGAATCCCACGCGGTGGACGGTCACGTTGCCGATTTTTTCCATATCTGGAAGACCTGGCTTAATGCGCGCGCAAAATAAATCAAATTGCCATCCCGACAAACGATCGGTAACTTCTTTCATAGCAACCTCGGCACCGCCGACTAGCGGGAAATACGCGGTGGCAAAAATAATAATTTTAGCTTGCATGTTTCGATAGCCAGGAAGATAAGCTCAGGAGCATCCACAAACGATTGCCGTGATCAAAACCTCGATCGTTTTCTACGATTAAATGCTCGATGTAGGGTGGATTAAACAGGCGCAGTAGGGGTAGCTGCGGATCTAGCGTACGCTCTCGCAGAAATTTCCTGAGCGGACCCCGAAACCAGTCTGCCAAAGGCACCTGAAAACCTCGCTTGGGACGATGCAAGACTTCCTCTGGAACAAGACCAGCTAACACACGCCTCAAGATGATCTTCTTTGTACCATGCAACAGCTTGAACTTCAAGGGTAAGTTCAACGCGTAACTGACTAGCTCTTGATCTAAAAACGGGCAACGCGCTTCAAGTCCATAACGCATTGTGGCACGATCCAATTTAACATTTAGGTCATCCGGAAGATACGAAGTTAGGTCAAAATACATCGCGTCACGCATTAAGGCCTCACGCCGAGCTTGAAGACCTCGCTGCCCAACATGACAAAAAGTGGTCTCATCTCTCCCCAAACTAGATGCAACAAAGTCTACTGCATCAGCGTCGCGTGTCTGCTTAATAAATTCTGGCCGGCACAATTCAGACACAGCTGCAGAAGAAAAATAGGCGGCACAAAAAAGTTCGCCATAAGCCCGCTGGGCATTCTGACGTAAGGCGCTAAGAGTTAACGCCATGCGGGAATAGCGTGGGTCATGCCAGGCCCGCCCTACAATCCGCAATAGCGGCGGCCACAACCAGGCGCCCCTGGACTGCGCCAGTTCGATCGCTCGTTCGAATGCTCCATAGCGACGGTAGCCGCCGAACAATTCATCTCCTCCGTCACCGGTTAAGACAACTTTTATTTCTTTGGCCGTCTCACGCGCGAGCACCCACAGAGGCAAAGCCGAGGAATCCGCATACGGCGCATCGTACTGGTTAACCAGCGCGTCCGCGAGTTCCTCCACATGTTCTGGTCGAGCCTCAAACTCACTATGGTCGGTATGAAAATACTCTGCAATAACACGGGCCTCGCGGCGTTCATCCAGGGCCAGATTAGGGAAACCCATGGTAAAAGTCTGCAGTGGTCGTTGGGTATGACGCGAGGCAAACGCTACGACAGCTGCCGAATCAATTCCTCCTGCGAGGAAAACGCCAACCGGAACATCTGCCGCCAGTTGGCGCAGCTTAACTGCGGTATCAATTTTTTGCGTGAGCTCTGTAACGATGGTCGTCTCGTCCTCAAGGGAGACAGGCGTGTCTTGAGGCTTGTCCCATTGATGATATCTCTCGCTGCGCCAGCCTCGTTCATCCCACCATCCATACGTACCAGGCAAGAGCTGTGAGACGCCCTCAAAACCGGTGCGTGGTGCAGGGACGTATTGCAAGCCTAAAAATAAACGAACTGCCTGCCAGTCTGGCACTAGGGGCGCGCAGGCAGCCAGCGCTTTTATCTCAGACGCAAAAATAAAGCGACCGTCGCTAAGCTGCCTATAAAATAAAGGTTTTTTTCCAATCCGATCGCGCACGAGCAATAGCTTACGCTCAACCTGATCCCAGAGGCCAAACGCAAACATGCCACGGAGTTTCAAGAGGCCTGCCGTTCCCCAGACACGCAACGTTTCTAGGATAACTTCGGTGTCAGAGTTCGTCCTAAATACAGCGCCATGCCCTGACATCAGCTCTGACCGCAGCTCGCGATAATTGTAAATCTCGCCGTTGAATACGATAGTAAGGCGGCCAGAAGCATCGTGCATTGGTTGCGCGGCTGCTGGTGATAGATCAATAATGGCGAGCCGTCGATGCGCAAAACCAACACCTGGCGCAATCCAAACTCCGTCTCCATCCGGCCCACGATGCGCGATGGCTTGTGACATACTCAGTAGCGTCTCCTCGCTAGGAGTAGATCTATCCCGTGTAACAATGCCTGCGATTCCACACATAGATATGTTATGCTTTGAACATCTTATCTGTGCGTATGCTAAAAGCCAAACGCGTATTACTCCTGGTTACACAGGCTGACTGGGGCGGAGTACAAATGTTTTTGATCCGTTTTGCGCAAGCGTTAATGCAAGAAGGCCACGAAGTGCTCTTAGCCGCTGGCGGTGAAGGCGAGCTATGGGCTGCGGCGCGTGCAGCCGGCATACCTAACCGACGGTTGCGTTACATGTTGCGCGATCTGTCTCTGCTAAATGACCCACTGGCCATATATGAACTCAAACGACTGCTGGAAGAGTTCAAGCCCGATGCGATTCATCTCAATAGTTCTAAGATGGGCGTTCTAGGTAGCCTGGCCGCGCGTCTCGCACGGCCGACTCCATGGATCGTATATCGAATAGGGGGTTGGTCGTTTCTAGAACCGCTACCCCGCTGGAAACAATGGATCTATCGGACAGCCGAGCGGCTGACTGCTGGTTTAAAAGACATTATCTTGACGGTGCACCCAGGAGACGCTGAGCTGGCGCAACAACTAGGCTTTAAGCCGCGATCCGCGCTCACGGTTGTGCCCAATGGTTTGGATGTGCCTGAATTTATCTCTCGTCTACAAACCAGGCAGGTAGCGCGTCAACTGCTCGGAGTGCCTGTACACGCCTTTGTATATGGAACGATTGCCAACGCCTATCCTACCAAAGCTCTGCTCCCGTACCTTGACGTTCTGGCCAAGCTCTGCGCCGAAGATCGTGGCGTCTATGCCGTAATCATTGGTGACGGGCCAGAATATAAGACGCTAATACGCAAACGCGATCAGCTCGGCCTACATGATCGCATCCTCCTGCCTGGACAACGCCAAGATGCCGCCACGCTCTATCCGGCTTTTGATGTATTCATCCTTCCGTCACGCAAAGAAGGCATGCCCTGGACAATTCTAGAGGCCATGACTGCCGGCCTACCTGTAATTGCTACTGATGTCGGCGCTTGTCGCTGGATGCTACAAGATACGACCGAGCATCGTAACGGAGGAATCATCGTGCCGGCACAGAATCCTCTGCTGCTCGTTGAGGCCCTGCGCCACATCAAAAACGACCAAAATCTACGCCAGCTTCTGTCAGCCGCAGGACGCTCTATCGTCCAGAACCGTTTTACCTGGCAGGCTACCTATCAGGGCAATAGACAGGCGCTACTATTTTGAGGTTAGCGTTTTCGGCTCATAGGCGCACCACCTGGCAACTGGGCAGCGCCAACATTGCGGCTTTCTAGCGACACAGATATCGCGCCCAAAACGCACCAGACTGCGATTTATTTCGCTCCACAATTTTTTAGGCACGAGTGCCTTGAGCTCGCGTTCTACCTGCTCAGGCGTTTTGCTCTGCGACCATCCCAAGCGATGCATGATACGAAAAACGTGGGTATCAGCAGCAATCGCCGGCTGATTAAAAGCATAGGCCAAAACACAACTTGCCGTCTTCCGACCCACGCCAGGCAATGAGACTAATTCTTCCATAGTCCGTGGAACCTGGCCTTGAAAAACATCCAAAATACGCTGCGCGAGTCCTTTGATCGCCTTAGCCTTAGCATGATACAAGCCGATACTCGATATGCTCTTGGCGATATCCGAGACATCGGCTTTAACCAAAGCTTCCCAGGTAGGAAATTTTTGTCTAAACTGCGGAAAAACTTTTAAGACTTGGATATCCGTCGTGCGGGCCGAAAGCAACGTGCCCAGCAAAACATTGGCTGGCGAGCCTAGATTCATGTCTGACTTTTGAGGATACCGTAGCTGCAGCACCTGAATGGTTTTAATTAGGTCTGACATGTGGGACAAAAATGAGTTCCGCGTTGTGCGACCACAATCTTTTTGATGGGCGTGACACAGGCGCGACAGGCTGCTCCGGCTCGTCCGTACACGCGCAAAAAATCCAAAAATCCTCCCCGCTCGCCGCGTGTATCAACGTAATCTTTAGCGCTCGTGCCATGCCGCGCTAGCGACTCTGATAAAACTTGTTTTAGCGCCTGTGCTAAGCGCCCACGATCGGCCCGTGAGAGTGCGGATAAGCGTCGTGTAGGACGCAGACCGGCGCGATGCAAAGCTTCGTCAGCATAGATATTGCCGATCCCAGCTATCACCGTTTGATCTAGTAACGCTACCTTGACCCGCCGCGTTTTTGGAGTAATCAGACGATCTGCCAACTCCTCATTCGAGGCGCTAAGTGGCTCCGGCCCATAAGCTGCGAGAAGACTCTCTAAGGCTTTAGCCTTAACCACATGCATAAAACCAAATTGTCGAACATCCGACCAAACCAAGCAGACACCCGATGTAAACTCAAATAGAGCGCGATCATGACGGCTCGGCGCGTAATTTTTGTTGCTAAAAACGAACCGTCCGGTCATTTTCAAATGCGCCACCAACACAGTGCCATCGACAAAGCGCCAGATCAACAATTTAGCGCGGCGCTCTATCTTTTGTATCGTCTTACCGACCAACGCGGCCACGAACCGTCGACCGCGCGGCGCTTCGCGGCCAGAGCGTAGCAAAGTAACAGAAATTAATTCTCGCCCACACAGCCTTTCATTAAGCTGACGGCGAATGGTTTCGACTTCAGGCAATTCGGGCATACGTATCTAATCTCCTAGATTAATGCTCTCCCGGTCATCTCCTCAGGTTGAGACAACTCCATTAACTTTAAAATCGTGGGCGCGACATCCGCCAGCATCCCAACGGGTTGAGTCATGGAGAGATCTCCCCCCACAACATCGCCACTCGGCGCGCGCACGCCCTCTAACTGCTTGCTGATAATCACCAGCGGAACCGGATTGGTAGAATGTTCTTTATCAATCTCGCCAGTGATGAGATTCGTGATTTCCTCGGCATTGCCGTGATCGCCAGTGATCAGACACACGCCATTTACCGCCAAAACCGCGTCTACGATCATGCCCATGGCTTTATCAACTACGGCATTGGCTTTGAGCGTGGCTTTTTTATTCCCCGTGTGTGCCACCATGTCGGAGTTAGCAAAATTAACGATTATAAGCTCGTACTCATTCTGCGCGACAGCTTGCACCACGCGCTCCGCAATCGGCAAGGCAGACATCTCTGGCGCTTTGTCGTAGGTTGAGACGCGGGGCGATGGAACGATCACACGCTCCTCACCCGGAAATTCTTGCTCCAGTCTACCGTTCATAAAAAACGTCACATGGGCGTACTTCTCGGTCTCCGCAATATGTAATTGTTTAAGCCCAGCGTCTGACACAACCTTGGCCAAACACTGTTCGATGTTCTGCGGCGGGAAGGCGACGGTAAGCGGCAAATCTTTTTCGTATTCTGTCATGCTCACGCAAAATAATTTTTTAAGTAATACGCGCGGGAACTTATCAAAACTTGGCAAAACAAAAGCTTTGGCCAACTCGCGCGCGCGATCGGGCCGAAAATTAAAAAAGATAACTGCATCGCCGTCAGCTACATGTGCCACAGGCTGGCCATGTCTTTCGATTATCGTGGGTACGACCATCTCGTCGTAAACTTTCTTGTCATAAGAAGACTCCAACGCCTCAACTGCAGAGGCGGCCCTGACATCCGCCTGGCCCTCAACTATGGCCGCATACGCCTTTTGAATCCGATCCCAACGGCTGTCGCGATCCATAGCATAATAGCGTCCCATCAGCGTAGCGATCTTGCCTATGCCCAGTTCCTTCATCTTCTGTTCCAGCTCTTTGATAAAACCCATGCCGCTGTTGAAAATCGTATCGCGCCCATCCAGCCAGGCATGGACAAATACGCGCGAAAATTTGTTGCGCTTACACAGCTCGAGCAGCGCCTTGCAATGAATATCACTGGCATGGACATGACCGGAAGAAATGAGACCCATCAGATGTAGGCAACCGTCTGTTTTACGACAATGCACAAGAGCTTCAAGCCAGGCTGGGTTGGAAAAAAAATCTTCGTTTTCAATCGACAAGTTAATGCGCGGCAGGCTCTGAAAAAAGATTCTACCAGCGCCGATAGTCAAATGCCCGACCTCTGAATTTCCCATCTCTCCCCAAGACAACCCGACGGCGGCTCCAGACGCCTGCAACGTCATAGCCGGGTAACTTTCTACATAGTGCCGAAAATTCGGCATCTTGGCTTGAGCCACAGCATTGCCATCCGTGTGCGGAGCAACGCCAAAACCATCGAGAACTATAAGAACAACGGGTTTAGGACGAGCCATAAACAAGCAAGTTTTTACAAACCATGCTCATAAGGATAGAGGCTGGGCATGCACCGCACAACCTCAGCTCGTGCGTAATTCAATGAAACTAGACAAAAATAGGTGCAAGCCTTGACTAATAAGGATAATAAGGCGTACATTCATGTGTTCCTCGAAAACTCAACCATTTCGTCTCCTGGTTAAATCCGGGGACAGAAAGCAAGGAAAACTATGGCGACTAGCTCACGACGCAAATGCTCAGGGTGTCACAGAACGATGCTAAATACGTGGGAAGGCACTGTGTGCCCAACTTTTATCGGATGCAAGCTGACACAGCCTGCACATCTCACGCCGGCATCACCAACTTCTGTTACGCCGACCGACGGCGACGCAGGTAAAGAAGCTAGGATGACTGATATGGGTGTCATCAACGTACCTGACTCTGTAAAACATCCGGCTCCGCCGCCGGTGCTGCCACGCACCTCAAGCCCTAACGTGGTGCCGATTGATCCGAGCGCAGCGCTGGCACTATCAGGAGCAGGGATTGGTCTCGGAGCTACCCCGAAGGCTCCTCCACTCAATAGTGCTCCGGTTCCTGCTGCCGCACCTCCTACTGCGACTGCGCAAGTAAAAAGAACTCGTGACCGTTACTGGTTTGTTCTGACTCTGGCCTGTGTAATATCCACAGGTATGGTGCTGCAGAAGTCCAAGGTATGGCCATTCAACGACCACTCCAAAAAACCAACAGCAACTGCGCCATCTACCTCCGTGTCTGGGACAAGGCCTCAGGCAACATCATCTACGCAGCCAAGTGCGGTAACTTCTGCTCTTGCGAGTCAGGCGGATGCCTGTCCCAAGTACGGGGAGTCGAAGCCCGTGACAGACTCGCTGCTAAAGAAATGTCTTCTGCGTTGGGCGCGTGGACAAGTTGCACCCGAGTTTATAAAGGTTAGCAACTACTGTCAGCCTGGTGGGGACAACTACCCACTTGAGTACACAGTTACGTGTGCTGTTATGCCAGAAGCACGAGGTAACTACCATTGCCGCGATCTGACTCACCATGATTGCGTGCTCACCAAAGACAAGTAGCCGTAACTTACAACTCGCCAAAGGCGTTTTAATCGCCCACGGCTTCACTCTACAAGGAGGAACCTCATTCTGCCCCCAGCAACTACATTGCTGGGGGCGTTTTAATTTTACTCATAGCGAGTTTCCATAAAAATTTAGCTTGGTTGCCATACTGAACCGTCATCACTTCTTCGCAGCTCTGAATTACGACCGTCGTTTTTTTTCGTCATTGCTAGAAACGATGTCCATCATCTGTCATTGCGACCCCGCCATTCGGCGGGGCAGGTCTCCGCGAGCAATCTTTCGAAATGTAGGAGATTGCCACGCCCCGCATTCGCGGGGCTCGCAATGACGATGGATCAGAAAAACAAACGGATAAAGCATAATAATTTGCCAAAGCATTTGTCTCTCGCTACCATGTCTGCGTTCGTATGGAATTGAACTTACAAGAAACTCTTCTGCGTCTCGTAGTTGCCACAGCTTTGACCGGTCTCATCGGCATTGAACGCGAAGTGCGTAAAAAACCAGCCGGCGTGCGAACTAATGCGCTCATCGGCCTCGGTTCTGCCATGATGACGCTGTCTGGCATCTACGTCGCAAAGACCTGGCCCGGCGTGACCGATCCTACGCGCATCGCCTCGATAGTGGTTCAAGGTGTTGGTTTTTTAGGCGCTGGCGCCATTATCCAAGCCTCAGGTTCAGTTCATGGCTTGACCACCGCAGCTACGATGTGGGTTGTGGCTGGCATCGGAATCGCGGCCGGACTAGGCTTTTACAGCGCCGCGTTAATCGCCACACTACTCGTCTTAATCTTGTTAATGATCTTTGGAGCGCTAGATGCTCGGCTGATGGGAGACGAAAACAAAAAAGACTGACGAGCCGAGGTAGCTCAGTGGTAGAGCGCTGCCCTGAAGAGGCAGGCGTCGCCAGTTCAATTCTGGCCCTCGGCACCAGCACGTACACGTTCTGGGTGAACGTAACACGTCGTGACCAAGAAAACCCGGACCTGCAAAGGCCCGGGTTTTCCATTGACGGAATTTCAATTTTAAGGTATACAAATCATGTCCCTTTACAAGAGGTGTCGTCAATGACGAGAGAATTTTTACGGCCAAAAAAGGTGTATCTCGAGCTGACACGCGCCTGCAATCTCGCATGCACGCATTGCTTGAACGATTCGGGATCTCGCATGGACGGGGAGTTTCGCTCTGAAGAGGTTCTCAACCTTCTACGCAAACTCACTTCCTTCGGTATCCTCGAAATCAGGTTTACCGGCGGCGAACCGACCACCCATCCCGTTCTCGAAGAAGCTATTGCCCTCGCAACGAAACTCGGCGTGAGGACAAGTATCGGTAGCAACGCCGTCGCGGTCACCGAAGAGTCTGCAACGCGGTTTTCCCAGGCAGGCCTCCAGCAAGCGATCATCAGCTTGGACGGTGACGAGCCGAGGAATGACTCCGTGCGCGGCATGGGTTCATTTCGACGTTCGTGGCGCGGTGTCCGTGCACTGCACGCCTCCGGCATCGACGTGCGCGTGAACGCCGTAGCCATGAAAACGACGATGGGCGGGCTACGTTCCTTGGCAGAGCTTTGCGTCGAGGAAGGCGTCCTACTTTTCATCAGGCGCTACATCCCGAGTGGCCGTGCCGTGGGCAACTTGTCGGAGTTTCCGACGAATGTCGACTACGCACGCCTCCGTACGGAGCTACATACCTTCGTCCAGCAAGGTGCGGTCGATGGTCACTATCTCTCAGCGAATAAGCACGAGGTGTGCAGTGCGGGGACAAGCGGCTTCGTGATTCTTCCCAACGGCGACGTCAAATCCTGCGGATTTCTTTCCGAACTAGGTGAGAGTTCTTATGGAAACGTCCGCTCCGAAGAGCTGTCCACGATTTGGAATCGTGTGACGTCATCCCGATTCTTGGCCGAAAGCAACTCCAGTCTGGAGCCTTGGTCGAATCGTCGGCCTGATCTGCCGCGGACGAACTGCCCTGCTATCGCCATTGGTGGCGGCGAGGTATTGGTTCAACTCAGAAGGAGGTCATCATGAGGTGCGTCGGTTTGTGCGGGTTACACGGCGCGGGGAAGACTCACATTGCGGCTCGTTTACGCGACCTTGGGGGCTGGACGATCCTTGACAAGCGGCTCGAGCTGAAACGTCTCTACGAGAGCGGATGGTTCAGACGAAGTAAGGATGAATCCTGGGAAGCTTGGTATCGTTCTACCTACGAGCGGTTCGGCTCTGGTCCGGTGATGCTGAAGGTGCTCGAACCCATCAGCATTTCCGCCGCATCTGTCGTTATCGTGGATGCAATTCATACTCCTGAGGAATGGAAATCCCTACAGGGATATGCGCCTAGCTCGGTTCTCACTGGAGTCTGGGCTCCGCAGGCAATCCGTGACGTTCGTCGGGATGAGCCAGTTGAGATGGATATTCGCCGCTCGCATTGCTGGCATCATGGGGGTGACTGCCTCATGTCGTCGGTCGAATGGGCCTTTCCCGGATCATTGCCCGGCGAGTTGCTTGATCGCCTTTGCAAGGAGCTTATCACTTATGTCTCCCACTCTACTTAAACGCTTATGCCCCCTTTCCACGAGCAAGGATTGAGGGCTTTCAGTTTCCGAAATTGTAAAATCCGGCGTTCTCGTTTTTCGCGAACAAGATGGCAAGACGGAGGTTCTACTTGTACACCGTCAAAAACAAAACGATTGGTCTTTTCCGAAAGGGCACGTCGAGGTCGGTGAAGGGATCTTAGAGGCTGGTCTTCGCGAATTATTTGAAGAGGCTAATGTACAGCCCCTGATCGTAAGTCGTTTGACCGATTTGGAATATTTAGATGGAAGAAGCAGGCAGGTCCGTTTGGCGTTTTTTTTGGGATATACGGAAGCAAAAAACTACACACAAAATGTCAGTCCTGGAGGGGAAGTAGCCGCATGGGTGTCACTTGCTCAGGTTGAGCGAACACTCAGTTATGAGAATCTTCGAACATATTTTAAAACACATGTCAGACCTCTATTTTCCCGAAAACGCTCCACCAATCAAGTGCGGGCTGATGTTATTTTTTCAGAAACGGAACCGTGTAAAAATGGCGCAGAATTGCTTACACGGGCGCTGCTGGACAGCGACATCCCAAGTGATTGCGTTGAGCTAAATCAATTAGCTCCCAAAAAGGGAAACCGACCCACGCATCACATCAGTTATTTTTTATCCAACCATCAGAACGTTCCCGGCGCAGCATTTTGGTGTGAGCGATCCGAATGCTATGTGGTAAATGGAGAATACTTACGATTTTGGCATTCCAAAGCACAAGTTCAAAGACTCTTAAAAGATTACGGAGTACCAACTTTTTCGTCTGATCCGCATCTCCTTGCTAATAAGAAAGACATCTCCGCATGGATGATTAAAAGTGAGAAGCATGGGGTCAAGAACCGTCAATTGTTAGAAACTTCGAGACAATCGTCTCCTTGGGATACGTATCTCGAACAAAGGGCAGATGAAAAACACTATACTGAGGTCAAACTGGGCTATGTCTCCGGACAAATTTTGACGGACAATGGTAGCTTCTGCGTGTCGCCGAAGCTCAGACGCTCGTTGCATCGAATTCAAGAACGCATAGGGCTTGAAGTTTTTTCTGCTGATATTTTTTGGGATAAAACTGATTCGTTCTATATTGTTGATGTGAATCCAGCGCCGGCATTTTTTAACAATAAAAAAGCTCGTCACGCTTTTGCCGCTTACATTCGGTTAATTGAAAGATTTCATCTAAAGTAAGGTACGCTCATCAAGTCATGCGACAGTCTCGAACACCCCGATTTCGTGTCTCGCTATGTCTCATCTCCCAAAGTTCCAGCAGACCGAAATGCATCGGAATAGCTACCTTAAAGCCGCCTCAAAACGCCTTGTAAGGATCAGTCCGTGACCGGAGCAGGGCACCAAAAATGTAGTGGTGGATTTTAAACCTGCCACTACATTTTTTATAAACCAGCCTCTCAACCTTGTCCCGATCCCGTCTCTTGATTTAGCTCTCTGTGAGCGGGTAGCGGGAATCGAACCCGCCTCTCAACCTTGGAAGGGTCGCATAATAGCCACTATACGATACCCGCTCACAGAGAACTATAAAAACAAGGAGCGGTAAAAGGCACTGCTTACGAAATTGTGAGTCCAGTCTACCGAGCGGTTTGGAAATATTCAATGTATCGCGTATGATGCGACACGATCGGGCTGTGGCGCAGTTGGTAGCGCGCCTGCTTTGGGAGCAGGAGGTCGTGGGTTCGAGCCCCACCAGCCCGACCAATTCAGATACATGAGAAAATATTATTTTTTACCCGCTATCATATTTGGCCTGTCGTTGATCTGCTTAATAGCTCTGCCGATCAAGATGGACGCGGCGCGTCAAAATACGCTGGAGATGGAAATTGTTGACACGGAAAAATCTTTAAATGACGAAAACGCTGGGACAAAAGCCCAAAACGTAACTTATGAACGCGCTATCGTTCTGTCTGTCAAAAATGCCACGGAGACAAACAAGCTCGGCGTGCAGCAAACCAGAATCTATGAAGTCCAATATTTAACTGGACCATTTACCGGCAAAACTCGCACCATCTCGGATGACACGCCGTCTAATCCCTATGGCCTTAACCCGCGACCGGGAGATAAATTACTCATTTATCTGCAACCCAATCCCGCTGGTGGAGAGCCGCTCGCCTTCATCGAAGGCTACGATCGCCGCGCGGCGATCTACTGGCTTCTGGCACTGTTTGTTTTGACCCTCATACTGCTCGCTGGTTGGCAGGGACTAAAAATCGCCTTCTCCATCCTACTATCGATTCTACTCATTGGCGTGATCTTGATCCCCAGCTTCCTCAAAGGCCTGAATCCAGTCCCTATCGCTTTTGGATTGATTGCTGTCTTAGCCGCGCTTTCCAGCGTCTTGTCGATCGGCTGGAATCGTAAGAGCTTAGTAACCGTGGTCGGTACAGTGGGCGGCGTCATCATGGCCTACCTGATCGCCGCCGTGTTTGCCTCATGGTCGCATCTTTCCGGACTCTCGACTGAAGAAGATAGACTCTTTTTCGATAAGAATCCTATGCTCAATCCACAAGGCCTACTGTTTGCCGGCATCGCTATCGCAGCCATGGGTGTGGTCGAAGACGTGGCGGTTTCGATTGCCTCTGGTGTCATGGAAGTGCGCCACGCCAATCCTCTACTTAACCTTAAAGCGCTATTTCACTCTGGCATGGTCATAGGACGCGATCATATGGGCGCACTCGCTAACACGCTGGTCTTTGCCTATGTGGGAGGCTCGCTCTCAACCCTGCTGCTCTACACACAATATGGAGGCTCATGGGCCAAATTTATAAATTTTGATTCAGTTGTGGACGAAATCGTACGCTCGCTGGCTGGAACCATCGGCCTCGTCTTCACCGTCCCAATCACGGCGCTCTTGGCGGCCTGGGTGGCATTGAGATGGAAAACTGCTTCCATGGATACGGCGTCGCATAAACATTAACCACCTGAGCATACGCAACCAACCAATCCTTTAGATGCGCCGTGGCGCGTACATCATCTTCGTTATAAACTAGAATAGACTCGAGCAAGGCGCGCTCCTGCGTGTCCAAGAATTTTTCAAATACGTCGATGGAGTGATTGCCGTTTTTGACCTCACCACGCCATGAGAAACCCAAAAATGGCGCGATGTATTTCAGACCATAAAAATACAACGGCATGGTCACCGCTCGTGTGGTAATTTCTTTAAGATCAAGTAGACGCGACCTGAAACGCTCAAGACCTGGACTACCGCCATAACGTTTTTCTAGCACCGTGAGGCGCGCCGGTTCATAAGGCGAAAAATGATAAACGATAAAGTCTTCCGGCAAAGTCTCGAGCCAAGCTAAAAAGTCTTGCCACATCTGACCTTCGTCTGCGAGACGCTCCGCCACAAAAGACCGATAAGTATCACCGCTCGGCTGGCGCAATAAGCAGCCAAACAGATAATCCGTATCACTGGGCGGATCACTCTCGATGTCAAAATGGATTTCAAGTTGCGTTGACGGCAAGACAACCGGCTCACGCACCATGACCTGCCCTGTCTTAAGTGATTGGGCTTGACGCTTCATAACTTCAAGCCCATGCAAGCGCAAGCCTTTAGCCACGCCGTCCAAAGCTTGCGGATCCAACTCCGCAGCGTCGTCAACCGTGCGCACACCAAGTAAACGCAAGGCGCGCAATTTTTGTGTATCAACGTTATAGAGCAAGGCAATGTCATTCGTAGCTTGCGCAGAACGTTGACACACCTGGCCCCACGGCCCCGCATCAAAACAACTTTTACGTAAGACGGGATCGGGCTTTTCTCCCGCGCGAATTCTTTCCAACTCGTCCACGAATTGATCAAACTCTGTTAACGACTGATCGCTAGAAAATACCAAACACTCGCCGTCGCGATTGATAATGGCCGGTTCTGCGGGAAACCAACCTTGCAGCTTTTCGAGCAACGTGGCGTAAAATATCAACTGCAACTTTTGATATTTCTCTAGCGCATGTGTAGATTTTATATCTACTGGTACATAAAACCATGCACCCAAGTGGCTCTCACCAGTCTGTCGCTCCAGCAAATCGGGACGTCCTGTCCAATCACCAACCGTCAACGTGCCTTGGTAGATCAACGGCACACCTTGCCGCATCAGCTCAAGCGTAGCTGCGCCATCTTTGACTGGATCAAAGGTAACCGCGACTTCGTAAAGTTTATGTGTATCTAAAAGGCGACGCGCAATTTCTGCTTCGTGAGCTACACCATGCTCCAGCCTCCGTTTTTCACCTTCGCCCATCTCTCGCCGCAAGGTCTGCTCCTCCGGCGTGGCAAAACGATTGTAATACGGCCAATGGGGACATTGAATGAAATAATAAAAATCAGACGCCGTTAGATAATCCATTATATCTATTTAGTCTCCTTATGCACGGTGCGCTTACGACACGTCCTACAAAACTTTTTCAACTCTAAACGCGCCTTAATAGTCTTCTTATTTTTGGTCGAAAAATAGTTGATCTTGCGACACTGTGTACACTCGAGCTTAATCAGATTGTCTTGAGACATATGCGGGGTTAGACGATATACGACAGATAGCAGACGATAGAGACGGTAGCTACATACTACGGTCGCCAGCACCTTGGATGGAGCCGCCTCGCGGATTTGAACCGCGGACCTACGGTTTACAAAACCGTTGCTCTACCGCTGAGCTAAGGCGGCGCACGTCTAGTTTACAACATGTCGAGAGCATAACTTAGCTTGCGCGCTGCGTCAATCAATCTGACGAGATGCAAAAACGTTATCACCACGTTGAATTTACTACCGCGATCCAATCTGCTGCTTGGCGGAATCCGGGCGCTTGTTCCAGACTGAAAAATTTTTGACTGTACGCTGTTGCTGACGTGGCACAGACTGCATCTGCAGAGACGCCATTCAAAAATCGTCCTTGGACATTCGTTGTGGCGCTAAGACTGCATCCGGGACTATCTCCTGGCACATTGACACTCCATGTCGGATGTTCTTTGAGAATATTTACCTTGAGCTTAAGGCTCACATCGCCGCTCGCCGGCGTCAAATTTTTGCCGTTCGTGATGTACACATCCACCCCGGAGCAGGCCCCAGAACCCATCCCATGAAATTGCAATTGATGCCATCGCCGGCTGCCATACCAGGCATCAATTTCTTGCGTCGCGGCAAACAGCATCAGCGCAGTATTGTGCGCTGCGTCTGAAGAAGAGTGCGCATAATCCGGTTGGCATGCACTCGGTTTCCCAACATATCGTCGTGCGCCAGCAACAAAAAAGCTGCGGCTGTTACTCGCTTTAAAAATCCCAATGCCTTGCTCTTCTGTTTTCCAATCGTCCATCGGATGCATAATCGCGATATTCAACTCGCGCGTTGGCGCGTTGTTGACGATCACGCTTCCCCATCCGCGATCAACGGCGCCGTCTCCATCTGCATCTTTGATCTCCATAAGCACGCAGTATGTCTTGGACGTATCGTTATCTGTAAATGATCTCGCTGCATAGATCCCGATGAGGCTCGCTGGCAACGTGATACTATCGCAGCTCCCGTCGAGCATCGCGTGTGTGACCGTACGAAAATCTGTCTTCGCCATCTCATTGGGAGCGACGAAGAGACCAAAATGGCTCATGCTGCAAGTCATGAGAGATTCAAGCGTCTTAGAGCTCGTACAACTCAAAGGATTGCTCGAGGACAACGCAAAACCAGAGGTCAGTGGCGAGGTTGTAACAGGCGTCGTGCTTGATGACGCTGATGCGAAGGCTGGAGTTGTCACAATCGTGGTTATTGACGACGTTGTAGCAGTTACAATGCTGGAGGTGGCTGGCGTTGTGCTAGTAGCTGTGATCGTCGCTGCAATCGGAGCTGAAATTGGTACGGCAAAAGTTGGCACGGCGCTGGTGACGGTTGAACTTAAAACTGTCGGCATTGACCCGCCTACTGACGTGGTTGGAGTTGGTATCGTGGGAGAAATTGTCGTTGCCAGAATTGGCGCTGGCAACGGTGATGGTGGAACTATAGTTGAGTACGGTGCAGGAGAATACACTGTGGGAGCGAAAAGATTGTCTTGCAAGGTAGCGACAGACAAGGACTCATTCAAGGGGTTGTACATCTCTCTAGAGGTTATCGGGGCACCGATGGTGTAATTCGTGAAGAACACGTCAGGCACATCCGAGATTTGTTTGTTCCATACAGCTCCATAGAGCTGTATGGCCATGGCTTCTGTCGTGAGCCAATGCAACACACCGTAGCGCGAGACAGCATAAACTTTCGAATCTGTTGTGACTTTGATCAGACGCACGCCCGGCCGATAGGTCACATTGCCTCCCAAAGGTATAGAGGCTAATTCGGTTGTATTAACCACTACAATCTCTGGACGAGTATCTTCAGGATACCAACTGGCAAAGGTGGCGTAATTAGGAAATACGTAACGTTGGCCATCCTTGGCGTAGTAATAAATGGTGGAACCCGAACCTTTAATGAGGGTGTGCGGCGAGAGGGCTAGGCTCGATGCCACGGGCAACAGATTAAAACCCAGTGCCAACACAAGACCTAGAGAAACTAAACGCATACGTTGAGGTTGACCGTTTATTTGAGGGCTTCCTGGACTCCAAAATACGCTGGTTTTTTACGAAGTTTTTCGTCGAGTAATGTGGGGTGATTCTTGGTAAGCGACCAAGTGTCGCCGTCGCGTAAGCCCCAAACGACGATACTCTTGAGGCGGCGGGCTTTGAGAGCGGTTTCTACAATAGTCTTGAAAGTCTGTTTTTGTTTTTCATAATCAGTCGCAGTTGCATTTTCTGGTAATTCCACATCGAGTTCAGAGATGTAATTATCAAATCCAAGATCTGCGATCTCGTTCATACGCACGAGCAGCGTCGCAGCGTCGAAACTAGATGGTTTGACGTGCATTTGCCAGCCAAGAGCATGCACCGGCGCCCCCTGTTTCTTCAGATTGATGAGTAGCGCTTTAACGCCATCATATTTGGCCTTATTACTTTCCATGTCGTAATCGTTGTAACGCAAGATGGCGCTTGGATCGGCTGCGTGAGCGCGAACAAATGCTTTGCGGATATAATCATCTCCCATGGCTTCGACCCACTCATGACCCTTACGAAGATCCCCCGTGTCGCCGTCATTTATGGCCTCGTTTACAACGTCCCAAAGTTTTATTTTACCGGCATATCGGCTGACAACGGCATCAATGTGCTCGTTCATGATTTTTTCAACTTCAGATTTTGGCGCCGCTTTGAACCAGGCCGGCAATTCACTGGGAGAATACCAAACCAGTGTGTGGCCATGCATCTCAATGTTGCGCGCGCGTCCCCAGTTGACTACGGAGTCAATATAGGAAAAGTCGTATTCAGTGCGGCTTGGACGAGAGCCGTCGCCCCAAAAGATCCCCGCGACCATTGTGTTCATTTCGGTTTCAAAAATTTTATCGTATTCAGCGCTACGAAACTCACCTTGATAGTTGGAGCCAAAGCGAATACCTCGTTTTTCAGCAAGTGTTTTGAGAGCGGATGAAGACAATATCCCAAGCTTTTTATCCGTATTGATATCTCTTGCCGCGGCAATCTGCGCGGCAGGAGAGAAATCGGAAGCTGTCGTAATGTCTGCACCAACGGTATAGTTTACAAAGAATGTATCTGGAACATCATCAATCTTTTTATTCCAATCCGGACCATACAGGGCAATCGCCAAAGCTTCTGTCTTGACCCATCGGAGCGTTCCATGCGCACTCACGGCATATACTTTTGGATATGTTGTGACTTTGACGAGTTTGAAGCCTGGACGGTATGTGACGTTTCCTCCCAGAGGAATAGAGGCGAGTTCTCCTGCAGCGATTGTCTTTACGGTAGAAAAGTCCGTATACCATGTGAAGTATGTCTTCACATTGGGAAATACAAAGCGCTTGCCATTTTGTCCGTAGTAGTAAACCGCATCTGTTGGACCTTTGATGAGATCGCCCGGGGAGATGGTGGCTGCGGGAGCTCGAGAAACGGCAAAAAATAACACGAAACCGGCTGCACATAACAAGCTCAAAAAGCTGATTTTGCGAGAGAAAATTGGCATATTTGTTGAGCCTAGATACGTACTTTACGTTAGACCAAAACAGTAGCATGTTCAAGGATATGAAAAAAGAGCGGACTGTCTACGGACACCTTTGTATCCACGCATCGAGATTTCGATGCTTCAAACTGGCGCTAAAACCGAGTTTCTTGGCCGCAGGACAAATTGCTGCGAGCGTTGTATGCGAATCCGTATATTCGATCTGAAAGACGGCTTTGCCTGCAGAAACAAGTGGCGCCATCTGCTCGCACCACCCCTGGACATGACAACCTTCTGTCAACGCCCAATCAAAATACGGCAACAGATCGCGTACCTGCTCTGAGTCGTTTTTTAATCCGATGGACATGTCGCGTTGATGTGCTTGGTCCGCTAACCATTGGTTAAAACGCAGTTGGTCAGCATACGTCAAAGGGAATCCTGTATTTGCGCGAAAACCATCTATATTATCCGGCTCGATCGCATCACATCCTTTTTCTTTTGCGAGATCAAATCGTTTTTGCAAGATGGGACCCAGCCCATCAATGCGGCGGATATCCAGCCACTTCTCCCCGGGCCAGCTACCATAATCTTTGCCAATGATAATTGACGGAAACGCATCTTTGTCCGGTCGCCAATTCTCCCACGAACCGGCCGAGATATAACAAATAACCTTCTTTCCTTTTGCATGAAGTGCCCCGATGGTTTCTTTTGGCGTATCGAAGAGATCAAGATCGTATACATCCGCATTGACGGTGTTGTCAAAAACTCCGGAGAGTTGCCATTGAAAAGTTGCGCTTGGTTTTGGAAACCAAATCAACGTCCCGAGCTTTTTGTCCAGATTGATATTTTTTGCGGCTATCATTTCTCCAGAAGGAGAAAAATCAGATGCACTTCCAATATCTGTACCAACGGTGTAATTCACGAAAAAGGCATCTGGGATGTCCTCTACCTTTTTATTCCAGTCAGCACCATGCAGAACTTTGGCGACGTTTTCCGTTTTTACCCATCGCAACACGGCATTTGCCCCAACCGCATACACCTTTGGATCTGTTGTGACTTTGACGAGTTTGACGCCTGGACGATAGGTGACGTTTCCTCTCAAAGGAATAGAGGCAAGTTCTTCTGCAGTGATTATCTTCACGGTAGAAAAGTCCGTATACCATGTGAAGTATGTTTTCGCATTGGGAAACACAAAACGCTTGCCATTTTGGCCATAATAGTAGACCGCATCAGTTGGACCCTTGATGAGATCGCCCGGGGCGATGGATGTGGCAGACTTTGCAGGGATATGCAACGCGAACAGGAATGCAATCACCACTCCTGCGACGAGAAGGAGGGAACGGGTAGGGATGCGCCGAAGCGTGGGAGAGAGAGGCATATTTTCAGATCGCCTTTTTCAGCGGCTTCTTTATTTGAGCGCTTCCTGAACGCCAAAATATGCGGGCTTCTTGTTGAAGTTCTCGTCAAAGAGCAGCGCATGGTTTTTAGTGAGCCAGTTGGGGCTACCGTCGCGCAGACCCCAGAAGACAATACTTTTGAGGCGGCGTGCCTTGAGGGCTGTTTCAATGACCTTCTTAAATGTCTGCTTCTGCTGTTCATAGTCAGCCGCGCTTGCATTCTCCGGCAGTTCCACATCGAGTTCACTGATGTAGTTATCAAATCCGAGATCTGCGATCTCGTTCATACGCGCAAGCAGTGTGGGAGCATCAAAGCTTTCTGGTGTGACGTGCATCTGCCAGCTTAGGGCATGCACCGGTGCGCCCTGTTTTTTCAGATTGATGAGCAGAGCCTTGACGCCCTCGAATTTGGCCTTACTCTTCTCAATACTGTTCTCAATGTTAAACTCGTTGTAGCGCAACACGGCAGTCGGGTCGGCTGCATGCGCCCGAACAAAGGCCTTGCGGATATAGTCGGTTCCCATTGCCTCAGCCCACTTGTGGTTCAAACGGAGCGTGCTGTTTTCGTCGTTCATAACTTCGTTCACGACGTCCCAAACTTTGATCTTGCCCTTGTAGCGTCCGACCACGGCGTCGATGTGCTCGTTCATGATGGCCTCTACGTCGGCCTTGGGCGCCGCCTTCACCCAATCGGGGATATCGTCGAACCAGACCAGTACGTGACCGTGTAGCTCCATGCCACGCGCGCGACCGAAGTTTACTTTGGCGTCCATCTCAGAGAAATCGGATTTGGTGCGGCTCTCGTAGGCACCATCCGTCCACCACGTCCCGGCAGTCATCGTGTTGTACTCCTGTTCGAAAATCTTGTCATGGGTCTCGCTGCGATGATCGAAGTCGTAATTGCCTCCGATTCGGATTCCGCGTTTTTCAGCGAGTGTCTTGAGCGTAGGCATTGTTGTAGGAGACGGAGTTGGAGTGGGTGTGGGTGTAGGAGATGGTGTGGTGGGTGTGGGTGTGGGAGATGGTGATGGACTAGGCGTCAGTGTTGGTGTTGGAACAGGTGTAGGTGTAGGTGTAGGACTTGGTGTTGGAGATGGAATCACAGCAACGAGCTTCTTATCTGTATTGATATTTATTGCCGCAGTCGTCTCTGCCACAGGAGAAAAGTCGGATACGCTTCCAATATCTGTACCAACGGTGTAATTCACGAAAAAGGCATCTGGGATGTCCTCTACCTTTTTATTCCAGTCAGCACCATGCAGAACTTTGGCGACGTTTTCCGTTTTTACCCATCGCAACACGGCATTTGCCCCAACCGCATACACCTTTGGATCTGTTGTGACTTTGACGAGTTTGACGCCTGGACGATAGGTGACGTTTCCTCTCAAAGGAATAGAGGCAAGTTCTTCTGTAGTGATTATCTTCACGGTAGAAAAGTCCGTATACCATGTGAAGTATGTTTTCGCATTGGGAAACACAAAACGCTTGCCATTTTGGCCATAATAGTAGACCGCATCAGTTGGACCCTTGATGAGGTCTCCAGAGGAGATAGGAGATGCAGACCTTGCGGGGACACTGATCACAAACAGGAATGCAATCACCGCTCCTATGACGAGCATGAGAGAGCCGAGGGAACGATGTTGCGATGTGAGGGCGAGGAGTGGCAAATTTTATTTCCTGATCTCAAACGTCGTGACGCTCAATGGTGGCAGGCGATCAGAGACAAAGTCAGAGCCGAGCGTCGCCGTGCTTGCGGATTGTGGTTTGTAATTTGCGGACGTGAGACGATAACTTTTAATGGTCTTGTAATCAGAAACGCCGAGTTTCAAATTCAGAGGAGTTTCCACATCCGCCTTATTGATCGCGACGACATGGAGAACATTCGAATCTTTCGTGCTCTTCATGGCATAGAGGGAGATACGAGCAACGTCTGGATTGTCGAGCTTGAGAGAGAGGTCGCCAACTGCGCTTCCTTTGCCATCATAGTCGAGATACATGTCAAAGGCGCTTGTGATATAACTATTTGGAAGAGGATTGTGCACTGAATCGTACAGGGGCAAGATATTTGCGGCAAAGAGCCCCTCGCGCCCAAAAATTCCGAGGACATCCGCTTGGGTCATGGCGTGGGAGATGTGGTAGCCATCTCCATAATTGTATTCCGTAATCGCGATTTTTGTGCCTGGATAATGAGCGGCGATTCTATCTTTCAGCCAGGGAATAAGTCGAATGGCATATGGTTTCCCAAGATAGTCCGTTGAAATCCAACTGTTTTCAATGTAAGTCGGATCCCAAAGAGAGCGCGGCGCGTTCATACGGGCATCCATCTCTGCCTTTGAAGGATTTGTGGATTGAGGGGAATATTCGCCACCAACCACTGTTACAACAATCGGTTTTCCGTCAACTTTCACCTCCGGATACCAGTGAATGTCGAGGACATCCACGATCCGCTTTTTCTCTGATGTTTCCAGAGCTTTGGCTGAATCAAGAAAGAAATCAACATACTCACGTCCCATCGCATCCGGAGCACCCTCTAAGGTAATCAACTCACTAAATCCAAAGGTAACGGCTCCAAACACAAGTGAATCTGGAGCCATCCGCTTGATCGCTGTCCCAAAACGTTTCGTCCGATCAGCCATTTCAGCATACGTGGTCTTTGGTGGATGTAATAATGCATGCGATGAAGGCCATAGTGCTGGTTCATTATCAAGAGAATAGAAAATCTTTTTGCCTTGTGCGAGAGCATCCTTGAATTTTTGCTGAATAAAATTCACGAACTCATCCTGATACACGATCTTATCTAAAAGATCCGGGGTGGAGGAAGGAGCGGTTGGCTTAGTCGGACTGTTTTTGACCCATCGGGTAATACCAGCATCCGTGGTCTTCTCCGTGACGATTCCATTTTTATCCGCAGCGACATAATCGGTGATCGGTATCGTGATGAGGGCAGCAGCACCAAGATTGTGCGCGCCAGTGATAACTTTTGCGGCCGCCTCGCCGGGTTTGCTGCTGCTTTCGTATGGAGCTTCCCACCATTTGTCAGTTCCTTCATTTGAGTTAGGGCCGCCGTCAATGCCCTGATTTGTCGCGTTGTTTTCCCAATTATATGCTGTCCAGTCATTGCCGCCTGCGCGAATAAATGTCGGCTTCGTTTTTGGATTGTATGTAGGAAATGGAAGGACTCTCTCTTTGTCCATACCGTAAATATATGAAGAAATTGGCGTGCTTGCGCCAAGCGTTTCGATGGATGCTGTGAGTGCTCCTGGGATTGGTGTCGGTTTCGGAGGTGGTGTAGGTGTCGGAGTTGGAGTGGGTGTGGGTGTCGGAATTGGTGTGGTGGGTGTGGGTGTGGGAGATGGTGATGGACTAGGCGTCAGTGTTGGTGTTGGAACAGGTGTAGGTGTTGGTGTTGGAACAGGTGTAGGTGTTGGTGTTGGAGATGGAGTAGGAGTCAGCGCAACTAATTTTTTATCCATATTGATATCTTGTACCAAGATAAGCTGCGCCGCAGGAGAAAAATCAGATATGTTTCCGATGTCTGCTCCAACGGTGTAATTCACAAAAAAGGCGTCAGGAATGTCATCTATTTTTTTATTCCAATCAGCGCCATACATGGCTTTGGCGACTTCTTCGGTCTTCACCCAGCGCAAGACACCATTGGCGGCAACGGCATAGACTTTTGGATCTGTGGTGACTTTGACAAGCTTAACACCCGGACGATAGGTTACATTTCCTCCCAGGGAAATAGAGGCTAAGGCTTCGGCACTAAGGGTTTTGACGTTCGAAAAATCTGGATACCAAGTGATATACGTCTTGAAGTTAGGAAAGACGTAACGTTTGCCACTCTGTCCCAAGTAATAGACAGTTTCGCCTGGACCTTTAATCAGATCTCCTGCAGCAGTGGTAACGGCTGCGGCAGACAACAGGCTGGCGCTAGCCAGTAACACAACAAGAAATAATTTGCGCATATCAATGAATAGAAGGTCGGAGATTAAAACTGGTCTTAAATTTATTCAACTATAACAAGTCCAAATCGATCTATCAAGACGAAAACTAAACTGTAGTCTAGAAGCCATATTATCCAGGACTTACGCGTTTGGATGCAGAACGCGAAGAAAGCGAGTATTTGCGCGAGGCGTAGCAGCGCTACGGTGAGCGCAAAACGGAGCTTTCGACAAAGTTATGCGCCAAACGCGTAAGTCCTATTACCTAGCAAGTGTGGATGAGCTGGTCTGACTAGTAGAAGTAACGGGAAAGCTTACGGGGGTAGAGCTAGACGTGATTTTTAGAGTAGACGTCACAGGCGCAGGAACTCCAAGCGAATTCCCTGTCAACTGATCATACACCGCAGAAGTGTTGTCAGAGAATGACATGACACCACTCTTAGAAGCTTCTACGCTCCAAGCAAAGACAAGATCAAAAGTGGGAGGTTCGCCTATGACGAGCAAGAAACCGCTATCAGACACTTGGGTCACCCAGTAACCTTTAGATACAAATCCGTATGGACGTACATGAATAATGGGATAGGCCTGGAGTGATGGAAACGTCACCTTCACTGTATTTGCCCCGGCATAGATCTTGGCTAAGCCTGATCTTCTGGAAGGTGGCGTGGTATCTGAAGAGACCGAGACTGAGGAGAGTGTGCCATTGGATGAGAGTAA
>Ga0209515_10001535_pt1 | contig 38235 bp, 42 predicted proteins | sample Subgroupgradi54m_FD_187454 | JGI IMG/M metagenome (GOLD analysis project Ga0209515, IMG submission 187454) | Subsurface groundwater microbial communities from S. Glens Falls, New York, USA - GMW60B uncontaminated upgradient, 5.4 m (SPAdes)... ... | reverse complement strand
AAGGGGTCAGCCACCAGATCGGCGGCCTCTACGACGGAAAGATTCGCCTGCCTCTGCGGTCCGGCGACCAGGCCGGGCGCGAGCTCGAGCGAGTCTTCCGGCACGAATACACGCATGCGATCGTGCACGATCTGGCCAAGGGGAATTGTCCCGTCTGGCTCAACGAGGGGATTGCCACGCTCCAGGAGGCCCGAGTGTCCACGCCGAATCTCTCGGAGTTCCGGGCGGCCGTGGCGGCCGGCCGCACAATCCCGTGGGCGCACCTGTGGCGGGAGCAGTATGAAAACGGAGCTCTGAGCTTGCGGTACCAGGAGGCCTACACCATCGCGCAGTACCTGGTCAAGCGGGGCGGGTGGAGCCAGCTCGTCGGTCTCCTGCAACGGCTGGGCTGGGGCGTGCCGATCAACGATGCGTTGAAGGCGGAATACCACGAGGAGCCCGCGGCGCTGGAGCACGACTGGCTCCTCTGGGCGCGACGGGAGGGCTAGCTGCGCATGGGATTTAGCTGCGGCATCGTCGGCCTGCCGAATGTGGGCAAGTCCACCATCTTCAACGCGATCACCCGCTCCTCGGTGCCCGCGGCGAACTATCCATTCTGCACCATTGATCCCAACGTCGGGATCGTCCCGGTCCCTGATCCGCGGCTCACCACGTTGGCCCAACTCGTGCCGACGGAGAAGGTGGTGCCGACCGTGATGCAGTTCACCGACATTGCCGGCCTCGTGAAGGGGGCGAGCCAGGGAGAGGGGCTCGGCAATCAATTTCTGGGCCACATTGCCGAGGTGGAGGCGATCGCGCACGTCGTCCGCTGCTTTGAGGATCCGAACGTCGTGCACGTGAGCGGGGCGGTGGATCCTCGGCGCGACATCGAGGTGATCCACACGGAATTGGCGCTGCGGGATCTGGGCATCGTCACCAATGCGATCGCGCGCCTGGAGCGCCCGGCCAAATCGGGGGACAAGAAAGCGACGGCCGCCATCGAGATCCTCCGCCCGGTGGCCGAGGCGCTCAATCGTGGCGTGCCGGCGCGGACCGTGACGCAGGGGCTGAGCCCAGCGGCGTGGGAGGTGGTCAGGCCCCTGAATCTGATCACGACAAAGCCGGCCCTCTACGTCGCCAACGTTAGCGAGCAGGAGGCCAGCCGCGACGGCTCCCCGGCGCTGACGATCGTGCAGGAGGTGGCCGCGGCCGAGGGGGTGCCGGTCGTCCCGATTTGCGGGGTGATCGAGGCCCAGATTGCCTCGCTCGAGACCGATGAGGAGCGGGCCGAGTATCTGGCGGCCGTCGGGCTGACCGAGCCGGGCTTGAATCGTCTGATCCGGGCCGGCTACGACCTGCTGGGACTCAGCACCTTCTTTACCGTGGGCCCCAAGGAGGATCGGGCCTGGACGGTCCATCGGGGGGCGCGGGCCCCGCAGGCGGCCGGCGTGATCCATTCCGATTTCGAGCGGGGCTTCATCCGGGCCGAGGTGATCGGCTACGAGGATTTCGTCGCCTGTGGCAGCGAGGCGGCGGCGAAGGAGCAGGGGAAGCTCCGCATCGAGGGGAAGGAGTACGTCGTCCGGGACGGCGACCTGATGCATTTCCGGTTTAGCGTCTAATCTGCCTACCCCTTTTGAACACCGTCACGAAAAATAGCCGTTGACATTTCGGGCGAGGATCGTTACGCTGGCACCTATCTACAGGAGGCAGTCTATGGTGAGGGATCGTGTCGTAGGTTTCGTGGCAGTCCCTGTGTTCATTGCGGGTCTTTGCTTCTGGGCGCCGCTCAACACGCCCCAGGCGGCTTCAGCAGAGGACGAGGCCGCTTCCGGCGCGTCGGTTTCCGCGAGCGATGATCAAGCCCTGAATGGTCAGATTTCCAAGATCTCCCATGAACTCGAGCAAATCAATCTTGGGATGGCGCAGCGCAAGAGAGCGCTCCAGATGACCGCCGACGAGGTCCAGAAAACCGCGACCGTTTCAGAGCTCGATCATCTGAGGGAGGAACGGCGCACGTTGCAGCAACTCTTAGACCGATTGGTTGAAGCGGGCCAGGCCGAGGAAGGCACAGCCATCGATGCGGCCCTCCAGCGCGCACGCAAGCTGGAGCGGATTCAAGAGCGGGCTTTTGAACAACAAGAGACAATTTATGATCGCCGGACAAAATAGTCAGAAGGTTATCCTCCGTCTGATTCTAGCGGTCGGAGCCGTTCTCCTGCTTCAGGCTCCTCTCGCGCTGGCCGAGGAGTCGGCGATCGCCGCACCGGACGTGACCCCCACCCCGCAAGAGACCATCAACGCCATCAAGCGCCGGGCCGAACAGATTTTGGCGGAACGCCAGCGGGCCAAAGAGATGCAATTCTCCGGGGAGTTCTCCCAGGGAATTGGTTTTGAGAGAAATCCCTCCTATACTGCTGACCATAAGAGCGATAGTTTTGTTGAAGACGATTTGTACCTGACCCTTTTGAAAAAGTTGACCCCCACCGTGACGTGGCAGGGGGTGTATTCTGGTGCCTACATCGACTATTTCAACCTAGGAATAGACAGCTACAGTTCGCAAACGCTCACGCCGCTGAAACTGATTTGGAGACCCAACCAAATGTGGCGTGTTGACGGGGGGGTTGATCTCACCTACCTCTGGTATCTCTCTGGGAAGTCCAAGACCTCGAGTTATCAAGAAGCCAAGCCCTGGGTGGGGGTGCGCCAAAATCTGTTCGGAACGTGGTTCCATGGTGTGCGGTACTCGTGGTTTCTCCGGCACTACCTCTCAGCGCGAGCCCGGGATGGGCTCGGGAGAGCCACGCGGTCACACCGAGAGGATACCCGCGATAATCTCCGCTATGAACTTGGCACGACGTGGAAGGACACCTTCTTCAAGGCGCGCTACGAGTGGTATGTGAATGACTCCAATGATGCCCGGAACGACTTCTATGACGCGCAAGATAATCGAGTCACGCTTTCCATCTCGAGGCCGCTGACAAAGAAGTTCTCTGCACTCGCCAGCTACTCCCATGAATTGAGGCACTACGCGCACCGACCCGTGACTGGTATTGCTCCCAAGAAGGTTCGGTACGATGAGATCTACACCTGGGCGATCTCTGGCAGCTATGATTTGAACAAGACCTGGAGTTTGAACCCAGGGTTTACATATACACGGAACAATTCCAACGATCCCACCGGTGAGTATTACGATTGGACCGTCTCCACGGCGTTGACGGCACGCTTCTAAACCCCTCGTTTCTTCAAAGACCCAACAGCTTTGCGCCTCTCAGCGAGCGCAAAGCTGTTCCTTAGTTAGCCACACATGTACCCGTATCGGGATCATGGTGAAAATTATCCGGGTCGAGAGCGCACTGATCTTCCGCAACTGCGTCGGCGTTGCTCTTGGTCTCGGCCACCTGTTGCGCAGCCTCTGCCTTGCTCTCAGCGACCGGCGCCTCCTTCTGCTCGACCGCAACCTCTTTCTGCTCCGGCGCGGCAACTTCCTTCTGTTCAGAAACTTCTTTGACTGCGACCTCTTTCTGCTCAGCCCCAGGAGTTTCTCGAACTGCTAATTCGGGATGGTCTTCGATTTTCATGACCTCCTTCTCAGCTCGTTCGACCTCCATGATTTCTTTGGTGTCCCCTCGATCAATTTTCTCCACGACCTCCCTGGCAATTTCCCGAACGGCTGGGTCAGCAATCTTTTCTATGCCATCGCGAACTTCTGGAGAATTCTCCAGAGCCGCCACGGCCACAGAAACTCTCTGTCCCCATACGGCAATCCCAAGAATGAGGATCCGCACAAGGATCGTCCTAGATTTCCTCTCCATTTTACCCTCCTCACGCATTGACTGCTACTCGCCCTTATACAAGAGGCCCTGCCCCCTTCCCAGGGAACAAGGCCTTTTGTCCCTGGCACCTGGCTACCCCTCGCGGGGCCCTATAGTTTTGCGTCCCCGCCTTACGACGGGTTTGCCTTGAAACAGGGCGCTTCCTCTTCTTCCAGTGCAAGTATGCCTGATCTTAGTGTCAAATGCAAGCCCTCCCTAAAAATTTTCCTGGCATTGACGTCTACACCGTTCGTTGTTATACTCAGGGGTTAATGAGTCAAGCCGTGGCAGCCGGCGACGACTTCGGGGCACTCGGGATTCCCAGCGGGAAGCTCGGAATGTGGGTTTTCCTCGCTTCTGAGGTAATGTTTTTCACGGGGCTGCTGAGCGCCTACATCGTGCTCCGGATGGGGCACCCGGCCTGGCCGGGCCCGGGCGGGCACTTGAGCGTCCTGACCGGCACGGCCAACACGCTGATCCTCATTTGCAGCAGCATGACGATGGCGCTGGCGGTTGGAGCTGTGGCCCAGCAGCACGCGAAGTGGACGCGCCTCTTTCTGCTGGCGACTATTGTGCTCGGCGTCACGTTCCTCGGTGTCAAACTCCACGAGTATCAACTGAAATTCCACCACGGCATCGGACCGAGCACGAATATTTTCTGGTCCTGCTACTTTGTCCTCACTGGCCTGCACGGGATCCACGTGCTGATTGGCGTCGGCGTCAACGCGTGGGTGTTGCTCAAGACCTGGGACGCCAGGTTCTGGACGGAGCGACCGCATCTGGTGGAGCTGTCGGGGCTCTACTGGCACTTCGTGGACGTCGTCTGGATCTTCCTGTTCCCGTTGATCTACCTCCTCTAAATGTCCCAAGCGATCACACAACGACAGTCTGTCCTGATCTGGGTCTGGTTGGCGGCCCTCATGCTGCTCGGGGTGCTGCTCTCCTCGCTGCATCTGCCGCATCGGATCGTCGTCCTCGCCGTGCTCGGCCTCTCGACCATCAAGGCGGTGATGGTCGCGGCCTACTACATGCATCTCAAATTTGATGCGAAGTTCCTCACCGTGGTGGCCGCGATTCCGATTCCGTTCGGTGTGATATTGGCGGTGATGGTGCTCCTCGACAAACCTTGGGCTCGTTGACGACGTGATTCCACCACAGATGGGGAGACGCTGCATGACACGGATGCTTGTGAAGATGACGATCGTCGCCACCCTCCTCATCGGCTCGTCAGCGGTGACGTGGGCCGCGTCGGCTCCCTCTCCCGGGACGGAGCGGCCCTTTAGCGACCCGCTCGTTCTCCGCGAGGATATCCCGACCCATCTGACGCTCTTTTCGACCGCCCTCCCGGATCGTGCCAGGACACTCGAGCCCCATCAGTGGGCTTGGGAAGTCGGCTACCTGAACTCCAACAGCATTGTCGACCAGAACAATATCGCAGTGACCGATCGCGTCATCGTCGATGGGGAGATGAGCCGGATGGAACTGCGCCTGAAGTACGGCGTGGTGCGCCGCTGGGAGATGGAGGCGACGGTCCCCTACCTGGTGCTCAGCGGGGGTTTTTCGGACGCCTTCATCCGGTCGTTCGAGAGCACGTTCGGATTTACCACGCCCCGCGCCCGTCGAATTCGCGAACGGAATAAATTCCGCTATCTCTTCATGGTGAATGGCCAGAACCTGATCAACAAGTCGGATAAAGCTCTGCAGGGGCTCGGCGACATTCCGTTGCAATTGAAGTATCAGATTCGTAACGAGGTGAGCGGATGGGTGCCACGCGTCGCGCTCCGTGGGATCCTCAAAGCTCCCACGGCCACCAACCCGCTGCTCGGCAACGGGCGAGTGGATGGGGGGATCGGGGTGTTGGCGGAGCAGCCGTGGGGTGACCGGATCCTGATCTTGGCCAATCTGGATATGATGACTGCCCATCTCCCGTTGGCGCTCAAGACCATTGATATTGATCCGGTCGTGGTGTCGGGCATGCTCGGATTTGAGCAGTTCCTGACCAATCGCGCCTCCTGGAAGGTTCAGTGGATGGCGGGGAGCAATCCCTATCCGAAGTTTGCGAAGGATATGACGGCACTCAATAGCTTACCCATGGGGATTGCCATCGGGTGGGCCTACCGGCTGATGCCCCAGACGACCATTAAGCTGATGGTGTCTGAGAATATCAATTCTGCCTGGCCAGACTTCGGCTGGGGGGGCTCGGTGGAAGGGAAGTTCTAGCGAGTAGCTTCACCCCGCCAACACCCGGCGCTAGACTGAGCGCCGGTACGGCCCTCAGGCCAGCCGGCAGAGCGCCGCGGCGGTCAGTCCCGCGTACGTCCCAATCACATTCCCCAGTATGGCCATGAGCAGTCCCACCGGGGCGAGCTGTTGATCGTAGGCGGCCGCGACGAGCGGGGCGGAGACCACCCCACCCACATTGGCTTGGCTCGCCGTCGCCAGCATCCCGAGTGGGATGCGCCCCCACCAGCCGATCAGGCCGAGTACCAGCGCGTGGACGAGCACCGCGGTGATGCCGGCCACCAAATAGGCCGGGACCTGCCGGAACGCATGCAGATCCACACGCGCCCCGATGGATGCCAACAACACCAAAAGGCAGAGTGTCCCCAGGCGCGACACTTCGTAGCGGCGCTCAAGCCGGGCGACCGGCGTGAGTGAGAGCGCGAGCGCGGCGGTGGTCACGAGGAGGATGGACCAGGTGGCTGTGGTGACAGCGCGCGTGACGGGCAGATACTGGGCCGCGGCGCGGGCTCCGATGGCGATGAGGGCAGCTAGAGCCGTGGCGGCGAGCAGGGCCGCGAGTCGCGGCCAAGAGGGGGCGGGGGGCCGGCGCGTTTCGGCAGGCGGGGCGGAGGAATCGGCGCGTCGCATCGCGGAGGCCAGGAGCAGGACCGCCATCCAGCCATAGGCCACCATCGTGTCTACGACGATGACGGGGGCGATCGCCGTATCAGGCATCCCTAACGCTTCTTTCACGGCGAGCAGATTCATGGATCCACCGGTCCAGCTGCCCGCCAACGCTCCGAGCCCCATCCAGCCGTTCGCCGGCAGCCACCGATGCCAGAGGATCCCGGCGGCCACCATCCCTCCTACGATCCCGATCGATCCCGCCAGCATGGCCACCAACGCGGCGCGGCCCATCGTGGCAATTCCCCGGAGATCCGCACCGAGCAGGAGAAGGACGAGACAGATCGGAAGGAGGTGTTGCGAGAGCACGGCGTACAGTGGGGAATCGGAGGGCCACCAGCCGAGCGCGGTGCCCGCAATCGGCAGGGCATAGCACCAAAATGGCACCGGGGTGACGGCAAAGGCCCAGTGCAGAGACGGGCGTTGCGCCGCGGCCCGGACGAGGGCGACGAGCCCGACCAGCGTGGCGCCGAGCAGCCACGGGTGTTGGATCACGAGGCGTTCACCCAGAGCCGCGGCCCGCGCGTCTGGAAGGCCGTGGCGCGAGGTCCGCGGACCAAGAGATGGGAATCCAGATCCACGTAGGTGAAGAGGCCGGTGCCGCAGGCCAGGTGCACACTGGGGGCCAGCCCCACGGCTGATTCCGCCATGCATCCGAGCATCAGGGTCAAGTGCGCGCGCCGCGCCAGGCGGGTGATCTCTAACGTGCCGAGAAGCCCCGATTTCGCCAGTTTCACGTTGAAGCAGTGCGCGGCCCGGCGCTGGATGAGACGGCGCGCATCGCGCGCGCTGCGGAGGGATTCATCCACGGCGATGGGGATTCCCGCATCTCGGGTGAGGGCGCGCAGTCCGTCGAGATCGTCCGCCGGCACCGGTTGTTCGAAGAGGACAACCGGGAGTTTCAGCAGCCGGATCGCCCGCGCGAAGGCCAGAGCTCCGCGCGCCGAGAACCCCTGATTCGCATCCACGAGCAGCGTGGCAGCGGGGGCGGCCTGGTGCACCAGGAGCACCCGCGCCAAATCTTCGTCCGGATCACGGCCCGTCACCTTCACTTTCAGCTGTCGAAATCCTTGGTGTGCTGCCCGTCCTGCCGCGCGCGCGGCGATCTCACGAGGCCAGGCGGAGATCGTCAAACTCGTCATGATCCGGCGCGGGCGCGCTCGGGTCATGCCCAGCCGTCCCGCGAGCGCGCGCCACAGCGGCCGACCGTTGGCCTGGGCTTCCGCGGTGGCCAAGGCGCACTCCAACGCGCTGAGGGCGGCCGGGGAAGCCCACGGGGCGTCCCAAGCGTGGCCGATCACGGCCCAGGCTTCTGCGACGGGGCGAGATCTCCATTGCGCGGCGACCGCCGTCACGCACCGCGTCATGACGGCGAGCGTCTCGGTCTTCCACGCCAGCGATGCCGACGCTTCGCCGATCCCCGTGGTTCCGTTCGACAGAGCGACCTGAACCAGGAGATTGCGGCTGACGTGTTTCTTGCCGCGCGCGGTGATGAACGGTTGGCGCATCGGGAGCCGGAGCGGGCGGGTGGTGACACTCGCGACGACCGGTGTCGTCACGAGAAGTAGGTGCCGTACGCGACGCATCGCCCCGCGATGCCGGGGGTCTTCAACTTCTCATCGAGTGAGATTTCTCGGACCGTACTGCCGGTTCCCGGGCCCTCGATCACCCGGCCTTGGCCCACGTAGAGCATGACGTGGGTCATGCGATTCGCATCACTCGGGTCCCCCAGAAAGACCAGGTCGCCTGGTTGCAGTTGCCACCGGGCGATCGCCCGGGCGCGGAGAAATTGTTCGTGCGCGTCGCGCGGAATCAGGAGGCCGGCGGATCGGTAGCAGAGATTGACGAGCCCGGAGCAATCCACGCCGCTCTGTGGCGGTTGCCAGCCCTCCGAGAGATGCGCCGAGCGTCCGCCCCAGTAGTAGGGATCACCGAGCAGCAACCGGGCGGCCGCGAGGATTTGCCGGCGCTGGGCCTGCGCGGTGGCGCGCAACGCTGTGAGCGGCGTGATCTCCGCCAAGCGAACCCGGCCCTCGCGGCCGTCGACGAGCCGGACATTCCACCAATCACCCACCCCTCCCAATCCCATCAGACAGGTGCCCAGCGAGAGGGTCAGGATCGGAATATCCATCGGATTGGCGCAGACGATGCCGCGCTTACTGGTGACGACGAAGTCCGGATGCCAGTTCGGGTCGGCCGCCACCAGGCCGCGCAGGTCCACCCACCCCGGGTAGCCCTCCCAGCGCTCGTGGTGGCTCCATTCGAATTGCTCGACCGCCTCGATCCGCCCCCAACCATTGCGTGACTCGAGCAAGAGCACCTGTTCGCCGTAGAGGAGTTGCGTCTCCTCGGCTTCATCGTGCAGGAGGCCGGTGGTCGAGGGGATCGGGGTGTTCCGCACATCGAGGACGGGGACGGCGACGCGCATGCGGCGCGGGGACGGCGAATCAGCCCGCGCCGTGACCGGCAGAAATTGCGAGAGGACAACCCACAGCGCCAGCCAGCGTCGCACGTTACCATTGTAGCACCGTCATCAATTCCTTTGGTATGATGAAACACCATGCGCTCCTTGACAGCGATGCTGGTCGGCAGCAGTCTCCTGGCGACGACGGTGTGGGCCGCGGCCCCGTTGGATCTTGATCGTTTGGATCCCGCGACCACTCGGATCGTAGATGTCACGATCGCCGCGCTCGATCCCCTCATTGCCGAGCGCAAGCGGCAGGGCACCCTGCCGCTCCTGACCTTCGAAGAGCTTGATCGACCCTTGCGCCGAGACCAGCGAGCGCTGCTCAGGGCCATTCGCGGCGTCGATCCCCGCGCGCTTCAAGGTTCCAGCCACGCGCTTCCGTTGCCCTCTCCAGCCACGGTATTCGACCAGCTGGCGGGGCAGCAGTATCGGCAGGGCACCAAGCTCGTCACGTTGGACACCCAATATCTCCCGCACGACACCGCTCAGGCCTATCATCAGATGATGGCCGCCATGCAGCGGGATCTTGGCAAGCGGTTGCTGGTGGAGTCCGGCTACCGCTCGCCGGCCCATCAGCTCTACCTCTTCATCTTCTACTTGCCGAAACATGGCTACTCGATCCGGGAGACCAATCGGTTTGTGGCGCTGCCGGGTTGCAGCGAGCATGGGAACCCCGCGCGCCAAGCGATTGATTTCATCAATGAGGCGGGGGTCAACGGGGAGGACCATCCCGAGCAGTTCGAAGCGTTGTCGGAATATACCTGGCTTCAGCAGCATGCCCACGAGTACGGCTTCTACCTCTCCTATCCTCGGGGCAATCGCCTGAACACCAGCTTCGAACCGTGGCATTGGCATTATGAACCGCTCCGCGCAGCGAGGTCTCGCCGGTGAGTGGTCACCCCGAGCAAGGGGGTCGTCTGCAACGTGTGCTGGGGCTTAACGATGCCACGGCGCTCGTCATCGGGTGCATCGTCGGGGCCGGGATCTTTCGCGTGGCCGCTCCCGTCGCCTCCCACCTCGCCTTCCCGGGGCTCATCCTCCTCGCCTGGGTGCTGGGGGGCCTGCTCTCCTTCTGCGGGGCGCTCTGCTACGCGGAACTCGGTGCGGCCTATCCACGAGCCGGCGGCGACTACGTTTACTTGACGCGCGCCTACGGCCGCGCGGTCGGCTTCCTCTTCGGGTGGACGAAGGTGTTTATCGAGCGGACGGGGACGATCGCGGTGCTCGCGTTCGTTTGCGCGGAGTATCTAGGTGGGATCGTGGGATATGGCGCCCTCGGCGTGCGGCTCATCGCGACGACCGTGATCGTTGGCCTGACCGTGGCGAATGCCGCCGGCGTCCGCTATGGCAGCCGGGTGCAGAACGTGATGACGGTGATTAAAGTGGCGGCGCTCCTGGCAATCATCGGGGTCGGCTGGTGGGGTCACGGGACGGTGGGGGTTGCGCAACCCTGGTGGCCCGCCTCGTGGGGTGGCGCCACCTGGTCCTCGCTCGGCGTGGCGCTGGTCTTCGTGCTCTGGACCTACGGGGGCTGGACCGAGTCCGCCTATATTGCGGAAGAGGTCCAGGATCCCCAGCGGACGGTCCCGCGCTCCATCCTGTTAGGGTTGGCGGTGACCACCGGATTGTATCTCATCGTGAATCTCGTGTACCTCGTCGCGATTCCGGTGGCGGAGCTGCCGCAGCACCGGCTGGTGGCGGCCGAAGTGATGCGCCGGGCGGTCGGGTCGTGGGGCGGCACGCTGACCTCCTGGATGGTGATCGCCTCCACCTTTGGCGCGCTCAACGGCTACATCCTCACGAGCGCTCGCATCCTCATGGCGGTCGGGCAGGACCACCCAGTCTTTGCCCGGCTCGGCGCCATCCACCCGCGCGCGGCCACTCCCGTCGTAGCGTTGGCCGTCAACGCCGCCATCGCCGTGCTCCTCGTCTGGACCGGCACGCTGGATGCGATCATGACCTACTCGACCGTGGCGATCTCCCTGTTCTATGGCATGGCCGGGGCGGCCGTCCCGATTCTCCGGCGGCGCGACCCAAGCACCCTGCGCCCCTACCGGATGTGGGGCTACCCGCTGGTCCCCTGGTTGTTTGCGGCGGCGATGGCGGCGTTCGTGCTCGATGTGGCGATCCGGCAACCTCGCGAGTCGCTCTGGGGACTTGGGTTGGTCCTGGCCGGGGTCCCCCTCTATGCCTGGTCGCAGCGGCGGCAGGATTTGCATTTTCGCTAACGCCCGAAGTATACTTAGCAGTAACGAGGAGGTTTTCCATGCCACGAATCGATCGAACCATCGTGCGGAGTGTGTTCATGGGCGTCGCGTGGTTACTTGCAGCGGCCCTCCCCACCCTCGCCGAGGACCTCACCTTCACCACCTACTATCCAGCTCCTTCCTCAAGCGGCGGCACCGAGCTGCGGACGAACCAGGCCAGCGTCGGGTCATCGGTCAACACCGTCCCCCTCGCGGACGGCCAGCTCGTGATTCAGGGGTGGTTCGACGTCGGTCTCAGCACCGGGCAGATGCGCTTCAGAACGCAACCCTCCGGGACTCCCTACACGTTTTTGATTGCCCAGCCCATGACGCCGAATTGGGTTGGAGGGATCGGGATTTATCCCAAAGGGACCCCGACGGTCTCGGCCTATGGAGTGCAGAACATTGCCTCGTCCTTTGAGTTGATGGGCACTGATTATGCGGCGAACCCCAATTCCTATCATGATTTCGTCATGTTCGAGGGGAGCAATCGGATCGGGTTCGTCAGCCGAGGGTCGGGCACTTCCTCTCCGGGCGTTTATGAGGTGCCACCCGATTTCGTTTTTACCTCGGACAGCAACGCCTCGCCCAACCATGATTTGATGACGATCACCGCCGCCGGCAGCGTCGGCATCGGGACGACAGCGCCGGCGTACCCTCTCCATGTGTATCAAAATAATCCGAATAATGGGGCGGGCGTCCTCAAGGTCGAGGGCAATGCAACCGGCCAGAGTTCAATCCTCCTGACAAATTCTAGCCCAGGTGGAAAGGAGTGGCGGTTTGATTCCATGGGAAGCGGTTCGGGCTGGACTGGCGGACTCGCTATGCGAACCGCAGCGTTTGTCTCGCCTCCGCCATTGTTCATCAGTGGTTCTACCGGCAACGTCGGTATCTGGACGGCCGGGCCTGGGGAGAAGCTTGAAGTTGGGGGGAATATTAAGAACTCCGGGACGCTCTCCGTGGGCACAACCGCCCAGACCGGTTCGGCCAACCGTTTCCGAATGCTGCAATCCATGGTCCGTGTCCGCTTCTTGGGAAACGAGACCATCCGTTCCAGCGTGTTCTCCCCACTCAATTTCAACGTCGAGGACTTCGACACCGATGCGCTCCACAGCCCTTCTACCCCCTCCCGGCTGACCGCCGCCATTGCCGGCAAGTATCTCAGCAGTGCCAACCTCCAATGGTCGGGCAGTAGCACGGCAGGCCAACGCCAAATGAGGATCCAACTCAACGGCGCCACGGATATCGCGGGGAATACGGAAACGCCCACCGCCGCCGCGGCCGGCCCCTTCATGGGCATCTCCACGGTCTATGCGTTGGCGGCCGGCGACTATGTGCAATTGATCGTGTGGCAGTCCTCGGGCGGCAACCTGGATCTGGTAGCCGGCGGCATGACCCACTTTGAGATGGTGTATCTTGGAGAATAGGCCGCGACTCGATCGTCTGGCGCCGCCCCCCTTGACAAACCTGCTATCGTATGCTACACTTCTTTTTGCTTAAGGAATCGCTGATGAAACCACAGCCGATGCACATTACCTTTACGTCGCACCCGATCATGGCCCGCGCCATGTGGCAGGGGATCTGTCTGTCCTGCCGCAAGGTGGCGTACCGGGTCGTGGGCGCAGGAGGGCGCTGGCTGTAAGTCGTCGGTAGTTCAGCAGGCAACCGTAGCCCATGACCAGAAAAGGTCGTGGGCTTTTTTGTTGAGGAGGAGGTCATGGCACAGACACAACAGGCCCGAGCGGCTCCACGATTCACCGTGGAGGGAGAATGGCACCCGGTGGCGCTGACGGCGCTCCTGTATTTGCAGGAGGCGCTGCGACGGGAGCGGTATGAGGAATGCGCGGCCTACGTGGCCACGGCGAGGGAGTTCGGCGCGGCGGACGAGGAGATCCAGGGGGTGATCAACGAGCCCCGCCGGTCGCTGAAGGCCCAACGGGCGGCGCATGCCTTGGGGCTCAATTGAGAGGGAATGCCTATGGTGGTACACTACTCTCATGCCTGAGATGACCTATCTGACGCGCGCCGGACTGGCGAAGCTCCAGCAGGAGGCGGAGGATCTCCAGCGGCAGAAGCGCCGCCTCTCGCAGGAGGTGGGCCGCGCGGCGCAACTGGGCGATCTGCGTGAAAACGCGGAGTACCATGCGGCCAAGGAGAAGCTACAGCAGGTGCTCGACCGCTTGAATGAGCTGCAGTGGAAGCTGGCCCACGTCAAGCTCACGGATGATCTCCCGATTGCCGACGGAGTGGCCTCCTTCGGGTGCCGGGTGACCGTGAAAGATGAGACGACCGGTCGCGAGACCACCTATACGTTGGTGGGGCCGGATGAGGCGGACCCGGCGAACGGGTGCCTCTCCACTGCCTCGCCAATCGGGAAAGCGTTGCTCGGTCAGAAAGTCAAGATGGCCGTCACGGTCCAACTGCCGGCCGGCCCGCGCACGCTCCGCATTCTCGCCATCAGCCGATAGAGTGCGGCGATGGACCTCTATTTAGAAGTGGGCCCCAATCCGAATTGCGATGCCACCGAGGGGATGATGTATTGTGCGCTCGAGCCGGCGCGGCCGTTGGCGCGGCTCTGGATGATTCGTGATGGTCAACCAACTTGTTGCTGGGTGACGGGGGTCGAGCCGCCTGGCGTTTGGGTGCCTGCCGTTGCGCAGAAGATTACCGATTCCGGTGCCGGCGTCGTCTACGCCATCCATGGCGGTCGCTGGGGGATCCGGTTTCAGGGGGCCGCCGCACAGCCCCGGCCGTGGGATCTGGCTGATCCGACGCAGTGGGGGGAGCCGTACAAAATTTACGGAGCTCTGAAAGACTTGGTATTTGCTGCATGACCCCACGGCGCGGCGCATTCCTTGCCCTGATTGCGAGCAGCGGATTGATGGCCGGTTGTGCGACCACGATGGGTCCCCCGGTCAGCCCGTCCGAGTACCAGATGGCACGCAGCGTCCTCGAGGGGAAGGCCCAGCGATTCCGCTACGCACAACTAGCCCGCGTCACCAGCGTCGGCATACGGCTCCTGCAGGCGCTCCCTCTCGATGTCCAGGCCCAGGCGACGCCGACCCCCTACACGGGTCTGCTCGTGGCGCCGTTGGAGTGGGAGCTCGGCCGGGCCTACGGGATTCCCGGAGAATTCATCGGAGGGCAGGGGCACGAACGGCGCGTTGTCTTGATCGCCGCCGTCGTTCCCGGCGGACCGGCAGCGCGGGCAGGGGTTAAGCCCGGTGACTTGCTGCGCTCGGTCAACGATTTCCCTGTGCGGACTCCCAGCGAGGCGATTGAATCCCTCCGGCGGCTAGCACCCGGCTCCACGGTGTCACTCGGTCTTGAACGCGAGGGGGCGCCGGTCCAGGTCTCTCTCGTGGTGGATCGCCGGCCCTATCCGGTGCGGTTTAAGCTGGTGGCGGACGGCCCGCAAGCGGACAGCTGGAATGCCTGGGCTGCTCAGGGCGAGATCAATGTGACGTCGCGCCTGCTGGCGTTCATGCACTCGGATGATGAGTTGGCCGTCGTGATGGGGCATGAGCTGGCGCACCTGGTGCGTGGGCATCTGGCCAAGGGGCTGGGCACCTCGCTGCTCGGCGCGGTGGTGGCGGAGGCGGTCGGCCAGGCCACCGGCGTCGGCGATCTCGGCAACCTGGCTGGCGGCGTGGTAGATTCCGGGTTCTCGAGGGATTTCGAGCGGGAAGCCGACTACGTCGGGTTGCAGTTCATGTACCGCGCCGGGTACGACATTCGGGTCGCCCCCTTGTTGTGGGAGCGGGTGGCGACCGAAATGCCGCGCGGCGTGGCGATTCCGTGGCTGGCCAGCCACCCCTCGGACCCGGAACGGATGGTGCGGTTGCAGCGCGAGGTGGACGAGCTCATGGCCCAGCCAGCGTCATCCGCAACTCCTGCTCCGCGTCCACCACGTCGCGGTTGATGGCCACGAGCGCCCGGTGCGCCGTGGTCCGCAGCCGCTCGGAGACGCCGCGCACCGCTTGCAGTTGTCGCAGGATCTGCACGATCATTCGTAGCGCCCGCACCATCTCCCCATCATCCGCCCCGCAGAGGGCTCCGAGTTGTTCGAACGCCGCCCCGCGCATCCAGGCCTCGATGGCTCCGGCCAGCTGAAAGTGCGGCGGTTTCGTCGCCGGCAGACTGGCCCGGAACTCCGCTTTTTGGATCGCGCGGATCGTCGCGTCGCAGAGATGCGTCAGGCGCTTCACGGCCTTCGGCAGCTTCTCCGGCGGGGCCACCCCGCGCCGGGGTTCGTAGGCCAGCGCGCAGAGCAGGATCGCCAGCTCATCCGACTGGAGTGACTCGAGCAACCCCTGGCCGCGCAGTTCGCCGAGGGTGAGCTCGTAGCCGTACAGGCCCGCGGCGAATCGCCCCTTCTCCGTGAGTCCCTCCGGCGTCAGATACCCGAGCGAACGCAAGAGGTCCAATTTCCGCTGGATCAATCCCTGGGCCTGGTCGCGGTGCGACTTCGAGGATTGATAATGGTGGAACGTGCGCTGGTAGATATCGAGCAGCCGGTGGCCGTGGTGTTGGTAGAGGTTCAGGAGCGTGGCGTACGCGGTGTTCAACCGGCTGTTGACCGGCTCCGGCTTCCCCTCAATGACCTGCAGCACTTCGGGGTAGCTGGTCTCCACCGGATTGATCCGCACGTAGACGAAGCCCGCCTCGTCCATGCCGCGCCGACCGGCGCGCCCCGCCATCTGCGTGAATTCGCGGGCGCGGATCGTGCTGAATCGGCCGTCCATCCGTTTGCGGAGGGTGTCGAGTACCACACTGCGAGCCGGCATGTTCACCCCGAGCGCGAACGTCTCCGTGGTGACGATCACTTTGATGAGCCGGCTTGTGAACAATTGCTCGATCACCTCTTTGAGGGTCGGCAGCATCCCGGCGTGATGGTAGGCGACGCCGCGCTGCAGCAGGCCGCGCAATTCCGCCGCGGTACGGTCGCTCTCGAGGTGGTAGCGGACGCAGAGGGTGTCGAACCGCGCGACCAGCTCCTGGTGGTCGACCTGGGCGAGCAGGTCGAGGGCGGCGATTTCGGCGGCGAGCATCTCGACGCGCCGACGGCCGAAGGCGAAATAGAGGCAGGGGAAGTGCCCGGCCTCCCGGATCGCCTGGATCAGCCGGTCGATGCGGTTGGGCCGGTGCTCGAGCCACTGCTGGTTCCGGTGGTGGCGGTCGGGCGAGCGCCAGAGCTCGCGCCCCAAGTAGCCGCGCGCGCGGAGATCCTCCGGCGTCCGGTGAATCTGCCCCTGGCATTGGAAGAAGATTTTCAGCGGGACGGGGCGGTGGGATTCACGGATCACTTGGATCTGGCGGCCGTGGACTTCGGTGAGCCAGGCAGCCAGCTGCTCGGCGTTGGAGATGGTGGCGCTCAAGGCGAGGATCTGGACGCTCGGGGGCGTGAGCACGATCGCCTCCTCCCAGACGGTGCCGCGCTCCCGGTCGTCGAGGTAGTGCACCTCATCGAAGATCACCCAGGAGGCGCGGGCGAATCGCTGCTCGGCCTCCAGGAGACTGTTCCGGTAAATCTCGGTGGTCATGATCAGAATCGGGGCGGCGGGATTCAGCGTGACGTCACCGGTCAAAATGCCGATCCGGTCGCCGTAGCGGGCGTAGAAGTCGCGGTACTTCTGGTTGCTAAGGGCTTTGATCGGGGCGGTGTAGATGACAGACTGATTGGCGGCGAGCGCCTGCTCGATGGCATACTCGGCGACCGCGGTTTTGCCGGCGCCGGTGGGGGCGGCGATCAGGACGGAGACATTGTGGTCAATGCAGGCAATCGCCTCCGCCTGGAACCGATCGTACTGGAATGGATGGGTCATGCGCGACGCGCCAGCTCGCGGGGATGACCGGGGCCCACCATTGCGGGGGCAGCCATTCGCCGGGTCGACCTCAGGTTCCCCAGCGTGGAACCTGGGTCTGCTTTCTCGCGCTCGCTCGTCCCTCGCCAGCTCGGGACACCGTGCCCGCTCGCGCTGCGAAGCCCCGGCTCAGGTTGCCCCCGCGTAGGGCCCCGAGTTCCCGCGCCAGGAAATCTCAATGGGATGGACACGGCCCGAGGGGTGACGGGGGCTCTAGTTGTTGCATGAACGCGCGCGACGGGTGGCGCCGCGCAGGGCTCCCACCCCCACGCCAGCAGGCCGGCCGTGGGGTTCAGGACTGGATCGCGAGTGAACACGGGGATGGTCTGCCCTCAACCGGTGGCACGCGCCTGAGCGTCATCCAACCCCGGAGAGGCGTCGCCCCGACACTCTCCGTCGTGCCACGTCTCCTGGCCTATCTCTCCTCCCCCACTGAGGCCGGCCGATGCCGTGGGTGGGATGCGCGGCGCCAGGCCCTGCCGCGCGCAAACGAAGAAAGTAGCCCCGGCAGGCCCCCGAGGGCGAATGCTGGGAGAGGTCACCCCCGAAGCAGGGGATGGTTCGAACCCATTCACCCGGTGCTCTTCATGCCGAACGCGATGCCATGAATGGTCAGCTGCAGCAGCTCGTAGATCTCCGGTGTCGCCTCGTGCTCAAGGTGGGCGAGGAAGCGGAGCTGGATGTAGTTGAGCGGATCCACGTAGGGGTTGCGCAGCTGGATGGAATGGCGGAGCACCGACTGCGTTTCCAGAAGCTCGCGGTTCTGGGTGACCGTCAGCACCCCGCGGACGGAGCGCTGATACTCGGCGCGCACCTGGGTGAAAATCTGGCGGCGGATCTTGGGGTGCTTGACCAAGTGGGCGTACTGTTCGCCGATGTAGAAATCTGTTTTCGCCAGCGACGCCTGCGCATTGTCCAACAGCGTGCGGAAGAGCGACCAATCGCGGTACATCGCCTGCAGGTGCGGGAGGGCGTCGGGGTGGCGAGCCAAATACTGCTCGATCGCGGTGCCGATCCCGTACCAGGCCGAGAGCATCTGGCGCGACTGCACCCAACTGAAGACCCAGGGGATCGCCCGCAGACTGTGCAGAGTCCATTGGTCCGTGCGGCTGGCGGGCCGGGAGCCGGCGAGCCCTTCCTTCAGAATCATGCGGATCGGCGTGGACTCCAGATAGTAGGAGAAGAACTCCGGCGTCTCCCAGACGAGCGCCCGGTAGCTGGCGGCGGAGAGGTCGGCCAGCTCCTGCATCGTCGCCTCCCAGCGGGCGATGGTGCTGCGGGCCCGGCGGTCCTGCGGCGCGGCCACCAGATTGCTGAGGACCACGGCACTGAACAACTGCTCGAGCGTCCGTTGGGCGATCAGCAGATTCGAGTACTTCGCGGAGACGACCTCGCCTTGCTCGGTGAGTTTGATGCGCCCGCCGGGCGCGGCCCACGGCTGGGCGACGATCGCGCGATGGCTCATCCCGCCGCCGCGGTCGATCGTCCCCCCCTTGCCATGAAAGAATGTCACGTCCACCTGCTGTCGCACGGCCACCTTGGCGAGCAGTCCCTGGCTGCGGTAGAGCGCCCAGTTGGCGGCTAGATAGCCGCAGTCCTTATTGCTATCGGAGTAGCCGAGCATAATTTCCTGACGGCGCTGGCTGGCTTCCAGATACGGTTGATACGCCGGATGGCGCCAGAGTGTCTCCATGATGCGCGGGGCCTGCTCGAGATCCTCAAGCGTTTCAAAGAGGGGCACAATGGTTAGAGACGGGACGTCGAAGAGTGTCTTAAGCCACAGCACCATCAGCAGGTCGCTGGGGGCGCGCGTCATGCTGACGAGGTAGGTGGAGACCGCCTCCTGTCCCAGCGTGGCCTGCGCCTGCGCCAGCGCGCGGAATTGCCCGGCCACATCCTCAGTCTCTCGGCTGAGCCCCGCACCCGGAGCGGGAATGGTGGCGAGTTGTTGGGACGAGACGAGCGCGCTGGCGAGCGTCGCTTGCTTGGCTTCTTCGGGGAGTTGACGGTACGGGGTGGCGCTCAGTCCCAGATGATGAAGGAGCTCCTCCACCGCGAGCGCCAGTTTATCTCGGTGGTCACGGAATTCGATGTGGGCCAGGTGGAAGCCGAACGTTTCCACCTGTCGCATGAGGGCCTCGACCCGGCCGCCGGCGGCCCGCTGGCCGCGGTTGGTAGTGAGACTGGTTTGGATCAAGCGGAGATCCTCCAGGAGCGCCGCGGAATTCGGGTAGCCAACGGGCTGGGAATCCAGCGTGGCTTGCAGGCGCGCATAGATAAAGGAAAGCTTTCGCCGGTAGATCTCCGTGCTCTCGTACCGCCCCAGCGTCGCCGCCATCTCCGGGAGGGCGTCCGAGTCCCGCGCCACCGACTGCTCGAGCTCGGGGCTCACGGGGACGAGATTGATGGCCTGGCTCAGCGTGCGCACCAACTGCTCCATCTGCGCCAGGTAGTAGCGCAGGATCGCCTGGCGTTGCTGGCGCAGCACATCTTGGCTGACCGCCGGGGTGACGTGCGGATGTCCATCGCGATCGCCGCCGACCCAGGAACCGAAGGTCAGCCACCGGGGGACCGGACCGCGCCAGGAGGGATAGTGCTGCTGAATCTGGCGCTGCAGGTCTTCGTAGAGCACCGGGATGAGCGGCAGGATTGTCCGCTCAAAATAGAAGCGTGTGTTTGACACCTCATCGGCGACCGTCATCGACCGCCGTCGCGCTTCGTTGGTCTGCCAGAGGATCTCGAGGTGTTCTTTGAGCCGCGCGGTGATCCGGGCGCGGTCGCGGGCCGAGAGATCAGGGTGGTCGAGCGCATCGAGGTGCTGGGCGATCTCCAGCAGGTGATCGAGCGTGGTCCGGCGCTTCACCTCGGTCGGGTGCGCAGTCAGCACCGGCTCAATGGAGAGTTGTTGCAGCAGCCGTCGGACGCGGCCGAGCTTCACTCGGCGGTTGCGCAGTTCCTGGAAGCAGGCCCGCACCGACATGCCCAGCGGTATTGGCTGCGCCTCGTAGGCGCGGAGGCGCCGGATCCGCTGCTGTTCCTCGGCGAGATTGACGAGCTGGAAGTAGATCGTGAAGGCGCGTGCAATCTTGGTGGCCTCGGCGACGGTCAGGCGATTGATGGTCCGGCGGAGTCGGGAAATTTTCCCGGCGGCGGGGGCCTGGCGGATGTCGGTCGCCTGCCGACGGATTCGCTCGATGAGTCGGAGCAGGCGCGAGCCCTCTTGCTCCGTCATGATCTGGCCGAGGAGGGACGTGAGCAATCGCACATCCCGCCGCAGCGCCGGATCCATCGCCTGGCGGGCATCGGCACGGCTGGAGCTGGGGGGCGTCGTGGACATGGTCTTGAGCAGTTAGCATACTGGACTCCTCGCCGATGGTCAATGGCGATCGGGTTTGATACAATGCGCCCCATGGCCCGAGCGCTGCCCCCGATCCTCTTTGAAGATGAGCATCTGCTCGCGGTGGCGAAAGCCCCGAACGAGTTGGTCGTCCCCAGTCCCTGGACGTCGAAAGATCAGACGTTGATCGGGCGGCTCCAGCAGCGGTACCCCGGGCGCGTCTGGGCGGTGCATCGGCTCGACCGCGATACGAGCGGGGTCGTGCTCTTCGCACGCAGCCGGCTCGCCCTCCAAAGTTTGCATGAGCAGTTTCGCCGGCATCAGATTCGCAAGGTCTATCACGCGATCGTGCAAGGGGTGATCGCGCAGGGGGGCGGGGTACTGACGGATCGCCTGGCGCGCTCGTCGAAATGGACGGAGGGGCGCGTGGCGCGGGGCGGGGAAGGGCAGTCGGCGCGCACGGAGTTTCAGGTTCTGGAGCGGCTGCCGGGCTACACGGTGGTGGAGGCGCGCCCGGTGACGGGACGCTTTCACCAACTGCGCATTCACTTTCAGCAGTTCGGCCATCCGCTGGCGTATGACCCGGCCTACAATCCCGGCGCCTCGTTTGTCCTGCGCCGCGTGCCGCTGCATGCCTCGCAAATCACCCTCCAACATCCGGCGACGCGCCGGCCGCTAGACATCGGGTGCCCGTGGGCCGATGACTTCGCGCGCGCGATTCAGTCATTGCGGCAGGCGCGATAAAAATTTCTCTTGCCCTGCGCGCCATACTTGATATACTGCCGTAATTTCTTGATGCGCGACCGAGCCAGCACCACGACAGTCGCACGCGAGATTCACGCAGGCGCTGCAGCCCCCCAGGGCGCCTCCGGCCAGGGCATGCCGCTCTCCCTGTGTCGGGAAGGCGATTTGTTGTTTGCGGGCCGCCACCTCCTCATCGAGCTCTGGGGCGCCGAGCATCTCTCCTCCGAACCCATCATCCGAAAAATCCTGAGTGACGCGGTCGCGGCCTGCCACGCCACCTTGCTGAGCATCGACCTGCACGTCTTCTCCCCCACCAACGGGATTTCCGGCGTCGCGATCCTTGGCGAATCCCACATGAGCGTGCATACCTGGCCGGAATATCGGTACGCCGCGATCGACATCTTCATGTGCGGATCGCTCGATCCCCGGAAGGCCCTGCCGGTCCTGAAAGCCGGGTTTCGTCCCAAGCAGCTGCAGGTGATGGAAGTCAAGCGCGGACTGATTGATGCCGACTCGCTGGTTTTATGAAACCCTGCACGGCCATGTCCGCCAAGGGCTCGCGGTCCGTCGGGTGATCGCGCGCCAGCGGACCGGTTTCCAGCGGATGCAGATCTTGGAGACCGCCGCCTACGGCCGCGCCCTCGTCCTCGATGGAGTGGTCCAGACCACCGAGGGGGACGAGTTCATCTACCACGAGATGATGACCCACGTCCCCCTGTTCGCCCACCCGAATCCCCGCCGCGTGCTCGTGATCGGTGGAGGGGATGGCGGGATCGCGCGCGAGGCGCTGCGGCATCCGGGCGTGGAGCAGGTGACGATGGTCGAGATCGATGCCGGCGTGATCTCCGCCTGCCGCCGCTACCTGCCGAAGATCTGCGGGCGGGCCTTCACCGATCCGCGCTTGACCGTCATCGTGGATGACGGCGCGAAGTATGTCCGCGAAACGCGCGACCGCTACGATGTCGCCATTGTCGATTCCCCCGATCCCATCGGCCCGGCCACCGTCCTCTTCGTCACCGAGTTCTACCGCAACGTCGCGCGGGTGCTGCGCGGCCCGGGCGTCATGGTGCGTCAAACCGGTTCCACCTTTCTGCAACCGTGGGAGATCGGCGAGGCCGCTCGCCGGTTGAAGACGGTATTTCGTCATGTCACACCGTACGTCGGGGCGATCCCGACCTACGTGGGCGGGTTCTTCGGGTTCCTGATCGCGTCGAATGCCATTCAACCGTTGCGGGCGACTCCGGCCTCCTTGGAGGCCCGCTACCATCGCGCGAGGTTGACATGCCGCTATTACAATCCAGCGATCCATCGAGCGTGCTTTGCCCTCCCAGCCAACGTGAGGGCATTGCTCGCGTCCCATTAGGCACCCGCGTCCGGCAGTTCGGGGTCGAGCTGGTCCTCGACCTGTACGACTGTGATCCGGCCACGATCCGGTCCGCCAGAAAACTGCGGGCGTTTGTGGATCAGCTGTGCCAATTGCTCCAGATGAAGAAATTCGGCCGCACCCAGACCCCGTATTTTGGTTTGAATGCCCCGCATACCGCCGGCTACTCCCTCCTCCAGTTTATTGAGACGAGTTCGATCACCGGGCATTTCTCGGAGCTGACGAACTCGGCGTACCTGAATATCTTTTCCTGTAAAGCGTTTGATGCCACCCAGGCCGCGCGCTTCACCAAGCAGTTCTTCGGTGCCAAGCGGATTCACAAGCGCGTGGTTCAGCGGGTGTAAACGCTCCGCGCAATCATTTCCTAACACCACCTTCCTCTGTGCGATAATAGGTCACGTCTCCCCACTCTCATGGTTGTTTTATCAAAGATCTACACAAAGACAGGAGATCACGGCGACACGGGGCTCGGTGACGGCACCCGTGTCCCCAAACACGACCTCCGCATTGCGGCCTACGGCACCGTGGATGAACTGAACGCGGTGCTGGGGCTGGCCTTGACCAGCGGCCTCTCCGAAGAGTTGACCGCGTTGCTCCGCACGATCCAGCATGACCTATTTGATGTCGGCGCCGATCTCTGCGTACCGCAGCGCGAGACGCCCGCGCGCCGAACCGTTCTGCGCGTCACCGAGGCCTACGTCACGCGCCTCGAGCAGGCGATCGACCTCTTGAATGCGCGATTAACCCCGCTCCGAAGTTTTGTCCTCCCGGGGGGCAGTGTGCCGGCGGCCTGGCTGCATCTGGCCCGTACCGTCTGTCGTCGGGCGGAGCGGGAGACCGTGGCCCTCGGCCAGCGCGATCCGGTCAATGCCCAGGCGATCATCTACCTCAACCGGCTTTCGGACCTCCTCTTTGTGATGGCGCGCGTGGCCAACGACGATGGCCGCGGCGATGTCCTGTGGGAACCAGGCAAGACTCAGCAGCGGTAACAGCCGATGATCATTCCTCCACGTTGTCGACGGGCCCTGGCCACCATTGGGATGCTGGCGGCCATCAATTTTCCTGAGTTGCCCAAGACCCCAAGACCCCCAGAGGCCGTGCCGCTCTCCCTCTATGTTTGGAACGCGGCGGACCAGGCGTCGGCCGTCACCGTTGCATTGGACGGTCGTCGGATCTTTGATGGGCCGGTTGCCGCGGGGCAAGGGGCCAGCCGGTACGAAGTGGTTGCGCTGCTCCCGGGCCCGCATACCGTGGCGGCGACGGCCGCCGGTCATCAGCGCACGGTGACGATCACTGTGGTGCCACGGGGCAATCGGTGGGTGGTTGTCACCTGGTGGGGACGTGAGTTGGACGTGGATCTCCAACAGAGTCCCCCGTGGCTCGCGAACCAGCAGGGCCAGGGCGGATGACGGTTGCCCGCCGATGGGTCCTGGCGCTGGGACTCATGGCGTTCGTCGGATCTGGCTTGGTGTGCGGTGCGCTGGTGGCCGGCACGGTCATTGTCCGACGGTCTTCAGCGTTTGATCTGACGATCACCCCCGTGACGGCCCCGGCCTACCAGCCGGTCGGCGCCCCTGATGGACGGTGGCGTACCTATCATGGGCGCGGATTGGTCGTCCAGGTCCCCTCGGTGTTCCAGCGGCACCCCCAGGTGTCCACAGCTCCCGAGGCCTTTGTCCTGACCAACCGGCGTCAAACCCTCTGGCTCTCCATCACCGTACAGCGCACACCGTCTCGCTGGTCCCGCTGGTGGTATCGGTGGTGCCTCTACGCTCGACGGAACCCCGTCGGGCTCATGGGGAAATCGTTGCTGGTGCCGCCGATGGGGACGCGGTCGCCGCAGATCTTGGAGCAACAGATGGGGTCCTGGCACGGGTACCTCTATTGCGCGCCGCGCATGGTCGTCGCCGACCTGTTGGATGAGACCCACCGCGTGCGGGTGGTGGTGGCGGCTCGTCGGGATGGACTCCTGGACGTGGAGCAGGTGCGGGCGATCCTAGCGTCGATCCGCCTCCAGGGATCGGTTGCCTGATGTGGGTCGGGTGGGCCCTTGGCTGTGCGGTTTCGATGGGGATGGTGGATATCCTCTCCAAGCGAGGGCTGCGGGAGTTTGATCCGTGGATCGTCGGGACCGCACGCCTGGGGTTTGCCCTGCCGGCGCTGGCGATCCCGATCCTGCGCAGCGGCTTGCCGATGCTCTCGCCCGCGTTCTGGGCGACCGTCGCGGTCATGATTCCCCTCGAGATCGCCGCCTTCTTTTTCCTCTTGGAGGCCCTCCGCGTCGCCCCCCTCGTGGAGACGGTGCCATTCCTTTCCCTCTCGCCGTTGTTCACCGTGCTGGTCTCCTGGTGCTTGTTGGGCGAGCGCGTGACGTGGCTCGGCTTTCTCGGGATTGGGATGATCGGCGCCGGCGGCTACCTATTGTACGGACACGAGCTGCGGCACGGCTACCTGGGGCCGCTGAAGGCCATGACCCGCAGCCGCGGCACGACGCTCATGGTGCTCGTGGCCCTCCTTTATAGCATCACCTCGACCTTGGGGAAGCGGGCGATCGAGCTCTCGAGCCCGATGGCTTTTCCAGGGATCTATTTCGCGCTGCTGGCCGCCGTCTTCGTGGGGATTCACCTGGCGCGCGGCGAGCGCCCGGCCGCCTTCCTGCAGGCTGTGGCGCGCCGACCCTGGCTCCTGGTCGGTCTGGGCCTGGCGGATGGGCTGACCTTTCTCATTCATTCCATCGGAGTGTTGCTGGCTCCCGTCGCCTATTTCGTCGGCGTCAAGCGCCTGAGCTCCGTCGTGAGCGTCGCGGTCGGCGGCGCGCTCTTTCAGGAGCGGCACCTGCCGTTAGGAGTGGCCGGGACGACCTGCATGGTCGCCGGGGTCGTTCTGCTGACGCTCGGCCGCTAATCCCTCGTCTTGACGCTCTCTCCGTCGGCTGTTAGACTGACCGCATGAGCCAGCCGCGGATCCTCGGGATGGTGATGGCCGGCGGGAAAGGGGAGCGCCTCTTCCCGCTCACCCGCGACCGCGGCAAGCCCTCCGTCCCCTTCGGCGGCCGCTACCGTATCATTGATTTTGTCCTCAGCAATCTGATTAACTCTGGCATCCTCTCGATCTACGCCCTCGTCCAGTACCGGTCTCAATCTCTCATCGAACACCTGCGCGTCGGATGGCGGCATACCGGGCTCCTCCCCAATCAATTCATCGCGGTGGTGCCCCCGCAGATGCGGTGGGAAGAGGAGGTCTGGTACCGCGGCACTGCGGACGCCGTCTCCCAGAACCTCAACCTCATCCGGGATTTTGAACCAGATCTCGTCGCGGTATTCGGCGCCGACCATGTCTACCGGATGGATATTGCGCAGATGGTGCGGTTCCACCTCGAGCGGGGGGCGGAGGCGACCGTCGCCGCCCTCCCGGTGCCGATCGCCCAGGCCTCGAAATTTGGGATCATCGAGGCCAATCGGGAGGGGCGCATTGCCGGATTCATTGAGAAGCCGGTGACACCGACCCCGATGCCCACCGACCCGACCCGCGCCTATTCCTCGATGGGGAATTACCTCTTTAATTGCCGGACCTTGGTGGACGTGCTCGAAGAGGATGCGCGACGGGCGACCGAGCATGATTTCGGGCGGACGATTATTCCGGCCCTCGTGGGCAAGGCCAGACTCTACGCCTACGACTTCACGCACAATCAGGTGCCGGGGACGCGTCCCTACGAGGAGCCGGCCTACTGGCGTGACGTGGGGACTATTCCGAGCTACTGGGAGGCCAACATGGATCTCCTTGGCTCGAAACCGAAGTGCGATCTGAATAATCTCCTGTGGCCGATTCACGCGGCGGGGATGGATCTGCCCTGCGCGCAGGTGGAGGAGTCGACCGTGGATGACGCCCTCCTGGGGGAGGGCTGCCGCCTCCAGCGGGCGACGGTGCGGCGCTCGGTGCTCGGCCGCGGCGTGGTGGTCGAGGAGGGCGCCGTGATTGAGGACAGCGTCATCATGGATTACACCGTGATCCGTCGGGGCGCGCGGGTTTGCCGGACGATTATTGACCGGTTCAACACGATTGAAGTGGGGCAGAGTGTCGGGGTGGACGCGACGCGTGATCAGACCCTCTACTACGTGGATGCCAGCGGGATCGTCGTGGTGCCGCGCGGACCCCGCCGCCGCTATCCCGAGGCGTTGGTCTCCCATGGGTGAGCGCATCGCAGTCGAATCCCTGATGGTTCCGGTCGTGAGAGCCCTGCTCATCCTGACGACGGCCTTCCTGCTTTCCCGCCTCAGCACCCGACTCCTCCGGGCCTCCGCGGATCGCGTCGAATTCCTCCGCACCGCCGGGGGCATTGTGCAGGGGGTCGTCCGCGGGATCATCCTGGGGCTCGGGCTCCTGATGGTGCTGGATACCCTGGGGTTCTCGATCACGCCGCTGCTGGCCTCCCTCGGGATCGGCTCGCTCGCCGTGGCCTTGGGACTCCAAGACACGCTGGCCAATTGCTTCGCCGGGCTCTACATCGTGGCGGACCATCCGATCCAGGTTGGCGATTTTGTGCGGCTGGAGAGCGGGCAGGAGGGCTACGTCACGCACATCGGCTGGCGCAGCACCCGCGTCCGGATGCTGGCGAATAATCTCGTCGTGCTTCCCAACAGCAAGGTGATTAGCAGTGTGCTGACCAACTACTCACGGCCGGATCAGGAGTTGGCGGTCCTGGTCGAGCTGCGCGTCCCTTCCGTGAGTGATCTCGGGCAGATCGAGCGGGTCACCGGGGCAGTGGCGAAGCAGATCATGCAGGCGATCCCCGGCGGGGTGCCGGGATTTGAGCCGTTCGTTCGATATCATACCGTCGGGGAGTCGGGCATCGAGTTCACCGTGATTCTCCGGGCCCGGCAGTTTGAGGATCAGTACCTGATCAAGCACGAGTTCATCAAGGCCCTGCTCGCGCGCTACCGGCAGGAGGGGATTATCCTGTCTGTTCCGATGACCGCCGTGGAGTTCACCCCGTCGACGCGTGACGCGCTGCGAGGCCGCTGATGCCGCGCCCCCGAGGGTACACGCGCGGCCACGCGAGAGCCGGCATCGCCACGACCCTCCCGCGCCTGGAGACCTGGCCGAACCAGTATCCGGGGTATGAGGTAACGATCACCATTCCGGAGTTCACGTCGGTCTGCCCCAAGACCGGGCTCCCAGATTTCGGCACGCTGACCCTCCGGTACCAGCCGCGCCGCCGCTGCATCGAGTTGAAATCCTTTAAGTATTATCTGCTGGCCTATCGGAATCTCGGGATCTTCTACGAAAATGCGGTCAACCGAATCCTCGACGATCTGGTCGCCGCCTGCCGCCCGGCCTGGGCGGTGGTGGAAGGGGCGTTCAATACGCGGGGCGGGATGCGCAGCACGATCACCGCCCGCTACCCGCGGCGCGGCCTGCGCCGCTGACGCTTTAGGACCCGGTCTCGACGTAGATCGGGTTCGTGATAATCCACGGCCGGCCCCCGCGCGTCACCTCGAGCCGGTAGATCCCTGGTTGTTTGAGGGGCCACTGCAGTTGGAATCCTCGCGCCGTCCCGACCGCCATCCCATTTCGGTAGAGCGTGCCCGTGCCCCAGCGAGGCAGGTGGACGGCCGCGATCACGCCCGATTGCCACCGCAGATGCTCGCCCATCAGGGCCGTGGTGTTGCCGGCCCGCATGAAAAACGCAAACGGTCTCGGATCTGCCACGCTGTCGAACGCAAGATAGCAGTGGCCTTGACGCAGCCCCGCATAGATGGCCTCGGGGGTCAGTTGATCCACCCAGACGTGTGTGGAGACCAATCGGAACCGGTTCTGATAGCTGTCGAGGACGAACGGCCCAATGCTTGCGTGAGCATGGGTCGCGTGGCTGGCCAACCCAATGAGCGGGCGCGTCGCCAACTGGCGATCCCAGAGTTCCAGCAAGGCGGCCGGCCGGTAGGTGAGCGTGCGCCAGAACTCGAAATTCGGCATCGTCAAGGCCTTGACCAGCCGCCACGGCCACGGGCTGTTTCTGAGCATGGTGTCGAAGTCGAAGAGCTCCAGTCCATCGAGCGGCAGATCCCATCGGGTCCAGGGCGTGGTGGCCCACAGCGGGTGCGCGGCGATGGCCAAGCCCCCTTGCGCATGGATGGCGTTGACAATCTCCTCGACCGGTTGATCGCGTGACAGCTCGTCGCGAATGTTCAAGGCCAGCAGATGGCCGGCGGTGGTCGCAATCTCCGTGCCCGTGAGCACCAGGGGGCGGTCGCTGGGGCGATCTGGCGGGGGTTGGAGGAGGTTTTGGTCTGTCACGATGATGAAATCAAGGTTCGCAGCTTTGGCCAGCCGGGCAATCGTTTCCACCGTGCCGGTGCCATCGGCGGTCGTTGCATGAAGATGAATCACCCCGCGGAGATCTCTGAGCCTGGTGCTCGGCGGCGGGGATGTCCGCCGTGGTTCCGGCAACGATGGGAGCCGCAGGGGCGAGCGCGGCACGACGGCGGCGCATCCCGTCACCAACAGCGCACTGAGGAGGATGTTCAGAAACGATCTGCAGGCGGTCATGGAGTGTCCATCATATCACAGAATGTTACGCGCGCTTCGCGCGAAGCAGCATAGGGGCCTGTGCCAGCGCCTCTTTCACGAGAATCCCCATTTTCGGGTGGGATGGTTCGAGGTCCACCGGATACCCGTGCCGGCGGAGCGCCTCACTGCTGATCGGGCCGATGGATCCGACGACCAATCGCTGGAAGGCCTCGGCGACCCGGTCGGCTACCCCCTCCTGCTCGGCGATAGTGTGGAGATGTTCTACTTGTGTGGCGTTCGTGAAGAGTACCAGGTCGGCGCCGCCCTCAGCCACGGTCTGGGCCGCCTGCCGCAGCGGCTGCAGGTCATGGGGCAGGGCCCAGCGATAGACGGGCACGGGGGTGACCTGCGCCCCGCGTGCTCGCAGGGCAGTGAGCAACTCGACGTTGGAAGCCCCGTACTCCTGCACCGCGACCCGCTGCCCCGCGAGCGTGCCGCGCGCATCGAGCGTGGCGAGGAGCTCGCGCCAGGTATTGGGTTCAGGGACGGTCAGGAACGTGAGTTCCAACTCGCGGAGCGCGGCCGCCGGTTTCGGCCCGCGGGCGACGATCGTGATGCGACGGAGCGACGCCTGCCAGACGGCGCGGGGCTGCCGGGTCTCCATGGCGGCGACGAGCGTGCGCGTGCCGACCCCCGTCAGACAGATCAGTAGATCCACCTGGCCGGCCAGGAGCTGGTCGGCAAAGGCCAGGGCCTCATGATTCTCCGCGAGCGGGATCTCGCGCAGGGCCGGAGCGATCGTCGGCTCACCCCCATGCCGGAGGATCAACTCGCGCATCGCGGCAGCGAGCCGGCTCTCGAAGGCGACCACGTGCAATTTTGCCGATCCCTGTCTCGTCATGGGTACCCCATCCTCTTACGGAAGCGGCGATCCGTCAATGATTTCACGCCACGGCTCGGCGGTGTTATAATAACCGGCCGAAGGCTTGTTGACGAGTGCTGCATAACGGGGAGGTGCGTGGATGGCGAACTATCTCGCCGAGTTTATTGGGACCTTTGCCCTGATTCTGGTGGGGGCGGGCTCAGTCTGTGCGGACGTGCTCAGTGGGGGGAAGCTGGGCATCACCGGCATCGCCTTCGCCCATGGATTGACGATCATGGTGATGATCTACGCCTACGGCCACATTTCGGGGGCGCATTTCAATCCGGCCGTCACCGTGCCGATGTGGTTGACGCGACGCATCCCGCTGCGCCAAGCCGTGGGCTACGTGGTGGCGCAATTAGCCGGGGCCTCGGTCGCCGGGCTGCTGCTCAGCCGGCTCGTCGGATCCTTGGTGTATGTCCCGCCCTATCTGGGGACGTGCGCTCTCACGAATACCACGGTGCTCGGCGGGGTCGTCCTCGAGGCCATCCTTACGTTCTTTCTGGTGAGCGTCATCTGGGGCATGGCGGTGGATCCTCGCTCGCCAAAGCCGCCCGTGGGCCTCGCCATTGGGTTCACCGTGACCTTGGATATTCTCATGGGCGGGTACTTTACCGGGGCGGCCATGAACCCGGCGCGCGCCTTCGGCCCTGCGCTGGCGACCGGCCATTGGACGCATCAGGCCGTCTATTGGATCGGCCCGCTCCTCGGGGGATGCGCGGCCGGGGTCCTGTACGACACGGTCTTCCTCAAGAAGCACACGTCGTAGCCCGATGGGGATCACCGCTCCCTCGCGCGGGATCAAAATCTACGGCACCTACGCCGTGATCGTGGGCACGCTCAACGGGGTGGGGAACCTGACGCTGGCGGTCCTGGCGGCGAAGGGCGGCACGTTCGCCGCCGTCGGAGTGGGCCGCCCGCTGCTGGGGGCGCTCGTCGGGGGATTGCTGGCCACGTCCGGGATCGGCGTCGCCCGGCTCCGGCCCTGGGGGCGGACGCTGGCGGTCGCCACAGCGATCGGCATCATGGGGCTCGCCGCCTTTAATGCCCTCCATCTTCCTGCCGGCCCGTCGGCGCCGCGGGTCGAGTTCATAGCGAGCTACGTCCTCTTTCCCCTGGCGCTCAATGCCGGGGTGCTCTGGTTTCTCACTCGGCCGCCGGTGGTGGCGCAGTTTTCCCGCGCCTAGATGCAGTGGGTCGGCCACCGGGGGGATCCGCGCCACGCGCCGGAGAACACGCTGGCCTCGTTCGAGTCCGCCTGGCGGCATGGGCGGCGTGCCGTCGAGTGCGATGTCCGGGCCAGCCGTGAGGGGGTGCCGATCGTCTTCCACGACGCGACGTTGGAACGGATGGGGGCCGGGCGGGGGCCCGTGGCCAATCAACCGTGGCGCACCCTGCGCGCCGCGCAGATTCCCTCCGTGGCCGAGCTGTTGGCGGTCTGTCGGCGGCATCGCCTGACCGTGTTCTTGGATATCAAAACCCCTCGGACGGCCGGACGTCTCCCGCCGCTCGTGCGGGCCGCCGGGATGACCCGGCGGTGTCGCGGTGCCTCCCATCATGTACAAGCGTTGACGATCTTGCAGCGCGTGGCCCCACACCTGCCGCGCTACCGGGTCACCGGCTATGACGACGCGGTCACGCCGCGACTCATTCGGCAGGCGCGGCAGCGGCAGTGGACAGGACTGATTGCCTACAAGCGATGGGTGACGCCGGCCGTCGTGCGCCGGCTGACCCGTGCAGGGCTCGAGCTGTACGTCTGGACCGTGCGGACGCGGGATGAGGAAGAACGATTTCGTCGGATGGGAGTGACCGGAGTGATGACTGAGCGATGCCCACGATCGATTTCTTAGACGAAGCCAAGCGGTTGGTGAAGTTCAATACGGTGACGACGCAGAGCAATGCGGAGTGCGCCGTCTACGTTGGGCAATTGCTGCAGCGGGTGGGGTGCCGCGTCCAGTATCAGGAGTATCGCGACGGCGGGCAGGTGTTCCTGAATGTCATCGGGCTGCTCGGCGAGGGGTCGACCCCGCCGCTCTTGCTGGCGTCTCATTTGGACACGGTGGACCCCGGGAATCCGAAGTTGTGGACGAAGACGGGTGGGGACCCGTGGCGCGCCGTGGTCCGCGGGGATTCGATCTACGGGCTCGGCACCGCCGACGACAAACTGGATTTTCTCTGTAAGATCGTGGCCCTCTCGCACGTCGATCCGGCGGCGCTCACGCGGCCGGTGATGGTGCTCGGGACATTCGGCGAGGAGCGCGGCTTGCTGGGGGCGGTGCGATTCTGTCAGGGGTCGTTGCCGCGCCCGGCGATGGCGATCGTCGGAGAGCCCTCGAATCTGCGTCTGGTGCCTCAGCACAAGGGACTCCTCGTCGGGGAGCTCTCCCTGATGCGCCGGGGCGTCTACCGCACCGAGGGGCCCGAGCTGGCCTACGAATTGGAGACCGCGGGAGTGGCCGCCCATTCCAGCACGCCGCATCTGGGTCGGAACGCGGTCGCTCAGATGGTGGAGGCGCTGATACCGCTGACCGCTCCCGGGGGAGGGTTGAAGGTGCTCGCGATCGAGGGGGGCACCGCGCCGAACATCATCCCCGCGCGCTGCACGGCGCTGGTCGTCCTCTCCGCGGCGGCCCGCCGTCTGCTGGCGGCCCGTCGGGGGATCCGCATGGCGCCGAAGCGTCTGCCGGCGGCCTGGCATCCGACGCTGCCGTGGGCCGATCTCGTCGCCTACGTGAAGGGGCTCGACGGGGCGCTGGCTCCCTATCGCAAGGCGAAGGGGCGGGGGTTTGTGCCGCCGACGATGACCTCGACCCTGACGCGCGCCACCGTCCACGAAGGGGCGCTGACCCTCACCTTTGATGTGCGGGCGCTGCCGGGTCAGGCCCTGGAGAAGATTGCCCGACGGTGCGAGCAGCTCGCCTGGGATCTCTATGGGCCACCGGGCGACCGCTGGCAGTTCCGTCGGGAGCGGCAGAATCCGGCGTTGAATGTCGCCCCCTCGGCCCCCGTGGTGACGTTGATGCGCTCGGCCATGCGCGCCGCCCACGTGCCGACCACCCTCGTGGCGAAGGCCGGCTGTTCCGAGGCCGGCTGGTATCAGATGGTGGGGATTCCCTCGGTGGTGTTCGGGCCGGGCCAGGCCCAGGGGAATATCCATCAGCCGAATGAGCGGAATTCCCTGCGGCAATTGCGGCGGGCGATTGCCGTGTATCGTCAGGTGATTGACCGCGCCTGCGTGAAAGGGGCATGACCTTTCGGATTCGCCAGGCCCGACGGTCGGACCTGGCGGCGCTCTGGCCGCTGGCGCGGCAGCTCAATTCCTACAACCTCCCGGCCGATCGCCGGGTCCTGGCGCAGATCCTCGCCACCTCCGTCCGATCCTTTCGCGGGCTCCTCCAGAAATCCCGCGCGAAATATCTCTTTGTCATGGAGTCCTGCCCGAGTAGGCGGCTGGTCGGCTGCTCGCTGATTCTCGCGAAGCATGGCACGCCGCGTCTGCCGCATCTCTGGCTTGATCTGAAGACCGTGCGCCATGGTCACCTCACCCACACCGTGCTCCAACTGGGGGCGACCACTGATGGGCCGACGGAGGTCGGGGGCCTCATCGTGGCGCGACCGTACCGGTGCCATCCCCAGCATCTCGGTCGCCAGCTCTCCTTCGTCCGCTTGGCCTACATGGCCCGCCACCCGGAGCGATTCGAGCCCCGCGTCCTCGTGGAATATCTCCCCCCGTTGACCCCGTCGGGCGACAGCCGGCTCTGGCGGGTGCTCGGGCAGCGGTTCACCGGGCTGTCGTACCGTCAGGCCGACCGGTTGAGCATGACGAATAAAACGTTCATCCTGCGTGCCTTTCCGAGAACGCCGATCCGCGTGAAGGATCTTCCGCCGGAGGTCCGGGCGCAGCTCGGCGTCGTGCATCCGGCGGCCGCCGGGGCCTGCGCGATGCTGCGGCGCGTGGGATTTCGATATCTGCGGCAGGTGGAGCCGTTTGACGGCGGGCCCTATTATGGGGCGCGGCGGGCCGGGATCAGCGTGATCCGTCGGACGCGGGCTGGACGGTTAAAGGTAGGGGAGCCATCCCCTGGCTCACTGGGATTACTTTGCGCTGAGCCGAGCCCCGGAGCATTCCGGGCGGTGCAGGCGCCGTATCGCCGGCGAGCACAGGCGATCGAGGTGACACACGCAGTGATAAAGCAACTGGATGGTCACTCAGGGATGCCGGGCTATGTCGCTCCGCTGGCGCGGTAACTTCATCGGCGGCCGGTTTGTTCGACCGGCAGCCGGTCTCTCCATGGTCAGCGAAGATCCCGGGGATCTCGATCGCCCGCTCGGGACCGTCCGGGCCTCGGTCGGGGCCGTGGACGAAGCCGTGGCGGCGGCCGCGCGGGCGCAGCCGGGCTGGGCAGCCACCCCGGTCGCGCGGCGCCGGGCGGTGCTGGCGCGCTGGCAGCGGGTGCTGCGCCGACGGGCGGCGACCCTGGTCACGCTCATCGCTCGCGAAGTGGGCAAGCCCCGTTGGGAGGCCCAGCGGGAGGTGGACCGGTTCATCGCCCGCGTGGATGAAACCTCGACGATGGCCTGGCCCCGCGTGCGTCCCTACGGGGTGCCCGTCGCCTCGGGGGTGCGTGGTCGCTGCGAGTATCGGCCTCGCGGCGTCCTGGCGATCCTTGGACCTTTCAATTTCCCGGCGCACATTCCGGGAAGCCAATTTCTCCCCGGCCTGTTGGCCGGCAACACCGTCGTCTTCAAGCCCTCGGAGCTGACGCCGTTCGTCGGGCAGTTCCTCGCGGAGTGCGCGGTGGCGGCCGAAATGCCTGCTGGGGTCTTTAATCTGGTTCAGGGGGCCGGGGCGGTCGGGAGCCGGCTCGTGCGGCACCCCGCCGTGCGCGGCGTGTTGTTCACCGGGTCGTCGGCCGTCGGGGAGCAGATTCGGCGGGCGGTCCTCGATCAGCCCGAAAAATGCGTGGCGTTGGAGATGGGCGGCAAGAACGCCGCCATTCTGCTCGACGATGCCGACCTGCGGCTCGCCGCGCGCGAGATCGCGGTGAGCGCCTTCTCGATGGCCGGCCAGCGATGCAATGCGACCAGCCGCGTGATCCTGCACCGGCGCGTGGCCAAACCATTCCTCGAACTCTTTCTCCGCTTGGTGGGTCAGCTGGCCATTGGGTATCCGTTGGATCCCGGCGTCTTCATGGGGCCGCTGGTCAGCCGGGCCGCCGTCGAGAAATACCGGGCTGCCCAAGCCCGCGCCCGCCGCGAAGGGTACGCGGTGCTGCGTCCTGGCGGGACGGCCTCGATCGCGAGCCGCCGCGGCTACTATGTGCGCCCGTCGGTCCATTTGTGCGAGCGGCCAGGCCCCCTCCCGCCGAGCGTCCGCTACCGCGTGGGCGAAATTTTCGGGCCGGACGTCGCGATCTACATCGTCCGGTCTGCCGACGAGGCGGTCGCGATCAACAATGAGGTGCCGTACGGTTTGGTCACCAGCGTCTTTACTCGGCGCCGCGCGACCTTTGAGGCGCTCAGCCCCCGTCTGGACACCGGGCTGGTCAATTGGAATCGCGGCACGATCTTCAGCGCCGGTGGGCTGCCGTTCGGAGGCACCAAGGCGAGCGGGAATCATCATCCGGCGGGCATCTTCATGATTGAGGCCTGTGTCTATCCGGTGGCGGTGTTGGAGGATCGTCGGCCGGCCGGGGCCCGCGACTGCCCGCCAGGATTTCCGGCACGCTGACCCCATGCCTGGGACCGTTCTCCTGGGGCATCCTAAGTATTTCCGCATTCTCCAGGGGGCCAACCCGCACACCCGCGACCGCTGGGGCCGTCGCAAGGTGGTCGTCCCCGAGCGGGCGATTGAGCAGTGGGAACGGTTCCGGCACGCGCTGGAGCAGCTCGGGGTACGCGTGCTCGTCCTGCCTCCGTCGGTGCCCCAGCCGGGCAGTGTCTTTCCCGCCAATGCCGGATTGATGGTGGGCGGTGTCATCTACCTCAGCCGCCCGAATCCCGCCCGCGTCGGGGAGCGAACGCTCTATCGGCCGTTCCTCGAGCAGCATGGCTACCGTGTGGCGGAATTGCCCGGGCCGCCACATCAGTGGGAAGGGGAGGCCGACACGTTTCCCGTCGGAGATCCGTCGGGCGACCCGGCCCGCACCGTCTATCTGTTCACCCGTGGGCGCCTCGAACGTCAGCGATGGGTGGGGCAGTGGGGGTGGCCGCCCTATCGGCGTCTCTATGGGTTCCGGACGGACGAGGCGGCCCTGCCCGCGATCCGGCAGATTGTGGCCCCGTGCGAGGTGATGCCGCTGGAGTTAATTGACGAGCGCTACTACCACGGCGACACCTGTCTCTGCGCGTTCGGCCCGCACCGTGAGTATCTCCTCGCCTATCTGCCGGCCCTGTCGCCGGCCTCCCGGCAACAACTCACCGCGCGGTTCGGCGAGCGGCTCATCCCGCTGGATTCCGTCGATGCCGAGGCGTTTGCCGCGAACGCCTACCAGGTGGACACCACCCCGCGCCCCACCCTGGTGATCACGCACCGGGCCAGCGCCCAGCTGCAGGAGACGATCCGTCACCGCGGGGTGGAGGTGCGTCTCGTCAACGTGGATGAATTCATGACCAAGGGGGGCGGTTCGGTGAAGTGTTTGCTGTTACATCTTGGCGGGGGTTCCTGAGGGCGTGGCAGGCACCGCTACGAGTGCGTCAGCGCGCGCCGGACCGCGCGCTCGAGGTGGTAGACATAGTCCGCGTAGCTGCCGGGATATTGGACCACCGACCCCTGTTTCACCTCCACGATCTCCGTGGCCACCATGTTCACAAAGGTCCGATCGTGGCTGATGAAGAACACGGTCCCCTGAAATTGACGCAGCGCCGCCCCGAGCGCCTCGACCGTGTCGAAGTCCAAATGGTTGGTCGGCTCATCCAGCAGCAGCACTGAGCGTTTGGTCAGCAGCAGCCCCGCCAGGCAGAGCCGCGCGCACTCCCCACCGCTCAACACCGCCGCCGGTTTCCGCACCTCCTGGCCCTTGAAGAGAAAACTCCCCGCCATGGAGCACCTCTTGGCGGGAGACCCCCGGCGCGGCCTGCCGTTCCAGGTGGGTGAACACATCGTGCGACGGGTCCAGCCCCGCCACGACGTGCTGGGCGTAATAGGCCAGCTCGCAGCCGTATCCCCACCGGATCGTCCCGTGCTTCGCCGGGAGATTCCCGGCGATCGTCCGCAGGAAGGTGGTTTTTCCCTGGCCGTTGTCCCCCAGCACCGCGACGTGCGCCCCGTAGTCCACGCGCAGCCGGATGCCGTGCGCCACCCGTTTCTCCGGATACCCGATCGTCAGCGCATCACACTGGAAGGCGACGCCGGCCCGCGGCGCCACCGGCGGGATCTTGATCGCCACCCGGCCCTGCGCTTGGGCCAGCGCGATGGGCTGCAGTTTCTCGATCTGCTTCATCTTGGAGCGGGCCTGGCTGGCCTTGGAGGCTTTCGCGCGGAACCGGTCCACGAACGCCTGCAGCTGCTTCCGCTTGCCTTCGATCGTTTTGTTGCGGCGGATCACCTGGGCTTCCTGCTCCGCCTTGAAGGTCAGATATTCCTCGACGGTCCCCGGATAGAGCGTCAGCTGGCCCTCCTCCGCCTCCAGCGTGTGGTCGCAGGTTTTCTTGAGGAACTCCCGGTCGTGGGAGACGATCAGAAAGCCCCCATCAAAATCTTCCAGGAATTCTTCGAGCAGGATCAGGGTTGTGAGATCCAGGTAGTTGGACGGCTCATCGAGGATCAGGAAGTTCGGCTCGCGCAGCATCATCGCCGTCAGCTTGACGCGGGTCTGATAGCCGCCCGAGAGGTCGTGGACCGGTCGTTCGAGCTGCGCCTGGGTGAGCTGGAACCGCGCCGCGATCTCCCCACAGCGCCACGCCGCCTGGTCCGTGGCGCGCATCAGGTACTCCTGCACCGTCTCTCCGGCCCGGAACGGATCGTGCTGCTCGAGGTAGCTCAGGCGCAGGTCGGCGCTGGGGATCACCTCGCCGCCATCCGGCGGCTCCTGGCCGATGAGGATCCGGCAGAGGGTGGATTT
>Ga0209515_10001533_pt1 | contig 38289 bp, 35 predicted proteins | sample Subgroupgradi54m_FD_187454 | JGI IMG/M metagenome (GOLD analysis project Ga0209515, IMG submission 187454) | Subsurface groundwater microbial communities from S. Glens Falls, New York, USA - GMW60B uncontaminated upgradient, 5.4 m (SPAdes)... ... | reverse complement strand
TTCTTTGCGGAACATTTCAACACCTGTGACGATGGTTTTCTTGGTTGGCCTGAGACCGACAATTTCGATTTCGTCGTTTACTTTGACAATTCCCCGCTCAACTCTACCGGTGACAACTGTTCCTCGACCTTTAATTGAGAAAACGTCTTCAACAGGCATGATGAAAGGTTTGTCCAAAACTCGAACCGGTGTTGGAATCTTTTCGTCTACTGCGGTCATTAAATCTTCAATTGCTTTAATAGCATCTGCATCGCCTTCGAGTGCTTTTTTGGCTGAACCGCGGATAATTGTAGCGTTTTTACCGTCATATTCGTATTTGTCTAATAGCTCACGGATTTCTAGCTCCACCAAATCTAATAGTTCTTTGTCGTCTACCATATCGCATTTGTTAAGGAATACAACGATTGCCGGAACGTTTACCTGACGTGCAAGAAGAACGTGTTCACGGGTTTGCGGCATTGGACCGTCTGGCGCGGAAACAACCAAAATTGCTCCGTCCATTTGGGCTGCACCTGTGATCATGTTCTTAATGTAGTCTGCGTGTCCTGGAGCGTCGATGTGGGCATAGTGTCGTTTTTCTGTTTCGTATTCTACGTGGGTAATGTTGATTGTAATACCGCGTTGCTTTTCTTCTGGGGCGTTGTCGATTTCATCAAAGGCTTTGGCTTTCGCCATACCTTTTTTAGCAAGTACGGATGTAATCGCTGCGGTTAGCGTTGTCTTACCATGGTCGACGTGACCAATAGTGCCAATATTGACGTGCGGTTTATTTCGTTCGTATTTTCCTTCAGCCATTTTTGATGATAAAAAACTAATCAGCCCTTCGACTGATCGTACGGGTAAGTTTATATAATAATTCTAAGAAATGCAAGCCCCAAAAATACGATGACGTTTTGGGGACAAAAGGGGCAATAATTGTGATTATTCTTCTCTTTCTATATAATTCACAATTATGTCAAACGAGAATTTAAGTTCTAAGCCTAGTGCTGAAGAGCTTGATATCGGTATAGATACTCTATTTGTTTTAGGCCGCACTGTTCACATTAGAAAAAGTGGCGATAGCTGGCCAAAATCTCTTGCCAGTAGCCTTAAGTTTGAAGCTTATCGCCGTGTAACTAATGAAGTAAATAGTCTATTGGTAGCTACTTATTACGGAGGTTTTTTAGACAATATTAAAGATGCAGAAGAGATTATTAATGGGGGCCCTGGCAGTGATCTTATCTTTGCTTGGACTCATGACGTTGTAGAGCAGGCGGAATACTTCATAGAAGTCCAAGATGAACAATTGTCCGCTATGCAGTCATTGATGGAAGATCCTACAGGCATAAAATTATTGACAATGAAACTTAGTAGTTTCACGAGCAAAGCTCAAGGTCTTGATCAAAAAGTAGTTGAAGGGATAAATTCTTTAATAAGTGAAACTAAAGATTTTCGTGAAATATCTTGGGAAACTGTTGAAATACCTCGTGATGACAACCTTAGGGCGTTTACCTACATGAGAGCGTTTGATGACTACAGAAGATTTTGGATACACTTAGAAGACAAATTTACGCTTATTGATTCGATAATTGAGGAAGATCAATAAATTAGCTCTCTTTAACTTCGCCTTTGTTTTTGGCAATTATCTTGTCTGCGATATTTTGCGGGACTTCTTCGTAGTGGGAAGGCTCCATGTACGCAGATCCGCGGCCCTGAGTCATAGAGCGCAGTGTTGTGACATAGCCGGACATTTCGGAAAGAGGGACAAGAGCTGTGATAATTACAGAGTTTCCGTGATGTTCTGTATTTTGAATTTGGGCACGTTTTGCAGATAAATCTCCTATTACATCTCCCATAAATTCATCCGGAGCTGTGACTTCTACTTTCATAATTGGCTCCAGTAGTACCAGTTGAGCATTGCGGCAGGCAGTTTCCAGTGCCATTGATCCTGCAATTTTAAAGGCAATGTCTGAAGAGTCTACATCGTGATAAGAACCGTCGTAAACTGCAACTTTCATATCAACCAATGGATAGCCTGCGAGTACTCCGGTTTCCATTTTTTCGCGGACACCTTTTTCTATGGAGCTAATAAATTCCTGAGGAATTGCGCCGCCTTTAACTTCCGATTTAAACACGTAACCCTCACCGTGCGGAACCGGTTCAACTCGCAGGAAACAGTGGCCGTATTGCCCGCGGCCACCGGATTGTTTGATGTATTTGCCCTCGCCTTTTCCTTCCTGCTTAATCGTTTCGCGATAGGCAACTTGCGGACGACCAACATTGGCGGCAACAGAAAATTCACGTTTCAGGCGGTCTACTAAAATTTCCAAGTGCAGTTCGCCCATTCCGGAGATAATCGTTTGGCCGGTTTCCGGATCTCCTTTGATTCTAAAAGTCGGGTCTTCTTCAGAAAGCCTGCCTAAGGCAAAGCCAAGTTTTTCCTGATCTGCTTTTGTTGCCGGTTCAATTGCCAGTGAGATCACAGGGTCTGGAAAAGAGATTGATTCCAGAACAATAGGTGCGGTTTCTTCACAAAGTGTATCGCCGGTAACAGTGGATTTTAGACCGACAACTGCAATAATTTCTCCGGCATATGCTTCGGTAATTTCTTCACGGGTATTGGCGTGCATCAAAAGCAAACGGCCGATTCGCTCGCGATCATGCTTAGTTGAATTGAGAACCGATGTGCCGGATTTTAAAACGCCCGAATAAACCCGGACATATGTCAGTTTTCCAACATGCGGATCGATCTGCACTTTGAAAGCCAAACCGCAAAAAGGAGCATCGATAATTTGTTTTCTGGTTTCCTCTTCGTTGGTTTTGGGGTTTATACCTATGATTTCTTTGATGTCCTCAGGTGACGGCAAATACTCGACGACTGCATCTAAAAGCGGCTGGACACCTTTGTTCCTGAGCGACGAACCGGCTAAAACAGGCACGATTTTGTAGTTAATGACTGCTTTTCGCAGTGCTGTTTTAAGAACGTCGACCGCAATTTCTTCGTTTGCCAAAAACTTTTCGATAAGTGCGTCGTCGTTTTCAGCGATTTTTTCGACCAATTCGGCGCGGTGTTTTTCGACCTCATCTTTCATGTCTTCGGGAATTTCTGCTTCTATAAACTTGGCGCCTGTTTTGTCTTCTTCCCAAATGAACGCTTTGCGAGTTAGAAGATCGACCACGCCGCGGAAATCATTCTCTGCTCCAATCGGAATATTGTAAGGATAAGCGGGTGCTCCTAAGCGGTCGCGGATGGACTTGAGTGTTGCAAAATAATCGGCACCAAGTTTGTCCATTTTGTTTACAAAACAGATTCTTGGCACATTGTATTTGTCGGCCTGGCGCCAAACGGTTTCGGACTGACTTTGAACTCCTTCTTCCGCATCCAGCACAGTAACTCCGCCGTCTAAAACTCTAAGCGACCTTTCGACTTCGGCAGTAAAGTCTACGTGGCCGGGAGTGTCGATTATATTAATTCGGGATTCGATATCTTTGTAAGGACCGGTTTTTGGTGTCCAGAACGCGGTAACTGCTGCAGAGACGATGGTGATGCCACGTTCTTTTTCCTGTTCCATCCAGTCGGTTACAGTAGTTCCTTCGTCTATGTTTCCGATTTTGTAGGATTTGCCGGTGTAAAAAAGAATTCGCTCGGTAGTTGTGGTTTTGCCCGCGTCAATATGGGCGATGATACCGATGTTGCGGATACGGTCGAGCGGATATAATCTATCTTTAGTTTGGGCAGCCATTATTACTTTTTGGTGGAATTTAGTTCGAGGTTGCGAATCTCTGATTTAATTTCTGTGACCATTGCGCGCAGAACAGAAACTTCTTCGTCTGCCAGTTCCCATGCGGCATTTTCCTGCCAGGCTGCACCGGATTCTTGATACGCCTCGCCATAGTTTGAGAGAGCTTTCTTGAGTTTTACTTCTTCAAGCTCTTTTAACTTTGCTTTTAGTTGTTTTAGTTTTTGTGCTCTTGTTATTGTCATATTTTCAATTTTTGATAATTTGTGACCCGAACTCTATTAGATCAAAAACTAGCTACATTTGGCAATAGTCATGATTCTAAGCGGGGATTATATCATTTACCAGCGGAAGTGCGCAAAGGCTTTGTTCGCCTCGGCTGCTCTGTTCATTTCTTCACGTTTGGCAACTGCTTTACCTGCGCCGGATGCGGCTTCGATAATTTCTATTGTTAACTTTTCTATCATTAAAGGTTTATTTTTAGGTTTATCTGTGAATTCTTTAGCAGTGCGATCTCGAGCTGCCATAACTAACCAGGAAATGGCCAGCGATTGTCTTCGCGGTCCGCGAACTTCCATTGGAACCATGTAGCTTGCACCACCAACACGTCTTGGGCGAACTTCCATTTTAGGTGAAATGTTTTCGAGTGCGCTTTCCAAAGTCTGGACCGGATCCTGGCCTTTGGCTTTGATGTTATCCAAAGTTCCGTAGACAATTTTTTGGGCAATACTTTTTTTGCCGGAAAGCATGATTTTATTTATCAGTTTGGCAACATTAATATTGTTGTAGATTGGATCGCCCATGATGTTTCTGGTTTCGACTTTACCTGTTCTTGGCATTTTATACTGCTCCTTCTGCCGGCTTTGCGGCGGCGGCTTGAGCACCTAATGTGGCTGCTGCCTGAGCTCCTGTAATGGCTCCGGACTTTTTAGTTCCGTAAAGTGATCTTCCTTGTTTGCGGTTGGCTACTCCGGTTGTATCGTATTTGCCGCGGATAATGTGGTATTTTACTCCCGGCAAATCTTTAACACGACCGCCGCGGATCAAAACTACAGAATGTTCTGCCAGTTCGTGACCGATCCCCGGAATATAAGCTGTGACTTCTTGTTTGTTTGAAAGCCTAACACGGGCTACTTTTCTAAGCGCCGAATTTGGTTTTTTTGGTGTCATGGTTTTGACAACAATACAAACACCGCGTTTTTGTGGTGCCGGGTAATAAACGTGCCTATTGGAAAGGCTGTTAAAAGCACGACGCAGAGCAGTCGCTCTGATGCGCTTTGGTTTAGATTCTCTTCCTTTTCTTATTAATTGATTAACTGTCGGCATTTGATTAGTTCAAAATTTAAAAGTCAAAATGCAAAATTGTCAGAGGATTATATCAGACAACTGGTTGTTTGGACAAATGGATCAATTTTTTATCTGCGCTCTTTCCGAATTGCTTGGAATTAATCGGCCTATGATGACGTTCTCTTTTAGGCCCAAAAGTTTGTCTGATTTGCCCTCTAAGGACGCTTCTGTTAGAACTCTTGTTGTTTCCTGGAAGGATGCTGCAGATAAGAAGCTTTCGGTGTAAAGTGCGGCGCGAGTTATTCCAAGAATAACGACCTGGGCTGTTGCAGGTTCGCCGCCTTCTGCGAGAACTTTAGCGTTTTCGTCCTGGAAGCGGTTTTTGTCGATTAACTCGCCTGGCAGCAAAACTGTATCGCCGGATGATTCAATGCGGACTTTTTCGCTCATTTTGCGCACAATTACTTCAAAGTGTTTGTCGTTGATGGCAACACCTTGGGACTCATAAACTTCCTGAGCACCATCGGAAATATATTTTTGTGCGGCTTTAAGACCGGATACTCCCAGAACTTCTTTGATATCGAGGTAGCCTGCTGAAAGTGGAGTGCCGGCAGCAATTAATTGGCCATCTGAAACAGTTAGTTCTCCTGTTGGCGGAATAAAGTATTCCCGCTCTATTGACGGTTTTAGGTTAGTACTTTTAATGGTTATGGTGTAGCCTTCCGGTGATTCTTCTATTTTGACTTTACCGGCAATTTCCGTAATCTGAGCAACATATTTCGGAGTTCTGGCTTCCAATAACTCTTCGACACGAGGAAGACCCTGGGTAATATCCAGACCAACGATTCCGCCAGTGTGGAAAGTTCTCATGGTCAACTGCGTTCCTGGTTCACCAATACTTTGGGCGGCAATGACGCCAACCGGCGTTCCAATTTCTACCATTTTACGGGTTGAAAGATCCCGTCCATAACACCTGCAACAGAGTCCATACTTGGCCTGGCAAGTTATAACCGAGCGAATTGTGATTTCTTCTATGCCGTTTTTCTCAAACTCGTGTGCTTTTGCTTCATCTATTTCTGTATTTGCCGCAATCAGAACCTTTTTGGTTTTTGGAGCCAGAACATCATTTAAGGTAACGCGGCCTATCAGTCTTGAGGTAAATTGCGCCTGACGCTTATCATGCTTAGAAACAGGCAATCCTTCTTTTGTGCCGCAGTCATCGAGCCTGATAATAGCGTCGTGGGCGACATCGACCAAGCGACGAGTTAGATAACCGGACTCTGCAGTTTTTATTGCACGATCGGCTAGTCCTTTTCTGGCACCTCGAGCACTAGTGAAGTATTCAAAAACGGAAAGACCTTCGCGGAAGTTAGATTTAATTGGCAGCGGCACAATTTGGCCTGAAGGATCTGTAACAAGGCCCCTGATTGCCGAAAGCTGTTTAATCTGTTCGGCAGTTGCCCGGGATCCACCCGAGTCTGAGATAATTTTAATGGCATTGTCGCCCGGGAGACTGCGCCATGTTAAATCGGCAAGTTCGTTAGTTGTTGAAAGCCAAACTTCCTGGCTTAGACGACGAAGTTCTTCTTTGGTTATTAGTCCTAATTTGAAATTATTTTCGATAGTTTCTACTTCTTTATCTGCTTTTTTAATAATTTCTTCTTTTACGTCGACTATCATACAATCAAAAACCGAAACAGATAATCCGGAAAGAGACGCGCCTTCAAAACCCAAGCTTTTCAGTCTGTCAATAAGATTGGCAACTTCTTCTTCTGTAACTTTGTCGATTGCGGTCGAGATTAATTTTTTGATAATTGCCGCTGAGATTGTTTCATTCATAAAGCGCATTGATTCCGGTAACTGGAGATTGAAAAGTACCCGGCCTGGTGTTGTTTTGATAATTTCTTTACCAATTCGAACTGAAATTTGCTGACGGATGCTGATTTTTTTAACAGATAGTGCATACAAAACCTCTTCTTCGTCTTTGAAAGTTGATTCGCAAGCTGGAATTTCCTGGTTTATTGATGTTAGATAATAGGCACCGAGCGCCATTTCCTTGTTTGGAAGGGTAATTGGTGAACCGTCGGCCGGACGAACAAGGTTTCGGCTGGACATCATCATTTCGATTGCTTCCTGCTGAGATTTAACAGACAGAGGAACATGAATTGCCATTTGGTCGCCGTCGAAATCGGCATTGAAACCGGCACAAATACAAGGGTGAATTCGAAGTGCGTTGCCTTCTATCAGGATCGGATAAAATGCCTGAATACCAAGTCTGTGCAGGGTTGGTGCGCGGTTAAGTAAAATTGGATGACCTTTGGTTATTTCTTCTAAAATATCCCAAACTTCGCCGCTTCTTCTTTCGATGTAATGTTTGGCGCTTTTAACGTTTGGCGCAAAACCACGGGCAATGACTTCCCGAAGCACAAATGGCTTGAAGATTTCCAAAGCCATTTCCTTAGGAATACCGGCCTGATTTAGTTTAAGTTCCGGGCCAACAACGATGACTGATCGGCCTGAATAGTCGACACGTTTTCCGAGTAAATTTTGGCGGAATCGGCCTTGTTTCCCACGAAGCATGTCAGAAAGTGATCTAAGTTCTTGCGAAGCTCGGATAGATTTGACGCGTTGAGAGTCGATTAGAGCGTCGACTGCTTCCTGGAGCATTCTTTTTTCATTTCTTAAAATAATTTCGGGTGCACCGAGTTCTATTAATTTTTTAAGGCGGTTGTTGCGGTTGATTACGCGCCTGTAAAGATCGTTTAAGTCGGAAGTTGCAAAACGACCACCTGAAAGTTGAACCATTGGACGAAGGTCTGGTGGAAGAACCGGTAGGATTTTAATAATTGTCCAAGTTGGCATAATGCTTGCTTTGCGCATAGATTCAATAACGCGCAAACGCTTGGTTGCTTTTATGTGTTTTTGGCCTGTGGTTTTAGTAATTTCTTCGCGCACTATTAATGCGAGCTTGGCGAGATCTAATTTTTCCAAAACTGCAAAAACTGCTTCTGCACCCATACCAACTTTAACGAATTCATCTGCTTCATAATCCATTAATTTCATGAATTCGTCTTCCGAAAGCAAATCATGAGGTTTAATGGCATTGACCATTGAGGTGACGTTTTTGTAGATTTCTTCTAAGCGGGAAATTTCCTGGGCATTTTCATCGCGCAGTTTGGCAACTTTGGCGCGCATTGTTAGTTCCATCTCTTCAATTTTTAGATCGGCCTGCTCTTTAACTTTACCTTTGCCTTTAAGCTGGAACGTTTCTTTGGCTGTTTCCTTTTCAAATTCTGCGATTTTGCCTTTTAGGATATCCTGCTGTTCTTTTCTTTTGGTATCCAGAGTCTTTTCGAGTTTAGTGAGTACTTCTTTTTTGGCAACATTATCGACATCGGTCACCAGATAAGATGCGAAATAAACAACGGCATCCAGACTTCGCGGGGAAATATCCAAAAGAAGACCTAATTTAGAAGGACTTCCTTTGAAATACCAGTTGTGAACAACCGGTGCGGCAAGAGAAATGTGGCCCATTCTTTCTCTGCGGACACGAGATTGTGTTACTTCAACACCGCATTTATCGCAGATTATGCCGCGGTAGCGGATTCTTTTGTATTTGCCGCAATAGCATTCCCAATCTTTGGTCGGACCAAAAATGCGCTCGTCGAAAAGACCGTCTTTTTCCGGTTTGAGAGTTCGGTAATTGATGGTTTCCGGTTTAGTGACTTCGCCAAAAGACCAGGTTTTAATGTCGTCCGGCGAGGCTAAACTTATTTTTAATGATTCAAAATCTATTAGTTCGTTCATAGCGTTGTGGGTTGGTCTTCAACTTCCATCGGACTAGAAGCTTTAGCTAATTCTGCTTCGTCTGCTACAACTTCGGCTCCGGCGGCAAAGGCAAATTCCTGAGCTTTTTTGATTTCCTGTTCCGATTGCGGCACAATTTTTGCTTCTTCTATGGTTTTGGCGCCAATTGTCTCAACGTTTAGGCTTAAACTGTTAAGCTCTTTGACCAAAACTTTGAATGATTCAGGGATTAATGCCTGCGGAATTTCTTCGCCTTTGATGATTGCTTCGAACGCTTTAGCCCTGCCAACAACGTCGTCGGATTTGATGGTTAACATTTCCTGCAAAGTGTAGGCTGCTCCGTATGCTTCAAGTGCCCAGACTTCCATTTCACCGAGACGTTGGCCGCCCATTTGAGCTTTTCCACCCAGTGGCTGTTGAGTAATTAGAGAATATGGACCGGTAGCCCTGGCGTGAGTTTTATCTTCGACCATATGAATTAGTTTGAGAATATAATTTGTGCCGACAACAATTGGTCTGTCATATGGCAAACCGGTTCGGCCGTCGAAAAGTGTTTGGCGACCGTCTGCCGGAAGACCGGCTTTTTTTAGCTCCTGAACAATTTTGTCTTCATCGAAATGTTCAAACACAGGCAGTGCGACTTTATAACCAAGCTCAGTAGCTGCCCAACCAAGATGAGTCTCCAAAAGTTGACCCAGGTTCATACGGGCAAGAACTGAAAGTGGGCTGATTATGATATCGATTGGTGTTCCGTCAGGCAGGTACGGCATGTCGGAAGCCGGAACGATTTTGGAAATAACACCTTTGTTTCCATGGCGACCGGCAAGTTTGTCACCGACCACAACTTTTCTCATTTGGGCAACTTTTACAAATATTTTGGCCATGGCGCCGTGCTCTAATTCGTCACCCTTTTCGCGCGAGAGAATTTTTACGTCTATGACAGTTCCTTTTTCTCCGTGGGGCATGCGAAGTGAAGTGTCTCTAACTTCCCTAGCCTTTTCACCAAAAATTGTTCGCAGTAATCTTTCTTCTGCAGAAAGTTCTGTCTCGCCTTTGGGGGCTATTTTGCCGACTAATATGTCGTTTGGGCCAACATCCGCACCAACCACCACAATGCCGCTTTCATCTAGTTTTGCCAGATCTTCCTCGGCGACGTTTGGAATATCGCGGGTTGTTTCTTCGGGACCAAGTTTTGTTTCAACTACCGAAGTTTCGTATTCTTCGATGTGGATTGAGGTTAAAACGTCTTCTTTGAAAAGTCTGTCTGAAGCAACAAGTGCGTCTTCGTAGCCTAAACCGTCATAGCTCATATAGGCGATTGTCAGGTTTTGACCAAGTGAAAGTTCGCCGCCGTCTGTGGCTGGACCATCTGCTAAAACATCGCCTTTTGCGACTTTTTGGCCCATTAAAACCCTGGCTCTTTGAGAGTAGCAAGTGCTTTGCGGACTGCGGGCAAATTTTTGGATATTGTAGTTTATCTCTTTTTTAGATTTAGTTTTTAAGGTGATTTTTTTGCCGTCTACATAGGTAATTTCTCCATCTTCCGGCGCCAGAATTACCCGGCCCATATTGACTCCGACAACTTCTTCCATGCCGGTTCCAACAACCGGTGAGTGAGGAGTAATTAGAGGAACTGCCTGGCATTGCATATGGGTTCCCATCAAAGCACGGTTTGCTTCGTCGTGTGCCAAAAATGGAATCAGGGATGCTGATGTACCAACAACTTGCCTTGGAACAACATCTATGTAGTCGACTAGGTTTTGAGGAGCCGTAGTAAATTCAGCTTTGTAGCGGACCGGTACACGTTTTTCTATAAAATAACCTTTTTCATCCAAAGGAATTTGAGCATGGGTAATGTAATAATTTTCTTCGTCATCTGCGGCAAGATAGACCAGCTCGTTTGTAACACGGGCTTTGCCGTTTTTGTCTTTTTCGACTTTGCGATATGGCGCCTCTAAAAATCCATAGTCATTAACGCGACAGAAAAGTGACATATAGGTAACAAGACCAATGTTTGGTCCTTCGGGTGAGCGAATCGGGCAAATCCTGGAATATTGCGAATGATTAATGTCGCGAATGGAAAATGCAGCGCGTTCACGGGCAATTCCGCCGGTTCCCATAACGGTTAAACGGCGAAGATTGTCCAGCTCTGATAGCGGATTTGTTTGGTCTAAAATTGTAGAAAGCTGTGAAGAGCGGAAAAACTCATTGATTGCAGAGATAATTGGGCGGGCATTAATTAGGGAAGCAGGTGTTGGTACAGTGTCGGTTGGTGTAAGCGACATGCGTTCTTTAATAACTCTCTCCAGCCTCAAAATTCCAACGCGAAATGCATTTTGGGCCACTAATTCGCCAACGCGGCGAACACGGCGATTGCCGAGATGGTCAATATCGTCGATTTTGCCAGTGCCGGAGATTAAATCAAATAAATAGGCGATTGAACTAATGAAATCCGGAGGAGTCAGGATTAAACTTTCCGAATCGTGTTTTAGACTGATTCTCTCGTGAATTTCTTTTAGACGTTTTTCCATTTTGTATCTGCCGACACGGCCTAGTGAGTAGCGGCGTTCGTTGAAAAACATGTTTTCGATTAGGGCTTTTGCATTGTCTAGAATAATGTGGTCGCCCGGGCGCATTTTGCGGTAGATTTCCAGAAGTGCTTCGTCCTGGTTTGTGGTTGGGTCTTTGGCTAAGGTGTTTTCCAGAATCTTGCGACTGCCTTCGTCTTTGACAAATTCAAAGAGCTTGAGAATTGATTCGTTGTCGGAAAAGCCAACTGCGCGCAGGAACATTGTGACCGGGAATTTGCGGCGTCTGTCGATTTTGACTGTAATAATATCGTTTTTGGTAATTGCAAATTCTAACCAGGAGCCGCGCATTGGACGAATTTCACAGTTATAGAGGGTTTTGCCGGTAGAGGGATCAATCTCTGCTGAATAATAAACACCGGGAGCGCGGACTAATTGAGTGACAACTGCACGCTCGATACCGTTTATAATGAAAGAACCTTTGTCCATCATAACAGGCAGATCGCACAAAAATACTTCCTGGGTGTTTTTAGAACCTAATTGTTTGTTGACGACAGTAACTTCCAGCTTTAGTGGAAGATCGTAAGTTAAACCTTTTTTGCTGGCTTCTTCCGGCGTATGTTTGGCTTTGCCAAAACTATAATTGCCGAATGAGAGAGTGAAATTTTTACCGGTAAAATCTTCGATTGGGGAAACTTCTTCTAAAACTTCTTTAATAAAAACGTCTAAAAATTCCGCGAAAGAGTCCCTTTGTATTTTTACAAGGTCCAGAGATGGCAGATTAACATTTGTGATTTGACCCCAGGATATACGTTTATTAGCCACAAGATTTTTGGTTATTTTAGCTTCTTTTTGAGCAGGACGAATTATCCGAATGATACTGGTAAAAATTATTTTTTACGCTTGGAATAGCCCACAGGGATGCTTTTTGAAAACAACAAAAACCGAGAAGGTACAACAATTACCTCCTCAGTTAGGATGTCTCTGATATGATTTATATCATTTTGTGAGGCTTATGTCAACAGAGAAGAATGGCGCTTATCCCTTGACATCATGTATTTAATATGTTAATCTGAGGCTATGAAAGATAGTTTTAGCCTTGGGAGTTTTCTTAAAAAATACAGGAATGATGAAGCCTGCTTAGAACAGATAAAAGAGATTAAGTATCCTTCAGGAATCTTCTGTGAGAAGTGCCAAGGAATAACAAACTTTACCAAAATTGAGTCTCGTCCGGTTTATCAATGCTCCTGTGGTTATCAAATTTCACCTCTGGCTGGAACTATCTTTGAAAAGACTACTACTCCTTTGCAGTACTGGTTCTATGCAATCTTCGTTATGTCGGTTACTCGTTCAGGAGTTTCTGCCAAGCAACTGCAGAGAGAGCTAGGGGTAACATATAAAACAGCTTGGAGGATATTTAAACAGATAAGAGTCTTGATGGCTAATTCTAATAACAGCGGTGGGATTCTTGATGGAACTGTAGAAGTCGATGAGACCTTTGTTGGAGGCAAGGGCAAGAATAGAGCCTTCAAACATAACTTCAATGAAATACCCAAGGAGGTAGTTATGGGAATGTTAGAGCGGAATGGAAAAGTCTACCTAAAGCATATTCCCAACACTGGTAAATGGACACTTCTTAAACAAATTCAGGATAACGTTTCGCCTAAAGCTCAGATTTACTCTGATGAATGGGGAGGATACATTCAGTTGAAGCACTTCGGATACAACCACAAATCCGTTAACCATAAATCCCTAGAGTTTGTTAAAGGAGAAGTTCATACTCAGAATATAGAAGGCGTCTGGTCGATACTAAAAAGAGGTATTTATGGAGTCTACAGAGTGGTATCTAAGAAATACTTGCAGGCATACATAGATGAGTATTCATGGAGGTATAACAATAGAGGCTATCAAGATAAAATGTTCAGTAGGTTACTAGAAGAAATTGCGAATGTAAAAATGTTAAAAGCTTTCTAATTTACATCCCCTTATATGTATATATAAGTAATAGAGGTCTGTGTTTTATTTTATATTAGCTTCAAAATCACCAAAATAATGTACCCGCGCGTAAGTACAATTTTCTAAACATAGTTTGCATCTTTTTGTAAGAAATGAAATGATAAAAGTATGCAATATTTCCGCAAAGGCTTTGTCCTTCCGATAATAATAACCTGTACTGTTGTCTTTCTTATTTTCATATACTGGTTTTTCTTTATTTTCTCCACTAATGGCAGCTGTATTCAAGTACTCCAAGAAGCTAGAAATCCCCTAACAAGACAGATTAAGACATTCCCGACACCTTGCAGCGTTCCTCTTGGTTGGCAAAAAACAACGCAGGTTACAAACAATAAGCCACCTTCACAATCTGACCCAACCGTAAACTGGAAAACATATACAAACGGTGCATTTAGCTTTAAGTACCCATCAGACTGGGATGCAAAAGATACTGATTCTCAGACAATAGTTTTAAATCCAAAAACAAGACAACCGCAAGAAACGAGTCACGATACAATATTGATTTACAGAATTGCTAACCCAAACATTTTAACTATTTCCCAGATTATTCACAGACCTAATGGTTCTGGTATGTGTTGCCTTGGACAATTCGCGGATTCATTAATAAAAAAGACAGAATCAGTGAAAATTTCTGGAGTAGAGGGAGAAAGATATTATTTAGGAGATGGGATATATCCTAATGATGAGACTTATGTCCTACAAAGCGGTTATGTCTATAACATTGAAAATAATGGGGGTTTAAATTTTAGAAACATCTATAATCAAATCATCTCCACCTTCAAATTCACCGATGAAACTGCAAATTGGAAAACATATATGAACAAAGATTTAGGATTTAATTTTCAATATCCAACAAACTTTAGTGTCAACGAAGATAATAATCTAATCAGTATACTAGACCAAGATAAAAATCTAGAAGCCACTGTTGTCAGTTTTGACCCAAGAGTAGTAGGCATATCTTATTGCCAAGCAAACTCCCAGGATAAATCACGTTGCCAAATAATTAACATAAATGGTTTATCCGCCTCAATTGACAATCGTTCTAATAATAAAAAGGAGATAATATTAAAAAATCTCAGTATAGTATTTTATTTAAACAAAAGTATGACTGACAAACTTAGCTTGCAAATCCTCTCCACCTTTAAATTTCTAAACTAATAGGCAGTTTCAATACATTTAGTTAATTTTGTTTATCAGACGGCTCGTGTTTGGTGCTTTCCTGAATTAGTTTATTAAATATCTTCTTATCGAGTTCTTTGTTTTCTATTTCAGTGTGTAGAGTTTTATCTTTTGGGTTATTAGTGTGGCGTTTTTTTATTTCTTTTAGTGTTAGTTTCTTCATATACTTATTCTATCAAATTTATCTCTCCCTTATGTATATAAGGGTAAAGAGACAGAGAATTTTAAAAAATTAGCCTCAAAATTAGTCGAAAACTGTGGCCGCGCGCGGCCACTAAAATTGCTTTCCTAAAACATGACGTGTGGGTATAGGTGCCAGAAGAATCCGTTTGATTAGACTGGATTTGAGACTAAAATCACAGTTGGAACCACAATGGTTCGTTGTTCCTCAACTTTTTCTATAAATATTGGTCTAGTGTGAAATTTTCCAAAAAAAATTTAGAGGAAGTTTTGGATGTTGCGGTTGTGCTCTTGGGCGGTTTTGGCATAGTGGATTTTGCCTTTGCTATCGTGAAGGTAGTAAAAATATGGCGTGTCTTGGGGAAAGGCGGCCGCTCTTATAGATTCTAAACCCGGGTTGGCAATTGGTCCTGGCGGAAGATCCGGTGCAAGATAAGTGTTGTATGGAGATTTAACAGAACGGTAATCGTCTGTTGAAACCTGCGGCCACCAGGTTGCGGATCCGGAACTATAACCTTTGGCGTATTGTACAGTTGAGTCGACTTGAAGAGCCATACTGATTTTAATTCGGTTAAGCAGTATCCCTGCAATAATTGGTTTTTCGCGGTCCCCTTTTGCTTCTCTTTCTATTATGGATGCTAATGTAATGACTTCTTTAGGGGTTAGATTGTTGTCCGCACCTTTATTTAATATATCTGTTGAGACTTTTTCGACAAAAGTCTGCTTGAGTTTTGAAGTGACTTCCTGGGTTGTTGCGTCTTTGGGAATTAAATAAGTATCAGGGAACATGTAGCCCTCTGAAGCGGTTTTTATGTATTCTCTTTTGTCGAAGTGATATTGGCTGTTTTGGCCAAACTGTAATTTGGCGGCAATTATTTCGGCCTGTTCTTCTATCCTTTGGCCTTCCGGAAGTGTAATCCAAACGTCTATTGCCCCGTGAGTTAATTCCTGGGCAATATCGCGCGCAGACATTGATTGGTTTAGGCGAAAATCACCTGCCTGAATACTTTTGGAAATTCCCATTTGGGCAACCAAAAGACGAAAGGCAAAAACACTTCGGATTAACCCTTGTTTTTGTAGGCTTGCGGCGACATCCTGGAAAGCTTCACCTTGTTTGACAACAATAATAATTGGTTTGCTATCTTTCGACTTTGAAATCGGTGCCAGCAGAAAATTATAGTATTGGTTTAGGGCAGCTGGGGTGACAATGAGAGCAAAGAATAAAATAACAAAGACTATTAACTTTGGTTTAAATTTAAGCATAACCTTCTTCTATTGTAGCGCGTCGGAATTTGCCTTTTCTTTTTTCGAAAATAAAAATGCGCTTACAGGCGCAGATAACCTTTTCACAGTTGTTCTGGAAACTTATTTTTTTGCCTTGCGCAAGGTTGCGTCCACAGCCGACGCATTTACCCTGAATTAAAATGAAAGATTGAATTGGTGCGAGTATTTTTTTAAACATTCTCCAGATAACTTTGCAAAATTAGGGCAGCTGCGATTTCGTGTTGCCGTTTTTGTCTTTTTAATTTTGGTACCTGAAGTTTAATCATAGTCTCTGTGGCGTGTCTAGATGTTAAAGTTTCGTCCCACAAAATTATTTCCAGATTAGGATTTTTTTCTTTTAACTTTTGAGCGAACATTTGAAAATATGGTTTTATCTTTCCTTCGACATATCCAAGAATTACTTTTTCTATTTTTTCTTCATCTGCTATTTTGGAAATAATGTCGACAGACTCTCCAAGCGACTGATGAGTGATAGTTTTTAGTGGCGATGCAATTGTACCTGTAGAGATCGCAAGACCGGTTGTTTTTTTGCCGAGATCGATACCGAGGATCATAAATATTAGTTAATGGTATATGGTTGATGTTTTATGGTCAAATTAGACTTGTGACGACGACCATGCGTTTGATGCTCGAACCAGGAGGAACACATGTCATTAGAGTTAGATTGCGGCTAAAGTTGGAAATTGGGGCAAGAACCGAAGTGTCTGTGGGGTCGACTATTTTTTTGTACTGGACAACGTATTGATATTTTTTGCCTTCTATTTCCACATATATATCGTCACCGATTTCCAGATCCGGCAATTTGGAAAAAATCGTTTTGTAATCTTTGGCGTCGAAGAATTCCGGCAAAACCGAGTGGCCGGTTATAAATGCATTACCAACTTGGCCAGGTAGGGCAGAGCCGGGGAAAAGTGCTAAGTTATTGTCGAAGATGACACTATCCACTTTAGCTTTGGCATTTTCAATTTTTAATTTGGGAATAGAAACTGTAAATTCTTTAGGGCGAGATGCGTCCGGTTTGTAGCTTGTGGTGAAGTAGGAAAAGCCGTCCGGATCTTTGACAACCTGTACTTGGGCTGCCAGTGAGCTTTGGGCAGAGAGAACCTGACTTTTAGGAATCGGCAATTTGCTGATAGGTGAGCTTAAATATGGTAAGGTTTTAAATTGCCAAATGGCAAAAGGGGTTAAGGCCATCAGAATGGAAAAGCCGCCAAGAGTGGCGAGAAAGCCAAAAAAAATCATTTCGCTTCGTCTGCGCTTGAGTAACTGGCTTTTTAATTTTTGTGGATCCTCTTTGGTGTAGATTGCAAGCGCCATTTAGTTTGCTTCAATTGTAATTTTGATTTTGGCCGGATCCCTGGGGATTGAACTGAAAAGCGGAATATTTGGTGCAAAATTGAATTGAACATCTGTTACGTCTGGATTTTCCTTGATTATTGCTCTGGCATCTTTGGAATTTTTGCCTGCAATTTTTGTTCTGAGATCGTCGACATTTAATTTTGGCACAAGTTTTGCTGTTCCCTTACCTGTTAAAGTTAAAGTATCACCCGCCATTTTGACAGATGAGTTGAGTATTTCAGTGTCCTGGGCATTTGCCTGGAGATTATTAGAAGCGTCTGAGGCAATTTGGGCAACTGCCGCTTTTAAGTCATCAAGACTGTAGACAATAGTGGAGATTTCAAGCTTGAGATTTAGATTGAGAATTGTGGCTTCATCACCTAGTTTTTTGTCGAAATCGCGGGTTAGGACCTTGATTGTAAGTGCATTGTCTTCTAATTTTTTATCTGGATATTTGGACTTTTGAGTTGTTTTTAATTGCTCGGTTAGAGCGTCTTTTGTAGATTTTTCCAGTTTTGTAAGATCATCTTGAGAGACAACGGTTATTTGTTTTTCGCTGCCGCCTGTCATTGGATTATCGTTGTGGGCGGAAAATAAAAGCTCGTCGAATTCTTGAAACGTAAAATCATTGCCGCCTACCAAATTGCCGCTTTCGCCTGCATTTGTGGCCTGGACATTGACTTTTGACTGGCCAGGGATAGATGCGCTTCGAGAAGCAACATTGACATCTGAAGAGAGCGAAAATTTAATGCCGCTTTTGGTGATAATGGCGGTACTTTTGCTGAAAGTTTTGGGGGAAGTTGTCCAATTGAAAACTGTTACTTCTCCGGCTGCATTTTGGCCGATTTTTTTAGTGCCGGTTGTGGTTGTCGATTGCTTTAATTGAGCTGTCTCTGATATTAGAGTGCCTGGAATTTGCTGTTTTTGCAGATCCAATTGACCATTTGAAATTGCTGTAATTCTAAAGTTCGTGTCTGCGCTTTTACCGTTTATCTTAATGATTGCCTCGACCCGCAAAAATAATTGGCCAATAACAAAAGTTCCAATAACTGCGGCAACTACTATAATTGCCGCGCCGATTAAAAGGTTTCGTTTGGAGGCTGCCCCAAAAAGATCTCCAATATGAGATAGCCAGGAGAGAGTAAAGAGTTGCTGGCGAAAATTAGAGAAAGCGGATTTTTTGTGGGCATATGGCACTGGTGTTGATACATCGACTGCAGTTAATTCTTTTTCTGGTTGTATGGACTCTACTGCAGTTTCTTCTAGTTTGGATGTTTGAGCCTCTGCTATTTCCGGTTCGACTGCCTCTGGTGCTTTTGGTGTCTTTAGAATATTTTCACCTTCGACGAATCCAAAATCGTCTGCTATGGCGGCTGCGACTTCTGCATTTGAGACTTGATCTCCGTCTTTTTTGCTCAGGCGCACTTCGTGACCTATGATGTCTGCCGCTTGCGAGTAGGCTATGGATTTGGCAAGCTCTTCGTTTTTAAGAAAAGTAATTTTGGGAGCGTGGACAAAAATTTCACTCCAGTCGTGTTTGGTTATGGAATGGGCAAATTTATCATCTTCTTTCAGTCCGTAGACTATGATCTTTGATGGCAAGGTCTTTTCGGTTTTTAGATTGCGAATTGCCGAGGTTAAGATTTCTATGTCGGCATTTTGCGGGAATGTTTTACTTTTTTGAACTTTGTTTTTTTCTATTAGGGAAATTTCGCAAAAATCTTCAAACACTCCGATTAAGACAGCGTGCGGTGTAACTGATTCTTCGGCTTTTTGCTGATGATTGATGGCAGATGGAAGCGAAATAAAAGCCTGAGCCGAAAGCTCTAAGTTATTGGCAATATCTTTTAATAATTTGCTTGTTTGCGGCTTTAGATTTTCGCCGTCGAAGTAGGAAAGGGACAGACCAAATACAACTTTTTCCAAATCGCCCTGAGCTTTTTGGGCGGCATCGTCGATAGCAGCTGCTGTTTCGTGGATTATATTTTCTGCAACTTTAATCGATTTTTGGCTAAACCCTTCAAGCTTTATATTTTGAGAATCGGAAAGTCGCCAAACGCAGGCCAAGACACTTGCAGGCAGAAGAGTTAAAGCGAGAAAACTGGTATTTGCCGGTACTTCTTTTTTTTTGAGGGCGCTGGGGAGAAAATCTGTGATTCCCATGGGTTAGATTATATCAAACAACTAGCGTTTAATATGCCGGAATGATTCGATTGGGGGTTGCACCTGGTGATGCTGCTTGGGCAAAGAATGCTTGAATTGGTGGTAAATCGGCAAAACCACCTTTGACTCTCTTGGGTAGTGGTGGCAAATCTTCGAGCTGAGATTTTATGGTGTCTTCTATTTTTGCGCCGAGCGGTAAATTTTTATTGAAAACAAAAAAGTAAGCAAGGCCGCTTATTATTCCAATAAGCGCTATTGCGCCAAGCGAAAAGAATAAGACTTTGCCTTTTGACGACTTACTCTGCTCTGGAGGCTGGAGATGTGTCTCGAGCGCGTTTGCGTGCCCCGGAGCGACAAAAGGCGTTGGGTCTGGCTGTTCGTTTGTGGGCAGCGGAGCTTGACCAGTGGGTAGATCTTGACCTAAAGGCGGCAAAATAGCAGGCTGAGGCTCAGTAGGAACTGATTCTGATGTTTGTGATGCCAAATGTAGGGCAGGTAGCGGAGATGGAGGAGGCGGAAAGGGTTTTGCTGATTGACCGGAGGTTATTCCTTCCGGAGCAGCCGATTCGGGCATTTTAAGCTGAGCGGAAGGAGCACCTGCAGTATTATCAAGCGGATTTGGGACAACTTGCGGCTCTTCACCAATTTGAACAAATTGGCCGGGAAGGATTGTTTTATTTGTACTTGGCTGGGCAGCAGCGGCAGGATCCATATTCGGGTTGTCGGGTATTCAGGTTTTCGGGTTAACTGATTATAGGGTAAAACAGGAACCTGATTACCCGGTTACCTGATAACCTGACTACCTATTTAATTGTAGCATAAATTCTGCGCCCGGAGGCACCAGTGGACTCTTCTTTGGTGATTTTAAAACTTCCCAAACTGCCCGTTGAATCGGCATGAGGGCCGCCGCAAAATTCTTTAGAATATGCAGATTTTGGATCATCGGACTTTCCAATGCAGTAAATATTGACCAGATCACCGTATTTTTCGTGAAAAAGGCCGATTGCCCCCATTTGGTCTGCTGCCTCTTTAGGCATAGATTTTTTGCTGACAGTTAAATTTTCTTCTATTTTTTTATTGACGATGTCTTCGACTTTTTTAATTTGCTCTCGAGTTAATTTGGTGTCATGGGAAAAATCAAACCTCAATCTTTCGTCTGTAATATGAGAGCCCGTTTGGTGAACATGATTGCCTAATATGTCGCGAAGTGCCTGATGTAAAAGATGGGTTGCAGTGTGATATTTGGCGGCGAGATCGCTTTGAACTGCGAGTCCTCCTTTTGCTCTTTTGACATTTACTTTTGAGGCTTCACTGTGAAGATTTTTCATGACATCAACAATTGTTTCAGCTTCTTGTTTATTAAAAGTTGAATAAACTTGTTGCGCTTGTTGAAATGTTTCTTCTACTGGGATGCCTTGGGACATTTTCAAAGTAGCGGAAACTGTTCCTATAACTTCAGAGGCTGTTGGGTTTGAATTAATAGTTGGAAATTTTTTGTGTAGATCGTTGTAGCTTAATGATGCTCCTGAAACTATTGACGCTTGACCGGCGATAAATTGTTGACGTTGTTGTTCATTTTTGTATTGGTTTATTACATTTGTAATCGCCTGTTCTTGAATCGGCATCCACGTCAACGACCTCTGGGCATATTGGGTTTCTTCTTGGGTTATTACATTATTTATAAGATTTCTGTTTTCGTCTAGCTCTTTGTATTGGTTTTTGTAAATATTAACAAATAAATCTGATAACGTGGATATGAATGATCCGTTGATCCCTATCTCTTTACCTAAAGCCATTGATTTTGTAAGTAATCTTACTAAGATTGACCCTCTTTCGTCGGCGCTGCGAGGCTTAATGCCATCGGATATTAAAAATGTTGAAGCTCTAGCGTGATCAGCAATAATCTTAGCCTTCCGTAAATCAAAATTTGTTGCTTTTGATTTTATTAGTTCGATAGCTTCAGAAAAAAGTTCGGTTTCATAAATATTATCTTTACCCTGCAAAATTGTGAGTATTCTTTCCAATCCCATCCCGGTATCAACATTTTTTTGTTTGAGTTCTGTGTATGACCCATTATTATTTTGATACTGCATAAACACGTCGTTCCAGATTTCAACAAACCTCTGATTGTTGCCAGCCGGATTGATTGGAGTTTTTGATTTTGGATCCATGTCGTAAAACATTTCGGTATCTGGCCCTTGGGGCCCTGGCTTGTCTCCGCCGGTTGGCCACCAATTGTCTTCTTTGCCGTATTTAAAAATGTGGTCAACGCCCACTCCAAGTTTTTTCCAGGTTTCGTAAGATTCTTCGTCGAACGACGCATCATTGTCGCCTGCAAAAACAGAAACGTAAATTCGCTTGGCGTCGAGTTTTAAAACGTTTATGAGAAATTCGTATGACCAGTTGATTGCTTCTTCTTTGCCATAATCGCCAAGTGACCAATTGCCAAGCATTTCAAAAAAAGTGTTGTGGGTTGTGTCCCCGACTTCGTCGATGTCGTCTGTTCTTAGACATTTTTGAACATTGACCAGACGTTTACCTTCCGGATGGTCTTTGCCTAAAAGATATGGAATTAAAGGATGCATACCGGCGGTAGTAAAAAGTACGCGCTCGGTTCCAGCGAGTTCGACTTCTTCCGGTGGGATAAGAGAAGCTGATGGAATTATTTTGTGCCCTTTGTCTTGAAAAAATTTTAAATATTTTTGGCGAAGCTCTGCTGATGTCATTTTTTCTTCCAACTTTTTACTCTTTTTTTATTGTGCTCTAACCTTTTAAAAAATGCAGTCTGCAGATTTATTTTATAGAGATTGGAAAGCTGAAGAGCGTAGATTAAAAGGTCCGGTACAACTTCTTTTTTCAAAAGGCTTAGATCCGGTTCAAAACCGTGTTCCCTTCTTTCTGTTACTTCTGAAATCTTTCCTAAAAGCTTTCCAAGGTGAAGACTAATGTGTCTGGTTTTTTTGATGATGTCATTTCCGATTAACCAGTTATCTTTTTCAAACTCAATCAGTTCTTTGTTTAATTCTTTTATTGTTAAATTATTTTTCATTTGAGCTTAATTATAGCAGTAAATATAATTTTTATTGTTTGGATTATTCTATAATATTGTCAGATGCAAGGCTCTGGTGTAGAACATTCCGAAAATTTAAAAGTTCAAAATATAGATCTGTCAAAAGAAAAAGTAGCTGAACCTTTTAATGCCTGGAGGGTTCATGAGGGATACTTTGCCGTAGAGACTTACTCTTCTGCTTGGCCATATATAGTTACGTACGGTCTGGATTCGTGCAAAGAGATCGCAATTTATAATGCAAATAATAAAAAGGGTGCTGTTTGTCACCTCGCTATGGTTCATGATCTTGACGCTGTTGTTAATGGGTTGGTTACCGAATTTGGTGGGGATCTCACATTATCAGAAGCATTTGTTGTCGTCGGTACTCATCAAGTTGCAAATCGAGATACAAAGTCTTTGGCAAATTTATTTGGAAGAGGAGAGAAATATTATTGGCCAACTGGAAATCAGCTAATTGAAACTCTGGGAAAATTTAACCCAAACAGTCTTTCAGTAGACAAAAATTACGGCAAACATCCTAGAGGAATTACTCTAAATCTTGAAAATGGTCAATTAAAGGAAATTGATAACGCAAAAATTTGGTCATGGTCTAGAAAACAAAATATTTCTGGAAATAAAACAGTTGACTCAATTGATTAAACTCTAACTCTCGCTGCTTGTGTGGCGTTTGAAGAAAAAGTGACGGCCGAGTTTAGTTTTCACAAGTCCTTCGTTGCCTCGAGAAACTGGGACGCTGTCAATATTTTTGTGCCTTTAAACTCAACTAGATTTAAAAGTTCTTTATCGCTAGTTACTATGTAGTTAGAATTACCCTTGAACGCTGCTTCCAAAACTCTATTATCAGGTTCGTCTCTTAAGACGTTGAAGATTTTTCTAGGATGAACAAAGGTAAAATGTTTTTTTAATTGTCTGTCAAGAAGATCTATATTTCTTGGGTGGAGCTTAAATTTTTTACTTAAAACTTCGTTGAGCTCAGATAACAAAACAGGCGATATGATAGGTTTTATCTTATGTTCAAGTGCTAGCGAGATAATTTTCCTTGGTTTGCCAGCATAGACTGTTCCAGAAACAAGTATGTTGGTATCAAGAACAACCCTAGGTAGCCTTCTTACCATGACGGAACTCATAGACAACCTTGTCTATGTCCTGTTCGGATTTGAGCCCTAACCTCTTTGCGGCTTTTTCTCCTGATCTAAAAATCTGTTCCCATTCATCTAAATCTTTTATGTACCTGCGGACTGCCTCACGAATTAGCTCACTGCGATTACGGTATTCGCGTTTTGCAACTTCATCGACCTTTTTGACCAATTCTTTAGGGAGTGCGATATTAAATGTCTGCGTTTGCATATACATATATTGTATGTGTTATGTATTGACTTGTCAAGAACACTTATGATTCGCTGCTTGTGTGGCGTTTGAAGAAAAAGTGACGGCCTTTTTTCTGGATTTGTTGGACTTGTTGAGGAACTTCCCGGATTGCTTCTTCTGCCGTTTCTTGGACTTCTTTAGCTTCGCTGACTACTGCATCCTTGACTTCTTCCACTGCATCTTTGACTTTTTTAAGTTCGGGTGATTTTTTTTCGGCTTCTTCTAATGATTCGCCAATTTTGTCCAGAAGTTTAGAACCTTCTTTAATTAGCTCGTCTTTTATTTTTTGACCGTTTTTGGTGGTAAAAAGATAACTAAGTGCGGCACCAATTGCAATACCTATAAGAAGCGATGAAGAATTATTTTTCTCGTTCATTTTTGCCTTCCAGCCGCTTTAGAAAATGGGCGATTCCGGCGCCTGCTGTAATTGCAGTAAAAATTCCAGAAAGAGATGTAATGGGTTTTTTAATTTCTGTGACCAAATCGTCTGCGCTGTCCATTAAGCGGTTAACTCTGTTGAGAGTAAGGCGAAAATCTTTGAGAACAAAGTAAACCTGGAATCCAAGAAAAACTAAAAAAATAGAAAGGACCACAATTACAGATAATAAGACGGCTTGTGTTATATCCATGGGCAAGTAAGCGTGATTTGCGATTATTTGATCTTTTTTGCGTCCACGCTGAACGTATAAGATATATACTTTAAACGAGTTACTTTGTCAATTGATAGTTAGTTTATGAGTCTTACAGTTCTTTGAATTTTAGCTTTTGGAGAAAGTTTTTTTGAGGCAATAACAGTTATTATATTTTTGCCCGGATCTAATTTAACTTCTGTTGTAAAGTTGCCGTCTTGGTCTACACCTATCAGATTGCCATCTACCGAAATTGTCGCTTCTTTTTCGGTTTTGCCTGCAACTATAACTTGCGAAATTGTTGTTTGCGCATCGTTTTGAGGAATTATTACTTCCAGCTTTGGACTTTGCAAAATCGAAAAATATTGAAGTGCAAGATAAACTGCAAATGCTAGAACAGATAAAATAAAGACAGTATTGATCAAGCGAATTGGGGTTAGGATCGCTGGCTTAATTTTTTTGATTGATGTGTCTTTTTGCGTATATTTTTTTTCATCGAAGGCGCGTCTGAAAAGGGCAAGGGTATGGTCTATATCGAGGCCCAGATAAGCTGCATAGTTTTGAATAAATCCTTTGACAAATGGGGCATGCGGCAGTTTTTGCCATTCTTCTTTTTCTAATGCTTCCAGAATTTCAACTTTTAGTCGCAGATCTTTTGCTGCTTTTTTGAGCGAAATATTCTTTTTTTTGCGACTTGAAGATAATTTGTTGCCGATACTTTCCATTGACTAGCTACGCTTCCTCGTTTGACTTATGTTGAGACTGAAGAAATTCTTCTGCATTCTGAACTAGAACTTCGCGGGGTTTTGAACCTTCACCTGGGCCAACAATGCCGGCCATTTCCAATTCGTCCAGTAGTCTGGCAGCACGAGCATAGCCTACTTTTAATCTTCGCTGAAGAAGAGATGCTGACGCTCTGTCGTATTGGCAAATGGTACGAACTGCCTCTTCGAAGAATTCGTCTTTTTCGCCACTTGCTCCTTGTGCACGAGTTTGTTTGCCGACGGGCATTTTTAATACTTCTTCGGTATATTCCGGAGCAACTCCGGAGCGCTTGAGGAAGCCAATCAAGTTTCTGATTTCTGTGTCTGAGACGTAAACACCCTGGATCCTGACGGGTTTTGAAGCTTCCGGCGGAATGTACAACATGTCTCCTTTGCCAAGTAATTTTTCGGCACCCGGAATGTCTAAAATTACCCGGGAGTCGACCATTGAAGAAACGTTAAATGCGATTCGGCATGGAATATTAGCCTTTATCGTTCCGGTTATAACATCGACTGACGGCCTTTGTGTAGCAACAACTAAGTGGATTCCAGTTGCACGGGCCATGGCAGCAAGTCGGACGATGGCATTTTCGACTTCTGCGGGGGCAAATTCCATTAGATTATGCAACTCGTCTATGACGATAATAATATAAGGGAGTGCCTGAAATCCGGAAAGTTCATTGTAGCCTGCAATATTTTTAACTTGGGCTTCGCGAAAAAGTTTATAGCGACGCTCCATTTCGTGAGTTGCCCATTTGACTGCCGAAAGTGATTTTTCCGGCTCGTCAATTACTGGTGTGAGAAGGTGGGGTATGTCGTTGTAGCCTGTCAATTCGACTCTTTTTGGGTCAATTAATATTAATTTAACTTCTTGCGGACTGGCGCGAAAAAGAAGCGTGGCAATCAGGGCATTTAGAAGAACTGATTTCCCGGATCCTGTTGTACCGGCAATTAGAACATGAGGCATTTTGGCAATATCGGAAATTATCGGATTACCTGAAACGTCCAGGCCTAGGCTGACTGCAGTTTTTGATTTGTTAGTACGGACTGTATCTGAGGAGAGAAGATTTTTTAAAGTGACAATCTCGGCTGAGATATTTGGGATTTCGATTCCAACCAGAGACTTTCCGGGAATCGGGGCCTCAATTCGGACATTGCCGGTTGAAGTTGCAAGGGCAAGAGCCAAATCGTTTTGCAAATTGATAATTCTGGAAAGTTTAATGCCCATCGGAATTTCCAGTGCGTACTGGGTAATAGTCGGACCAAGATTTACTTCAACTACTTTAACAGAGATTCCAAAGCTCTCTAAGGTTTTTTCAATAATCTGGGCATTTTGTTTTAAGTTTCCGCGATTGGCAGAACCGCCCTGTGAGCCGGAAAGTAGGGAGAGTGGCGGATATTCCCAGATTTTACCCTGACCCGGAGAATTTAAAACAACCGTGTTTGCTAGAATTTCTTTAGTAACTGCTGGTGTGGAATCTAAGTTTTTTGCCGGAAAATTCAATTGCCGTTGATTGATATTTGAAGACTTAGTTACAAAGCCGGGTTTTTCTGAATTAAAAAACTTATTTTTGATAGAGGCAAATGTGCCTGTGATCTTTTGAAAAATTGCAGAAATACCAGAGAGAATTTGATCGATCGAGGTGTTTGAGGCAATAACAATTGAAATAATGAGTGCAAAAAGTAAAACGAAAAAAGCACCGATTGGTGTAACTAGAGATTCAACGGCAGACCATAAAGACAGACCGATTGAGCCTGCAAAATCTGCTGAGAGTGGTGTGGTGAGTGAAACCACGCAAAGAAGTGCGGCAAAAGTTCCGATTATAACGTTAGGTTTGGAAACTACAGTCTTGATCCCTAAAAGTGGAAGGCTGATGGTAATTATTAAAAACGGAACAACGATACTGCCAATGCCAAAGATTTGAAAAATTGTATCGTTAACATTTTGTAGAATTCCTTGTTGAGTGAAGAAAGAAAGAACGATTAGGATTGATCCGGCGATTGCAGATATGCCAATAATGGTCTTTATAGTCTTTTTTTCAAGCTGAATAGGAGGAGTTTGATTTTTTCTGTATCTTCTTCGCTTTGCCATTTTATATATTGTAGCGCAAATTAATTTAAATTGCTATAGGTCATTACCAGCTTGGTAAATAGAGCTTCACATTCGCATCTGTGATTTGAACTTTGGCTACTTTGCCTTCGATTTTAGATTTGGCAACTTTGCGGCAAATGGCATTTATTGTTCTCTCCAAAGTTCTCATGCCGGCGTCAAAGCCTAGGGGTCTTGTAATTGAGGACCAAACGTTTTCTGATATTTCTAGGTCTGAGTTAGTAAGACCCGAGGCTGTGAGTGCTCGAGGTAATAGGTAGTTTTTGCCGATTATTATTTTTTGCTCGTCAGTGTATGTTGGCAGTTCAATTATTTCCATGCGATCAATAACCGCAGTTGCGATGCCGGCAGTGTTATTGGCTGTTGTTATAAAAAGAACTTCTGAAAGATCGAAAGGATAATCTATAAAATGATCTAGAAAAGAGTTGTTTTGCTCCGGGTCTAAAAGTTCGACCAAAACTCCCATAATGTCGGCTTTGGCTTCATCTGTGATTCTGTCGATTTCGTCCAAAAGAATAACCGGGTTCCTGGTTCCGGTGCGCCTAAGTACTTTCATAATTTGCCCGGGTTCTGCGTCCGGGTATGTTTTTGCGCGGCCGCGCAACTGGAGCGCATCACCCATTCCGCCCATCGGAATTCTGCCAAATTGTCTGCCCAGGGCCTGAGCAACAGAGTAAGCCATCGTGGTTTTGCCGGTTCCGACTAAACCAAGAAATAAAAATGATGGTGCTTTGGCTTTTTGGTTTGCGCTTTTTTTCAGCGATAAAACGGAAATGTATTCGAGAATTCTTTCTTTGATGTTTTCTAGACCATAATGGTTTGCGTCGAGAATTTTTTTGGCATTTGTAAGAGATAAATTGTCTTCGCTTTTTTTGGCCCAGGGAATACTTACAATCCAATCTAAGTATCTGGCGACAAGATCATACTCCTGAGAATATTCTGCACTCTGAGCAAGACGCGTTAGCCGCTCGACCATGGCGTTTGCTTTCTGTTGAAGTTCTGCGGGGAGCTGGGTTGTTTTTAATTTTTCTTCGAGTAGTCTGATGTCTTCAAACTGGGCAGCAGGATTGTTCATTACCAGTTAATTAAACCAGAAAAGCTGTTACCCTTCAAAGTCAATTTGAATTCACTAATATTTTCGAGAACGTTAAAAATCTTTTCTTTGGGTAAGCTTTGACCATTATCGTTAAAAAGGACGGATTTTAAATTCGAATCTAGTTTTTTTTGTGGATTTTTAAACTCTAAGAAATAAGAAGTCTCGCTGGTATTGTCTATAGAATTGCGGCTATTTTCGGCGGACCTGATAGTTTTGGCGATTTCTTTTGCTGAATATGCAGAAGTTGCGGCAATTGCAAAATCATTGAGATTAAAAAATGCCATAGTTGTTTCTTTGCCTTGTTTGTTTTTGGGTAGTTTGTACAGGTGATATGATATATCTTCCTGATTTTCTTCTTTATAAGTTGTGCCTTTGGCGTTAATATTTTTAAGCGTTGAGAAATCTATCTGTGGATCCTGCCACAAAAGTGCCATGTCGGAACTATTAAAAATTAATAAATATTGTGGTGAATCTTTTTTTAAATGTTGGTTTATCCATGTGTTTAGCTCTGGTGGAATATTTAGTCTTGAGAGAAGAAACGTTTGCAGGTTTGCGCCAAAAATGTTAATTATTGCACTTTCGGGAATTTTAAAATTTTTAGGCTTAAAGCTGGTATTTAATAATGGATGAGAGGTAGTCCCATTAAAGTGTAGTTGATTTTCTGGAATGTTTAAATCAGCATAAACCGGACTTGAAAATGATAGCCTTGCGGAGTTAGTACTATCTAATTCGAATTGAGCGCCGCTGAGTAAATTTGATGGCAGTGCTAATTTACTAATCAGACTTTCTGCTTTTTTTTGATCCTGATTAGTAAGGTTAAAGGATAAGTTGAATTTGTTTTCTTGGGCTTTTAGCTCTAAGGTGCTTTGCTCAGTTATGTGAGATTTGGAAAGAATCTCAATTGTGATTACTATAAGAAGTGCTACTAAAAATAGCGAACCCAGGATTATTTTAGCCTTGCCTTTTGGGAGGCGCGGGTTCAGTTTCATGATATAGTTTATCGTCTCCTGTCAAAACCTCTGCGGTCACGACCGCGCGAACGTCTGTCTTCGGAAGAACCTCTGTGACCTCCACCTTGTCTATCTGGCGAACCGCCTTGTGTACCTGTCGTATTCATTGTAAGATTTAAGCGTCCCTGGTCATCCATTTCGCTGACTTTAACTTTAACTTCCTGACCAATTTTAACAATGTCCTCTACCCTTTCTACCCTGTAATCTGCCATTTTAGAAATGTGCACTAGACCTTCTTTACCTGGTAAAATTTCGACCATAGCGCCAAACGGGAAAATACGCTTAACGATTCCGGTATATTCTTCGCCTGGTTGCGGTTCTTTAACTATTCCTTCAACCCATTCGGCTGCTTTTTGACAAGCTTCCGAATCTTTGCTTGTTATGGTGACATGACCTTCGTCGTTAATGTCTATTTGGGCACCAGTTTCTGAAATTATCTTGTTTATTACACGACCGCCGGAACCGATAACTTCGCCAATTTTGGCGGGATCGATTTTGACAAGAATAACTTTTGGTGCGTGTTTGGAAATTTCTGCTCTTGGTGTGGCTAGTGCTGCTTTAATTTTATCTAATATTGCAAGTCTGGCGACTCTGGCTTTTTCCATGACTTCTGTCAGAATTTTTATGGAAACCCCGTTTAATTTAATGTCCATCTGAATTCCGTTAATACCGTTTTTAGTGCCGGCAACTTTAAAATCCATGTCGCCCTGGGCATCTTCTTGATAGGCAATATCAGTTATGGCTACATACTTTTCTTTATTGTCTTTGTCTGTTATTAGTCCAATTGAAATACCGGCAACGGGTTCTATGATTGGAACTCCGGCATCCATTAGTGCAAGAGTTGAACCGCAAGTCGCGGCCATCGAAGTTGAGCCTGCAGATGACAAAACCTCTGAGACAACCCTTATTGTGTAAGGAAAAACGTCTACTTCCGGAATAGTTGGCACAATTGATTTTTCAGCTAAAATACCGTGACCTATTTCGCGTCTGCCTGGACCGGTTCTGCGCCTAACTTCGCCGACTGAAAAAGGCGGGAAGTTGTAGTGATGCATGTATCTTTTTTTGAATTCCCCTTCCATGCCGTCGATTAATTGTTCGAGCGCAGGAGACGCAAGGGTGGCAATAGAGAGAACTTGTGTGTCACCTCTTTGGAAAATTGCCGAACCATGAGTTCTTGGCAGTACGCCAACTTTTATTGTGATTTCGCGAATTTCATCCGGCTTTCTGCCATCTGGACGTTTATGATTAACCAAGATATCGTGCCTTAGGCGGTCAGTTATAGATTCTTCCAGAGTGTCTACAATAAGTTTTGGCGTTATTTTTTCTTCTTCGTCTTTGATTAATTCTGCCTCTAGCGCTTTTACTGCAGTGCCGAACCAAGTTTCATCCTGACTGTTTTTTTCAAAGTCGGGCATAATGTTTTTTTCGATATAATCTTTGACTGTTTTTTTGGAGGCCGGATCTGTCGCTTTGTCTTCGTTTTGCAGTTTTGGTTTACCTGCTTCTTTGGTGAAATCTTCGATCAAGGAAATTACAGCCTTACCTTGAGTTAGTCCAAACTCGAAAGCTTCGGCCATTAATTTCTCTGGTACTTGATTGCCTTCTGCCTCAATCATGACCACTTCGTCCTTGGTTGATGCTAATACTAATTGAAGAGTTGACGTTGGTTTTTCTTCTTCTGTTGGATTAAGAATTAATTTACCGTCCTTAGTGCCAACACGAACACCGGAAATCGGACCGTTCCAAGGAATGTCGGAAATGGCCAAAGATGCAGATGCGGCAACTAAGGATAGGATGTCCGGATCGTTTTGTTCGTCAATGGAAAGGACTGTGACTATTACCTGAACTTCCTGATTAAAATCTTTTGGAAAGAGCGGACGGATTGAGCGGTCAATTAAGCGAGAAGTTAAAATTGCAGAGTCTGACGGTCTGTTTTCGCGTTTTATAAATCTGGAGCTTGAAATTCTGCCTCCTGCGTAGAGTTTTTCTTCGTATTCAACAGACAGTGGAAAATAACCGAGATCTGCAGATGATTTTTGGGTAACTGCTGTGGCCAGTACAACTGTTTCGCCGTAAGTTGCCAGTACCGAACCATTGGCGTGAGTCGCCAGTTCCCCGGTTTCGAGAACGAGCTTTTTACCGGCAAGGTTTATTTCTTTTCGAATAACTTTATGCATTAAATTGATTTCTGGAGGAAATTAAGGGGAGTTAGAAATCGGTTACTATGAATCGGCTCGATTCATACTAGTCAACTTCCAACAGCCTTTTCCTCTGTTACTTTCTATATTATAAGCTATACGTTTGTAAAATGCAACTATTCAGCTTCTTGTCTTTTTACCAGTCTTGCAACTGCAGTAATCAATCTGTCTTCTCTCATTTTGATTCCTATCGACTTTGCACAATCAATGAGTGCTTCGTGGTCAAGTGGTATCGAACCTAGTTTCTCATCTTTTCCTCTTTCATTATTTCTGAGTAAGTTAACCAGCGGCAATACTCTTATCTCGTCTTTGATTAATTTAAATTCAAAACGTGGATCACGGAATTGTTCTCTAGAGCATAAGTCGAAACGTCTTCTTGATTCTTCATCTTGAGGTATTCCGGCTATCAAAGTGAAGTTCTGGAATTCTTTTTCTTCAACTTGCCTGGCTAAATCTCCAATAGTTGCTCTAGTTGGGGTAAATGCTTCTACCATTACTTAGACAGTCCTAATTTGTTGATGATATCTTTGTAACGATCCGGTGCTTTGCGGGTTAGATAATAAAGAAGCCTGCGTCTTTTGTTTATTAAGGTAAGCAGACCTCTTCGTGAATGATTATCGTGACCATGACCCTTCAAATGATCTGAGACATTTTCGATTCTTTGCGAAATAAGCGCAATTTGCACCTCCGGCGAACCGGTATCACCTTCGTGCGTTTTGAATTTGTCGATAACTTGTTTTTTGTCGGCTGGCATATTGGATGATAAGTATATAGAAATTAATTCTCTCTGTCAAAAGATCTGCCGCCTTTGTAGATTTTTGGCGGCTTTAGCCATTCTTCTTTTGTTGCCTCTACACGCTCAACTTGTTCAATTGGCGTGTCTTGAATTTCGTCTGAGTGGACGTTTTTGGTTGGTGCTTGCGATTGGCCAGGACTCGAGACTGCACTAACAGTTGATCCTGGATAAGTATTTATCGAATCTTGCGCAAAGCTGGCGCGACCTGCACCAAATTTGATTAGCCATTCAGCGGATCTGAAAGTTTGAGTTCTGGCAAGCGATGCCGAGAATTTTCGGGTTGCGCTGGCAATACCTGTATATAGATTGTAGGAAATGTCTTCGTCCATAGGCAGTGCAAGTTCCTGGAATATTAAAGTCGTTAATTCGCTTAAGCTGGCAGATTCTGGATCAACTAAGGACAAATGAGCAATATTATTTTTCATTTTATTTTTAGAAATATTAACTATCCAAAGATTTGAGCTATTTATTTGTTCGGGAGTAAGATCTATGTTCACTTTGTCAGAATGTTTTTCGCCGATTAGAAATATTAGGTCTGCCGACTGTTCTTGATGTTCATAAGTTATCTCATTTTCTGCGATGCCTTCCGAATTTGGAAGTGCATGGATGACGATTTTTAATTTATTGTTTTCCAGAAAATATGAAACTTTATCGACATTTTTTACTGCATTATCTATGACTATGACAAGATTTTTGCCGTTAGTCTCTTTATTTATTTTACTGACCCCGTAAAGTTGACTGGCATCACCGACAGAAGGAGTTTTGGCAATGACTGTGACTGGTTTTTGTAATTTTTGAAAAGAAAGCAGCAGCGCCAAACCAGAGGCAAGACCATCTAAGCCTGAATCAATGTCCACGGAAATTAAAATTGACTGAGATTTTGCTAATTTTTCGAGAGTTTTTTCTTTTATGTCTGGGTCCATTTGGGTAAATTATTTACTTTTGGGGCAGTTCAATTTTTGCCGAACGATTCTATAATAGAGCCAATCGCAAAGTCAATGTTTGGTTTGAAAACAATACCACAATCTTGACCGTTTGAAACTACGTCGACATCTTTTTTAAACCTTTTTAAGGACGCAATTTCTGCTTCTTTTCCGGGATCTTGTTCGTTGTTTTTGATAATTATTTTATCACCCAATCGCAATTTCCCTGAAGTAACCATAACTCCGGCTACTTTTTGGCCTTCGATATCGAACTGGGCTATTACTTTGCCGCGGGCGGTAATTTTTAATTCTTGTTTTGCTGCTGCGAAACTTTGAGCTATATCTTGCATTTCCTCGATTAATTGATAAATGACATTATACGGCCGGATAATTACGCCTTCTTTTTCGCTTTGAGATTTGGCGTTTGGGGCAATTTTGACGTTGAAAGCAATAATTGGTGCACCGGCGGCTTTAGCAAAGGAAATGTCGGCATTATTGACTTCACCTATTCCGGACATAATTGGTAGGATTTTTTCTGGTAGATTGAGAAGGATCGCTTCTAGTGATCCGACAACATCGGCTTTTATAATGATTTTAAACCTGTCCCTGGCTTCTTCTGAGCGCTTTAAAATTTCTGCTAGTGTGATTTGCGTTTGTGGTGCCGTTGCGGTCTGTTTATTTAAATCTGTGACTATGGTGCCAACATCTAAAGTTTTTTTGAAACCTAAGATTTCGACGGGTTTACCCGGTTCTGCGCTTTTGACTGTTTTGCCGTTGTCGTCTATGAGAGCGCGGACTGAAATTGTTTCACCGCCAATCTGGATTTTTTGGCCGATTTTTAATGTGCCTTTTTTAATAATGACACTGGAGACTGGACCGCGGCTTTTATCTAAAAATGATTCAATGACTATTGCTTCAAGTGGTGCCGTTGGTTCAGATTGAACGGGAGAAAGTTGCCAGACTAAATTAATTATCTCTAAAAGATCTGATATACCTTTGTCTTTTGTGGCGGCTACTTCTACAACGGGCACATCGCCGCCGTATGATTCAACTATTATTTCTTCTTTTTCTAATTCTTTTTTGACCTTGTCCAAATTCACGTCTGGCAGGTCGGTTTTTGTGATTGCCACAATAATTGGTTTATTGGCGAGTTTAATGTGTTTGATTGCCTCTTTTGTCTGAGGTTTTACACCATCATTGGCGGCAACAACTAAAATCACAATATCTGCAACTTCGGCGCCGCGAGAGCGCATTTTTTCAAATGCAGCATGACCTGGAGTGTCGATGAAAGTAATTGGCTTATCCTGATATGTTATTTCGTATGCACCAATATGCTGGGTTATTCCGCCATGTTCGCCGGCGGCAATATTGGATTTTCGAATTACGTCAAGAAGTGTAGTCTTACCATGGTCAACATGGCCCATGATTGTAACAATTGGCGGGCGAAAATTATTTTTGTTCGCAGAAACGCTTTGCTTATTCGCAGAAAAACTTTGTCTATCCATAATATTTTGTTTTTAGACGAATTGGCTCTCATTTAAGCAGCTTTTTCATCTTCAGGTTTTGCCTCTTCATCTTTTGCTGTTATTTTTTCAGTTTGAGTGTCTTTTGATTCTTCTTTGGCTTTAATTTCTTCCCGCTCATCATTAGATGAGCGAGGCTCGATTACGGCTGCAACTTTTTCAGATTCCTGCTCTTCCTTTTTCTCTTGGTCATCTGCAATTAATGGTTCAACGTCGTCAGATGGAACATCGTCTGTTGATTTTTCATCGACCGGCTTTTCTTCTTTTGTCTGATCTTGAGCTTTATCGTCAGCGACTGGTGTTTTTTGATCATCAGCTATAGCGCTTTGATTTGCGCTGTCGTCAGCCTGTGGTGTTATAGTTTGTACTTTGTCTTCTGCAATTTTTTTCTCTTTTGCGGTTTTTTTGACTTTCTTTGGTTTTTCTTCTTCGGTTACGCCAAGCGCTTTTTTGGCGTCTTCCTGCGCCTTTTTTTCTTTGGCTTCGACTTCACGCGGTGTTCCGGTTTTACCTCTAATATCTATTCTGTAGCCGGTAAGCTTTGCAGCTAACCTAACATTCTGGCCTTCTTTGCCGATTGCCAAAGAGAGCTGATCGTCCGGCGCTGTTACTTCTGCGGTTTTTGCTTCTTCGTCTATTTTTACTTGTAGATCTTTGGCCGGAGAAAGCGCGGCTTTTATAAATTCATTTGGATCTTCCTGATAGGCAATGATGTCGATTTTTTCGTCGCCCAGTTCATTCATGACTGCCTGAACTCGAACACCTCTTTGGCCGACACAAGAACCGACTGGGTCAACGCCAAGCTGACCGGAGAAAACTGCAATTTTAGAACGAGATCCTGCTTCGCGGGCTGTAACTTTTATTTCGACTGCACCGGAGGCAATTTCCGGAACTTCTTGGCGAAATAATCCCTCGAGTAATCCATTTGCCGCGCGGGAAACAATAATTTCTTCACCGCGAGTACCACTTTTAATGCCAACAACAAAGAATTTTAGGCGCTGATTAACGAAATATTTTTCGTTGTGTCCTTGTTCTGCAGGCGGCATTATTCCTTCTGCTTTGCCAAGATTAACTGTTGCCACAGGACCGGAAATTCTTTGAATAAAGCCGGAGACAATAGTATTTACCTTGGATGAATATTCTTCCAAAATTGCGTTCTTTTCGGCTTCGCGGATTCGCTGCAAAATAACCTGTTTTGCAGTTTGGGCGGCAATTCTGCCAAAGCCGGGTGGAGTGATATTTTTCTTGTTTTTGGAAAGCTGTACTTCACCTGAGTTGGCGTCCAGATCTACTTCTATTTCTTCTCCTTCTACTTCACCGTAATCTTTGCGATAGGCGGCAATTATTGCCTGGCGAATTGAATCTAAAACAATTTCCGGCTCAAGCCCACGTTCGGAGCAAACCTGATTTAATGCTGATGCAAATTCTGTTCTTGCTTGTATAGCCATTTTTTAAAACCTTCCAAAAAAATATCAGAAAACCTCTATTATTTTTTAAATTTAATTACATAAATTAAAGTTTTGCTGATATTTATAAACCTTTATTCAAAAAAAGACGCCTGCAGCGCCTTTGTCCTTTCTTTAAATTAAAAAACTTAATCTTAAAGTAAGTGGATTCTAACAAAAATATGCTGGATAGTCAATAAATGGAGCTTAATTTTGGGTATTAACTGTTTCCTTTTGTTGCTTTTAGCTGTTGGAATTCCGCTATAAAAGCCATAGAAGAACTCGCAACGATGTTGATTTGAGATTCTTGTAACATGGCGGGAATGTTACTTAAGTGCGAAAAAAGTCAACCCTATAATTGCAATTCTTTTTCTAAATCAGCTATCATTATGTAAATTAAAATTTGCTATGCGAGAACGAGATAGATTTCCGCGTTTAAAAAGATCGCAAGAGGTGTAACTACTGCTGTAGTTTCTGTTGGGACATCTATTGGTAGCGTTGGTATTTGTCCTTTAGACGATATTTTAATGATAACTGGTGCTGTCACAAACCAGGGTCAGTATGAACAAGTTAATAAAGCGGTTATACCTCCAGAGTTGGTAATAACTAGACCTAAGATTTTAGGTGAGGTTAAGTTAAGGAAACGAGATAATTAAGGTTTTTCGGGCTGGATTATGTGGCCATGAAAGACTTTCAAAAAATCCTCCCAGATTTCTCTTTGGATGTGCAATGCACGTAATTTGTATACATCACCATCGCGAAGCCCAAAAATCAATTTGCGTATAAGGTTATAATTGTTTTTTTCGCAAGATTAACATTCCAACAAATATCCAATTCATTAAAACGAGTGAAGCTGGATAAAGAGCTGTCACAACTGAAAAATGTTCTAGGGCAAAAAGTGCGAAAATAAATTTAAAACCACTTAAGAAAAAAGTGCTGGCTGTTTCTTCATGAGGTTTTTTAAATGATTTGCGAAAAGTCGGAAAAAATCCAAGAGCGTCAATTATCGTTATAAGAATAACAGAAAATAATGGCTCTTTTGTCAGATACCAGAACAATAAGGCGATGCATGCCCCTAATAAACTTAGTCAATCTACAAATACAATATTTTTTTTGCCTTTGAAGAGAGCTGCAATAAAAATTAAAAAACAGATTAAAGCGGTAAAACCGGTAACCCAAGCTCCAGGACCTGCGTGACCTGCTACTTGCCCTGCAAAACCTATCGCAGTTAAAGCTCCCCAAACAAGCCACGAAAAAGCGTGAGGTTTTGTTTTATTTGCAAAAATGTCACGAAAGTATGGGAGATAGCTGACAAAAGCAATCGCTGTTGCTGTAAAACCTAAATATTCTTTATAGTTCACCGAATTATTGTATCAGAGAAAAATATTGTAAGAAATTTTATTTAAGTCTCTTTTAGGAAATTTCTTCTAATTCTTCAAGGAGGCGTTTTTGATCTCGATTGAGTTTATTTGGGACTTTGACTCTGATTATTACGTAATGATCGCCCTGGCCGCGGCCGGAGACATGTTTTATGCCTTTGCCGCGGAGACGAATTTGCGTGCCGGGTTGAGTACCGCTGGGAATTCGGATTTTAACAGGGCCATCGACGGTTTCTATTTCTGCGATTGTTCCCAGTGCGGTTTGTGAGTAGCTTATTTCTTTTTCGCTGATAACATCGTAGGCGCGTCTTTGGAATTTTGAACTTTGGGTGACTTCGCAAACTATAATAAAGTTTGAAAATTTAATTTCGGTTCCGGTGTCTACGCCCGGCGGGATTTTGATTTTTTGTTTTTTGCCTTCGATCTCTACCTGTTTTTCGACTCCTTTTATCGCCTCTTCAAAAGTTATGCGGATAGCGT
>Ga0209515_10001532_pt1 | contig 38290 bp, 35 predicted proteins | sample Subgroupgradi54m_FD_187454 | JGI IMG/M metagenome (GOLD analysis project Ga0209515, IMG submission 187454) | Subsurface groundwater microbial communities from S. Glens Falls, New York, USA - GMW60B uncontaminated upgradient, 5.4 m (SPAdes)... ... | reverse complement strand
CCCGGCCCCGCCCTGCCGGGCGCTCGCCGCTCCGTGCTCGCTCGCTGCGCTCGCTCGCCTTGCGTTGCACCTCAGGCCACCGCTTCGCTGGGGGACGGCCGGTAGATCGGCTGGCCCTCCGGGAACTCGGCCCGCACCCTCGGCATAACGTGCTCGGCGAAGAGCGCCATGTTCTTCTTCGTGAGGTCGTGGGGCAGGCTGCCGAGCTGGAACAGGCCGAGCAGGTTGCCGGTGCCCAGCTGGCGCAGGCTGTCGATCAGAAGGTCGGTGACGGTCTCGGGCGAGCCCACGAGCGCGTAGCGACCCTCCACGATCTGGTCCCACGTCTTCACGTTGAGCATGAAGGTGCCGGCCGCCTTCAGGATGTTGGCCAGCGAGCGCGTCGACGTGTAGCCCGGCGGCTGGATGGTGATCCCCTCCAGCAACCGGTTCGCGAAGTACCAGAGGTGCTCCTCGTATTCGCGGCGGGCCTGCTCGTCGGTCTCGGCGACATAGATCGGGAGCAGCCAGCCCTGCTGCATCGGGTCGGCCTCGTAGCCCTCCGCCTCGCACGCGTCGCGGAACATCGAGAAGTACCGCTTGAAGACGTCGAGATGGAAGTAAGGGATGCCCATGTAGGCGTAGCGGTTGCGGGCCACGAACTCCATCGTCTCGATCGAGCCCGCGCCGGGAATCCAGATCTCGGGGTGGGGCTGCTGGAGTGGGCGAGGCCACGGGTTCACGTAACGGATGCGGTAGTGCTTGCCCACCCACTCGAAGGGACCGGGCTCGGTCCACGCCCTCTTGATGAGGTCGTGCGCCTCCTGGAAGCGCTCGCGCGCCTCGGCCGGGTTGACCGAGAACGAGTAGTACTCGGGACCACCCCCGACGACCATGCCCGCTATCAGGCGCCCGCCGCTGATCACGTCGATCATGGCGTACTCCTCCGCGACCCGGGTGGGCGGGTCGTAGAGCGGCAGCGCGTTGCCGACGACCGCGATCTTCACCCGTGACGTCTGGCGGGCGAGGATCGAGGCCATGAGGTTGGGCGACGGCATGTTGCCGTACGCGTTCTGGTGATGCTCGTTGATGCACACGCCGTCGAAGCCGAGCTCCTCGGCGTAGACCAGCTCGTCGAGGTAGCGGTTGTAGAGCTCATGGCCGAGGACCGGGTCGTAGAGCCGGTTGGGACAGGTCACCCAGGCGGGGCCCACGTACTCGGGCGCGAGCTCCGTATAGGGCATGAGGTGGAAGGCGAAGAACCGCACGGTGGTCCCCTCCGTGTCCTGTGGCCGGGTGTCCTGTGGCCGGGTGTCCGGCGGCCGCGCCCGGACGGTACAGCTTGACCAGCGCCTCGGCCGCCGCGCAAACGCGCTTGCCCGGGGCGAGAGCCCGTCCCGGTGGCCACCGACACCTCCCGTGGCAACGAATTCGATCGCGGCGTCGCTAGGATGAGTCGGGGTCGCGAGAAGGGCACCTGCGCTGAAGCTGCACGAGATGACCGCCCGAAGATGACCACCTGGCTCCGTCGCGTCTTCCGACCGCGCGTCTTCGTGGGTGTCGGCGCCGGGTTCGGCGTGCTCTCGGTCGTAGTCGTGACCGGCGCGCTCACGCGCGGGTCGAGCAGCTCCACCGCGTCCGCACAGAGCCTTACCGCCTACACCGCGACGACCGACACCGCCGCGCCGACCACCACCACGACGGTGCCCGGCCTCGTGCAGCCGCCCCCGGTCGTGATGCCGGCGCTCCCTGACGGCGGGCTCGAGCAGGGATCGAGCGGCCCGCTCGTGCAGGTCTACCAGCAGCGCCTCGCCGACCTGCATTTCGACCCGGGTGCGGTCGACGGCAACTTCGGCTCCGACACCACCTACGCGATCGAGGCGCTCCAGAAGCTCTACGGGGGCGAGCCCACCGGCAAGATCCGCGGACCCGAGCGCTTCGCGCTCAGTATCTTCCGGTATCCGCAGCCGCTGCAGCCCAACGGCGAGCCGAACCGCACCGAGGTCGACGTGACCAAGCAGGTCCTGACCCTCTACGAGGGCTACCAGGTGCGGCTCATCACGACCACGTCGACGGGATCGGGTGAGCGGTACTGCTACAACTCGCCGCGAGACCATCCCACCGCGCACATCTGCGAAGACGCGAACACGCCGCCGGGCCGATTCACCTTCACGCGGTTCGTGAACGGATGGGACAAGTCGCCGCTGGGCCAGCTCTACAATCCCTACTACTTCAACGGCGGGATCGCGGTGCACGGATACGAGTCGGTGCCGACCTCGCCCGCGTCGCACGGCTGCGTACGCATCCCGATGCACATCTCGGAGTACTTCCACACGCTCGTGCACCAGGGCGACCCGGTGTACGTGTTCGGAGGCACGCCCGCCAACGTCGTGTCGAGCACGCCGATCGGCTCGTCGCCAGCTCCCGACTCGTCACCGCCGCCGATCACGCCCGCCCCACCGGGCCCGACCGCGCCGTCCACGACGGCACCGCCTCCGCCCACGACGGCACCACCCACGACGACCACGACCATCGCCACGCCACCGGTGACGTAGCGCGTCGCGCACGCTACCGGTCAGAAGCCGGGCGGGTTCGCGAACGGGTCGTCGGCCGCGGGCACGGGCACGGTTGGCGTCGGCAGCTCGATCCCAAGCTCCTCGGCCAGGCCCTCGTAGCCCGTGCGCTCCAACGTGTCGGCCAGCTCGGGACCGCCGCTCGCCACGACACGGCCGGCCATGAGCACGTGCACCACGTCGGGCCGGAGCTCACTCAGCAGGCGCGCGTAGTGCGTGATCGCGAGCACGCCGAGGCCACGCTCCTCGGTCATCGCCTCGATCCGCCGGGCCACGTCTCGGAGCGCGTCGACGTCGAGACCGGAGTCGACCTCGTCGAGCACCGCGATCTTGGGCTCGAGCAGGGCGAGCTGGAGCGTCTCGCCCCGCTTCTGCTCCCCGCCCGAGAACTCGACGTTGACGCCCCGCAAGAGGAGCTCCGGATCGATGCCGAGGCGCTCGGCCTCTCCCGCGAGGCGCACGGCCAGGTCCGCGGGATCACCGCCCCGGCCGCGGATCGCGGCCTCGAGCAGGTCGGCTGCCTTCACGCCGGGGACCTCGACCGGGTACTGCATGGCCAGGAAGAGGCCGCGCGCGGCACGCTGCCAAGTCGGGAGGCCGACGAGGTCCTCGCCGTCGAGCGTGATCGCGCCGGAGGTCACCGCATAGTCGCCCCGTCCCATGATCGTGTGCGAGAGCGTCGACTTGCCGGAGCCGTTGGGGCCCATGAGCGCGTGGACATCGCCGGACGCGACCTCGAGGTCGACGCCACGCAGGATCTCGTGCCCGTCGACCGAGGCGTGCAGGTCGGTGATCTTCAGCACACTCACGCTCACGGGAGGATCACCAGCACGTCGTCGCCGTCGACCCGCACCGTGTAGACGGGGACGGGTCGGGTGGCGGGCAGGGTCTGCGGCTCGCCGGTGGCGAGCGAGAACGTCGAGCCGTGCTTTGGACACTCGATCTCGCGCTCGTCGGCCCACACGTCGCCCTCGGAGAGCGAGTAGTCGGCGTGGGAGCACTCGTCGCCGATCACGGAGAAGTTGTCGCCGATCCTGACGACGCAGAGGCGCAGCCCTTCGACCTCGAATCGCTTGGCCGTGCCGGGCTCGACGTCGGACACGCTGCAGACCCGCACGTCGTCATCCTTTGGGTCATCCTTTGGGTCACCCTTCGCGTCACTCATTTGGTCACCCATGGGACCGCCCGTGGAGCCGGCCCACCTTCTCGTCGACCGCGGCTCGGAGCGGGCCTACCAGCGAGGCGACCGGCAGGCGCTCGAACACGTCGTCGAAGAAGCCGAGCACGATGAGTCGCTCGGCTTCGGCCGGTGGCACGCCCCGGCTCTCGAGGTAATAGCGCTGGTCGTCGTCGATCGGCCCCACCGCCGACGCGTGAGAGCAGCGCACGTCGTTGGCCTCGATCTCGAGGTTGGGGATCGACTCCGCGCCGGCGCCCTCGGTGAGCACGAGGTTGCGGTTCGTCTGGAACGCGTCGGCCTTCTGCGCCTCGGGCCGCAGGCGGATGAGGCCCGAGTAGACCGACCGGGCCTTGTCCTCGACCGCGCCCTTGAAGAGGAGGTCGCTCCGGGTACGGGGCGCGGCGTGGTCCTGCAACGTCCGGAAGTCGAGCATCTGGGTGCCGTCGCCGAAGTAGACCGCGATGAGGTCGCTCTCTCCGTGCTCGCCCGTGATGAACGACTCGGTACGGAGGCGCGCGTAGTCGCCCCCGAGCGCTACCGCGGAGGAGCTGAGCACGCCGTCGCGCCCCACGTGCGCGCGCTGCAGCGCGATCTGCCATGTGCTCTGCCCGTGCCTCTGCACCGAGAGGTACTTGACGTGTGCCCCGTCGCCGACGAGCAGCTCGATCACCGCGTCGCAGAGGTGGCCCTCGCCCGTGGCGGAGAATCCGTCGAGAACCGTCACCTCGGCACCCTCTCCCGCGATCACGAGCGTGTGCGGGAAGCTCGCGAGCCCGTCGCCGCTCGAACGGTGCTCGATCACGATCGGCTTCTCGACCACCACCCCCGGCGGGACGTGCACGTATGCCCCACCGGCTACGAAGCTGTCGTGCAAGCGCGTGAACGCGTCGGGCGACACGTCGGAGCAGCGCCCGAACCATTCGGGCAGCTGATCGTCGCCGACATCGCGCAAGTCGCCGACGACCACGCCGTTCGCGGCCGCGGTCCGGTCGGCGACCGGCATCACGAGCGTCCGCTCCTCGACCGTGCGAGGCGTGTAGCGCTCGAGGTCGAACTCGTCGATGCGGCTGTAGCGCCAGATCTCCTCGGCGGCCGTGGGCCAGGTGACGCCCGCCAGCTGCTCCGCCGCCGCGACCCGCCGCTCGACGAGCCACTCGGGCCCGCCGAGAGCGCGCGCCGCATCCACCGTGAACGAATGGCTCATCGGGTGCCTCGGCCGCGGCGGCTCAGCCGACCGCGCCCTCCATGTTGAGCTCGATGAGCCGGCTCAGCTCGACCGCGTACTCCATCGGCAGCGTCTTCACGATGGGCTCGATGAAGCCGTTGACGATCATCGCGGTGGCCTGCTGTTCGGTGAGCCCACGGCTCATCAGGTAGAAGATCTGGTCGTCGCCCACCTTCGAGACCGTCGCCTCGTGGCCGATGCGGGCGTCCTTCTCGTCGATCTCCATGTAGGGGTAGGTGTCGGACCGGCTCTCCTCGTCGAGGATGAGCGCGTCGCAGCGCACGTGGCTCTTCACCTTGTGCGCGCCCTCCTCGACCTTGACCAGGCCGCGATAGGTCGTGCGCCCGCCGTCCTTGGAGATCGACTTCGACTCGATGATCGAGGTGGTCTCGGGCGCGACGTGCGTCATCTTCGCCCCCGCGTCCTGGTGCATGCCGGCGCCGGCGTACGCCACCGAGAGCACCTCGCCGTGGGCCTTGGGGCCGGTCATCACGACGGCGGGGTACTTCATGGTGAGCTTCGAGCCGAGGTTGCCGTCGATCCACTCGACGGTCGCCTCGGCCTCGGCCTTGGCTCGCTTGGTGACCAGGTTGTAGACGTTGGGCGACCAGTTCTGGATGGTGGTGTAGCGGATACGCGCGCCCGGCTTGGCGATCAGCTCGACCACCGCCGAGTGCAACGAGTCGCCCGAGTAGACAGGCGCCGAGCAACCTTCCACGTAGTGCACCGACGAGCCTTCCTCGGCGATGATCAGCGTGCGCTCGAACTGGCCCGCGTTCTCGGAGTTGATGCGGAAGTAGGCCTGGAGCGGCATGTCGACGTGCACGCCCGCGGGCACGAACACGAACGAGCCGCCCGACCAGACCGACGAGTTGAGCGCGGCGAACTTGTTGTCGCCCGGCGGGATGATGGTGCCCAGGTGCTGCTGCACGATCTCGGGGTGCTCGCGCACTGCGCTGTCCATGTCGGAGAAGAGCACGCCCATCTTCTCCAGATCGTCGCGGTTCCTGTGGTAAACGACTTCCGATTCATACTGTGCGGTGACGCCGGCGAGAAACTTACGCTCGGCCTCGGGGATGCCGAGCTTCTCGTAGGTGGCCTGCATCTGCGCGGGGAGCTCGTCCCACTCGTCCACCTGATGGTCCGTGGGCTTGATGTAGTAGTAGATGTCGTCGAAGTCGATGTCGGGCATGTTCTTCGCGAACCACGGAAGCATCGGCTTGCGCTCGAACCGCTTGAGCGCGTTGAGCCGGAACTTCGTCATCCACTCCGGCTCGGACTTCTGGTGGGAGATGTCGCGGACGACGTCCTCGTTGAGGCCCTTCTTGGGCTTGTAGACGTACTGGTCGCCGTCGCTCCAGCCGAGCTGGTACTTGCCCAGGTCGATGCCGGTGACCGGCGTCTGGGTAGCTGGCATCAGGCGCCTCCTCGGAGTGTGGAGCCCCCCTTGCCACGGTGCCGAGGGATTTCCACTACGCCCATAGTAACAATTACCTGGTGGCCCGACAATTCCCCGCTTTCTCGGGCCATTCCGTGCTCGAGCGCCGCTAGCGGCGAGCGACGACCTGGCGGATCGGGGTGCTCGACGGCGTGGTGGAGGGCGGCGTGGCCGCCGCGGCCTGCGCCTGCTTCAGCAGGTCGCCGATCTGGTTGACGAGCTGCTGGTACTTGCCCAGATCCTTGCTCGCGAGCGCGTCCTGGGCCTGGTTGAAGAGGTCGGAGGCCCGGCTCAGAAGCTGCTGCACGGTCGCGTTGGGCTGGGGCGGCACCGTGCCACCCCCACCCCCACCTCCGCCGGGAGCCGGTGTGGACGGGGGCGCGACGCCGGCGAACTCGGGGAACTTGTGCAGCGCGTCGAGCAGGTTGTCGCCGATGACCGCGGTCTCGTTGTAGAAGACGACCACCGACCGGAACGACGGCAGCTGCGAGCCCTGCTCCGCCTGCACGTAGATCGGCCGGATGTAGAGGAGCGAATTGCGGACCGGGATGAGCTGGAGCTTCCCCTGGATCACGCGCGAGCCCGAGCCGGGCTGGCCGAGCAGCGTGAACGCTTTTGAGATCTCCTGCGTGCTGTTGATGATCTGGTTGACCTGGTCGGGGCCTGTGACCGCCTGGCCGGCCGGCATGACGAACGACTGGATCTGCCCGTAGTCGGCCGGGTCCGACTTGGCCACCATGAACGAGACCAGCTGGGTGAGCGCGTTGTTGTGCGATACGGGCACGAACGGCCGCAGGATGAGGAAGCTCTCCTTCGGCTGATTCGGGAGCCGCATGAGCAGGTAGATGGGGTCGATGCGCCGGCTCGAGGAGCTGGCTGCCTGGGGCTTGTTCTCGGACGCGGCAACGGTCGAGCTCGAGTCGGGGTTCACCGCGCCCACGGCCCCCGAGCCCGGGTCGGGCGAGACGGCCCAGAGGTCGGCCTTGTTGTAGAAGGTCGTCGGGTTGGTCATGTGGTACGACGAGTACACGTCGGTCTGGGTCTTGAACAGGTCCTCCGGATACCGCAGGTGCTCGCGCAGGCCACGCGGCATCTTCGAGAAGTCGGAGAAGAGCTTGGGGAACGCCCTGCGGTAGGCACGCGCGATGGGGTCGTGCGTGTCGATCACGTAGAAGCGCATGGTGCCGTCGTAGGCGTCGACCGTCGCCTTCACCGAGTTGCGCACGTAGTTGAACTGGCCGTCGAGCCCACCGTTGCCGCCAGTCGCCTGCGAGTACGGGTACCGGTCGGTGACCGTGTAGGCGTCGAGCACCCAGACGACCTTGCCGTCGAGAATGACCGGGTAGGGGTGCGCGTCGTACTTCAGGAACGGTGCTGCCTTCTTGACCCGGTCGCGGATGTCGCGGAGGTAGAGCACGCGGGTCCTTGAAGTGACCTGACCCGAGATCAGCGGGTTGATGTCGCCGAAGCGCAGCGCGAACGCGGCCCGCTTCAGCCAGCTCGAGAGCACGACTCCACCACTGCCCGTGTAGCGGGTCGTGGCATCGGACTGGCCCTGGCGCGGGTGGTCGAACTCGGCCGACTTCGCGTCGACGAGCGCGTAGCCGGACAGGTTCTCGCCGAAGTAGATCCCGGGCTGGGTGAGCTGGAGCGCGGGGTCGGCGGCCCGGGGCGGGATGTCGCCGAGGAGGTAGTCGGGTCGGCCTCCGCTGTCGGCCTTGTTGCTGGGCGACACCCCGAGGCCGTAGCCATGCGTGTACACGAGATGGCGTGCGACCCAGCTCTGGCTCGGGAGGTTTGCCCGGTCGAGCGCGCGCGCCGCGATCAGCACCTGCGTGACCTTGTCGCCGAGGGTGTAGCGGTCGACGTTGGCGTCAGCGAACTGGTAGTAGGTCTTGAGCTGCTGGAACGAGTTGTAGTTGCTCAGCAGCTGCTCGGGATCCCAGAGGCGCGCGTTGTCGACGGTCTGCCGGTTGTCGGCGAGCGCGGGGGTGTCGAGGTCGGCGCGGTAGGCGAAGGGCTGCACGTCGACCTTCCCGAGGTTGAACGCGTCACGCGTCGCCTTGATGTTGCGGTCGATGTACCCGCGTTCCTTGGAGAGCTCGTTGGGGTCGACCCGGAACTTCTGTATCGCGGCCGGGTAGATGGTGCCAACAACCAGCGACAGCAGCGCCCAGAGCCCCACCGCGATGATCGGGAGCACCCAGCCCCGACGCCGGATGTTCCACACAAACAGCACCGCCGCGATCACCGCGATGAAGATGAGCAGCTTCAGCGCCTGGAGCTGCGCGTGAACGTCGGTGTAGCTCGCGCCCTCGACCACTCCTCGCTTCGAGAAGTTCAGCTCGAACTGCCCGAGGTAGTACTGGAGCGCCTTCACGAGCGCCATGAGGGCGAGGATCACCGACAGGTGGGCCTTCACCTGGGGAGTGACCCGCTGGAACGGGGTCTGGAGCCGGATCCCGCCGTTGAGGTAGTGAGCGACGGCGGTGACGAGCAGCACGATCACGAGCGCCCCGAACGCCCAGTCGGCGATGAACTTCAGGAACGGGAGCTGGAAGACGTAGAAGCCGAGGTCCTTGTGGAATTGCGGGTCCTTCACGCCGAAGTCGACCCGGTTGCGGAACAGGATCCACTGCTGCCACTCGCCCGAGACGCTCACGCCCATGATGAGGGCGAAGAGCGCCGAGACTCCGACGCGGATGCGGCCGGAGTAGCGACCCACGGCTTGCTGGTAGCGATCGATCAACTCGTCTTCCGGGCCCATGGTCCGCATGCGCGGCGCGAGGCGGTCGGCGATGGTGAGGCTCGTGAGCAACACCGCGAACAGGGCGAGCGTGAAGACGACCGCGGGCACGACCTTCGCGGCGAGGAGTCCTCGCCATACGTCGGTGAAGCCGACCGACCGGAACCAGAGGTAGTCGGTGTAGAAGTGAGCGAGCCCGCGCAGGCTGAGCAGGAGGACGAGCAGGACGACGAGGACGATCGCGAGGACGAGCCAGGTGCGGCTCCGGTAGGGGCGCCGCCGGCGCTCGATGGTGGGGACCCGCACGGCCGAGATGCTAGAGGCCGAGGGCGCCGGGTGTGCCGCGGCGGCCCGTCACGCGGAGCGGCTGGTGACCCGGGAGCGCTTGCCGGTGCGGGGGGCAGGCTCGGCCACCGCGAGCAGGCAGCGGCAGCCCGGGTGCGCGGGAGGCGCGGGCTGCCCGGTCGGGAACGTCTCGCCGCGCACGGTCGGCTCGAGCGCGTTGTCGTCGCAGTCGGAGCACCGACCCGCCCGCGAGGGGATCCATCGCAGGAGCGTGCCTTCCGGCGCGGCGTCGTAGATGCCCCGCGCGTAGGCCGTCGCGAGCGCGTCGCCCGCGACGGCCTCGAGACGCTGTCCCTTGAACTCGCGATAGCGGGCACCGATCCGCTGGGTGAGATCGCCGTCATCGAGGTCGGCGCCGCCGGCTGAGTCGGCAGCGTCGGCTGAGTCACCACCCGTGGCCGGCGTGGCTCCCTCGCCGATCGACGCGACCAGACGGTCGTGCAGCCCCGAGATGAACTCGCGCCCGAGCTCGGTGACCAGCTCCCCCGGCGCGGCGGCCGGGGCGGTGTCCGAGGGGGCACGCGACCCGACGGAGACGAAGCCGGCCACGTACACGTCGTCGACCGACGGGCGCAGCACGTCGGCCCACGCCTTGTGGTGCACCTCCTCGGTGGAGAGGACCTTGCTCGCGGCCGGCCGGCGCTTCTGCTTCCGGACGACGTCGAGCAGCTCGTTCTGCTCGTCCTGGAGCGCCCGCTTGGCCGTGCGCACCAGCGCGTCGAGCGCGGGCTCGACCGCTTCGTCGCGGCTGCGGATCAGCGGCGCGTCGGGGCCGGTCGGCTCGTCGGCCGAGGCTGTCGATGCCTCACCGCGTGAGACATCGCTGGAGGTCTCGGCCATGCCGTCGGCGCCGGCCGCGTCCCCGGGAGTGGCAGCCTCGGGCTCGCCCGCCGCGAGGTCGACGCGGCCAGGGGACTCGACGGCGGAGGCGGCGGTGCCCTCGGCGAGCACGTCGCGGGCCCGCTCCACCGCCTCCACGCGCCCTGCCCGCAGGCGGGCGAAGAGCTCGTCGACGTTCGCCCCGCCGGGCGGCTCGGAGAGATCGGGCTCCTCGGCCTCCGCGGTGACCGACGGGGTCTCGGCGCCCGTCTCGGCGGGGGCCTCGGGCACTGCCGCGACGGCGCCCTCGGCAGCCGGTGCCTCCACGTTGCCCAGCGCGTCGGTCGCCTCGACGAAGGTCCGACGCACGACGCGGTACGCGTCGAGCAGACGGTCGCGTCCGGTGCGCAGCTCGTCGAGCTGGGCCTGGAGCAGCGCGCGGCGCTTCGTGAGATCGGTGAGCACGCGCTCGCGAACGGCGCGGGCCTCGCCCACCATCTCGCGGCCCGCGGTACGCGCGCCATCGAGCTCGCCCGCGGCATCGCGCGCGGCGCGCTCGCGAATCTCGCCCGCCTCTCGCTCCGCGCTGGCAAGGAGCTCGGCCGCGATCGCCTCGGCGTCCCGCGACCGCTCTAAGGACGCGGCCTCGGCCTCACGCGTGTTCCGCGCGCTCTCCTCCTCGGCCGCCTCCCGGAGCCGGCGTGCCTCCTCTTGGGCCTCGCGCATCGCGAGCGCGGCCCGCTCCTCCGTCCGGGAGCGGATGTCTTCCGCCGCTTCCTGGGCCGAGCGCAGCACCCGCGCCGTCTCCTCACCCAGCGCGTCGAGCAGCTGCTGCTCGGTCAGGGGCGGCGGGTTGCGGAGCCGTGTCTCGAGGTCGTCGATCCGAGCCGTGAGCTCGCGCTCGCGCTCTCGCGACGCGGCGAGGTCGTCGGCGACCCGGCGGAGGAAGTTGCGCACCTCGGTCTCGGAGATGCCGCGGAACGCGCTGGCGAACCCACGGTTCGCGACCTCTTCCGGGGTGATGCGCGGCGTGCTCGAGACGGTGCGCCGGTGGAGCTCCCCCTCAGCCATGGGCCACATCGTATTGTCGGCGCTCCACCCGGCGCCGGATGAGCGGGCCGGCGACCGTCAGCTCGACCGCGCCGGCGAGGCCGGCAACGGGTCACCGCCGGCCTCGCGGAGCGCCGCCAGCGCGCCGTCAAGGTCCTTCACGCCGACGACGCGCATCCTCCCGGCCCGTTCCCGGGCCGCTTTGGCCTCGCGCTCGGGCACGATGAAGAGCGCAACGCCATGCCGGCGCGCGGTCACCGCCTTCTGGTCGATTCCGCCGATCTCGCCCACCGATCCATCGGAGCGGATCTCGCCCGTCACCGCGACCTTCTTCCCGCCCGTGAGGTCGCCTGGCGTGAGCTCGTCGAGGATCGTGAGCGTGAACGCGAGACCGGCCGACGGCCCGGTCACCGGACCGGCGTCGATCGTGACGTCGACAGGGAAGTCGAAGCGCTCGTCCTGCGTGAGACCCGCGACGCCGATGTAGCCCTGGCCCCGGTGCTCACCGGAAGGCGCGGGCGTGGTGACGATGGGCACCGTCGTGGTCCGGCCGCGCCGCTCGACGGTGAGCGCGAGGGTCGTGCCGGGCGGGCGGGCACGGACCATGGGGCCGAGCTCCTCCTTGACCATCGCCGGTACGCCGTCGACCGCGGTGATGACGTCATCGACGCGCAGCACCAATGCCGCGGGGCTCCCGTCGATGATGCGCGCGACGATCACGCCCTTGCCGTGGACCGGCACCGTGTAGCCGAGCTTCTCGAGCGCGACCTTCTTGGCCAGTTGCTGTGACTCGTTCATGAGCGCGGTGTCGAGCTTCTGATCCGCCTTCCGAGAGTGGCCCTGGAGGATGACCTGCTCGTCGACGATCGACGCGTCGGAGTCGAGCTCCGCGCCGAGGTAGCGGTACAGGTTGGGTCGCTCGTTCGACACCTCCACGGTGAGGAACAACACGGAGCCCCGGTGCGCGTAAGTGGGGGCTCCGGAGATCCTCACCCCCGTGCTCACGGGGATGGCGTCACCCGGCGAGATGATCGCGTAGGGGAACCGCACGAAGAGGCCGGCGAGCGCGAGCGCGAGGAGGACGCCTCCGAACACCGCGAGCACCCGGCCCCGGCGCCGGCCCGGCCGGGTGTTCGGGCCATCCGGGTCATCCGGGCCGTCCGGGCCGTCCGGGGCGCCCGGCAGCGGCGGAGCCGGGGAGGCGGGCGCCACGGGGAGTGGCGGCGCCCCGGTCGGGTCGGCGTCGTCGGTCATGCGGTCTGCCTGCCTGCCATTCAGTCTTCTCGGCTGGACGCCGATGTACGGGGAGCCCGGACCCGAGCCCCGAGTGGAGGCGACCGCGCGGATGACCACCACCACCGTCCTCAAGCCTGCCACGACCGACCGCGGCCGCGGGCCGCGCCCCTCGCGCCGGGTGGCCCGCCGGTCGGTGGGGATCGGCACGATCATGCCGAGGGGTCGGAGACGGTTCGGCCGCGCGGGAGCGTTCGCGAAGCTCGCCGCTCTGGTCGTGGTCGTCGGCACCGCCTGCGCGACGCTCGTGGCGGGAGTGCTCGGCGCGGCCGTCCTGCTCCTCTCGAGCGTGTCCCACTGAGGCGTCGCCTCGCCGAGGACAGCACGCGATCAGCCGCTCGGCGGCCCCACGTTGCTGAGCTGGCCCCGCACGACGTAGCGCGACTCGGCGCTTCCGGGCGGATGGCACGCGAACAGGGTGATGGTGCGGCCCGGGTGCTGGTCGACGATGTCGACCCGGTCCGGTGTGACGACCTCGGAGCCCGTGACGCGGTAGGTGAACGTGCCGGTGGAGTCCCCGACGATGATGGCGTCGCCGGTGACGAGCTCGTCGATGCGGCGGAGCGGATGCGTGTGACTCACACGGTGGCCCGCGAACACGACGTTCCCCCACCCGCCGGGCCGGGCCGTGCCGGGCCAGTGTCCCGGACCGTGGTCGATGACCGTGAGGGTGACGCCTTCGTAGACGGTGTGGACCAGCCCGATCTTGGGGATCTCGACGGTGCCGACAGGAACGACCGGCCCGTCGGCGCGCGGGTCGGCGGGCGGGTCCTCGGGGACCGGGAGGGGGATGGTCGTCGCGGTGGCGTCGGTCGCGCTTGTCGTGGTCGTTCGGCGGCCCGACAGCGACGGCGCGTCGCGCTCGGCGCCACTCGCGTCCGACACGACCAGACCGATGGCGACGGCCACGGCAACCGCCGCCGCGGCGAGCGCGGTCAGAAGGCCCAGCGCCACGACGCGGCGGCGACTCGAGCCCGCCCTGCTCACCGGCTCACTCGCCTCACTCGGCTCGTGGTGCGCATCCGGCTCCGTTCGTCGCTCGAGCCAACGACTGTAGGGTCGGCGGGCGCATGACGGACCTCACGCCCGAGCCTGACCGCCCCGAGCCCGGGCCGGTCGACCGCGCGGCCGCGTTCGTGGCCGCGGGCCTCGAGCGGACACTGCCCCGAGGCGCGCCGGCCACGCTCGAGGCCGCTGCGCGCGAGGACCCCGACCCTCGCGTGCGCGCGGCGGCACTGGGTGCGCTCGTGCGGGCCGCGGGCCGACGGCGGGCAGCATCGGCGTGGCAAGCAGCGGCCGCCGACCTCCACGTTGCAGTCCGGCGCCGGACCGCCGAGCTCGCGCCCGCGCTCGGCGCGACAGCATCGGTGCGGACGCTGCTCGCTCTGCTCGCCGACGACGAGGTGACCGTGGCCGAGGCGGCGGCCTGGGCGCTCGGCGAGGTGGTGTGGGCCCCCCGCGCGCGTGGTGCCGCGGTGCGCGGGCTGGTCGGCGCGGCCCGCCATCACGACGCCCTGGTGCGCGAGGCCGCCGTGGCCGCTCTCGGCGCTCTCGGCGACCGGCGGGGGCTCGACGCTGTGCTCGCCGCGTGTACCGACCGGCCGGCCGTGCGTCGGCGCGCCGTGCTGGCGCTCGCCCCGTTCGACGGGTCCGAGGTGGAGGCCGCGCTCACGCGGGCACTCGACGACCCCGACTGGCAAGTTCGCCAGGCCGCCGAGGACCTCACGCGATAACGGCGGCGGGTATCCCGGCCCGCAGCGAGCGCGACCATCAACATCACGCGGCGAGCGAACGCAGTGAGCGAGCTCGCCGGAGCCGCGAGCGGCACTCCACCCTGCTGGCAGCGCGGCGGCGAGCGGCACTCCACCCTGCTGGCAGCGCGGCCGCGAGCGAACGCAGTGAGCGAGCTCGCCGGAGCGGCGAGCGGCACTCCACCCTGCTGGCAGCGCGGCGGCGAGCGGCACTCCACCCTGCTGGCAGCGCGGCGGCGAGCGAACGCAGTGAGCGAGCTCGCCGGAGCGGCGAGCGTCCCACAGGGCGGCGGCGGGTATCCCGCCGCCGAGCGAGCGCGACCAGACAACTACGTGCGCGCGCGGCCCATGAACATGTCCTTCAGCCGGTCGAAGGACTCGAGGCACCGACCCGCGCCGAGCACCACGCACTCGAGCGGCGCCTCCACGAGGTGGACGGGAAGCGCGGTCTCCTTGGCGATCCGCTGGTCGAGGCCGCGCAGCATGCCGCCGCCACCCACGAGGTGGATGCCCTCGAGGATGAGGTCCTGGGCGAGCTCGGGCGGGGTCTGGCCCAGGGCGCTGATCACGGCGTCGCAGATGGCGCGGATCTGCTCCTCGATGGCCCCGCGAACCTCGTCGGGCGAGAGGATGATCGTCTTCGGGAGCCCGCTCATGAGGTCGCGGCCCCGCACCTCGGCCTTGTACTCGTCGGGCGTGGGAAACGCGGAGCCGATGGCGAGCTTGATCTCCTCCGCGGTGCGCTCGCCGATGGCAATGCCGTACTCGCGTCGTACGTAGGCCTGGATCGCGGCGTCGATGTCGAAGGAGCCGACCCTCACGGCCTCGAGCGCGACCACCCCCCCGAGTGAGATGACGGCAACCTCGGTGGTGCCGCCGCCGACGTCGATGATCATGTTGCCGAGCGGCTCGTGGATGGGGAGGCCGGCGCCGATGGCCGCGGCCATCGGCTGCTCGATGAGGTAGGTGGTGGCGGCACCGGCCCGCCGGGCGGCCTCCAGCACGGCCCGTTGCTCCACGTGGGTGATAGCCGACGGCACACAGATGAGCACGCGAGCGCGGTAGAGACGGGAGACGCCGGCTCGTTGGAACAAGAGCCGGATCATGCGCTGCGTGATCTCGAAGTCGGTGATCGCGCCGCCGCGCAACGGTCGCACGGCCACGATGTAGCCGGGGGTGCGGCCGATCATCTGCCACGCCTCGTGGCCCATGGCCAGCACGTCCTGGGTGCTGGTGTTGAGCGCGATCACCGTCGGCTCGTTGAGGATGATCCCCTGGCCGCGCGAATAAACGAGCGTGTTCGCGGTGCCGAGGTCGATGGCAAGGTCCTTAGCCAGAGTGCTGCGCTGTCTGCTCGCGGCCGCGGTCGCCGGGGCGCTCCGGCGCCCGGCGGCCCTGCACGGCACCCGGTGGCCGCAGGGGTGGTGGCGCGATAGCTTCGAGGCGGCGTTCGAAGTGGTCGATGCTGGCGTCCATCCCGGTCGGCCGGCGGTTACGCGCGACCACGACGACCACGCCGACGATGATCACCCCGACGGCCAACAGCAGGAACTCCACGCTCCTCCCCTCACCGCCCGCCGGGCTCGGCCGCCGCCCGGCTCACGGGGCGGATCGCATGATCGGCGGTGGACCAGTCGGAGCCGCCTTCCCAGAGCTCGCGCTTCCAGATCGGCACCGTCTCCTTGAGCGTGTCGATGCAGAACCGCGCCACGTCGAAGGCCTCGGACCGGTGCGGCGACGACACGACGACCGCGACCGACGGCTCGGAGAGCGCGAGCGAGCCGGTGCGGTGCAGGAGGGCCAGCCGTTCCACGACGGGCCAGCGGCGCCGGGCCTCGGCGGCGACGGCCGTGAGGGCTCGCCCGGCCTGCTCCTCGTATGCCTCGTAGGTGAGCCCGCGCACCCCGGTCCGGCCCTCGGAGCGGTCGCGCACGACGCCGAGGAAGCACACGACCGCGCCCGAGCCGGGTGTGGTGGCCCAGGAGATCGCCGTGTCGACCGGCAGGCGATCGGAGGTCAGCGAGACCCAGTCGGACCGGTCGGGTGGCGTGAGCACGGGGTCATTGTAGGGAGGCCGGGCCGCTGGCAGCCGGGCCGGCATCCCGGCCCGGGCTCTCAACTGGCGCGCCGGGCCTCCGGCACCTCGCCGGCGGCCGAATCGGCCCGCCCCCGATCGGCCCGCCCCCGATCGGCCCGCCCCCGATCGGCCCGCCCCCGATCGGCTCGCCCCGCATCGACCACCGGCGTGCCCGCGACGAGGGGCACAGTGAAGCCGAAGCGCGACCCCCGGCCGGGCGTGCTATCGACCGAGACCTCGCCACCCATGCTCTCCACGAGGCCCTTGACGATGAACAGGCCGAGCCCGGTGCCTCCCGCGTAGTCGTCGGAGAGGAAGCGCACGAACTTGTGGAAGAGCCGGGGCAGGTCGTCGGGCTCGATGCCCACGCCCTCGTCGATCACCTCCACCACGGCGAGCGCCGGGCCGGTTCCCGCCGGTTCGGGCCGGGCCTGCACCACGATCGGTCCGCCCTCGGGCGAGTAGCGGAGCGCGTTCGACACGAGGTTGACGAGCACCCGGCGCACGAACGACGGATCGGCCGCGAGCGGTGGCAGGGAGTCCAACCGCGACGCGCGGGCGGCCATCCACGCCGCTATCCCCACCCGACAGCACGGCGGCCACGCCGACACCACCCGCGCGCCTCCACCGGGACCTCCTTCGAACACCACGAGCACACCGGCGAGGTAAAGCCGCGCTCGGATGGGGCCATGTCGCCCAACACGGCGACGAGCACGAGGGTGATGTCGGTCGCGAGCACGAAGGCGCCGAGGAGTTGGAGTCGCTCGAGCGTGAGTGGCCGGCGCAACGCGAGCGCGACGATCCCGCCGGAGAGCACGAGCACGGCGACGCAGAGCCAGACGCGCCGAAGACTGCAGCTGTTGACGAGCGTGACGTAGACCGTCACGAAAGCGGTGAGGATCCAGCGGAAGCGCGCGACCACCGTCTCGAAGTCCCGCTGGCGCGCGGCCCTCGTCGAAGTGGGTGGCGGCGGCTCGGGAGCCCACCCGGTCCACGCCTCACCATGATCGCATGCTACGGAGAGCGGTTGCACGTGCTCCCATTCGTGACCAGCACTTCCGTGCCCCGCGGGCCCGCCTGCGGCCCGAAAATCCCTTGCGGGGGCGCGGCAATCCGGCCCGACCCCGTCGGTACACTCCGCCGCATGCCCCTCGACGAGACCGGCGACGAGGGTCCGCACCGTCCACCGCCCGACCCGCTCGACCGGCCGTGGGTCCACCCCTCCGAGCTGGGCTCGCGCCGGGCCGGCGCCGCCCGCGCTCGCCCTCCGACGAGCTCGGGCCGTTGGGGGGCACGCGTCGGGCTCGCGCTCGCCGCCGGCGTGGCCGGCGCGCTGGCCACCCTCGTGGTCCTCGCCGTCACCGGCGCGCTGGACGACTCGGCGGGCGGGCCTCGGCCCGGTCGCCGTGCCGTCGACCTCGAGCTCGCGACGCGCGTCGAGCCGAGCGTGGTCGGCGTGACCATCGCCGGCGCGGGCGCGCTGCACCGGGTCTCGGGCGTGTGCGTGGGCGCCGGCTATGTGCTCACCAGCTCCGACGCCGTGGAAGGTGCTACCGGGCTCACGGTCGCAACCGGGGCGGGCCGCTCGCACCCGGCCACGCTGATCGGACGCGACCCCGAGACCGACCTCGCGCTCGTCAAGGTGGACGCCACGGAGCTTCGTGTCGCCGAGCAGCACGCCGACGGCTCGCTCCACGTGGGCGACTCGGTGGTCGCCCTCGGCATGGGTGACGACTCGCGTCACTGGGCGACGACGGGCGTCGTCTCGTCGTTGGCCGGGCTCGTCGCTCCCGGCACCGGCCCGGTCCGCACCGGTCTCGTCACGACCGACGCGGTCGTGGGTGCCGACGCGCCGGGCGGCGCGCTCCTCGATCGCCACGGCCGCCTCGTCGGAATCCTGATCACGGCCCGGGCCGGCAACAAGATCGGCATCGCGGTCCCCCTCGACGTGGTGCGCGACGTCACCACTCAGCTCCGCGCGAGCGGAAAGGCCACCCACGGGTGGCTCGGCGTCGGAGGCAGCGACGCTTCGGACCGTCCGGGTGGCGGGATCCGCGTGACGGAGGTGGTCGCCGACAGCCCGGCCGCGCGCGGCGGTCTCGTGCGCGGTGACGTCATCACCGCGGTCAACGGCGCCGGTGTCCCGGGGATGGTCGATCTTCTCGGCGCGGTGCGCCAGCACCACCCCGGCGACCGGCTCGAGCTCGACGTGTGGCACGATGGCGCCACCCGCCATGTGAGCGCTCGGCTGAGCGAGCAGGTGGCGGGCGCGGGCGCGACCACTACTACTACTACCACCAGCACCATCACCACCACTACCACCACCACCACGGGCGCCGGCGGCTGAACGCCCGTCACGACGCCGCGACCAGCCGACCCGTTGCCGGCCAACTACGCCCCACTGCTCGGGGGGTGCGACAATGGCGGCACGGAGGCCCAGAGCGGAGATGACCACGAGCGCGAGCGCTGACCAGCTCGAAGACCTCGACCGCGAGCTGCTAAACGCCGTCCAGTGGGACTTCCCGATCGAGCCCCAGCCCTACGCCGCGCTCGGCCAGCGCCTCGGCATCCCCGAGCCGGAGGTGCGGGAGCGGGTGGCCCGGGTGAAGGAGCTCGGCGTGCTCCGCCAGCTCTCCGCGATCTTCGACACCCGCGCCCTCGGGTACAGCTCCGCCTTGGTCGCGGCAAAGGTCGAACCCGACCACGTCGATGCCGCGGCGGAGGTCATCTCGCGCCACCCCGGGGTGAGCCACAACTACAAGCGCAATCACGCCTACAACCTCTGGTACACGATCGCGGTTCCCCCCGGTGACTCGCTCGACGATCACGTCGACGTGCTGCACCGCGAGTCGCGCGCGCTGGTCACGCGTAAGCTCCCCACGCTGAAGCTCTACAAGATCGGGGTGAAGCTCGACATGACCGGCGCCACCGCGGCCGACGCGAAGGCCGAGGTGCTCGAGCACGAGCGGCCCGAGCGACGCGAGCACATGGACGCGCCCGCGCTGTCGCCCCTGGAGATCGCGGCGATCCGAGTGTTCCAGGACGACCTCCCACTCGTCGAGCGCCCGTTCGCCGCGTATGGTCAGCGGATCGGCTGCGACGAGGCGACCGTGCTCGAGCTGCTGCGGTCGTTCGAGGAGCGCAAGCTGATGCGCCGCTTCGCCGCGGTGATGAACCACCGCAGCGCGGGTTTCAAGGCCAACGCCATGGGCGTGTGGGCCGTCCCCGAGGGCCGGCTGGAGGAGCTCGGACCGCAGATGGCCGGCTTCGCCGCGGTCAGCCATTGCTACCGGCGCCCCACCTACGACGACTGGCCCTACACCGTGTTCACGATGGTGCACGGGCGCACCGCACGCGACTGTGAGGCGACGGTGGAAGCCATCCGGTGCGAGACGGGCATCGACGAGCACGCCTTGCTCTGGTCGGTCAAGGAGTACAAGAAGGTGCGCGTCCGCTACTTCACCGACGAGTGGGACACGTGGAAGGCCGAGCACCTGCTCCCGGCTACGCCCGTCTGAGCAGCTGATCTCAGCGGGCGCGGCGGCGGCGCGCCCACCAACCGAGCGCGACCGCGCCGATGGCCGTCGCCGCGGCCCCGACAGCGACCTTCACCGTCGGGTTCGGCGGCAACGCGTCGATTGTCTCGACCAATGTCTCCTCGTTGGTGTGCCGGGGCACCCAGCCCGCGGCTCTGAGACGGTCGTTGGCGACGACCCAGGGGTGCTCGAGGTACGCGAGCGCCGCGGGCGGGAGGTCGCCGAGCCCGGTCGACCAGAGCCGACGCAGCACTCGCTCGAGCAGCTCGGCGGGGAGCGCTGCGACGAGACGCTCGTGGCGCACGGCACGCGCGTCGTCGGCCGCGAGCCAACCGTCGGCCGCGACGTTGAAGACACCGGGCAGGTCGGTCCGGACCGCGAGCAGGAGCGCCGCCGCGACGTCGTCCACGTGCACGACCTGCACCGGTGGTGCCGCGCCGCGTACGCGGATGGGCGGGCGTCCGGCGAGCACGCGGGCCCAGAGATGGTTGGCGCCCGTGCCGAGTATCGGCGCGGCTCGCAGTGTCGTGGCGACCACGCCCGGATGCGCGTCGCGCCACTCGGAGAGCAACCGCTCGACCTCGGCCGCCTGCACCGCTGGGCCGAAGCCGGGGTTCGGCCGTAGGGTGGCCGTCTCGGCGAGCGGCACCGGGTTGTCGGGCCACGCGCCGTAGACCGCGGCCGTCGACAGCCGCACGACCTTCGCGACGCCCACGCCCGCGGCGGCGTCGAGGACATGCCGCGTGCCCTCGACGTTGACGCGGCTCTCGAACCCGGCGTCGGGGAGCGGGTCGACCACCGCGGCCAGGTGCACCAGCACGTCGACCCCTTCGAAGAGCGGCTTGAGCTCGGCGCTCGCGATGTCGAGGCGGTGCATCTCCAGCCGCCGGGCCCGCCGCTGCGAGTCGCGCACGTCGAACCCGACGATGCGGCCCACCTCCGGATCGGCGTCGAGCAGTGGGAGGAGCCGCTGGCCCAGGAATCCCGATACCCCGGTGACGGCGACGGTGACCATGCTCCATAGACTGACCGCGTGAGCGACGTCCCTCAAGCCGGCGATCCCGGCCCCGATGAGCCCGAGCACCAGCGGGGCGAGGGTGCCTTCGACCTCTCCCGGCTCTCGGAGCTCGACCTCGCACAGATGATGCGGATGCTCCAGTCGGAGGGCCCGGTCAACTGGGAGGTCGCGACCCAGGTCGCGGGGCTCGTGGCGCTGGGCGGCGAGGAGCACGAGCGCCCGGTGGAGGTGGCCGACCACGAGCAGCTCGACGAGCTGGTCCGCGCCGCGCAGACTCTCGTCGTCTCCGAGACCGGCCTCACCGCCACCTTCGGCGCGCCGCTCCGCACGCTGGGGCCGAAGAGCTGGGCCGAGCTCCACCTCCGCGGGCTGCGGCCGGTCCTCGAGGCACTGGCCACGACGCTTCGGCGCACGATGGACGAGGCGACCGAGAGCGGCGAGCACGAGGGCCCGCCGGAGCCCGGAGGTGAGCGCGCCGCAGTCAGCCCGTTCGGCCTGCCGATGGGAGACGAGGCGTTCGCCGGGCTCATGGGCATGATGGCGCCGCTGCTGCTCGGCGTGCAGGCCGGCTCGATGGTCGGCTACCTCGCGCAGCACGCGCTCGGCCGCTACGACCTCCCGCTGCCCACCTCCGACCCACCGAGCCTGTGCTTCGTGGTCGCCAACCTCGACCGCTTCGAGCAGGAATGGTCGCTCGACCGCGCCGACCTCCGGTTCACGGTCGCGCTGCACGAGGTCGTGCGGGCCGCGGAACGATCGGTGGCGTGGGTGCAGGAGCGCCTGGTGACGCTCGCGATCGAGTACGTATCGGCGTACGAGGTCGATCCGGCCGCGTTCGAGGAGCAGTTCGGCGACTTCGATCCGGCCGATCCGTCGTCGCTCTCCAGCATGGCCGAGCACCCCGAGGCCCTCTTGGGCGCGATGCAGTCGCCCCGCCAGCGCGAGATCCTCGACCGGCTCCAGGCGTTCACGTCGGTGCTCGAGGGCTACGCCGACATCGTGGTCGAGAGGATCGGGGGTCGCCTCGTACCCTCGTACGCGCGGATCAACGAAGCGATGCAGCGCCACCGCGTCGAGCGCGGAGAGGCCGAGCGATTCATCGAGGGGCTCCTCGGCCTCAAGCTCGACCGCGACCGCTACGAGCAGGGCCAGACGTTCTGCCGCGGCGTGGTCGAGCGCGCCGGCGCCGAGGGGCTGAACCGCCTGTGGGAGCGCGAGTCCATGCTGCCCACCCCGACCGAGCTCGCCGCCCCCGGCCTCTGGCTGGCCCGCATCGAGCTCCCCGACCCGGTGTAGGGGGGGCGCCCGCCTCTCGCGCCCGCCCGCGAGGGACTGCCGATGGGAGCGGACCCGGGGGCGGGTATCATGTCGGCACCATGTGCTGCCGTGTCACGTTCGGCTGGTTCTTCTACGGTGCCGGGGCGTCCCCCGGGACCGCGGCCGGCCGCGTGTAGCGGCGCACGCAGGTCTCGAGCAGGGAGATCGCCCCGGCCGAACGGCCGGGGCTTCTTCATTCCCGGGCGAGGACGTGCCCGAGCGGGGATGTGCCCGAGCGGGGATGTGCCCGAGCGGGGATGTGCCCGAGCGGGGATGTGCCCGAGCGGGGAAGTAGAGGAGCGAGGACCGTGGACGAGCGGGAGAGTCCCTACAAGCTGGTCGCCGCGAGCGACGGACAGAGCCGCTCGCTGGTGCGCGTGGGCGACCGCTTCGTCGGCGCGGGCACCTTCACGCTCGTTGCCGGCGCGTGCGCGGTGGAGACGCCCGAGCAGCTGGCCGCGGCGTGCGAGGCTGCAGTCGTGGCGGGCGCCACCATGCTGCGCGGCGACCTCTTCAAGCACCGCACCTCGCCGTATGCGTTCCAGGGGCTCGGCGCCGACGGCGTGGAGATGGTGGCCGAGCAGCGGAGACGGTTCGGCCTGCCGTGGGTCGCCGAGGTGCTCGACCCCCGACACCTCGAGCTCGTCGCCGACGTCGTCGACGTCGTGCGCGTCGGCGCCCGCAACATGCAGCACTTCGAGCTGCTCAAGGAGTGCGCGCGCTCGGGAAAGCCGGTGATGATCAAGCGGGGCTTCTCCGCGACGATCGACGAGTGGCTGCTCGCGGCGGAGTACGTCGCCGCGTCGGGCAGCCTGGACATCATCCTGTGCGAGCGCGGCATCCGCACCTTCGAGCCCTCCACCCGCAACACGCTCGACCTCTCGGCGGTGCCGGTGGTGCAGCGCCGTTCGCACCTCCCGGTGCTCGTCGACCCCTCGCACGGGACGGGCTCGCGTGCGCTCGTCGAGCCGATGGCGCTCGCGGCCGCGGCCGCCGGCGCCGACGGCGTCATGGTGGACGTGCACCCCCACCCGGCCTCGGCCCGCTGCGACGGCCCCCAGGCCCTCTTGCCCGGCGAGCTCGCCGCGCTCGGCGCGAGACTGCGGGAGCTGGCGGTGTGGACGGGGCGCACGGTCGACGGCAGGGCGACGCCCGCGGTGAAGGAGGCCTGATTGCTGCGCATCGGGGTGCTCGGGGCCGGGGTCATGGGGAGCGGCATCGCCCAGGTCACCGCCACCGCCGGCTACACCACCGTCTGCTACGACATCGCGCCGGACGCGCTCGAGCGAGGGCGCGAGCACGTCACGACCGGTCGCTACGGGCTCGAACGGGGCGTGGAGCGCGGCAAGCTCACGCCCGAACGAGCCGCCGCCGCGCTCGCCCGCCTCCGCTTCACCGGCTCGTTCGAGGAGGCCGCGGCCACCGACCTCGTGATCGAGGCGGTTCCCGAGCAGCTCGACCTCAAGATTCAGGTCTTCCGCGATCTCGACCGCGCCGCGCCCGACGATGCGATCCTCGCGTCCAACACGTCGGGCTTCTCCATCGCCGCGCTCGCGACAGCCACCGAGCGGCCCGGAAAGGTGATCGGCTGGCACTGGGCCTCGCCGGCGCCGGTCATGCGCCTGGCCGAGATCGTGACCACGCGCGACACCGCGGACGACACCATCGCGACCGTGCGCGAGGTCGCGGCCGCGTGCGGCAAGAACCCGGTCGTCGTGAACGACAACCCGATGGTGTGGGGGTTCGTGGCCAACCGCGTCTACTTCGCCATGGTCGCGGAGGCGCAGAAGGTGGTGCGCGAGGGCGTCGCCACGGCCGACGACGTCGATCGGATCATGGTCGACTGCTTCCGGTGGCCCGCCGGGCCCTTCGGGATGGTGAAGGGCGCCGGCGACGGCTGGACGTGACCGAGCCCAACCGGCTGGGGGCGAGCGCGTCGAGCAGCCCGCGGCTCAGAACCAGGTCATCGCGAACGGCACCCGCTCGGCGGCGAACATCGCGTCGGCCCGGGCCAGAGCGCCGGGCGCCTGCTCGATGATCCGTCCGGCCCGGGCCAACGTCGACGGCCGCACGTCACCGAGGTAGATCGCGCCGAGGTCGGCGACGTCGAGAGCGAGGTCGGCAGCGGCGTCGGTGCGACTGCATGCGGCGTCTCCGGGCCCGGTGTCGAGCGCGAACCGGCCTGCCGCGGCGCCATGGGGCCGGAACCGATCGGCCACCTCGAGCACGAGCCGGCCTTCGGCCCGATACCGGCGGCCGGCGAGCGCGACCGGCACGTCGAGGAGGCGGGCCCAGAGGAAGTCGCGCAGCGACGTCGGCCTGACGGCGCGGGGGTCGGTGAGCATCCACGGCAGCGCGGTGTCGAGCGGGGAGTTCCACCACTGGATCCTCTCGATGAGGTCGACGCCACACAGGTAGTGCCAGAGCGCGGCCTCGGCCTGCCAGGTGGCGGCCACGAGGTCGCGCACCCCCAACGTCTTCCGGGCCACGCCCTCGCTCCAGTCACCCCGGATGTGGTAGGTGGCGAAGCCGTGCGGGCCGTCGTCGCCCTCGAAGACGACGTCGAAGCGGGGCCCGTGCCGCGGGTCGACATGCTCGTCGATCCACCATGCAGACGGCCGCGACACCGCGCCCGGTCGTGACCGGCGGGTCGGGTCGAAGATGCCGGGGAACAGCTTGCCCGCCTCGTCGGGCTCCACCATCCGGAGGCGGCCCGGCGGCCGCGGCGAGGCGAACTCGACCTCGCGCCGGGCCAGCTCGATCCCGAGCGCGCGAGTGGCCACTCCGTAGCCGAACCGGCGGTAGATGCCGCCCTCCGACGCGGTGAGCAACGACACCGCCTCGCCCTGTGCCACCGAGTCGTCCAGGAGCTCGGCCATCATCGAGCGCAGGATCCCCTGCCGGCGATGGGTGGGCAGCACCGAGATCCAGCTCACGCCCCCGGCGGGCATCAGCGCGCCGCCGGGGAGGGTCAGCTCGAAGGAGTACAGGCGCCCGCAGCCGACGATCTCGTCGCCCTCGTACGCCGCACGGGCGCGCTCCAGCTCGAGACCGGCCCAGTGCGGGTGGACGGCCTCGAGGTCGGCGCGGTACCCGAACCCGGCCTGGTCGGCTCGGCGGAACGCCTCCAGCTCGGTAGGGGTGATCGGTCGCAGCTCGATGGTCACGGGCCCCGTTCTATCCCGGGAGACGCTCCGCGCGCACGGAGTTTGTTGCTCAGGGATTGTTGCTCAGGCACCGCCCGACTCGGGCAACCCGCTCTCGGGCAACCCGCTCTCGGGCAACCCGCTCTCGGGCGACCGGTCGGGCGGTGACGCGTCGGGGCGTGGCGCCGCGCGTCGCTTGTCGCGCAGGGCCCGCAGGCCCCCTACGTACGAGAGGCCGGCGGTGCCGAGCGCGAGCGCGAGCACGAAAAACCCCACTCGGGCGTCGATCACGGGGAACAGGGCGACGGGCAGCAGCGCGCCCGCGACCCAGATGAGCTGGAAGCGGGTCTCGAAGCGCGCGAAGGCCCGCCCGCGGACGGCGTCGGGCGCGTCGCGCTGGAGCAGGCTGTCGAAAGCGAGGCGGCCCGCGGCGGCGGCGGCCGCGATCACGGAGGCCGCCACGAGGTCGGCGATGCGTCCGGCCGAACGCGCCGCGAAGAGAACGACCAGCGCCGGGAGGAGCAGCGACACGTCGAGGATCACCTCCTCGCGCACGCGCCGCCGCAGGCGGGGCGCGGCCAGCAGCCCCACGAACCCGCCCACCGCGCTCACCGCGAGCACCGCACCGTAGAACCAGGCCGGCTCGCCGCGCGCCTTGAGCGCGAACGCGAGAAGGAAGGTCACGAAGCCGACACAGCCCCGCAGCACTCCCATCGCGGTGCCGGCGAGCACGATGCTGGGCGCGTGCAGGCCGGCGCGCTCCTGCTGGGTCTCCGGCCTCCACGGACGCGTCGGCCGCGGGATCTTCAACGCCAGCAGCGCGTCTCCGACGAACACGACCGCGGCCACGAGCAGCACCCATTCGGCGCCGACGAGCTTGAGGATCCCCGCGGCCGGGAGCCCGGCTGCGACCCCGGCGACGACACTGATGAGCGCGAGCCGAGCGTTCGCCTCGACCAGCTCGTCGTCGGCGGGGACGAGTGCCGGCACGAGCGCGCTCTTGGCGACGGCGTTGCCCTTCGAGAGCACGAGCGCACCAAACGCGAGTGGGAACAGCAGCAGCCCCTTGAGGTGCCCCGCCATGAAGAAGCACAGCACCGCGCGGCCCACCGCCGCGAGCACGAGCAGCATCCGCCGCCCGCCCCGGCTGCGGTCGAGGGCGGGGCCGATGACCGGCGCCACCACCGCGAAGGGCGCCGCGGTGAGCAGCAGGTAGAGGACGACCCGGCCCTGGGCGCCGCTCGCGGGGGCGGTGAAGAAGATGGAACCGGCTAGGGCGACCGTGAGGAAGGCGTCACCTCCCATGCTCGCCGCCTGGGCCAGCGCCAGACGGCCGAACGGGGTGGCACCATAGGTAGGTGGAGTGGAGGCCATCCGCTCCCGACGTTAGTGGCGAGAACCCCGGCCCCGGCCCCGACGACCCGCCCGACGACCCGCCCGACCCGACGGTGCCACCGCGAGGATGCCGACACGATGAGCGAACGAGACCAGTCGGGCGACGGGGCGGTGCCCGAGGATCGCTACCTCAACCGCGAACTCTCCTGGCTCGAGTTCAACGCCCGGGTCCTCGTCCTCGCGGAGGACGCCTCCGTTCCCCTGCTCGAGCGGGCCAAGTACCTCGCCATCTTCAGCCAGAACCTCGACGAGTTCTTCCAGGTGCGCGTCTCCGGCCTCCAGGAGCAGCTCGCGTCGGGGCTGCGCGTCATCTCACCCGACGGCCTCGACCTGCTCGACCAGCTCCGAGCCATCCGCGCTCGCGTCGAGGAGCTGGTGAGCCACCAGGTCCGGATCTTCACGAAGGACGTCGCGCCCGCGCTCGAGGAGGTCGGCATCCGCTTCCCGCGCTGGGACGAGCTCGACGACGAGGACCGCAGCTACCTCGTCGGCGTGTTCGCCGAGCGCGTCTTCCCCGTGCTCACGCCGCTCGCGGTCGACCCCGCGCACCCGTTCCCCTACATCTCGAACCTCTCACTCAACCTCGCCGTCGTCGTGCGCGACCCCGCTACCGGAGAGGAACGCTTCGCCCGGGTGAAGGTGCCACCGCTGCTGCCCCGCTTCGTGGTGATGCCCGACCAGGAGCGCTTCGTGCCGCTCGAGCAGGTGATCGCGACCCGGCTCGACGTCCTGTTCCCGGGGATGGAGATCCTGGCGCACCACCCGTTTCGCGTGACCCGCGACGCCGACTTCGAGCTCGAGGACGAAGCCGAGGACCTGCTCGAGGCGATCGAGACGGTCTTGCGCCAGCGGAGCAGGTCGGGCCACGTCGTCAGGCTCGAGGTCGACACCGACATGAGCGACGAGGTGCTCGAGCTGCTCTGCCGCGAGCTCGAGCTCTCGGAGCACGACGTGTCGGCGGTCGACGGCCCGCTCGACCTCTCCGGCTTGTGGGCCCTTCATGCGTTGCCGCGCCCCGACCTGAAGGACGAGCCGTGGACGCCGCAGACGCAGCCCGTGCTGGCCGGCACCGAGCTGGCACCCGACCTGTTCCGGGTGCTCCGGGCCGGCGACGTGCTGGTCCACCACCCCTACGACTCGTTCACCACCTCGATCGAGGCGTTCGTCGGCCAGGCCGCCCGCGACCCGAACGTGCTCGCCATCAAGCAGACCATGTACCGCACGGCCGGGCCCGAGAGCGCGATCGTGCGCTCGCTCATCCAGGCCGCGGAGGCCGGCAAGCAGGTGGTGGCGCTGGTCGAGCTGAAGGCCCGCTTCGACGAGGAGGCCAACATCGAGCGGGCCCGGGGTCTCGAGGAGGCCGGCGTGCACGTGGTCTACGGGCTCGTCGGCCTGAAGACGCACGCCAAGATCCTGCTCGTCGTACGCCGGGAGCCCGACGGCATCCGCCGCTACTGCCATGTGGGCACCGGCAACTACAACCCGCAGACCGCGCAGGTCTACGAGGACATCGGGATCCTGTCGGCCGACGAGGAGCTCGGCGCCGACCTCACCGAGCTCTTCAACTACCTCACCGGTTACAGCCGCCCCGGCCGGTACCGGAAGCTGCTGGTGGCCCCGACGACCCTGCGCCGGGGCCTGCTCGATCGGATCGAGCGCGAGGCAGCGAAGGGCAGCGCGGGGCGGATCACCATGAAGATGAACAGCCTCGTCGACCCCGACCTGATCGACGCCCTCTACGCGGCCGCGCAGGCCGGTACCGAGATCGACCTCGTCGTCCGTGGCATCTGCTGCCTGAGGCCCGGCGTGCCCGGCCTCTCGGAGCGCATCCGGGTGCGCTCGATCATCGGTCGCTTCCTCGAGCACTCCCGCATCTACCGCTTCGGCACCGACAGCGAGTCGACGGAGTGTCTGATCGGCTCGGCCGACCTCATGCCGCGGAACCTCGACCGCCGGATCGAGGCGCTCGTCGCGGTGGCGGAGCCCGCGCTCCGGGTCCGCCTCGACGAGATCCTCGAGACCAACCTGGCCGACGACACGCTCGCGTGGGAGCTCGAGCCCGACGGCACGTGGCGACGCGTGGAGCGTGCGGCAGGTAGGGACGGCGTCGACACCCATCTCCGGCTCCAGGAGCTCGCGCTCCTGCGCGCGCACGGACGGCCCGCCGATGACAGGATCTGAGACGACAGGGCGCGAGACCAACGAGACGAGGCCCTCCTCCCCACCGGGGCTGCGTGTCGTCGGTCCGACCGGCCTCGCGGACGGCGCGAGCGTCGATGAGCCGCGGACGCTCGAGCCGCCCGACGTCACACGCCCCACCCGGCTGCGGGCGGGGGACTCGGTGGGGCAGGTCGTCCAGGCGACGATCGCTGGCTCCGTCGCCCGCCTGCTCGCCCTCGACGCCGGCGTGCGGCTGGGAGACGACGCCGAGCTCGTCCATCAGGCGCGGGTCGCGGCTCGCCGGCTGCGCTCCGACCTCCGGACCTTCGGCTCGCTGCTCGAGCCCGAGTGGGATGCCCTGCTGCGCTCCGAGCTGCGCTGGATCGGCGACGAGCTCGGAGTCGTCCGCGACGCCGAGGTGCTCGACGACCTGCTCCGGGGGAAGGTGGTGCAGCTCGGCGGGCCCGACCGAGCGGCGGCCGGGCCCGTCCTCGACCGGCTCCTTGCTCGTCGGCACGATGCACGCGCCCATCTCCTGCAGTCGATGCGCTCGGCGCGCTACGCGGCGCTGCTCGACCGGCTCGTCGACGCAGCCCGCGCGCCGAGGTTGCTCCCGGCGGCATCGGCACCGGCCGCGGAGGCACTCCCGGCCCTCGTGGCGGCCTCCTGGACGGATCTCCGGCGCGCGATCGGGGCGCTCGCGCCCCACCCGGCCGACGCCGCGCTCCACGCCGTGCGCATCCGGGCGAAGCGGTGCCGATACGCGGCCGAGGCCGCGGCCGCGATCGTCGGCAAGCGGGCCCGCTCGTTCGCACGCGCCGTCGCGGCGGTCCAGGACGTGCTCGGCGCCCACCAGGACGCCGTCGTCGCGCGCATGTGGCTGCGCGATGCCGCAGCCGGCGCAACCGGAGCCGAGGCCTTCGTCCTGGGTGAGCTGGCCGGCCTCGTGCGGGTCGACGAGCAGGCCACGCGCGACGCGTGGCCGGCGGCGTGGAAGGCCGCGAGTCGCAAGAAGCTCCGCGCGTGGCTGTGACGGACCGAGCCGACGACCCCGGCGGGGTGAAGCCCGACGAAGTGCGGCCTCGCGAAGTGCGGGCGGCCGGCGGGCTCGTATGGCGCGCGCGGCCCGACGGCGCGCCAGAGGTGCTGCTCGTCCACCGACCCGCCTACGACGACTGGAGCCTTCCAAAGGGCAAGGCCGAGCCCGACGAGCCCGACGCCGACGCCGCGCGACGCGAGGTCGAGGAGGAAACGGGCCTGCGGTGCCGGCTCGGGCCCGAGCTCCGGACCGCGCGCTACCGCGACCGGCGAGGCCGGCCCAAGATGGTGCGGTATTGGCTCATGGAGGTGATCGACCCGGAGGCACCCTCGTCGTTCGTGCCCAACGCCGAGATCGACGAGCTGCGCTGGTGCACCGTCGCGACGGCGTGGTCGCTCCTCACCTACGAGCACGACCGCGCGCTGCTTTCCGACCTCGAGACGACGTGATCGTCTACGTCGTCCGTCACGCCAAGGCGGGCAGCCGGAGCGCGTGGAGCGGGCCCGACGACCATCGCCCGCTCTCGAAGCCCGGGCGGCGTCAAGCGGCCGCACTGGCGGACGTGCTCCCGCTCGCGAACGAGGCCCGCGTGGCATCGAGCCCGTCGCTGCGGTGCGTCGAGACGGTGGAGCCGCTGGCCCGACAGCTCGGCGTGGAGGTCGAGCGCTCGCCCGGGCTCGCCGAGGGCATGGGCTTTCGGGCCGCGCTCGAGCTCGCGCTCGAGCTGGCCGAGGTGGGCGGAGTCCTGTGCAGCCACGGCGACGTGATCGGCGACCTGCTCGATCACGTCGAGCGGCGCGGCATCGACCTCGGCGTCGAGCTCGGCCTGGAGAAGGGCTCGGCCTGGGCGCTGCGGGTCGACGGCGCCGACATCGTGGAGGCCCGCTATCTCCCCCCGCCCCGATGAGTCCCGCGTCGGTGAGCCCCGCGTCGGTGAGCCCCGCGTCGGTGAGCCCGCCTCGGCGACGCCTACACTGACACCGGCGCCGGCCACGGACCCGGCCACGAAGGAAGCCCCCAGAGAAGGAAGCCCCGGAGGAGCAGCCGATGGACGTCGAGTTCGGGGCCCGGGCGTGAGGTTCTCCGACCTGCTCGGCGACGGACCCGAGCCCGAGCCCGAGGGCGAGGAGGACGTGGCGCCGAGCCCACCGCCGGCCGCGTCCGTGCTCGCCGGCCCTACCACCGGGGAGGCGGAGCCGCCCGAGCCGTCCGACTTCGCGGGCAAGGAGGTCCCGTGGGAGCTCGAGCCGCTCGAGTCGCCGGGGCCCGGAGACGAGGAGCTCGTGCCCGCGGAGCCCCTGCCCGAGGCCCCGTTGCGGTCGCAGCTCTCCGCGCTCTCCGCCGAGCCGGCCGCGGAGCCGGAGCTCGACGACCCGGAGCCGGCCGAGATCGCCGACCACACGTCGATCGACGACACGTTCCTCCCGTCACGCAAGCGCCGCGGGAGGTGACGCCGTGCTGGGTGGTCAGCGCGGCTCGTAGCGGTAGCCGACACCGCGCACGGTGACGATCCGGCTCGGGTGGGCCGGGTCGTCCTCCACCTTGGACCGCAGCCGCTTGATGTGCACGTCGAGCGTCTTCGTGTCGCCGTAGTAATCGGAGCCCCACACGCGATCGATCAGCACATCGCGCGTGAGCACTCTCCCGGCGTTCGCGAGCAGGACCTCGAGGAGCTCGAACTCCTTCAGCGGCAGCGGGACCAGCTGACCTCTCACCGTGACCTCGTGGCGCGCGGCATCCAGCCGGACGTCGCCCATCTCGAGCACCTCGTCACTCGCGATCGGCGCCTCGTCGCCGGGAATCCGCCTGAGCGCCGCTCGCACACGGGCGACCAGCTCCCGCAGCCGGAACGGCTTCGTGATGTAGTCGTCCGCGCCGATCTCGAGCCCGACGACGGCGTCGATCTCCGCGTTGCGCGCGGTCACCATGATGATCGGCACGCGGGACCGAGTCCGGATCTCCCGACACACGTCGATCCCGGAGACCTTCGGGAGCATGACGTCGAGGAGCACGAGCGCGGGTCGCGTCGCGTCGAAGCGCTCGATCGCCTCAGCCCCATCGGCAGCGAGCTCGACGACGAAGCCCTCGCGCTGGAGTGCGACCGCGAGCGCGTCGCGGTACGACTGCTCGTCGTCCACGACGAGCACGGTAGGCCGGTTGACCATTACGACGCCTCGCGAACGTCCGGGGCGACGGCGAGACCGCGACCCTTCCGGGCCGCGAGGGGAACGGTGAAGTGGAAGGTCGATCCCTGGCCTTCACACGACTCGACCGTGACATCTCCGCCGTGGGCCTGGGCCACGTGGCGCACGATCGAGAGCCCGAGCCCCGTACCGCCGGTAGCGCGGCTTCGGGCCCGATCGACGCGGTAGAAGCGCTCGAAGATCCGCTCGAGATCACGCGAGGGGATGCCAACGCCCCTGTCCTGCACGGTGATCGTGAGCTTCTCGCCTTCGACGGCCGCGGTGAGCTCGACGGGGGCGCCCGGCTCGGAGTACTTCACCGCATTGTCGAGCAGGTTGGTGAGCGCGCTGACGACCTGGCGGCGGTCACAGGTCAGGACGAGCTCCGACGGTGCCTCGACGACCCGGAGCGGAATGCCTCCCACGTCGGCCGCCGCCCGCACGCGCTCGACCGCCTCGGTGATGAGCACGTGCGCGGGAACCGACTCCCGTGTCGGTGCCTCCTGCGCCTCGATCAGGCTGAGGTCCAGGAGGTCGTCGACGATCCGGCCGAGCCGATCGGCCTCGCGCAACATGCGCTCGGCGAGCTGCTTCATCACACCCTGGTCACCGCCCGCAGCCATCGTCTCGGCCAGCAGAGCGAGCGCCCCGATCGGGGTCTTGAGCTCGTGACTCACGTTGGCGACGAAGTCGCGCCGGACGCTGTCGGTGCGCCGGGCCTCGGAGATGTCGCGGATGAAGGCTACGGCTCCGATGATCTCGGCGCGGTCGCGCAACGGGACGGCTCGCACCTGGAGGACCTCGCGGGGTGGACCAAAGAGCTGCAACTCGCGCTCGCCCCGCTCGCCCCGTCGAGCTCCGTCGAGCAGCTCGCCGATCGCCTCCTCGACGAGGGCATCCGCATGGCGCGCCGCGCGGTACCGCTCGGCCGCTTCGTTGTGGAGCACGGTGGCGCCCTCGGAATCGACCACGACCACTCCGTCGGCCGACGCTCGCAGTGCCCCGTGGAAGCGGGCGCGATCGCCTTCGGCCCGAGAGGCCGCGACCTGTGCCTCCTCGGCCGCCTGCTCGAGGTACGCGAACACCGACTCGATCCCCCGCTGGCGCTCGTCGGCGCTGTCCTGATCGCCGAGCCGGGTCGCGACCGACTGGAGGTCGCGTCGCAACCCCCGCCAGGTCCGCCAGCCGACGACCGCTACCGCGGTCGCGACCGCCAACAGCAGCACGCCGACGGCCGTTGTCATCTACCCGAACCGTCCCGTGATGTAGCCCTCGGTGCGGGGATCGGCCGGGTGGGTGAAGATCGTCTCGGTACGGTCGTACTCGACCAGACGGCCCTCACGGCGGCCGTCCTCGGAGACGTCGGTGGTGAGGAACGCCGTCATGTCGGACACCCGCGCCGCCTGTTGCATGTTGTGCGTCACGATCACGATCGTGTAATCGCGCTTGAGCTCGACCATGAGGTCCTCGATGCGGGCGGTGGCGATCGGGTCGAGGGCCGAGCACGGCTCATCCATGAGGACGACATCGGGCTCGACGGCCAGCGCTCGCGCGATGCAGAGGCGCTGCTGCTGGCCTCCGGAGAGCGCGAGCGCGCTCTTCTTCAGCTTGTGCTTGACCTCGTCCCACAGCGCGGCGCGCGTGAGCGCCCGCTCGACGAGCTCCCCCATGTCGCCCCTGTAGCGGTTGATCTTGGGGCCGTACGCGACGTTGTCGAAGATCGTCTTGGGGAACGGGTTTGGCTTCTGGAAGACCATGCCGATCCGACGCCGCACCTCGGCCGGATCGACCTTCGGCGCGTAGAGATCCTGGCCGTGGAACATCACCTTCCCGCTGATGACCGCGCTCGGTACGAGGTCGTTCATGCGGTTGAGGCACCGGAGCAACGTGGTCTTCCCGCAGCCCGACGGGCCGATGATGGCCGTGATCTCGGCGGCCGCGATGTCGAGGCTCACATCGGTGACGGCCGCCATACCGTCGTAGCGGACCTCGAGGTCGCGGATCTCGAAGACGAGCTCGCGCGCCCGATCGGGCTCGGGCTCGACGCCGGCAGCCACGGGCGCGACCTTAGCTGGCGTGATCGCGAGCTCGGGCATCCGAACGCTCGGCCGGTCGATGGCGGTCATGCGGCGTGCCTGCCGGCGAACCGGTTGGCGACGAGGCGCGCGGCCAGGGTGAAGAGGAAGGCGATCGCGATCAGCGTGAACGCCGCGCCCCACGCTCGCTGCTGCGGGCCCGGAAGCGCCGACGTGGCGTTCTTGAAGATCTGGACCGAGAGCGCGGTGTTGGGTCCGTGGAAGAGGTCGAAGTTGGGCTTCGAGACCAAGAGGATGGTGAACAGCAGCGGCGCCGTCTCCCCCGCCGCCCGAGCCACGGCGAGCAACGCGCCGCTCGTGATACCGGGAGCGGCCGCCGGGAGGACGACCCGAAAGATCGTCCGCGCCTTGCGAGAGCCCAACGCGTAGCTCGCCTCGCGGAGCTCGGCGGGAACCAACCGCAGCATCTCCTCGGCGGTCCGGATCACCACCGGCAGCATGAGGCAGCCCAGTGCCAGCGCGCCGGCAAACCCCGAGAACCCGAACGCGAGCACCCAGATCGTGAAGATGAACAGGCCCATGACGATGGACGGGACGCCGGTCATCACGTCGGCGAGGAATCGAACCACGCGCGCGGGGCGGCTTCGGCCTCCGTACTCGTTGAGGTACACGCCGCCGAGCACGCCGAGCGGCACCGCCATGAGCGTGGCAGCGCCGGTGATGGTGACGGTGCCCACCACAGCCGGGCCCATCCCCGGGCCGATGGTGCGGTCGGTGATCGGGATGTCGTCGGTGAGGAACGCCCAGTCGAGAATGCCGATGCCGCGGCTGATCACGTAGCCGACGACCAACCCCAGCGGAACGAGCACGACGAGCACCGAGAGCACCATGAAGCAGGTCGCGGCGACGTCCTTAGCCCTGCGCACGCCGCGATGGCGCGGTCCGCCGAGCGCGACGCTCGGGCCGGTCACGTCGACCGCGGTCACCTCGCCACCGCGCCCAGCCGCCGCTCGGCCCGGCCTACCAGGGCCTGGGCAACGGTGCCGATCACCAGCGTCATCCCGAACAGCACCACCCCGAGGCCGATGAGCGCGGACCGGAAGGTCCCGGATGCGTCGCCGAAGTTGTTGGCGATCACGGCGGCCATGGAGTCACCCGACCCGAACAGCTGGAGCTTGGTCGTCGGGATCGAGCCGATCACGAGCGCCACCGCGATCGTCTCGCCCATCGCCCGGCCGAAGCCGATCATGGCTCCGGCCACCATGCCGCTCCGGCTGTGCGGGAAGACCGCGCCCCGAATCATCTCCCAGCGGGTGGCGCCGAGCGCGAGGGCGGCCTCCTTCTGCGATCGGGGCACGGTGGCGAACACCTCGCGCGTGATCGACGTGATGATCGGCGTGATCATGATGGCGAGGATGATCCCGGCGGTCATGAAGCTCCGCCCGACCACCGGCGTGCCGTTGAGTACGTTGCCCAGCACCGGCACGCCGCTGACCGCGTCGGCGACGTTCTGGTAGAAGCCCAGGATCGCCGGCGCCAACACCAGGATCCCCCAGAGGCCGAACACGACCGATGGGATCACCGCGAGCAGGTCGATGACGTAGACGACCGGACGCTGGAGGCGGCGCGGCGCGACCTCGGTGATGAAGAGCGCGATCCCGATGCTGACGGGAAGCGCCAGCAGCAGCGCGATGACGGAGATGACGAGCGTGCCGAAGATGAACGCGAGGGCGCCGAACTGGCCCTTCACGACGTCCCAGTCGTCGGAGAGGACGAAGTCGAGCCCCTCCTTGCGGAGCGCGGGCCACGCTTGCCTCGTCGTCGAGTAGACGACGAGGGCCAGGATCACGAGCACCAGTCCGCCCCCCGCGAGCGAGAGCCACCGGAAGACCGTGTCGGCCCGCGCGCCGGGCGGGTGCGAACCGCCCCCGAGCGGGGGCGGAGGGGCGACCGGAGCGGGGGCGGTGTCGAGCGCCATCGACGAGTGGCAGGGGCGGGCGGGAATCCGCCCGCCCCTCCGGATGCTACGGGATCACGATCTGGCTGAGTTGGGCCTTCGCCCTCTGCTGCAGTGAGTCCGGCAGCTTGGCGAAGTCGACCGACGCGGCCGCAGTCTGGCCGCCGGCGAGCACGTACTCGAGGAACGCCTTCAGGGCCTCCCCCTTGGCCTTCCCGGTCTGGTTCTTGTAGACGAGGATCCACGTCGGGGCCGTGATCGGGTACGCCTTGGCACCCGGCGCATTCAGCGGGTTGTAGCTGAGATCGGAGTTGACGGTCGAACCCGCAAGCGCCTGGGAGGCGGACTCCGTGCTGGGCTCGACGTACTGCCCGGACGCGTTCTTGATCGCCGCGAACGAGAGGCCCGCGGCCTTGGCATCGGAGAAGTCGACGTAGCCGATCGTGCCCGGCGTGCTCTTCACGATCTGGGCCACGCCTCCGTTGCCGTTTCCGGCCTGGCCGCCGGGCCAGTTGACCGACTTGTCGGAGCCGAGCGTCCAGGCGGAGCCGGCCGCGGCAACGAGATACTTGGTGAAGTTCGCGGTGGTACCCGAGGCGTCGGAACGGTGCACCGTGGTGATCGCCGTGCTCGGAAGCGACGCGCCCGAGTTCTCGGCCTTGATCGCCGGGTCGTCCCACTTCGTGATCTGGCCCGCGAAGACCTTCGCGATCGTGGCCGCCGAGAGCTGGAGGTTGCCGACCCCGGAGAGGTTGTACGACAGGGTGATCGGCGCCGCGACCGTCGGGAAGTAGAGCAGCGCCCCGCCCTTGTACTTGGCGAGGTCCTCGGGCTTGGGAAGTGCGTCCGAGCCGGCGAAGTCGACGAGCTGGCCCTGCAGGTCGGTCTGACCCTTCCCGGAGCCGCCGCCGCCGTAGTTGATCGTCACGGCCGGTTGCTCGCCGGCGAAGTTCTTGATTGCCTCCTGGTAGAAGGCCTGCGGGAAGGTCGCTCCCGAGCTGTTGAGCGTCGCCGCCGCGAGCTTCGGCGCCGACGGCTTCGAGGAGTGGCTCTTGCCGCTGGAGCCGCAGCCCGCGGCCACGAGCGCCAGCACGAGCACCGGAAGGATCAGCCGCCGCGAGCGGGGCAGGGTTCGAGTCATCGGGGAGCGCCTCCTGACGGGATTCGTCGAACGGATGCCGACGGGACGGATCCCGCTCTCCTACCGTGCACCCGCCGTTCCACGAGACGAGATGCTAGAGATGGCCTTTAGCAGGGCAGTGACGCAACGGCGACGTCGAGGTGAACAACTGGTGAAGGTCGGCGAACGAGCCACAGCTCCACGGGTCGTGGGCCGGTAGCGCCGCCGGAGCCGCGCTCGGCGATGCACCTCGGGGCGGAGGGCCGGAAGCCCGACGGTGGCCGTCCGGTGAACGAGCCGCCAATACTCGGCATCGCACCGGTCAGGGCCGGGCACGGCTCCGGGTCTGCGACAATGATGATCGGAACCGTGCGTGCAGCGCGGTTTGCCGGCTCTCGACACGGAGACGACGTGACCGCTGAACAAGCTCCCGAGGCCCGAAAGAGCTTTCACGAGTCGCTCGACGAGCTCCGCACGGACGTCATTCTCCTCGGGGCGCTCACCACGGAGGCGATCGCGGGCGGAACCCAGGCGCTGCTCGACGCCGATCTGGCCGCGGCCGAGGCCGTGATCGGAAGAGACGACGCCGTCGACGACCTGTACCACTCCATCGAGGATCGGTGCCTGCTCCTGTTGGCCCGCCAGCAGCCGATGGCCACCGACCTGCGTACGGTCGTGACGATCATGCGCGTCAACCACGAGCTCGAACGAAGCGCCGACCTGATGGTCAACGTCGCGAAGACGACCCGACGCCTCTACCCGCACGAGCTCGACCCCAAGGTGCGCGGGATCATCGACCAGATGGGCGCGCAGGCGTCGAATCAGACGCGGGTCGCGATCGACGCGTTCGCGGATGCGGACCCATCATGCGCGGCCGCGCTCGCCGACATGGATGACAGATCGGAAG
>Ga0209515_10001531_pt1 | contig 38307 bp, 35 predicted proteins | sample Subgroupgradi54m_FD_187454 | JGI IMG/M metagenome (GOLD analysis project Ga0209515, IMG submission 187454) | Subsurface groundwater microbial communities from S. Glens Falls, New York, USA - GMW60B uncontaminated upgradient, 5.4 m (SPAdes)... ... | reverse complement strand
CTGATCGCCGGAGCGGCGTTGCGGGCGTTGGCGACGGGAACACGGTCGTCTTGAAACCGAGCTCCGACTCCCCGGCCAATTCGTACATCTTCTCGGAAATCATGGACGAAGCCGGGCTTCCCCCTGGGGTCCTCAACCTCGTCACCGGGTCGGGCAGCGTCATCGGCGATCCCCTCATCAGCCACCCGCAAGTGCGCATGGTCGCCTTCACCGGGAGCAAAGAGGTCGGGATCAGGATCTACGAACAGGCGGCGAAGGTTTCTCCGCACCAGATCTGGTTGAGGCGTTGCATCGCGGAGATGGGCGGCAAGAACGCGGTCATCATCGATGACGACGCTGACCTGGGCGAGGCGGTGCCCGCGGCCCTCGCATCGGGGTTTGGGTTTCAGGGGCAGAAGTGCTCGGCAGGCTCTCGCCTCGTCGCGACCTCACGCGTCTACTCCGCGGTGGTTGAGGAGTTTGTCGCCCGCGTTCGCGCGCTGGAACAGGGACCCGCCAAAGACAACTACCCCGCGGGGCCGGTGATCAACGAACGGGCCAAGCAGACGATCCTCGAGTACATTCAGATCGGCAAGAGAGAAGGCCGGCTCATGGCCGGAGGCGAACCGGGAGACAGCTCTGGGCACTACGTTCAACCCACGGTCTACGTTGACGTGGCGCCCACCGCTCGTATCGCGCAGGAAGAGATCTTCGGGCCTGTCGTCGCAATCATCAAGGCCCGGGATTTCGATGACGCTCTTGGGATCGCGAACGGTACTGAGTACGGACTCACCGGAGCGGTCTTCTCCCGCAACCCCGAGAAACTTGCGCGGGCGCGCCGTGAGTTTCACTGCGGCAACCTCTACCTCAACCGTAAGTGCACCGGAGCGCTGGTCGGCGTCCATCCGTTTGGGGGGTTCAACATGAGCGGGACGGACGCGAAAGTCGGAGGACCCGACTACCTCTCCTATTTCCTCCAACCTCGGGTGGTTTCGATCAAACACCGCTAACCTTGGTGCCCCTCGCAATTCTCTCTCCAACGCAGCGATGCCGAGATTAGGGGAACGTTCGTCCAACGGTGAGGAAGAATCCTGACCAACCGAAGTTGCACGGACACCCCGCGCCCACCGGGCCAGAGTCGGCACTAACCGTGCGGTAGCCGCCTTCAACCACAATCTGATTCGACGCCGCGTATTGCAAACTGATGGTGTAATCTGTCGCCGTCGCCGAGGCGGAGCCAGACGCTATCGTACCCGAGACCGTGGTCGCGTTTGACGGGTAGTAGGCCACGCCGCCGCTGAGGGACCAGTGAGGTGAAACCGGGAGAGTGAAATCACCCCCGAGACGAATGCCGCTGCTCCGGAACATACTCGAGTTGTTCGAAAACGAGATTGACCCGTACCCGAGGAACCCTCGCAGGAACCCGGTCTCGCCGGGTCGGAGGTACGTGGCGTCTATGCTGTAGATAGAGTCTGTCCCGGCGCCGAACGCCCCGATGCTGCCACCGAGGCTCCCCTGGGTCCCGCTGGCAAATTGCAGCCGGAGACCCCAGGGGGACGACGACTGCCCTTGATAGTCAATGCCGTAGAACGAACTGTTCCACGTCCCGTTGCCAGAACCCGTCCGGGTGACCGTCCCGTTCGTCGACCAATAGAGAACCTTGACCGTGTGCGTTAGATTCACCTGGGCAAGCGCAGAAGTTGGGACGAGGGCTAGCGCGAGTGCAACGAAGAGGACAAGTGCAACCGTTCGGGTTCGAATCATAGTCTGATTGCTCCCTTCCCATCTGCATGGTCATGGGGCGACCAAGTCAATTCCATCGAACTTTCGGGCCAATTCACGGGAACTCCTGCTCCCGCCCTCGAGAGGGGACACAGCGGTAGACGCAAAGAGCCTCGTACACTGAAGCGAAGAAGGCGATCCGAGCCGACCGCTACAACGTGGACCTGCGGCGCATCGGCTCGACGCTCTTGAGGACCACCCGCATGATCGGTACACCCAAGAGGAGTAGGATCAGCTCGCTTCCGAGGATCCAGGGGAAGAGGACCCGGTAGGGAGCTCGCGAGAGCACCGAGAGCATCAAGCTCACCCCCGCCGCGGTGATCAACGCATACACCGTCGCCCCACTCCGTGGTGAGCGTCGGCCCACCAGATAGCACAGGGTCGCTCCCACGAAGTTGACAAGTGGCATGAAGCCCAACTCCCATGCTCCCGCGTACGGACTGGGCAGGTTGCTTAGGAAATTGCCGATCACAAACGCAGGAATGAGATGCGGCTCCCAAATTACAAGGGGCTTGAGCACTTCCGCAAGCCGAAACTGAAACTGCGCATAGCTGATGGGGGCGAGCGCCCACGTCAGAACAGCGTACAGCCCGGCGACCAGCCCTACCTCCGCGACCACCGCGGCTGGACGCTCCCGCAATCGCCGCATCACTGCGGCCATCGCACCTTGCAGACGGTGTGGAGCCCCCCACGCACTTTGTAATCGAGGACGATCTCCATCCACTGGGGCTCGACGACTTTGACGAGATCGTCGAGCATGCGGGTGACGGCGTGTTCCTGGTAGATACCCACCGAACGGTACGACAGGAAGTAGAGTTTGAGGGACTTGAGTTCGAGGACTTTGGCTTTGGGCAAGTACCGAATCGTCACGGTCCCAAAGTCGGGCAGCCCAGACCACGGGCAGACGGCCGTAAATTCATCGGTGGAGATGTCGACCGTCAGGGCCGTCCCGGGGGACTCGAACGGGAAGGTCTCGAGACCCCCGGCGGCAATCGCCTCGTATCCATCGATCGGCAGACGCCGCTCCGCGGGGGCCTCCGCGTCAATCAATTTTGCCATCGCGGTCTCCTTGCTGCACGTTGGTCTCAGTATAGCATGGGCCTCGCGCGTCCTCTTCGCGCGCTGCGCCACACCGTTGACAGCCGCACGCGCCGTCGGTACGATGTGTCTTGGTCACGCTGGAGGTGGCTAGATGACCTACATTATTGCCGAGCCTTGTATCGGGACGAAGGATCGGACCTGCGTCGAAGTCTGCCCGGTCGACTGCATCTACGAGTACGTCGACGAAGTTGGCGCCTATGTAGTCCCCGATCCATCAACGGGCCCGGGTGTCGACAAACAGGTCATCCCTCGAGGCGAAAGCACCCACGTCCCGCCCGAGCAAGGGATCACGAAGGAACAGTTGAAAGCGCAGCTGTTCATTCACCCAGAGGAATGCATTGACTGTGGAGCCTGCGAGTCCGTCTGCCCAGTGACCGCCATTTTCCCCGACGGCAGCGTCCCCGAACAGTGGCAGAACTATATCCCCCTGCAGTACGCCGCGTTCGGACTCAAGAAATAGGTCCAACCGTAGCGCGTGGCAGCGGCTGGCGAGGATCCGCCAGCCTTTACCATGTCCACCCGGCGAGGGAAAGTTGGCAGGCCGCCATTTGACCCCCGCCCCGCATCCGTCTCACTGGCTCCGGAGTTGGCAAAGCCATCTCCGGGGATCCTTGCACCGAGGTGGCGACGAGGATCACGGGAAGATGCCCGCAAAGACGGTGCAAGATCCGGGCGGCCCTCATCTCCCCTCCCTTGTCGAACATATCCTAGGTGGTACGATTAACCCACAGCCGGTTTGTGCCGATAAGAGCTTTGGAACCAATATGGTACTGGCCCTCCTTACCCCCCTCACAGTGGGCTGTTGGACTTAAGGGCGGCGTCAGGGGAGCGACCCCTGCAGGGGAGATCGGAATGGAGCAGGAACCTCGGTACCCAAGAGCCGTACCGACCCGCGAGACGAATGGTGGGCAGGAGTCCCGTCGGCACGTCCCCGCCAAGAGTCTCGGCATTGACCTCCCGCCTGGGTACCACGTGCTCGAGACTCGCTTCCGGCTGATCCTATACTTCGGCGACGCCGAAGTCCGGGCGTATCCGATAGGGAACGATCCCTGGCAGATCGAGCGGGACGCCATGCGGCATGCGGCCCGACACCGCCCGCCCCGTGAGAGTACCGCCGCGCCCACCCCGGAACCCGCTGAGGATCAGGTCACTGGACTTCCGTGGACTCACGGGGTGACCAGCGAGGCAGCCAAAATGGCCGCCGAGGCCGACCTCCACGTCGTGTGCGTCCACCTCACTGGGCTCGACACACTCATCGACGCGCAGGGGTACCGGGCTTCGCAAGCCGTGCTTCACCTCGCCGCCCGAGCATTGCAAACACTCGTCCAAGCATCGGACCGCCTCGCCCGGCACTCGGGAGACAAGTTCCTCATTTTCACTACACGTCCATTGCTCGAGGTCGAAAGCCTCGTCGAGAAGATCCATCGGGAGATCGACATCGTCGCCGCGACGGCCGGGACCAATGGCTTGCCGCGGAGCCAAATCGGGGTCGCTAGCCTCCCGCAGGAAACGAATCAGAGCGAGGCCGGCGCGTTGATCGAGGCCCTAGTGATTTCTGCGGAAGCCGCGTCGTCCATCATCGACGAACCGGCGGTACTCGAAGAGGCCTCCGAGGCACATGAAACGACGTTCGACTTGCAGGCTCCACCGACGACCGAGCCTCTTGCGACAGCGTACCCTCCGATCGAGGCGGTCGTGACCTCCACCGAACCGGCTCCTCAAGCGCCGTCTGTCGTGCATGAACAAGGCCTCGCGGCCAGTCTTGCAGCGAGGCCTGAAGCTCAACCGACTGGACCAGTGCAGATGCAGGCCTCGAGCGTCCCGCCGAAGTCGTCGACGCCCCAGGGTATCTCTTACAATCCTCCCGCCACAACGCCCCAGCCCCGCGTCGAAGGAGTGACGTCCGCGCCCCAACCGGGCGCGACCCCGACCTATCAGGCAGCAGTCGAGGAGACTCTGTTCACCGACGGCGCACGGCGACTGGTTCTCAAGCAAGTCGTGCTCGACATCTCGGGCCAAGTCGCCACCGCAATTGTTGAACTCACGCTCGGCAGCCGACGGGTGAGCGAGCGCGCGGTAGGGCGGGACAACGAAGATCGACGCTTGCTACTCGTCGCCGAAGCCGCCGCCAGAGCCATCACGGAGTTTCTCCCCCGGGGCCATGGCGTCGTAGTTCACACCATCCAGCATGCGCCCGCAGAGGTTGGGGTTGCCATCTGGTCCCTTCTCTTCTTGCTCACACCGACTGGTGAGCAATCCCTCCTCGGCATCGCCCCGGGCCGCGGCGACCTGCCCGAAGCGGCGGTGAACAGTGTCCTCAACGCCCTGAACCGACGCATCGGCGCACTTTTGAGCGAAAGCAACTAGTCCTCCACCCCCTCCCACGAACCCAGGCGCCACGGGGCTCAATCGTTTTCCAAAAAGGTGCGCCCCCCACGCGCGCTGAAGTGTCTCGATGACTAGACTCAACTGCCACGATGACCGCCTCTCGCGCCCGCCGGGCTCTTCTCAAATCGGTCGCCACACTGTTCCTCAAACTCGGGGTCACCAGCTTCGGAGGCCCGGCCGTCCACACTGCCATGATGCGCGCGGAGGTGGTGGATAGACGCCGTTGGTTGTCCGACTCAGAATTCCTCGACCTCCTCGGGGCGGTGAATCTCATCCCGGGACCGAACTCGACCGAACTCGCGGCCTACATCGGATACCGTAGGGCGGGTTGGGCGGGCTTCGTCGCGGCGGCGCTTTCGTTCATCGGACCACCCGCGTTGCTGGTGCTTCTCCTCGCCTGGGCGTATGCGCATTATGGGACAACGCCCCAGGCCGGCGCGCTCTTCTACGGCCTACGCCCCGTCCTGATCGGGGTCATCGTCCAGGCGTTGTGGATCCTGGGGCGGACCGCGGTGAAAGGTCTCCTCCCGGCGCTTGTCGCCGTGGGGACGTTGGCTCTCGTCCTGCTGGGAGTTAACGGAATTCTTGTCCTCATCGCGGGGGGCGCCACGGTCATGATTGCCCGGAATCTCCGTCGTGTCCGGGACCGCCTGCGACAGGGAGCACCCCTGGCGCTGCTCTTGGCCGTCCAGCCCGTCGTGTGGCTACCGAACCTAACCGCAAGCGTTACTAGCTCGTTCAGTCTCCTGCGGCTGTTCGGCATCATGCTCAAGACCGGAGCGGTCCTCTATGGCAGCGGGTATGTCTTGCTTGCCTTTCTCCGGGCGGACCTCGTCCTCCGGCTGCAGTGGCTCACCGACCAACAACTCCTTGACGCGGTCACGATCGGTCAATTCACTCCCGGGCCCGTGCTGACGACGGCGACCTTCATCGGCTACGAGCTCGGGGGGCTCCCAGGGGCGGTCCTGGCGACGCTGGGCATCTTTCTCCCCGGTCTGGTCTTCGCCGCAGCGAGCCAACCCGTTCTCCCCCGATTGCGGCGCTCGCCCTGGGCAGGCGCGTTCCTCGATGGGGTCACTGTGGCGTCGCTCGCGCTCATGGCGGCGGTCACATGGCACCTCAGTCGCCAGGCGATCATCGATCCGCTCACCACCGTGCTGGGGGTCACCGCAGCGGGCCTGCTGCTGTGGGGACGGATCAACTCCGGGTGGCTTATGCTGGGCGGAATGGTGATCGGTCTAGTTGCGCGGTAAGCTCCACAGACGCCGGAACGCCCGCGCCCACAAGCCAGCGGATTGGGCGGGGCGATCGTCTCGGATTCGGATCGGGGCCCCAGGTGCCCCCTGGAATCAACCCAGGCAGGACCTCCGCGAATGCCCCGCGAACGGACGGGGGAGATATCAGCATGCATAGGGAGGGAATGAGCGTGGCGAAGAAGAGGCGAGCACGACCGGCAAAACGTAGGACCAAAGCCGCCAAAGCGACGAAACGACGGACCGCTAAACGGCGGAAGTCGCCCGTGCGGCGCAAGGCAGTCCGACGATCGGCGGCGAGAACCAAGCGCACACGGAAGGTGGCCCGTCCGGCACCATTGGCGCCCGCGGCGCACGAACCAACGTTGTACGAGCCGGTGCCCACGACGAGCCCGACCTGGTTCCCGACTAAGTAGACACCGAGTCTGCCGCGCAGGACTTCTCGATCGAAGGGGACTCCACCATGGGGTCCTCTTCGCTTCCCAGGACCTACGGCTGGCGTCCGCGAGTTCGGCCCGTCGGGGCGATCCCCGATCGTGTCTCGGATGAGACGCATCCGTTACATTAAGGGCCCATCGTGGATGGTATCACTCAGGACACGGTCTACTTTGGGGGGAATGCGTGTGAGCCGAATCCAGATCTACCTCACGGGTCTCGTGTTCATTTGCGTCGGATTGCTTGTCCCTCTGAGCCCTGCCAGCGCCGCGGACACCCCTGTCATGATGGCACTCAAGACGGCAATTTTCCATGGGAGCGAGCTGGCGCAACGAGGAGCGGCAGTAGAAGCCTCGCAGGTCCACGTCCAACACATCATGAACTGCTTGGAAGGTCCGGGCGGCGCGAACTACAAGCAGGCAGCGGGATACCCCTGCCAGGGACAAGGCTTTGGCATCATTCCTGATCTTACAACGGCTGCTGCGGGGGGCGTTAAAGGCGCCGAGCGCGCACTCCGCTTGGCCAAAGCCGCTCGCGAAGTGGCGCAACAAGCGCTTGCGAGCAAGGATGTCAACGAAGTGCAGCCCTTCGCAAAAGTGATCGCGACCAACCTGCAGCTCGCGCTCGACGCGCTCCAGTAACCCGCGCATCGAGGTCCCAGGACCGTCAGGGAGGACGCCGAGCGCCCTCCCTTTCATGTTCTTCCATCGTACATACCACGGCTCGCATAGCAGACGGCTCCCGAGGATGGCTCGATGGTCGTAGCGGATCTTCGTTATGGCGGCCGAGGCGCGAACGCGCGAAGCGGAGAGACACCTCGGGTGACCCCCCCAGTCGTCGCTGGGATGGGTCAGGAAGCGAGTGCGAAGTACTTTGCGAACTGTGGGACCGTGCGGAAGTACCCGAGTTCGTCCAGCACCTTCGTCTCGAGCCGGTCAAGCGACGACCCTCGCGCGGCGAGTTGCGTGTCGGCGTGGTCCATGATCTCGGCGACCATTTCGTCCCGATGGTCCCCTAGCGTGGAGGGATACTGCGCCCAGAATTTCTGCAGCACGGCATGCTGAATACCCGCGTAGTCGGTTTCCGCCCGAAGGAAGTTACTCCGGACTGCTCGCTTCTCTGCAGCGAAGCGCAGCATTAATAGGGCGTCCGCCAGTTCGCCGTCCGCCGGAGTCAGACAGAAGCACTCGCGTTCCCCCCGCGCACTCTCGCGGGTAACGATCGTGTAATCGCGCCGACCAATCCCAAACTTTCCCAACGGCGTATAGACCGTTTCGACAATCTCCGCGAAGGGCACGACAAAAGTGTCAGGATGGTCGAGGCTCTCGTTGAGCGCGGCCGATAGGGTCGGCTCCGCGTGGGAGAAGTCTTTCGCGCCTGCGAGGAGCGCCGAGAAAATACTGCCAACGGGCCCCTTCGCGGCCGCGATATGGACGGCTAGGTGTTGGACGAGAGCGGAGCCCGGGATCGCGTGATCGCCGCCGGCGAGAAAGGCGAACCCCTCATTCAAGACCACCAGTACGCCCTGCGGCACCCGGGACAGATCGCGGGTCGGCTCAGCGCCTCGGAAGGCATGGACGAGGTGCGTTTTCTGCGTGAGGATGCCGCTACCGAGGATTGCGTCCTTCGTCGGTGCCTCCAGGCTCCGGTTCCGTGGAATGAACATGACTTCCTCACCTCACCCCGATGCGTCGCGCCAGAACTGGAAGCAATTTCGATGCCTCGCCCCTGGGATGGGTGCCCAAGAATTGCTTGCCAAGGCTCGCGGATACATGTGCGCTCTAGGGTAGCGGCAACTTTCCTCCCTTGTTGGAGGTCGCGTGCGCGTGCGGACGGGCCGTCGGGCACACGCAGCTTCAGTCGAGGAACAGTGGGACCAGGGCCGACTTGGTGACGTCGACGAGCCCGCGGTCGGTGAGCTTCAACGCGGGGATGACGGAAAGCGCCATGAAGGAGAGAGTCACAAAGGGGTCCTCCAACTGGCTGCCCATGCGGCGGGCAGTGTAGAGCAATTCCTGCAGTTGCTTGGCAACGTTGGGGATGGAGGTGTCTGCCATCAATCCTGCGATCGGCAGGGGCAGGGTAGCCACGTCGCGACCCGCGACCGCGACCAAACCTCCCCGCATCTCCAAGAGGAGCTCGACGGCAGCCCGCATCGCGTCATCGCTTACCCCCACCACGATGATGTTGTGGGCATCATGCGCGACCGTCGACGCCAGTGCGCCTAGGGTCAGGCCGAACCCCCGAATGAACCCCAGGCCCACACGCCCGCTGCCCGTATGGCGCTCGAGGACTGCGAGTTTGAGGAGGTCTTGGTGCGGATCGGAGGCGGCCTCTCCGTGGACGACGCTCGCGTGAGCTTCGCCAGCGCGCGTGACGATTTGATTCGGCACAACCTCGATCACTCGCACCCGCCGCCCCTGCGCGGGGATACGAAACTGCAGGCTGCTGCGGGAGACGTTGAGGGATACCGGGAGGTCAGGGAGCGGCCGTGGACGGTGGTAGGGGAGGATCTCTCCATCCTGCGCGACCAATTGCCCGGACCGATACACGCGACGCGGGCGCGGGGTCCGCAGGTCATCGAAGATGACGAGATCCGCGAGCCGCCCAGGGGCGAGCGCCCCACGGTCCTGGAGCCCAAAGTACTCCGCCGCGTTCAAGCTCGCCAGCTGTAGCGCGGTGAGCGGGTCGAGCCCCCAGGCGATCGCCTGACGCACCATCGCGTCAATGTGCCCGTCAGCGAGCAGGTGGATGGGCGTGCGGTCATCAGTGACAAACATGCACCGGCGGGCATTCACAGGCGTGACTAGCGGGAGCAGCGCTAGCAAGTTTCGGGCGCCTGTCGCTTCCCGGATCATGATGCGCATCCCCCGCGCCAACTTCTCCTGCGCCTCGGCAGGCGTCGTGCATTCATGGTCGGAGCCGATGCGCGCCGCCACGTACGCGTTGAGGTCAAGTCCGCTCAGCATCGGGGCGTGCCCATCGACGGGACGGGCGCCTGCGACGTGGAGCTTCGCGAGAACCTCGTCGTCAGCGGCGAGGACCCCAGAGTATTGCATCATCTCCCCCAGCCCGAGCACCCACTTGTCTTGCAGAAGGGTCTCCAAGTCGTACGACGACAGCGTCGCCCCGGCGCTCTCAAATGGCCCGGCCGGGACACAGGACGGCGCCATGACATAGACGCTGAGCGGATTGTGCTTCGCCGCCTCAAGCATGTAGCGAACGCCGGTCATCCCAAGCACATTGGCGATCTCGTGTGGGTCGATGATCGCCGTGGTCGTTCCATGGGGCACGACGGCCCGGGCAAACTCCGGGATGCTGACCATCGCGCTCTCCACGTGGACGTGCCCATCGATGAACCCAGGCGCCACGTAGCTGCCCCGCAGGTCAAGGACGTCTCGGGATTGGTAGCGGTGCGGGGCCCCGCTCGGTTGCAGACCAGCGATGCGGTCGCCGGCAATCGCTACGTCCCCGTCGATCAGGGTTTGTCCGAACAGATCGACAATTCGGGCGTGGGTCAGCAGCAGATCCGCCGGTTCGTGCCCGCGAGCCACCCGGAGGAGGTGGGCGAGATCCATGGCAGACCTTTCCGTGGTTTGCAGGAGGGTTCCTGCGTCGGGCGCGCACGGCCCCGGCGAGGGTGGAGCAGGCATCTCCCTCCGCCAGCAAGAAACTTCACAGAAGATCACGGACCCAAGAGGTGTGCTCATGCCCCACATCCTCCCGTTCCGCGGGCAATTGACCTTCGACTTGGAAATCGCGGGCACCGTCCGGACATTGCCCCTGATCCAGGTGTCCCCTGATACGTGGATCGCCTACTACTACAGCCTGGGGGACACGGAGGTCATTGATCGCGCGGCCCGATTGCTCGCCCCCAAGATGGCGATGTGCGAGATCTTCGTCACTACCGAGACGAAAGGGATCCCTCTGGCCCATGCGATCGCGACGTACCTGGGCCTCAGACCCTACGTGGTCTGCCGCAAAGAGGTCCGTCCCTTCATGCTGTCCCCCCTGACCGTGCGCTATAAGCCCATCACCGCCAAGACGGAACAAGAACTGTTCATCGATGGGCGCGATGCGATCAAGGTCAAAGGGAAACGCGTGGGCATCGTCGATGACATCGTGAGTACGGGAGAAACACTCAAGGCCATGAGCGACCTGGTCCGGCATGCGGGCGGCGAAGTCGTCTGCAAAGCCGCGCTACTGATCGAAGGTGAGGAGAAACCGTCGGTGGAGCACATCGGCATCCTACCGATCTTCAAGCTCGATGCGCGCCCTGATCGCGAGGCGAAGCGATGACGCCGTCGATTTCGACGCACGTGCTCGACACGGGCCGGGGGGAGCCCGCGCGCGGCGTTCGGGTGGAACTCTACCGCCAAACTCAGCGACTCTCGGTCCAAGAGACCAACCACGACGGGCGGATTCCTGACCTCGTTCGCGGGCCGCTCGAGGCCGGGCCCTACCGGCTCATCGTCCACCTGCCCACCCCGTTTTTCTCTCGACTCGAACTCGAGTTCACGATTGCCGATGCCGCCCGCTCCTACCACATCCCGCTGTTGGTCTCCCCGTACGCATGCACCGTCTACCGCGGCGGTTGACTGCCGCCGTGCTTGCTCATCTATTTGACGGGGACACGCGCGTGGTCCGCCGGCTCGCCGCACTCGAGGACCCCCTGGGGCAGGCCTACGACGTGCTGCGGACCGCGCCCGAGGACGAACAAGTGGAGGCGCTGAACGCGCACCCCCAGATTGGGGCCGGGGCGCTGTCGGCCACCTCGGCGCAGGAACAGGGCGACGCCGCCGATCCTACGGTCCGCGCGGACCTAGCGGCATTGAACCGTGCGTACGAAGCGAAGTTCGGGTTTCGGCATGTCATCTTTGTCCAAGGCCGATCCCAGGCCGCGCTACGCGACATTCTCCGGACGCGCCTCACCCACACCCGGGAGGACGAACTCACCACGGGGCTCGCGGAGGTAGTTGCCATCGCGAAGGATCGGTACGGACGCCTATGACCGTTTCCTACGGCAAGGCGGCTGTCACTGTGTATCGGACAGATGGACAACGCACGCTCTTTGGCGCGGAGCTGCAACTCGAGGTCCTCGACGACGGCGTCCTCCCCGCCTACACGACCGGGGACAACTCGCTGGTGGTACCGACCGACACGATGAAGAACTTCATCCACACAACCGCGCTCGACTACCCGGGGACCTCGCTGGAAGAACTGCTCGACCTCGTGGGACGGAAGTTCCTGTCGACCTACCGCCACTTCTCGACGATCCGCCTCCGCGCACGCGAGGTCCCGTTTGCGCGGCAGAGCGCCGCGCTGTTCCGCCGCCTCTATGATGATTATGGCATTGCCGAGATGACCCTCACCCGGACCGGCATCGGAGAGTACCGGTCAGGCCGTGAAGCACTGCATCTGGTCAAACTCACCGGGAGCTCGTTTGCCCAGTTCTATCGCGATGCGTACACGACGCTCCCCGAGATGGCGGATCGACCACTCCTCGTGCACCTTAACGTGTATTGGCGCGCTCAGGAGTTTCTCGATTACGTCGATGGGGCTGTCGTGCGCGAAGTGCTCTGTGAGACGTTCGACGCGTTTGTCTCGAAGTCGATCCAGCACCTCGTCTACGAAATGGGCCAACGGCTCCTTGCGCGATTCCCCCGCCTCCTCGATGTCTCGTTCGAAGCTGAGAACCACCTCTGGGACACGGCGCAAACCCTCCAGGCCGACCCGCGGGTCAAAGTGTACACGGAGCCCCGGCCCCCGTACGGGGTCATTGGTTACACTGTAAAACGGTAATCCCATCGTACGCGATGGCCACGTAGGAGGGGCTCCCAGCTAGGCACAACCAGGAGCGGATGATGGAAGTCCTGCTTCCCCAAACCCTCGCAGAGGCGCTGGCAACAAAAGCGGCTCTCCCCGACGCGGTCCCCATCGCCGGGGGTACCGACCTGATGGTCGAGTTGAACTTTGACCGGCGGCGGCCGGCCGTCCTCATTGACATTTGCCGGCTCCCCGAGCTTCGGGAGTGGCGGAAAGACGATGGCACGCTGTTCTTGGGCGCGGGCGTGACCTATAGTCGGATCGTGCGCGACCTCCCTGAATTCACCCCACTGGTCCAGGCCGCTCGGTCCGTCGGGTCGCCGCAGATCCGGAATCGGGGCACGGTCGGGGGGAACCTCGGGACCGGCTCCCCAGCGGGCGATGCGCTACCGGTGCTCGCTGCATACGATGCGGAGGTCGTGCTTGCCAAAACAGGCGCCCGGACCCGCACGCTCCCGTGGCACCAGTTCCTGCTCGGGCCCAAGAAAACCGCGCTTGCCCCGGACGAACTCATTCTGGGCACGCGATGGCGGATTACGCGCGGGCCGGGATCATTCTCGAAAATTGGGCCCCGCAACGCCATGGTGATCGCGGTGGCAAGCCTCTGCCTGGTGCTCGACGAAGCGTCGCGGACCATCCGCGTCGCTTTGGGATCGGTAGGCCCCACGATCCTGCGTGCGCCCGACGCCGAAGCGATGGGTGCGCGTGCCTTGGCCGATGCCGGGGGGTGGGATGATCCGCTCGCGCCGGTGCCCATCAAGGTCGCCGAAGACTTCGGGGCGCGGGTGGCCGCCGCGGCGCAGCCGATTGATGATGTGCGAGGAACCGCAGCCTACCGCCGACACGCGTGCGCTGTATTAGCTCAGCGCGCGTTGCGCTGGGCGCTCGATGACCGAATGCGTGCCTCAGGTGGAGGCCCCCGATGCTGATCCGCACCCAGGTAAACGGAGAGTGGAAGACCGCGGAGGTGTGGCCCGGAGCGAGCTTACTCTATATGCTCCGGGAGCATCTCGGCCTCCCAGGTTCCAAGAACGCCTGCGAGCAAGGGGAGTGTGGGTCGTGCTCGGTCTGGCTCGATGGCGAGCTCGTGTGCGCATGCCTGGTCCTCGCCGCGCAGGCTCATGGTCGCGAGGTGCGGACGGTTGAGGGGCTCGCGACTCCGGAAGCATTGCACCCGGTGCAAGAAGCCTTCCTGGAAACGGGAGCGGTGCAATGCGGATTCTGTACCCCAGGCCTCATCGTGGCTGTCACCCATCTCCTCGCCCAGGTCCCCGCCCCAACGGACGCCACCATCCGGGAAGCGTTGTCGGGAAACCTCTGTCGGTGCACCGGGTACGCGAAGATTCTCGACGCCGTTCATCTCGCGGCGGACCGTATGCGGACAACGCCGCGATGAGCACGGTGCTCATCGAGCAGTGTGCAATCGTCGTCACGATGGACGACGTGGGGACGGAGATCCCGGGCGGATCGATCCTCATCGAGGATGGCCGACTGCAGTGGGTTGGGGCCGGGACGCCTCCAGCGGCGCACGGCGCCATCCGTGTCGATGGACGCGGCACGGTCGCGCTTCCGGGGCTCGTCAACACTCACCATCACCTCTACCAAACCCTCACCCGGGTCCGTGCTCAGGACCAAGGCCTTTTCGAATGGCTGAAAGCGCTCTACCCGGTGTGGGCGGGCCTTGACGAGGAGTGGGAAAGCGTCGCCGCGCGACTTGGCCTCGCGGAACTTGCGCTGTCTGGATGCTCGACGACCATGGATCATCACTATATCTTCCCGCGTAACACGCCCGACCTCCTCGCGAGAGAGATCGACGCCGCTCGCGAGGTTGGGTTGCGGTTCCATCCATGCCGGGGCTCCATGGACCTCGGCACCTCTGCGGGCGGGCTGCCGCCCGACTTACTCGTGCAGACACCCGAGACCATCCTCCGTGACTCTGAAGAGGCCATCCACCGGTTCCACGACCCACGCCCGGGCTCGATGCTGCGCATCGCGGTAGCCCCCTGCTCCCCGTTTTCCGTCAGCAAGGCCCTCATGGAAGAATCCGCGGCCCTGGCCCGCCGGCTGCACGTTCGCTTGCACACGCACATCGCCGAGACGCCGGACGAGGAAGCGTATTGCCGGGCGACGTATGGCCGCCGCCCAGTGGAGTTGCTGGACGAGTGGGGATGGTTGGGCCCGGACGTCTGGCTCGCGCATTGTGTCCACCTCAACGAGACTGACATCCGCCGCGTCGCGAAAAGCGGTACCGGCGTTGCGTGGTGTCCCACATCCAATCTGCGGCTGGGGTCAGGGATCGCCCCGGCCGGGGCCCTCCTGGCCGCGGGAGCGCGAGTTGGGCTGGCCGTGGATGGATCCGCCTCGAATGACGGCGGCCATCTGCTCGCGGAAGCGCGGCTCGGGATGCTCCTCGCTCGGACCCGCGGCGCGTCGGCGATGAGCGCGCGCAAGGCGCTCGCCGCGGCCACCCGCGGCGGGGCGGCTTGTCTGGGGCGCGAGGACATCGGCTCTCTCGAAGTCGGGAAACGCGCGGACGTGGCGCTCTTCTCCGTTGAGGGACTCACCTTTGCTGGGGCGGACGACGACTTGGTCGCAGCGGTTGTCTTCTGCGCGCCGCAACGGGTCCACCACCTCTACGTCGACGGACAGCCGGTGGTGCAGGCGGGTCGGCTCGCCCGCCTCGATGAGGAGGCCCTCGCGGCCGCCGGACACGCGGCCGGACGGCGGCTCGCGGACCGCAACCGACGGAGGTTCACCCAATGAGTGTGCAGACCCGCCGGAAAACGCGAGGGGTCATCGGCGAGAACGTTCGCCGGATCGATGGGGTCCCCAAGGTCAAAGGCACCTTCCTCTTCGGCAGCGACCTGTGGGCGGAGCGGATGCTCTGGGGCTACACGCTGCGGAGCCCGCATCCCCACGCGCGAATCCATTCCATCGACGTCTCCGCCGCACTGGCAACCCCTGGCGTCGCAACGGTCCTCCTGGCGGCTGATGTCCCTGGCCAGAGGACCTACGGGTTGGTAATCGCCGATCAACCCGTTCTGGCGTCGGATCGCGTCCGCTACGCAGGCGAACCCATCGCCGTGCTCGCCGCAACGGACTTGGAAACTGCGAAACGCGCGGCCGAACGCATCGTGGTCCGCTACGAACTCCTCCCGGCGCTCACCGACATGGGGGCGGCCCTCGCCCCGAGCGCGCCCCTGGTGCATGAGTCCGGAAATATTCTACGGTCCGTCCGGATTGTCCACGGGAATCCGCAGGCGTCGGCGCCGATCTGGGTCGAGGGGTACTATGAGACGGGCATGCAGGACCAAGCCTTCCTCGGGCCAGAGGCCGGGATGGCGATTCCCGCCGAGGATGGCGGTGTCGACCTCTACATCGCGACGCAGTGGCTCCATGTTGACCAGCAACAAGTCGCGCCCTGCCTCAACCTGCCAACGGAGAAAGTGCGACTGCATCTGGCGGGCGTCGGGGGCGCCTTCGGCGCGCGCGAAGATCTGAGCATGCACATCCACGCCTGCATGCTCGCGTTGCGCACCGGCAGACCAGTGAAGATGGTCTACGGTCGGGAGGAATCGTTCTTCGGCCATGTCCACCGCCATCCGGCGCGGATCTGGATGCGGCATGGAGCGACGCACGACGGGACCCTTGTCGCAGTCGTCGCGCGGCTCCTCCTCGACGGCGGGGCCTATGCGTCCTCCTCGACGGCGGTCATCAAAAATGCCTCCACCTTTGCCGCCGGCCCCTACGCCGTGCCGAACGCCCTGATTGAGGCCACGTGCGTCTACACGAACAATCCGCCCTGCGGCGCGATGCGGGGCTTCGGGGCCATCCAGGCCTGCTTCGCCTATGAAGCGCAGATGGACAAGCTCGCGCACGCGCTCGCGATGGATCCCGTCCAGTTGCGGCTGAAGAACGCGTTGGCCACGGGATCGGTCCTCCCGACCGGGCAGGTGATCCGCGGGAGCGCGCCAGTCCGCGAGGTCATTGCGCGCTGCGCGGCGATTCCGCTCCCAGAGGATCTGCCCGCGCGCCCGAACCAGGACGCCCTCGCCTACCCCGGCGGCGCGGGCAACGTCTCGCGCGGGGAACGGATCAAGCGCGGCGTGGGCTTCGCCGTCGGCTACAAGAACATCGCCTACAGCGAAGGGTTCGATGACTCCGCGGAGGCGCGGGTCAAGCTCTTTGCGGGACCGACTGGACCAATCATCGAGGTGCACAGTGCCGCGGCTGAGGTTGGGCAGGGTATTCATACGATTCTCGCGCAGATTGCTCGCACGGAACTCGGGATTGACTCGGTTGTCCTCCATCCTGCCGACACCACCATTGGTTCCGCGGGCTCGAGTTCAGCCTCCCGCCAAACAATGATGTCGGGGGGCGCGGTCCAGCTGGCCTGCGCCGGCGTCCGGGACGAACTCTTTGCCCGCGCGCGCTCTCTGGCCGCACGGAAGGGGCGCACCCTGCCCCAGGAGCTCACGCTCGAAGGCGGATGGGTGCTCGGAGGCGGGGTCCCCATCGATCCTATCGAGACCTACCTGGATCTCCCGATCGAACTGACCCGGACGTACCGGCATCGCCAGACCCAGCCGCTCGACGCGAACGGCCAGGGTGACGTCCATGTCGCCTTCGCCTTCGCGGCGCAACGAGCGGTCGTCGACGTCGACGAGGACCTGGGCCTGGTGCGCATCGTGCAAATCGCCGCCGCGCAAGATGTTGGGCGGGCCCTCCATCCGCAGAACGTCTACGGTCAGATCGAAGGCGGGACTGCCCAGGGGCTGGGGCTGGCGGTGATGGAAGAGATCCAACTCAAGGATGGGCACATCCGTAACGCGTCGCTCACAGACTATCTGGTCCCGACCATCTTGGACATGCCCCCGGTCGTCTCCGTCCTTATTGAAGAACCCGAGCCCGGGGTCCCCTTTGGCGCGAAGGGAGTGGGTGAGCCGTCGACGATCGTCTCGACCGCGGCCATCGTCGCCGCGCTTCGTCACGCGACGCACCGCGTATTGAACCGGGTCCCGGTCCGTCCAGATGACCTGACCGGGCTCACCCCACCGGCCACCGCGCCAGATCCACCTCCATCGCCGGGATCGGACGCGGATCCCGCTCGACCAACCCTACCTAGATGACGCGCGGCGGCCCCGAACCGACACGCACATGGGCACGAGGAACAATCGGATTGGCAAGCCCGCGGAGGGCGCCATGAGCTACGATCTAGTGATTGCAGACGGGATGCTCGTCACCCCCCAGGGGATCTTCCCAGGCAGCGTCGGGATCACCCAGGGTCGAATCGCCACCATCGCCCAAGGCATGTTGCAAGGGGATGAGGTGCTCGATGCACATGGGCACGTGGTCTTCCCCGGGGCGGTTGACCTCCACGCGCATTTCAATGACCCCGGCCGCGCAGACTGGGAAGGCTGGGGACCGGGGAGCAGGGCGGCGGCCGCTGGGGGGGTCACCACCGTCGTGGAGATGCCGTTGAATTCTCTTCCGCCTGTCACCTCAGCCGATGCCCTAGCGGCGAAAGTCCGCGCTGCGCAAGGCGTCTCCGTGGTGGATTTCGCGTTGTGGGGAGGCTTGGTCACGGACAATCTCGCCGATCTTGCCGCCCTAGCCGAGGCTGGGGTAATCGGGTTCAAGGCGTTCATGTGTGAGACAGGCACGCCCGAGTTCGCGTACGTCGAAGACGGCTTGCTGCACGAGGGCATGACCCGACTCCATCAGCTGGGCCACTTCCTAGCCGTGCATGCGGAGAATCAGGGGATCACGCGCGACCGGACTCAGCGGTTGCGGGAACTGGGGCGTCGTGACCGCCGCGCCTGGGGCGAAGCGCGTCCGCCCGTCGCTGAACTTGAAGCGATTCACCGCGCGCTGTTCCTGGCCGAGCAGACCGACTGTCGCTTGCACGTCGTCCATCTCAGCATCCCCGAGGGCGCGGCTCTGATTACCCGGGCGCGCGCGGCAGGACAGCGGGTGACGGTCGAAACCTGTGCACACTACCTGACTCTTACGGATGACGACCTGGCACGGCTGGGTCCGGTCGCCAAGTGCGCGCCACCCCTCCGCGACCGACCGCGGCAGGAAGGGTTGTGGACCGCCGTCCTGCGCGGAGAAATCGACTGCATCACCTCCGACCACTCCCCCTGCCCCACCGACGCGAAGACCCGAGGGGAGGACGACATCTGGGAGGCGTGGGGCGGGATCTGCGGGATCCAGACGCTGGTGCCCCTCCTCCTTACCGAAGGGGTCCACAAGCGCGGACTTCGGCTCGATCAAGTGGCTCGGCTGCTCGCCACCAACCCCGCGAAGATCGCCGGGCTGTGGCCGCGCAAGGGGGCGATCCAGGTCAACGCGGACGCGGATCTGCTGATCGTGGACATGGATCAGGAATGGCGGATCGACCCCGCCCGGTTGTACTCGCGCCATCCGCACTCGCCCTTTGGAGGGTGGCGCATGAAGGGCGCAATCCGGGAAGTGCTCCTCCGCGGGCAGCGCGTCGCCAAAGGCGGCGAAGTATTGCCGACGCCGTCGGGGCAATGGCAACGCCGTGCTGCTACCAGCGTGTCGTAGACGGCCTCCTGCTAGTTGGACCTACTCGTTCTCGGTCGGGCCGGCCTCATCTGGTTCGTCGGGCGTGTTATCTGCTTGATGGAGGCATCCCTCTTCGGTGTCCGGGACGGGATTGTTGCATCCATCGGGTTCGCCGGCGTGCACGGCCGTCGTCCGCAGCCCTAATGCGATGAACGCGGCCCCCACCATGATTGCGACCCCGAGTACTGCCTTTGTCTTCTTGAGCATGCCTTCCACCTCCAGAGGATCCAGAGTGGTTGCTGTGCCGTACTCGACCGATCTACCTGCGCCGCGCGCCGAGCGGCTACCAGGCGAAATCATCCTGTCGGAGAAAGCCGCCGAAACGTCCCGCGCCGCCTCGTCTCTCGGACGAGCTCACTAAACCGGCCCGCGTCGCGGAGGCGTAGGCGGTAGACTCGCGCAAATTCCTCACCAGCGTCCACCGGATCGATGGCGGTCTCATAAATGGCAAGGAAGCTTGTGGGTGAATCAGCCCCGAGCGCCGCAAACCGATAGGCGCAACTGAACAGTCCGGTCCCCAGCACATCGGGGATATGCGTCGCATCGTACCATGCGTTGAAATCGTTCTCACGCTCAGGATCCGTGCACGCAGTCTCAACGAGCCAGATGCCGGCAACCGCGGCCACCTGGGTTTTCCCCGACGAGAACGCGGGACCAATCCGCCGCCACATCCCCCGCCGGACGACCTCGAGCGTGGGATGCATCCGGCCCTGCGCCCGTAAACGCTGAGCGGCAGCGCCAAACTCGCGCTCGGCTGCGTCCAGATCCTCGTTCTCGATTTCCCAGATGGCTAGGTACGTCGCGTCCCCCGCCGCGTGGGTCGCGTTCTGATACCGAAGGGCCGAGGAGGTCACCCCCGCTCCCACGAGATCGGGGATGTGGACCTGATCGTACCAGCGGTTGAACTCACGGGCGCGGGACGGATCCGTGCAATTCGCCCACACCAAGCGGACCCCATGGGGAAACCGACCTTCCATCAAACCTCCTAGGTACGCGCGGACCCAACCTGCGGGCCGACGGCTGCAAGGTAGGCGCTCCGGGCCGTCTCCACCCCTGCGCCCCGAGGGACCGGCACGCCGCGAGAGCGGAGGACCTGCTCCAACCCGCTCAGCACGGCCAAGACCGTCTTGAGCTCGGCGTTGTAACCCATGGTGCCGATCCGCCAGATCCGTCCTCGCAGAGGCCCAAACGATGTCGCTATCTCGATCCCGAATTCCTCGAGCAGTTGCAGCCGGGCGGCCTCGTCGTCGACGCCAGGCGGAATTTTGACTGCCGTGATCATCGGGAGCCGATGTGCGGGCTCCCCAAAAAGGTCCAGGCCCGTCGCGGTCAAACCAGCCTTCAGGGCATCCCCGACCCGGCGGTGGCGGGCGACGCGGGCGTCCAGGCCTTCCTCGACGATCAAACGCAACGCCTCCCGCAACGCGTAGGTCATACTCGTCGGCAGAGTGTGGTGGTTGAGTCGCTCAGGACTCCAGTACCGTTGGAGCTGGGTCAGGTCCAGGTAGTTGCTGGCTACCGGACTTCGCCGCGCGGCCAGGATCTTCTCCGCGCGCGCATTGTAAGTGAGCGGTGCCATCCCCGACGGACAACCGAGGCACTTCTGGGTCCCGGCCGTGCAGACATCGATCTGCCATCCGTCGACATCGACAGGGACGCCCCCCAACGTAACGACCGCATCAACGACCAGTACCGCGTCGCGGGCGCGGCAGATCCGTCCGATGTCCTTCAACGGTTGCCACATGCCGGTCGAGGTCTCCCCGTGAACCACGGCCACGACCTTGGCCGGCTCTCTCGCCAGCGCGGCTTCGATAGCCGCGGGATCGAGTGTCTGTCCCCACTCTGCTGTCACTTGACTCACGCGAGCTCCAGCCCGCGTTGCAAGATCGACAAACAGGTCGCCAAACCGCCCGCAGTTCCCAACCAGCACGCGATCCCCGGGTTCGATGAGCGAGACCATCGCCGCTTCCATCCCTGCGCGCCCGGTGCCAGACACCGCATAGGTATGGGTATTCGTCGTGCGGAAGACAGCGCGTGTCAGCTCCATGACCTCGTGCATGATGGCCGTGAACGCAGGATCGAACTGCCCCACCACTGGAGCCGCGAGGGCTCGCAAGATGCGCGGATCGGGGTTCGTTGGCCCGGTCCCGCAGAGCAACCGGGTGGGGGGATTGAGGTCGCCTACGGACTGGGCCATTGCCGTATCCACCTTTCGGTCACCGGGAATCCACCCTGAGTGTCCTCTTGGCGCCTGTCCAGCAGTTTCCCTATGTCTGCACTCACGCGGATGGGCTTGAGTCACCGTCCGCTCTGTGCCCGGTCCGCATAGCGGGACGCAAATGCCCTGAGCGCATCTTGGAATGCGCGGAGCGGAGCCCTCGCCACCCCTGCGCCTATCTGGCCTACTCCCGCTCGTCGATGAGCAATTCCGGTGTTGATGACGGGCGTGATCTCAAGGTTCACGACCCGACGAAGGTCAATTGCTTGCGGCACACCGTCTCCGCCGAGGGCCGGGATCCTGAAGTGTGGACTCTGCGACAGCGTGATTTCCCCCATCGTCCGGGTCATCGTGGTCGCCTCCTCCACCGAGTTGAGGCCGAGGAATCCCGCGACGGCAGGGGCGGCCGCCATGGCGAACCCTCCCAGGCCTAGCGTCTCGACGATGGCGCTGTCTCCCATATCGGGATTGGCATCGTCTGCGGTGAACCCCGGGAAAAACAATCCACTAGGCACCGGAGCAGGGGCGGTAAACCACTGATCGCCCAGACCACTGATCCGTATCCCAAACTCCACTCCGTTACGGCTCATCGCGGTAACGATCGTTGAGTACGGAATCGCGCGCACACTCTCGAGCGTGGCCTTGGCCGCAGCCATCGCAAGGTTCAGGAAAAATTGATCGTTCTCCGCAAGAAAACCGAAAATGGATGCAAGCGTGGCCGCGGGTAAGGAATCCACAACGAGCGCGGGTGCTAAGATGCGGAAGAGAAGACCGGTTGCGCCAATATTGCGCTGGTGTAACTCGTCGCCCATTGTCAGGGCGCGGCCTATGAGCGGGACAAGGCGCACGGCATCTAAGTGGTGCAAGGCCCGATGCAGCGCCGGGGCGAGAACCGTCTCAATCCACCGCAGTCGGTTTATTACTGTCTCATCATAAGCTCCAAAGCGGAGCGCGACCCCAACGCCCTCGTTGATGGGCGCGTAGCTGACGGTACCATGAGCCGGATCCCGCACTTCAAAGAGGGGCATGGAAGCGGAGATGACACCCGCCATTGGGCCGACCACGCCGAAATCATGCGAACAGCGCAATCGGATCGCGCCCGTCTTAAGGAGCGTCTCGGATTCATCCGGAGAGCGCGCCCACCCCTCGTAGATGAGCGCCCCATGCACCGCCCCGCGCATGGGGCCACACAACGCATCAAGCGTCGTTGGAGGTCCCGCGTGCAGAAGGACCCGATCGGCGAGCTCGGGGATAATGTCGCGCGCAACACACACGCCCGTCAAGGCCGGCGCCGCAGTCCGAAGTCGGCTGACCGCCTCCATGTTCGCCGCAGCAATTCGATCGACCAAGGGCACGTCGGGACCCGCACGATTTGGAAGATGGTCCACGGTCGCTCAGGGTTCCACTGGTCTACAGAGGTGAAGTACGCGAGTAGGATTTCTGCAAGCGTGCTTCGGGGATCGAGGCCGCGATCTGTTCTCCCACTACCCTGGCCTCGGTCGACCCTGTCAACGTGAGCAGGGAGTGGAGAAGCGGCAGGTCGCCGCTCTCCCGGGCGATCGCGATGGCCTCGACCAATTCGACTGCCTGCCCTTGCGCGTGGGCCGCGGCCGCGCGCACCCACATGGCTTGGGCCAAGGCAATACGCATGCCGCGAGGGCGCGCGAATGCCTCCAGCGCCTTGGCGTGACGATCGGCTTCGTCGAAGTGCCCGCCGCGAACGCATGCCATCCCCAGCCCCCAGAAGCCCTCCGGCGGTCCCCAGAGCTTGAAGCGGCTCCTCGATGCGAGCGTAAAGACTTCCCGAGCGCCCGCAATATCCCCGCGGTAGAGTCGTGTGGTCCCGAGGGCCCCCAGCGTGCTCCCCTTCCCAGGCATGGTCCTCGCGCGGGCGATCGCATCTAACGCTTCCTGCTCATATGTGAATGCTGTTGCAGGATCTCCTTGGCGCGCAAACAGTTCCGCAAGCATCCCCGCAAGGTAGCCGATGACTTCGGCGTCCCGAAGGGAGCGGGCGATAACCAGCGCCGTCTCGCCCTCCTCCCTCGCCCGGCCGAACTCCCCTAGCTGGAGGCAGCTTGCTGCAAGCGCGCGGCGCGCGTACTGTTCCCGATAGCGATCTCCACTCGCCACAGAGAATTGCTTCACGGTGTCTGCGTGCTGGAGAGCTTCGCGAAGCGCGCCGGTTAAGAGCAGAGCCCGGGCGAGGTAGTTCCGATTGCTCGCTTCGATGCGTCGCTCGCCAATCTCGCTTGCCCGACTGATGGCCTCGCGATGGTACTGAATCGCCTCCTGGAGGAACCCCGCGTCTTGCATCGCGAGCCCCCGCATAGCGTGGACTGTCCCACGTTCGTACCCGGTTGCGGACGCGACCTCCGCAACCTCGTTAAATGCTGCAAGCCCTTCGTCGACTTGCTCGAGATTGTGGAAACAGGACCCAAGATCCAACAAGCAGTCGACAATGAGGCGCGGCGCGTTGATCCGCCGGGCGACGGCGAGCGCCTGACGCGTCGTCTCACTATTCGCCTGGTAATCTCCGGTGTGCCCTTGGACCCAGGCAATCCCAAGCAGAGCCGCTACTTCCCACGCGCCCGCCCCCACCTCGCGTGCTAATCGCTGCGCCTCCGCCAGGTCCGCCAGCGCCGGCGGATAGTCTGTCAGCCGGGCGAACGTCCAGCCTCGTTGTGCCAGAAGGTGGACGCGATCCTCAGACGAGAGTGACGCCTGCACGCCAAACTGCGCCGCGCGATTGTAGTGGGTCAGCGCCAGCCGGTAGGTGTCGAGCGCATAATTTCGATCAGCCAAGCGCAGCGTGTAACGGAAGGCTTCCTGCCAGGCCTGCGCCTGTTCGTAGTGATAGGCGAGCAGGTCGGCGAACTCATCAACTCGGTCGGCCGTGACCTCGGCAAGCCAGTCCGCAACGACTCTATGTTTCGTCAGGCGCTGCCCCTTGGGGATGGTGGCATACGCGACGTCTCGAATAAGGCCATGACGAAAGATGTACTCACGATCGCCACGGATGGTCGAATGGGGACGTTCGCTCACGAGTTCGCGGAGCTCGAGGCGCCCTACAAGGTCGGCGACGTTCCGGTCTCGCTCGAATCGGGTGAGCGGTTGCAACCAAAACGTCCGCCCCACGACCGCCGCGTCCTGCGCAGTCCGTTTCTCTTGTTGCGCTAGTTGATCGAGCCGTGCGGCAATGACCCCTTGGACCGTGTCAGGAATGCGTACGTCGGTGGTCCGCACAGTCCAGCGGCCGTCGGTTCGTACAAGCTGCCCCTCGGCAACTAACATGCGGACAATCTCTTCCACGAAAAACGGGTTGCCCTCCGCACGCTCAAGCACAGGGGTGGCAATCTCGGCCGGAAGCTCGACACCCAAGAGTTCCCGGAGCAATTGCCGGCCCTGGTCCGGGGCGAGAGGATGCAAGTACACCAGGGCGGCGTTCCGACGTCCTCCGCCCCACTCCGGCCGTCGGTCAAGGAGCAACGGCCGCGCAAGGCAGGTCATACACAATGGCGCCGCTGGGGAGCGAAGGCTCAGTTCCGACAGGAAATCAAGGAGGATATCGTCGGCCCAGTGCATGTCCTCAAGTCCAATCACCACCGGACCGACATGTGCGAGGGCGGCCAGCAGTCGCCCCAATGCAGCAAAGACATCCGCCCGAGTGATTGGAAACGTCGCGTCTCCTTCGGCGAGTCCTAATGCGTGCAGGACATGACTACTGAGGCGCGTCGCATCAGGCTCATGCGCAAACGCCGTGGCGACCAACCCGTGGAGTTTCTCGCTCGCCTTCTCATGCACATCGGTATCCTCGACCCCAGCCTCGCGCTTGAGCGCATCGGCCAGTGCCGAAAACGCCACGTCCGAGCCATACGGAAGGCAGCGACCCTTCAGGACACGCACAGGCGTGGGAAGGCGCGCCACAAACTCATCGAACAGCCGGGACTTTCCCACCCCCGCGTCGCCCATGAGGGTCACCAGCGCGGCGTGGCGATCACGCGTCACCCGCTGGAGGATCGTCGAGAGAAGGGCTAACTCCTCGTCGCGTCCCAGCAACGGCGCGCGCAAACCTTCGAGTCCACGTGGCGGAGGACTCAGGAGCGTGTCGCGCACCTCCCAAATATCGATGGGGGAGGCGAAGCCTTTGAGGAGTTGGGCCCCCCTCGCTGCACCGCTGACGACGTGCTGCACATTTCGCCATGTGCGACCATCAACAAGAATGGTCCCTGGCTGCGCCGCGCCCTGCAGGCGGGCAGCAAGGTTCACAGCGTCCCCCGTGACTAGAAACTCGCCCTTCTCCGCAGCGGCAGGATCCGCGACAACTTCTCCTGTCGCAATCCCGAGTCGGGTTGCGATCTCACCCACCCCGGCCACGACGTGCAGAATCCGGAGTGCGGCCCGCACCGCACGTTCGGGGTCATCCTCGTGCGCGTAAGGCAGTCCAAAGACCGCCATGACGGCGTCCCCAATGAACTTTTCGACCGTTCCCCCGTGACGCTGGATTTCAGCGCGCACCCCATCGAAGTAGCGGCGCACGGTCACCCGCCATTCCTCTGGATCGCGGGACCCCGCCAGAACCGTCGAATCGACAAGGTCGCAAAACAGGATACTCACGATCTTGCGCTCTTCGGCGGGGACGCTTGCCAGCAGACGATTGCCGCAGTGTGCGCAAAATCGCGCATCGTCAGGACTTTCGTGCCCACAGACCAAACAGCGCATCCTCAAGCTCCGAGGCGCGGTCCTCGAGATTTCGGGGACGTCAAGAGATTCTTTCCCACGATGGAGCCCAATTCCCCTCGACTGACGCAGGCCTCAACGTAGCTCGGCGCTGACTGGCACGGACGGCAACCACATTACTGCGCCGCGGATCGCAGAAGCGTACTATGCGAGGCGCTGCTCCGATTCGTAGGCGAGCGGAATCATCTCTCCTGCATGATCAGACGCGTCGAGCGCGAGGAGGGTCTCCAGCAGGACTTGGGCACCCACCTCCACCGCTGGCCATGGCGCATGCTCATCGGGCGCGTGGCTGATGCCGCCTGTGGTCGCCACGAAAATCATGCCAGCTGGTGCGTATTGCGCGATGATCCCGGCGTCGTGGCCGGCCCAGCTCTCGAGCACGAGCGGGGCCTGCCCGCAGGTCTCAAGCGCGTGAATAATGCTCGCACGCACGCGGGGATCTAGTACCACGGCCGGCGTGTGATCCCACGCGGCAACCTCCACGGTCAAACGGAGGGCTGCCGCGATCTCCTCGGCCCGGCTCGCGATCTGGAGTCGGAGGGCCTGGAGACGTGTCTCGTCCGGACTGCGCAAATCCAGACGTAACTCCGCGCGCCCCGGGACGATGTTGGCCACCCCCGGGGCGACCATAAGCTGGCCGACGGTCCCGACCGCAGGCGGTCCAGATGCCCGGGCCAAGTCGCGCACCGTGAGGGTGAACTCCGCCGCGCCCCACAGGGCGTCCGCGCGCTCGGTCATGGGAGTCGTCCCGGCATGGTTGGCGCGGCCGTGAAAGGTGACCGTTGTCCGCAGCGTCCCCGTGATCGCCTCGACCGCCGCGGCGAGCACCCCCTTCCGGTCGAGGACCGGACCCTGCTCAAGGTGCAATTCCAGGTACGCTCTCACCCGAGCCGGGATCCGAGCCACGGGCAAGCCATGGGCCCGCGCGGCCAGGTGCTCGGCCAACGAGCGGCCGGTCGCATCGTGGAGGCGCGCAAACTGATTCCGTGGCACGAGCCCCACCAGGACGCGCGCCGAGAGCGTCCCCAGACCAAACCCGGAACCTTCCTCATCCGCAAACCCCACGATGATGAGCGGGTGCCGCAGTGCCACGCCTGCCTCCCGGAGCGCGTGCGCGCATTCAATGCCCGCGAGAACGCCCAGCGCGCCATCGAACATCCCGCCACGGGGCACGGTATCGAGGTGTGATCCGACCAGGATCGCCGGCCGGTCCGACGCTCCGTCCCGCCGGCCGTTGAGAATCCCAAACTCGTCTACGCCGACCGCCAGCCCAGCCTCGGCCATCATCGCGGCCACCGCGCGGACCGCCTCCTGATGCGGCGGCGTGAAGGGCAAGCGCGTGATGCCGCCCTCGGGGTCCCGCCCGATGATGGCGAGCTGCTCAAGTCGCTGGCGAAGCCGGTGTGGTGCGATGCGCGGCCCAGCCATGCTTAGGGCTGCCGCCCAAACTCTTGCATGATCCGAGCCATGAGGTAGACGGTCTCTTCAAAGTCGGCGAGCCGGATGTGTTCGTTTGGCGCGTGCGCCCGACTGCCCCAGTACCCGTCCCCGAGACTCACGATGGGGACACGCAGGGTCGTCCCCAAGGGATACATCGGCCCTGTCCCGGCGGAGGTGGGGTACACAAGCGCCTCACGACGAGTCGCCTCAGCGGCCACGTGCGCGACCAAGTGGATGAACGGATCATCCAGATTCGAACGGTAGGCACGCTCCCCTCCGAGGAGGGTGATCGCGATATCGCCAAACCCTTGCGCGGCAAAATGCTGCCCGACGAGCGTGGCGATCTCCTGGGGATCTTGATCAGGAACCATCCGGAAGTCCACTTTCGCCGCAGCCCGCCGCGGGAGGACCGTCTTGCTCCCCGGCCCCGTGTACCCGCTGATGAAACCACTGACAGTGCACGTCGGCATGTAGAAGTAGTCGTGCTTGGCCGCCTCACCGGTCTTGCCGCCGATAAACCTCTTCACTCCATGAAGCTCTTTGTACTCTTCTTCCTCAAACGGGAGCCGCCGGAGTTCCTCACGCTCCCGCGCGGTCGGTGCGCGTACCCGATCATAGAACCCCGGCACACGAATGAGTCCGGTCGTCGGATCCTTCAAACTGGCCAGCGCCCAGATCAGCTGCGTGGCGGCTCCGTCGACGATCGCGCCGATAGACGAGTGGAGGTCCATGGTCGCGGTCTCGAGGTGCAGATCGAGGTAGCAATCACCCTTGACCCCCGCGACGAGAACGAGGCGCTCTTTCGTGTCGCGGCTGCCGGACTCCCAAATGCACGCATCACCGGCGAGCGCGGCGGCGTGGTCAGCGATGTACTCCTCGAAGTGGACGCTCCCGATTTCCTCTTCGCCTTCAATGATGAACTTGACGCGACACGGCAGACCCCCGTGCACCGCCTGGAGTGTGCGGACCGCGCTCAGACGGGAGATCAAGTTTCCTTTGTTGTCCGAGACGCCGCGACCGAAGAGTTTTCCGTCACGCACAGTCGGTTGAAATGGCGGGGTCGTCCATTCCCCTAGGGGGTCGGGGGGTTGCACATCGTAGTGGTTGTAGAACAGCAGCGTCCGCTGACCGGCTCCAGGGAATTCCGCGACAACCAGCGGCGCCGCGCCATCTCGAGTGAAGACCGTGAGGGTCGCGCCCGCCGTACGAAAGATCTCGGCAACCAGTGCCGCACATTCGCCGATTCCTTCGCCGGAGGCCGCGACACTCGGTTGTCGCACAAGGCGGCTCAGCTCATCGAGGAACTGCACGACATGCGCGTGCACGTGGGTCTGTAGGGCGTCCACCGACCACCTCCTGGGGGATTGCGTGCCGGATGCTCTTGTCTTCCTCTGACAGTCGGGTTGTCCCTGGTCCAGGCTGGGTCTGTGGGGTACCGTCGAACGCCCCGCCGGTGCCAGTGGCATTTTACGTGCCGCGGGGCTTAGGTGGTGGTGCTAGGCAGCTGCGTAGTTGCAGCCCGCGAGGTTAGGAGCACGCAGTCCAGAGCGGGCACGCTTGTCGGGAAGCGCCGTCTGAGAGCCCCGCACACATCAGGCAGGGGTGTCGAGTCCTTCCCAGGCCGCCTCGTACAGCCGCAGCAACGCCGTCGTGTCCAGCGGCCTCGGGTTGTTCGGGCGCGGGTACCTAGTCACACACTCATCGACGAGGGCGGGCAGATCCTCTTGCGACAGACCCAGCGTTTGCCACGCGGCCGGAATGCCCACCGAGGTCCCGAGGCGGCGCACGGCGCGGACAACAACCGCCCCACCGCCGTCGACCCCCATGGCGCTGGCCAGGAGGGCGACTCGCTCGGGCGCCGCCGTCGCATTGTAGGCAATCGCGGAAGGTAACGCCAGCGCACAGGAGAGCCCATGGGCCAAGTGGAGATGGTTTGCCAGCGTGTAGGCAATCGAATGTCCGACGACCATCCCCGCGTTGAGGGCGAAACCGCCCAAGAACGCCCCGACTTGCATCTGGGCGCGCGCAGGGAGATTGGCCCCCTCGCGGTACACCACGGGCAGGTGTTCGCAGATCAGCTGAATCCCACGGACCGCAATCGCATCGGTGAGGGGCGTCGACGTTGTCGAGAGCACGGCTTCCATGCAGTGGCTCAGCGCGTCCATCCCCGTCCACGCAGTCACGTTGGGGGGGAGCGAGAGCGTGAGTTCGGGATCGAGAATGGCCGCGGTCGGGACCAAGCGGGGACTACTCAAGAAGGCCTTCTGCCCACCCCGGCTGACGACAGCGTTGCGGCTCGACTCCGCCCCCGTCCCCGCAGTCGTCGGGATGAGCACCAGCGGGACTGGAGGAACCTCGAAGCGCTTCGAGCCGAAATAGTCCGCGACAACGCCAGTGTTGGTCGCGAGTACCGCGGCGAGCTTCGCCATGTCCAGCGCGCTGCCCCCGCCGAGGCCCACGACCGCACTCGGCCGCACGCGGCGGGCCGCCGTCACCACCGCCATCGCGACGTCTTCGGTGGGTTCCCCCGTGATGTCGCTGTAGAGGGCGGTCTCGACCCCGCCCATCGTCAGGTACTCCTGCACTCGCATCGCGACGCCGAGCTTGGCGAGCGTGGCATCGGTCACGACGAACACCGTCCCGGTCCGCGCACCAAGCTCGCTGACCAAGGAGCCGAGCTCCTTGACGGCGCCACGCCCCACAATGACTCGAGGCGTTGAGAAGAACGGTCGGGGCTCAAGGTTCATTGCTGTGGATCCTCTTTTGAGCTACGTCCAAGCCGCGTAAGGGATCTCGCCGTTTGCTTCGCTACGCTACATTCTTGGGGGTCGGACCCATCAATCCATGTCCCATTCATGGTACAGGGCTTTGAGTGCGTCCGGCTTTTCCCGCCTCGCGAGTGCCAGCTTCGAAATCTCCACAACAAACTCCTCCAGGTGACCCGGTTAGACCTGAATCAGCGCCTGCTAAGTGTTTCACCGAAGTGTTGGCTGGCACTCACCTCCATTTTAGGAACTTTATTCTTCCCGATGTCCGCGACGCTGGCCTTTCCGGGCACGGCGCGGGCGAGGGCGGCGGGACAAGAGGATCCCGACAACCACGCCGACGAGCCCAAGCGCGGCGAGACCATAGGCCCACCCTCCCAGCGCAGGTCTCGACCCCCCCGGCGGGGCAGCCGCCACAAAAATCCCCAGCTGGTCGGTGGATGCGTAGATCTGCAGCGAAGCGTCCACCACGCCAGCTTCTTTACGGACTACCGTCCATTGCGTCCCGTCATACCGCCACAGCTCAGTCGCCTCTGACGGGTAGCGCAGCACAACCGTCGCGGACTTGCGCAGGACAACTGCCGCGTGCGAGGTCCGATACGCACCTTCGATCCGATACGCGTTTCCGTCAAACCGTCGGCCTGGGAGCGGGGGGGCGACCGAATCGGGATCGAGAGGAGTGAACGCCACCTCCGCGACGGCCTCGCCGCGGCGCGGGTCAACCGCGTCCTTGAATACAATCAACGCGGCTTGGCCGTCGTCCGTGGCCAGCGACACCGCCTCTGATCCGGTTGCGCTGATTTGTATCGTCCCGGTCCCGCTCAGCGGCGCCTCGTTCCTTCCGAAATGGGATGCCGGTGGGCGGACCCAGCGGTACGGGGCGAGGGGAGCCAGACCGTCGTAGAGCAATCGTACGGGAAGGTGCTCCACAACCGCGAGCCCACTTAGCAAGTACAGTACGGCAACCGCCACGCCCCAAACGAGCCACCGATTACAGCGTGACGACCGAGGCCGTTGGACGGGTTGGCGTAGATCGCTCACGGGAAAACGAGCGGGTGGGTCGCAAACATGGTCGGCCATACGATGGCCCGCGTCTCGACCTTCACCCATTCCCAAATGACGGTCGATGCGAGGACATTGGCGCCCGCGTCCGGCCCGCCTGGCGGGGCGAACGCCAGCCCCGCGCCGTTGGGCAAACTCCCTTCGGGGAGATGGGTCTTTTGCGCCGCGAGAGCCACTGCGGCCGGGGTGAGGTCAGTCGCCTGCGGGAACACATGGTGGAACAGGGCCCACCCACCCGCAAACCCTGCAAGCGCGGCCGCGCTCATCGGCTCATGAAATCGCCGTCGATACTCGGCAGTCGCCCACTTCAGCGCCTCCGCCCCCTCTGGGGACAGCCGGTCAGGGCGCAGCCCCTCTCCATCCGGCTTGTCGGAGGCAAAGAGCCCCACGGCGTCGGGACCCAGCAGCCGACCGAACGCGGGGTGGCAATAGCTGGAACTTGTCCCAATACTCGCCACCAACGGGACTTTTGCGTGGACGATGGCACGCCGCAGCTTCACACCATCGTCCAAGTACGCGGCGACGACCAGGACGTCGACCCGCGCGGAGACGATGCGCCGGACCAGCGCCTCGTAGTCCACATGGGCGACATCGTACGGGAGTCGGGCCACAAGCGGGAGATGCGATTCGAGAAGGACGGCAATGGCGCCGATGGCAACGGCACGCCCATAGACATCATTCACGTAGACGACGGCGTAGCGAAGGGGTTGGGGGTGCTTCGTGCGCGGGGTCAGTTGGTCCCGTACAAAGATCACGGCCGCCCGCCCCAACGCTGCGCCGGTGGGGGCAAACCGGAACACGCGCTCCCCACTTGAGACCTGCATCCCGAACTCTCCGACCGCGCCCGTCTCCCAGAACATCAGTCCGCGTTCGGAGGCCAACTTCGCCACCGGCTGAGAAATCGTGCTCCCGTAACTCCCCACGAGCACGCGCGCGCCGGCTGCCGTGAGGCGCTCGACCGCGGATGGAACCGCATCGGACGTGTCAGCGCGCTCCAACGCGAGGCGGATGGGACGACCATGGACGCCGCCCTGCTGGTTCGCATACTCCGCCGCAAGCGTGACCCCGCGATACTCCTCCGTCCCACCGGGCCCTTGACTCCCACCGGTCGGGTAGATCGCCCCGACGAGAATGCCGCGTTCACCGCGATACGACTCACACCCCAGCGTGACGAGAAGCATCAGGACGACGACCAAGAGTCTTGCCCGCACGCGCATCACCTCAGCGAAGAAATTGGAGGACGTTGGCGGCTAGGTGGGTAAGCGCGGGAACACCCCAGCCACCGCTCGCCCATCGCTGCCACCCAAACAGCAGGCCCGCGGCAACATCGATCGGCAGCGCCACGACCCCATAGGCGGGCACGTGGACAATGGCAAACGCGACGGCAGCCCCGCCAACCGCAAGGGGGACTCCCCAGCGGGCCAGCCAACCATAGACAAACTTGCGGAAGAACACTTCCTCAGCGACTGCGGCGACGGCGCTGGCCGCTAGCGCAACCAACCCAAATGGGACCGCAGGAGTAGCGTACACCCACCGGGCCACCATGAAGATTCCCAGCCCCAACGCTAGCGTGGCCAGCACCCGGAGACGCGGGGCTCCCCCGTGCAGTGGCACAGGCGGGTCGACCGCGAGCGCACCCGTCAACCCTACCGCGACCGTCACGGCAAGCGCACCCATGCTTGCGGCCGGCCGCGCCGCCAGCGCAGCGATTCCATAGATGATAAGCAGCGGAGCCGACACGATGGGACCCAAGACCCGACGCATGCTCATTGGCTCGTAATCACGACGCTGCTCAGGATCCGTGGATTGAACGGAAAATGGTCCGCCGCGACGAATTCCGCCTCGAGCAAATGCCTCCCCTTGGGGACCTCCACCTCCTGGTCCAGCCCATACGTCATCGAGACGTTCTTCCCATCGATGATCAGATGGATGTGCCCTTCGTCTGGTGAGATGGCCGTCGTGGTCTGGGGGACAATGCGTCCTCCAGTGAGTTTGAGGCGGACGCGGACCTTGGATCCCTCCACGACCTGTCCCGACATGGGTTCAACGATCGCGAGCGTCGCCGTGGACCGAATGCGCGGCTGGGCGGGCGCCTGGGATGTCGGCTGCGAACCAGACGAGCACCCGGCGACAAGCAGCGCCAACCACCCCGTCACTATCGCCAGCCCGAGTCGCTTCATGCCACCTCTCACTGTCACCTAGAACTGAATGAGCAAGGTCGCCCGTAGTGGCGCCCCCTGCGGGTCGAAAGCTTCGACATCGAGACGGAGCGGCCCCGCCCCCACCGTTGCATCCGCAATGAAGTGCCCCGCCCCAAAACGGCGGACCGGCAGCACAGTCCCCGTGCGACCAGCACTTGAAGAACTGGCTGCCGGAGTCGCGCGGATCGTGATGTCCCGCGCAATAGTGAGCTCGTTCCCTGTCGCATCGAAATAGGTTACGTGCACCTGCGTGGGCCCCGGCCGTTCCGGATCGAGGTAGATCTGGAGTGAGCGTTTGTCAGGGAAGTCGATCACGTAGAGCGTGGGCTGCCCTGGAGCTCGAATCACCCGGATATGCTGCTGCCGCGGGCGAGTGGTCAGCGTGAAAGGGACCTCGGTCGACCGTGCCCCTCGCTCGATCACGAGCACTACCGTCCATTGCCCATCTAAAGACAGGTTACTCCCTTGCCCTCGATACATCGCGTCTGACTCCGGTACGAGCGGAAGGGTCGATGGGGCAATGTCGGGGCGACCGACAAGTGCAAACCGTAAGCTGACGCGATCGGCCGTCACCGGCGTCGCGGCGTCGAAATCCCGCACCGTCGCGATAAATCGATTGGGCCCCGGGGTCGCGGGTGCGATCTCCAGGGTTGCGCGCACCGATGTTGCAAAGTCATTCCCAGCGAGGATCAGCCGCGCACTCTGCGCAGCGGTGTCCTGCGTATAGGTCGCTGGGGGGAGCACGGTGAGGAATCCCGTCACCACCAGCACCCCCAGCGCAACTGCGAGTTCGGACCCTCCGATTACCCTGAGCCGTCGGAGCGTGCGTTGGGCAGCGGGGATGCTCCAGTACCGATTAGTGGCCCCCAAGGCCGCCAGGATGAGCCAGCACCCGCTCTTGAGCAAGACCAAGCGGCCGAAGGGAGTGGTTAGCAACCGTCCCCATGCTCCCACCGTGTCGACCGCCCGCACGACACCCGTAACCACAACCACACCTAGGGCAATGCCAGCGATCGCAGAGTAACGACGTACGGCCGCGGCCTTCTCATCATCGGGCGCACCGCGAACCGCGACGAGGAGAGCGGCCAAACCACCCAGCCAGACGCCGCCGGCCATGAAGTGCGCCCATTGCAGTACGACCTTCCCTTCACGCCAGCTCGCGGCCGCGCCCGCGTGCCCAGCGCTCACGTGCGCGAGCATGGCGGTACTCGCGCCCATCCCCACCAGGATGAACGCGCGGAACCGAGCCGGTCCGGGCTGCGATACGCCGACGAGGACGATCCCGGCCGCGGCGAGCAGGAGCGGGAGTGCACGCGCCCACAACGCGAGACCGATGGTCGACCCAAACAACTGCGTCCAGCCCACCCCAGCGTCGATCCGCTGCGCCTCGGCGAAGAAGACAAGCCCCAGCGCTGCCAGCACCCAGCAGAGCCAAAGGAGGCGCGGCGCTCCCGGGGGGAGAGGCCGTGCTATCAGCGCCCACACCACGGGACCACCGAGTAAAGCCATCAGCCCAACGTAGAACGCGACCTTCGCCGGGACGGCAATCGGGGACGGGACCGGGCCGCTGATCTCTGCCCGAGGCGCCTCCAGCGGCGAGACACCTACCCCGAAAGCAAACGTGCCCCCGGTCACGTGGCCGTCCACGCGGGAGACCACCCGCCAGCTCAACGTGTACACCCCAGTGGTCAAGGAACCCAGGGCGACCTGCAACGTGTCGGGATGACCGAGCCCAACTGTTGGCTGGCCAGTGCCAGGGACAGGTTTCCCGAGCGTATCAAGCAGCTGGACGACGGCAAACCCCGCTTCAGGCTCCTCGGTGAAGGTCAGGGTTACTACCGCAGGGGCGCGCTGGAGTTCCGCTCCATCCTGAGGGTCCGAGTGCTGCAACAACGCATGCCCATTGGCGGTGAGGACGCCGGTCGCCAATGCTCCCAGCGTCCCCACAAAGACCAGCCCTAACCGGAACGACCAAGACACACCCTTACCCCTTGGCGCGACCACGGCCTCCGAAAAACGCTGCCGCAAGTGCCCCGGCACCTAGCAGGATTCCAACGATTGCGAGGGTCTTACTCGTCCCCGCACCGTCCATGGCCTCACTCGCTGCAGCCTGGACCGCTTCAATCCGGGGGCCCAGCCGCTCGACCCGGCCAGCGAGCTCGGCCCGTGACGGGTCCTTGGCAGGGAACTCAATCTCGGAGGTGTCACTTGCGCAATCGAACGTCTTCTCGGAGCAGGTGAACGACTGATCCACTTTTTCGCCCATGATAGTACCGATGAAGTGGAAGATGTACGTACCCGCACGCGTGGGGATGAGCGAGGCGCGGTAGTCGCCCGGCCGACCGAAGGTCTTGCCGAACGCGGGGTCGAGGGACACCGGCCCGATCTTCTCATTTCCGAACATCACTTCCACCTTGAGGGTATTCCCGAGATCGAGCACGGGTTTTCCCGAGGCGGAAAGAATCAGCTGCACGCCGTTCTTGAACCCTACGAATGTGGGCTCGTCCGCCCACCCAACTACCATCTCGATGTGTCCGAGATGACGGTGTTCGTGGGCGAATGCGACCCCGGACAACATCAGCGACAGAAGTACAGTTAAGACCCAACTGAAAGAAACGCCAAGCGCCAAAGATTTCCGCTTCATGACCTAGTCCCTCCTCCGTATGCGCGAAGCACGAACTCCCGCGCGAACACTGAGAAACACATGACACTGGTCCCGCCCGACGCCACCTGTGCATGCGCCCTGGACGTGCGACAGAAAACACTCAAACCGACCCGCTAGGAGGGGGACAGTGGAGGGGCTCTGGAGGTGTACGGCCAAAACAGCTTCTGGGGAAGTCGTCTTGACGGATCGAGTACCAGCCATCCAATCAGAGTCGCGATGACGAGGACCGCGGGCAGATTAGCGGCCACAAACCCCAACTTCGCTTGCCCGAGGCCGATTTGCTCGCCAAAGGGATGCGGCTTGGCAGGATCGGTGACGCCATGAATGTGCGAGACGACGGCCACCGCCAAGCCAAGGACCACTGCAACGAGACCGATGGCGAGGGCCCGCCGCATCCTCATGCGCGCCACACCGTAACGCACCGAGATCGTAGCCGTAGCCAGCTCACGATGGTCGTACCCGTCGGGGGTGAGAGGAACCTGCCCTCGTGCCCCAGTTCTGCAAATTATAGCATAGGCATTTCTCCGAACTCCGCGCTCATGCCTCAGCGCCCACCGATCTCACCCCCTCGCAGGTCGGGCGCGAACGCCTCCCCCCGCAGGCGGGAGACCGGTTGATGGCGATGGCAAACAGAGCTTCGCCGCGCTGTCTCCTGATTCTCGCCCTCACCATCAGCCTCTGGATGGTGAGGGGCTCGTTTGCCGCCGGCCACAGTGTCCTGGTGCGCGCGGAGCCGCCGCCAAACGCCGCACGCGAGGTCGCACCGCGCGAAGTTCGACTGTGGTTCACTGAACCGATCGATCCACCGTTTAGCACGGTGACGGTCTTGGACGCGCAGGGGCGCCAGGTCTCCGGCCCTCCCACCGTCTCCGACGACCGGCGGCAGATGGGAACAGTGGTTGGGCTCTTGACCCCGGGCCCCTACACCGTGAAGTGGCGCGTCCTTTCCACCGTCGATAGCCACCCCACCACCGGGTTCTTCCTCTTTGCGATCGGCCTGCCTACGGCCCTTGGACCCGAGAGCGGCGGCATGGCGGCGCCACAGCCAAGCTTCGTAGCCGTCCGCTGGATTGCACTGCTTGCGGCGCTTCTTCTCACCGGAATCACGCTGTTCCCTCTGGCCGTCTTCAGACCCGGCTTACGAGGACTCGACCCGCTCACCGGCGCACACGTGCGCGCGCGCCTCACGTATCAGCTCGGAGACCTCATGAGGGGCTGTGCCGTTCTGGTGTTTGTGACTACCGTCGCAGAACTGTTCCTCACCGCGGTGGTGGTGTTTGATGCCTCGCCCTCCGATGTCCTCTCACGCGGTCTTCTCTGGCCGTTGCTCGCGGGGACCCACATTGGATGGAGTATCTTGGTGCGAATGCCGCTTGCCCTCCTCATTCTGCTGCCGGCAGCGCGGTGGGGACAGATCCTCCAGTCAATCGGCCTGATGCTGGGTGTCGGGATCGTTACTCTCGCGGTGTTGTTCCGAGGACCTGCCGCGCTCGCCGACCCGAGTCATGTCGGCCACTTGACCCTCATCGTCGGCGTCCCTGCCCTCTATGGACTCGTCCAGGCCGTTCGTCAACCCCCCCAGACGAACTGGATGCCCCTACTCGCCGCGGGCGGCATTCTCGGAGGCCTGACCTTGACCGCGCATGCCGTGGGCAGCGGTGGGACGGCCATGGTCGCCGATTGGCTACATCTGAGCGCCGCGGGAGCCTGGCTCGGGGGACTCGCCTCGCTTGCTGTCGCGCTGCGCAATGACCCCCTCGAGGGAACGCCCCAGGGCAAGATCATGGTGAGGCGATTCTCGACCCTGGCTGGCCTTAGCCTCGCGATCCTTACCGCCACTGGCGCCTACGCCACCTGGCTC
>Ga0209515_10001529_pt1 | contig 38324 bp, 42 predicted proteins | sample Subgroupgradi54m_FD_187454 | JGI IMG/M metagenome (GOLD analysis project Ga0209515, IMG submission 187454) | Subsurface groundwater microbial communities from S. Glens Falls, New York, USA - GMW60B uncontaminated upgradient, 5.4 m (SPAdes)... ... | reverse complement strand
CGTTACGACCATCGACGAAGACAATTACGTCTTTGCGTCGATTGGGATGTTTCATAATTCAAGGATACCCCCCGCTTCCTTCCGTGTCAAGACCCGCCGTGAATAACGAGCTTAAGAGCTTGGCTCGCGACGCCGTCGCCTGGATGCGATCGCAATCCGTCGAGACGCAGGCCGAGCTTTACCTCTCGCGCGGCGAGGAGCGCGCCGTGTCCCGCCGCGAGGGCGAGCGCGACGGCGTCGAAGTCTCGGAGAGCGCGGGCGCGGGCGTGCGCGTCGTGCGCGACGGCCGCGTCGGTTTCGCCGCCGCCGGCGGCGCCGATATTGACGCGATCAAGACTCTTTATGCTCGTGCCGTGGAGCAGTTGCCGCACGCCGAGCCCGACCCGCGCCGCGTCCTTGCGGGTCCGCAAGCGAATCCCGCCGGAGACGATGGGCTCGCCGCTACTCTGTGGGACGACGCTCTCTTCACCGCGTCGTGGGAAACGGTCGAGGCGAGCCTGCGCGAGGCCGAGGCCGCGGCGAAGGCGCAGCGGGGCGTGGCCAAGATCATGCGCGTCGAATACGCCGAAAGCCGCGGAACCGTCGTCATCGCCGGCACGAGCGGCCTGTTCGCCAGCGAGCGCGGCGGCTCGGCGAGCGTCTCGCTCGTCGTCGCCGCCGAGGACGGGGCCTCGGTTCAGCTCGGCGAGGGGTATCGCGCCGAGCGACGCGCTGCCGCCCTCGATTTCGCCGCCGCGGGCCGCGAGGCGGGACAGCGGGCCTCCTCGCTCCTCGGCGCCCGCCGCGCCAAGGGCGGCAAGCGCGCGGTCCTATTCGAGCCCTGGGTCGGAATCGAATTTCTCGAGCTCCTGGCCGAACTGCTCGCGGCCGACGAAATCCAAGGCGGACGGTCCCTGCTGGCCGGAAAGCTCGGCAAGAATGTCGCCTCGCCGCTCGTCACCTTGCGCGACGACCCTCGGCGTCCCGGCGGCCTGGGCTCCAGCCTTTTCGACGACGAGGGCCTGCCCACGTGCGACAAGACCATGATCGAGCGGGGAGTGCTGCGCGAGTTTTTCCACGATTCCTATTCCGCGGCGCGGGACGGCCTCGCGCCCAACGGCTGCGCCTTTCGCGGCGACTACTCGTCCTTGCCGGGCCCCGGCGCGTCGAATCTTTACCTCGCGCCCGGCACGGCGACGCGCGAGGCGTTGATCGCCGACACGAAGGCGGGGCTGCTCGTCGCCGAGGTGCTCGGCATGCACATGGTGGACCCGGTCTCCGGCTCCTTTTCCGTCGGCGTCTCCGGCCTGTCGATCGAGAATGGTCGGCTCACCCGGCCCGTCAAAGGCGCCATGCTTTCCGGCAACCTCCTCGACCTTTTATCCCGCGTCGACGGGGTGGCCTGCGACCTCACCTTCCAAGGCTCCCTCGGCGCCCCGACCTTCCGCGTCTCCTCCCTCGACGTCGCCTGACACTCTTAGCTCCAGTAGGAGCTCATGAAGCCTTTGTCGGGCTTGTCGTTGCGGCGAACGAAGTCGATGAGGCGCATCAGACCCTTTTCCTGGTCGTAGGTCAGGTTGAAGGCGATGCCGTAATGGCGGGCGGCGGGGTCCTTGCCGGAGCGGCCCGCGTCGCGGGCCATGCGTCCGGGCAGGTCGAGAACGCCTTCCTTCCATTTGAGGCTGACGCGGTAGGACGCGCCGGGTTTCAGCAGCCCGCGCACGCGCAGGAGGCAGCCGCTGAGGCTCAGGTCGAGCAGTTGTCCTGCGCCGATGCGTACGCCGCCCACGGGGCCGCTGAAGACCTCGACGGTGAGGTCGCTCGGCCAGCGGGCGTGGGTGCGGCGGGTCTTATCCATAGCGATAAAGCGTAGCGCGCGACGGTTACGGCCTCATTTCAGCTGGAGCTCGAGGTATAGCGGGCGACGGAATTTTTCCAGAAATGCCAGGACAGCGGTAGCGCGACGGCGGTCAACGCGAGCGCGTAGACGATCCAGAACGGCGATAGGCGGCCCAGGAGAGCCTTGGCCGGAAAGGTGGTCATGACCGCGATCGGTATGCCGATCGTGAGCGCCCAGCGCACTGCGGGCGCGTAGACATCGACGGGGAATTTGCCCATGAACATGATGTCGCGGTAGATCCAGATGGCGCTCTCGAGCTCCTGCGTGCGCACGGCGAGGGCGGCGACCAAAATATGAATCGCGTAGATCAAGCCCACGCCGTTGAGCATCAACAGGCCGTACGCGGCGTAGTTCAGCCAGCCGAGCGTGGGCAGGCGCGCGAAGACCATCCCGGTCATCACGATGACCGGGATGATCGTGACGATGTCGAGGAAATCCACGGTCGAGCAGGTCATGCGGAATAAAGGAGAGCAAGGCTGCACGAGGTAAAAGTCGAAGTCGCCCTCGCTGACCGTGCGCCGCGCGCCGTACACGCCGCGAAAGAGGATCTGGGCGGTCATGTCCACGAGATTGAAGGTCATAAAGAAAAGCGCCGTTTCGACGAGCGAGTAGCCGGCCACGGTCTCGACGTGCTGAAAAACGGCCGCCATAAACGCGAAGAAGAAGAAGAGGCTGATCATCTTGCCGAGCAGGAAACCGAAAGAGCCCAGGCGGTAGGTGAGTTGGGCCTGCATCGCCATCGAGGCGGTGCGCAGCCAGATTCGCCAATATTTATGGATGATCGTCACGCCGGGACCCTTCGGGCCCGGCACAGATGCGATTGAGGAAATCCCGACAGCATCTAGCCGCCCTCCGCCGCGTAGGAGCGCACGCCGCGTCTCCAGATCATCATCGCGGCGGTGAACACGGCCATCAGCCACAGGGCTTCCATGCCGAGCATGCCCATGGCCTCGAACGGCGGCACCTTCTCGAGGAAGATCCTGACCGGAAAATAAACCATGTAGGGGAAGGGCGTTGCCTCGAGCGCCCGGCGCAGTCCAAGAGGAAGGACATCGAGAGGGAAAAAGGCGCCGGCCGCGAACTGTAGGAACAGTTCGAAGCAGAACAATGGGCCGCCGGATTCCGAGGTCCAGAAGGCGAGGGAGCTCACCATGAATTCAAGAAAAAAGAAGAGCAAAGACGAGAGAAGGACGGCAACGCTGAAAAGAAGCCAAGTCGCGGGGTCTCGCGGCAGGAACAACTCCCCACGAACGCACACGGCGAGAAGACTGACCTCGAAGAAGGACGCGGCGACATGGATCGTCTTCTGCGCCAGATCGAGGGCCAGCGCGTAGCCGTGATAGCTCAGCGGTCGGATCAGGTAGGAAGAAATTCTTCCGCTTGAAATCTCGCCGACAAGCTGCCAGCCGCGGCCGGTGAAGACGAACGAGCGCAGGATGTTCAGCGCGAGCACATAGGTCAGCATCTCGGCGCGGGTGTAGCCGAGAAAGGTCGCCTTGTCTCCGATGAGCGCGGTCCAGAACGAGTACAAGCTCACGACGACCGCGAAGCCGCCGAGACGGTCCATGATTAGGGTCGAACGGCGTTGGAGCGTTTCCTGGAGCGCGATCTGGTAGGCGACCCGGTATTTTTTCATGCGTGCGTGAACAGGCGGCGCACGATGTCGTCGATAGCGACCTCCTCGACGTTGAGGTCGGCGACGGGGTAGGAGCGCAGCAGGGCGGCGGCGCTCGCGGCGATTTTGGCGCGCGGCACCTCGAGCGTGACGCAGCGCTCCTCGTATTTGACCACGACGCCCAGGCCCTTCAGATCGCCGGGCTCGACGTCGGTCGTGAAGCGCGCGCGCAGGATCTTGTGGTCGGCGTAGCGTTCGACGAGCCGGTCGAGCGCGCCGTCGTAGAGCAGACGGCCCTTTTCGATCACGATGACGCGCCGGCAGAGCGCCACGACGTCGGTCATGTTGTGGCTTGTGAGCATGATCGTGGCACCCGAGCGCTTGTTGTACGCCTTGATGAACTCGCGCACATTCTTCTGCATCACGACGTCGAGGCCGATCGTGGGCTCGTCGAGCAGCAGCAGGCGCGGGCGGTGCAGGAGCGCGGCGGCCAGCTCGCAGCGCATGCGCTGGCCGAGCGAGAGCTTCTTGACCGGCACCGACAGGTGCTCGCCCAACTCGAGCAGGTCGACGAGTTCGTCGAGGTGCTTTTTAAAATCCGCGTCGCTTAAGCCGTAGATCGCCTGGTTGAGCCTGAAGGTCTCATAGGCCGGTATTTCCCACCACAGCTGGGAGCGCTGGCCCATGACGAGGGAGATCGAGCGCTGGAAAGCCGGCTCCCGCTTCCAGGGGACATGTCCCAGGGCCGTCGCCGCGCCCGAGGTCGGCGTGAGCAGGCCGGAGAGCATCTTGAGCGTGGTCGTTTTGCCGGCGCCGTTGGCGCCCAAAAAACCGACGAGTTCGCCTTCCTCGATCGAGAACGACACGCCGTCGACGGCACGCGTGTCCTTATACTTCCGGTCGAACAGGGATTTGACGCCGCCCCACAGCCCCGGCTCCTTGAGGGGGGAACGGTAGTCTTTGGTGAGGCCTTTCGTCTCAATCGCGGCGGCCACGGGGTTATTTCCCGCGTCCTATCTCGCTCATGTAGGAGAGAGTGCCCAGGCCGTCCATGCGGTCGAGGTAGACGAGCCCGTTGAGGTGGTCGGTCTCATGCTGGACGACGCGGGCCGGGAAGCCCTCGTAGATTTTCTTGGAGGGCTTGCCATCGAGGCCGTGGCCGGTCAGCTCGAGCTTCTTGTAGCGGCGCACCATGCCGCGCAGTTCGGGCGCCGAGAGACAGCCCTCCCAATCATTTTCGAACCCTTCGGCTTCGAAAAACTTTAATACGGGATTGAAGACGACGGTCAGCGCGATTCCTTCGGGATGGCGCTTGGTTCCTTTGGGCAGGCCCATGACGAACACCGAGAGGTTTTCGCCGACCTGATTGCCGGCGATGCCGACGCCGCCGTACTCCCGCATCGTCACGGCCATTTCCGAGATGAGCCGATGGATCTCCTCGGAGCGGATTTCCTCGGGCTTGAGCTTGCGCAGGACTTTGCGCAGGACGGGATTTCCGAGCAAAGTGACCTTGCGGACGCCGGTGCCGACGAGGTGCGGGGTCATGCGGCCATTTTGCCATATCCGCGGGCGCGCGGAAAACGCTAGCATCGACCGCGATGCGCGAATTGAAGGGGAAGACGGCTCTCATTACCGGAGGGGCGGGGGGGCTCGGATTTTCAACCGCGCTTGCCCTCGGACGGGAAGGAATGACGGTCGCGCTGTGGGATATTAACGGCGAACGGATTGAGAACTCGATTGCGGCGCTTTGCTCCGACGGCATAACGGCAAAAGGATGGGTGCTCGACGTCGCGGACCCAACGGCGGTGCGTGCGGGGGCCGCGCAGGTTGAGCGCGAATTCGGTCGCGTGGACCTGCTCGATAATAACGCTGGAGTCCACGCGCCCGGAGACTTTTTGAATGCGACGGATGATGAGATAAAGAGGCAGATCGATGTCAACCTGAACTCCTATTTGTGGTGTGCTAAAGCCTTTGTCCCCGGAATGATCGCCCGCAATTCCGGTCATGTGATCATGATCGCCTCGGCGGCGGGGCTTCTCGGCGTACCGGGCATGGCCGTCTACAGCGCGACTAAGCATGCTGTAGTCGGTTTCGCCGAATCGCTCCGCATGGAACTGCGTCGTGGACATGCGACCGGCGTCGGCATGACCATCGTATGCCCCAGCTTTATCGACACCGGCATGTTTTCCAATGTCATGCCGCCGTTGTTCGCGCCATGGTTGCGGCCGGAAGTGCTTGCCGACAAAATCGTCGCGGCGGTCAAAAAAAATAATTTATATGTACACGAGCCCGCGATGGTGAAACTCATTCCTCTGCTCAAGGCCCTGCCCCGCGCCGTCGGCGATGTCGTGTGTTCGCTGACCGGCATGGACCGTTCTCTGCAAGGTCCACCCCCCAAAAAACACCGGCATTTTGGGCCTTGACGCCCCCAGGATTCGGGGTTAAAGTGAGGGTAAGATGGTCGAGAATCTCGAGCACCTCATACGACGCGCGTCCTTGAATCCGCGCTCGCCTCGCGCGGCTCTCTATAAGGAGTTGCTGCGCTCGGAAACCTATTTGCTGACGGTCGACTCGCCGCTCGAAGACGGCGAAGTCAAGCGCGTCACGAAGTCCGCGGCGTCATTCCCGGTCTGGGCCGACAAGGATCCTGAACTCGGGGGTGTCTGGGTGCCGGTATTTCCCGCGCGCGACCGCGTGTGCGACTTCGTCGCGGCGCGCCGGCTCAAGACGCCGAGGAGCAAGGAATTTCTGTGGATGGGGCATATGCCCGGCCAGGTGTTCGGCCTGTTGCGGGGGGTTCCCCGCTTCGCGGGTATCAAGCTCTTTCTCGATCCCGGGGTGTTCGTGACGGTTTCCTGGGTCGAGGTGCGCGCATTGGCGGAGGGTAAGATTTCCGATGAGAGCCCGAGGCGCTACGAGCTTCCGTTGGAGAGGCTCGTGATTCCCGCCGGGGCCCGTCTTTCCTTCGGGAAGCTGAAGCCGTGGGCCGGCGAGGAAAAGCCCGTGCTGATGTTGATGCCCGACGCGGGACGCTTCGCGCCTGAGGATCTGCGGCGGCTGGTGCGCCTGCCCCTCGGCGAGAAGCACGCGTGGATGCCGGTCCGGCATTTTCTCCAGATGCTGCGCCGCCTGCAGGCGCTTGGAGGCGAGAACGCCCGCTATCTCGAGGACTTGTTCGCGTCTTTGCTCGCCTTCGAGATGTACGGCGAGGCGGAGGCGCTGTGCGAGTGGTTCGAGCATCGCGGTCACCAGGCATATGCCTGGGTCGGTTTGTCGGCGATTTACGGGCGTTGCGGGCGCATGGATGAGTGCGCGGAGTTGTGCGTGCGTGGATTGGCGAAGTACCCGGAGGAGCGCTCGTTCCATGTCAACGGCATTCGCGCCTTGGCGGCCGTCGGGCGCGCCGAAGAGGCTTCCCGGTACGCCGTGGAGGCCGTGCGCCGGTTTCCCGGCGATGACGTTTTGGCGGGCTTGCGCTTAAAACTCACTCCTGCCGTCGCCGCGCGTTAAAACACGGGAATTCGGTAAAAATAGGGTGAAAGACAGGCTCCCTACTTGCGCATGGGGGCCTCGGCTTTCTAGCCGTCATGGCGATAGGCGGCGGCGCCCTGCTGGTTCACAATTCACTGCAGTCGAAGGCGGCGGCGACGCCCGCGGCCGCGCCGATCGGTATCGGCGCCGCGACGGCGCGCCCGTCGATGTCCTCGCCTCGGGCGCAGAAGGAAGGACGGACGCAGTCGCCCGCGCCTCTGATGGGCGCCGAAGACGAGTCCGCGGGCTCAGAGGTTTCCTCCATGGCTCCCGGCCGATCAGCGAGCTCAGCTGCTTAAGGACATCGAAGAAGCGACTAAAGGTCTCGACGACACCGGCAAAACCGCTCAGTAAGGGAACAGCGCGTCGAGGGCCTTCTCTTCGAATCCGCCGAGCGTCTTGAGTTGCTCCATGCCGATGCGGTCGCGATGGCCGAGAATCCAGATGGTCAACGGCTTCGTTTTGAAGCGCGCGGCGAATGACTGAAGCTCCGGCAGGGAGAACGTCCGCGAGCGCTCGAAGCGCTTGGGACCCGGGTCGCCGCCGGCGAGGCCCTGATCTTCCCAGCCGATCACCGTCTCGGGAATCGAGCGAAAGGGCACCGGGCTCGTGCGGTACGACTCCTCGATCGACTTCGCCGTCTCGCGGAAGCGTTTTTCCGAGCCGGGAAAATCCTGAAACAGGCTTATCATGAGCTTGACGGCTTCAGGCGTCTTGTCGGCCTGGCAGCCGAGGCGGCCCCAGAGCTGAGTATCGTCGCCCTTGTCGGCGACACCGGTGTGTCCGCCCGAGGCCGAATAGGCCAGCGCGCGCGACTCGCGCACTTCCTGGAAGATCACCGCGCTCATGTCGCCGCCCATGTACTCGGAGTAGAATTGGTAGTCCACGACATGCTCGGGGTCGAAGGTCTCATCGGCGGAGAACAGGCCGACCGAGGACTGCACCATGTCGCGGTGCGTGAACAGCACGCGCGGCGCGGCCGGGCGCAGAAGCTTGAGGGGGACGTGCGCAGAGACCGGGCGCGGCCGGCGTCCGGAGTCGAGGAGTTTGACTATCTCGCGGGGCGCGCGGTTGCCCACATAGGCGACGCGAGAGGGGTAGAGCATGAAGTCTCGCATCAGCGACTTCAGGTGCGCCTCGCTCAGGACCTTGAGCTCGGCGTTGGTCAGACGCTTGAGCACGCTGCTGTCGCGGCCGCGCGAGGAGAGCTGGCCGAGAGCGTAGTGCACCGCGCCGGGGTTCTTTTTCTCGTCCTCGCGCGCGCCGAGCTCGACGTCGATCATCTTCTGCAAAGTCCCGGCCTCGATGTTGGGCCAGTCGAAGCGCTGAGCCATCAGCTCGAGCGAGGGCCAGAGGTTGCGGTCCAGGCCGGCTAAGTGGATGGCGGTGTCCTGCTCCCCGCAGGAGTAGGACAGCGACGTGCCGAGGGCGAATAATTTCTTCTTGAACTCGTCGGCCGACCAGGGGCCGGCGCCGGACAAGTCGAGCAGATCGGCGGCGGCGCACAGCTCGCGCTCGGTTCTCGAGCCGCGCTCATAGAGAAACGAGAGGGAGAACAGGTCGTTGTACGGATTCTTCGCCGAGTACAGCCGGCCGCCGGAGGTCGCCGTGATCTGGTAGTCGCGGCCGGAGACGAGCCAGCGGGGCTCGAGGGGCGGGGCCGGGATGGCGAGAACTTCCTTCATAAACGCGGATTCGCGGGAAGGATCGATCGCGATGTGCGTGAAGGCGGGCTTGGGGATCTTCGGCACCTCGGGCTTGGCGTCGCGGCGGTAGACGACGATCCGGTCGGGCCCCAGGTATTTTTTGGCCGCGCGCACGACGTCGGCCTTCGTGATCTTGCGGATGCGGTCGAGGCGGCCGACCGTGCGTTCCCACGGTTCGACGGCGACAAACGAGCCGGCCATTACTCCGACGCGGGAGTCGTTCGATTCGAGCCGGGCCTTTTCGCCCATCTCGAAATTGGTGATGACGGCGGCGACATCGTCCTCGCTGAAGTCCCCGGCCTTGAGGGCGTCGAGCGCCTCGATCAGGAGGGCGGCGGCTTCCTCGGGCGTCTGGCCCTTCTTGGGCAGGGCCCAGACGTGCCAGGAGCCGGCGTCGTTGCGTAGGGACGGGTACGAACCGGAGGATTTGACCTTTTGCGCTTGATTGAGACGCAAATTGAAGAGGCCCGCGGCCGCGTTGTCGACGATCATGTCCATGACCTCGAGCGCGTCGGCGTCGGGGTGCGAGTTCGGCACGGTCAACCACGCGAGCTCGACCTTCAGCTCGGCCTCGTATTTGACCTCGTACTTCTCCTCGCCCTTGGGCCGGGGAAGTTCCCAGCGCGGAAGCTTAGGCAGCTCATGCGGCGTCCATGCCCCGAAATTCTTCTTAATAAGTTCGAGCGTCTTCGCGCGGTCGAAGTCGCCGGAAAGCGCTATTGCCATGTTGTTCGGCGCGTACCAGCGCTCGTAGAACGCATACATCTTCTCGAGAGACGGATTCTTGAGGTGCTCGATGCTGCCGAGCGTGGGCTGCTGCCCGTACGGATGATTTTTATAGAGGCGGTTCTCGATCTCGTCGTGCAGGATGCGTTCGGCGTTGTCCATCGAACGGTTCTTCTCTTCATAGACGGTTTCGATCTCGGTCTGGAATAAGCGGAAGACGGGGCTCTTGAAGCGCTCGGCCTCGACCTTGGCCCAGGCCTCGAGACGGTTGGCGGGAATGCTCACGACGTACACCGTCTGCTCATCGGAGGTGTACGCGTTGAGGCCTTCGGCTCCGATGCTTCGGTAGAAGCGGTCGAACTCATTGGGCACCGCGAACGCGGAGGCGCGTCCGTTCGCCGCGTCGATTTCCTTATAAATCTTCGCCCGGGCGGCCTCGCCCTTGGTCTTGAACAGGTCTTCGTACAATGCGCGGATGCGCTCGAGGTGCGGCCGTTCCTTCACATAGTCGAGCGTCCCGAGGCGCTGAGTTCCCTTGAAGAGCATGTGTTCCAGATAGTGAGCCATGCCCGTGCTGTCGGCGGGATCGTTCTTGGACCCGGCGCGCACGACGACGCGGACCGAGACGCGGGGCTCGCCCTTATTCGGGCTGAGGTAGACGGTCAGGCCGTTTGGAAGACGGTGGATCGTGACGCCGAGCGCATCATCCGGGCGCGGCGTTTCCTGCACCGCGGGCAGGGCCGGAGCCAGCGAAGTGATGGATTTCTGTTTGGCCGCGGCGGGAATGGAAAACGCCGCGAAGGCGAAGGCGAAGGCGGCGAGGCGCGTGGCGAGTCGGGTCATGGCTTCTCCTGGGTAATGAGCGGTGTATGAGCGGGCGCGGGCTGCGGCTTCATCGCGGTCTGAGTAGGTTCGGGCGGGAGTTTGACGACCGGCCCGGGCTGGACGGCCGACCATGAGTAATTGTTCTGCGCGTTCCACAGTATCCAGCTATGGACGCCGAGCTCTTCGGCCGCGAGAAGCTGCGCGCGCACATGGGCGGGCGTGTAGCGCACGCCCATCGAGAAATCCTGCAGGTAGGGGCGCAGTGAGGCGGAGCGGGGGCCGAGGCGCCCGAGCGCGTCCTTGACGCCGTGATGGACGGTCTCGTACGGCGCGCGATTCGGGTATTTGAGGCCGTACTCGCCGAGGGCGTAGTGCGACGGGTACATCATCGGCGAGATGAAGTCGACGAGGTCCGCCATCTGTTCCATCGATTGGCCGATGCCCATGCCGGTATCGACGCTCGTCGTCAGGCCGAAGGTGTCGATCGACAGCTTCACGCCGAGGGGCTTGAGGCGCGAGCCGGCGAGCGTCAGAAACTCGCGCAGGGCCGCGGAAGCCGTCGTGGAAGAGTGATCCACGCGCGAATAGCGGCACTGGCGGGTCTTGCCGTCGGAGGGGAAGCGGATGTAGTCGAACTGGATCTCGTCGAAGCCCGCGGCGGCGGCGCGCGAGGCGATATCGATCGCATAGTCCCAGATTTCCTTCTTGTAGGGGTCCACCCAGGCCGTGCCCTTGTCGTTGGTCCAGATGTGTCCGTCGGGGAAATGCACGGCGAGGTCGGGCCGCGCGCGAGCGAGGTGGTCGTCCTTGAATATCGCGATGCGCGCAATCGTGTAAATCCCGGCCTCTTTAAAATCCCTGACCGCGCCGGGAAGATCCGGGATCGCGTTCGTGTACGCGCCGGTCTTCACCGCGAGCGGCGCCTCCCGGACGAACACATGCCCGTCATAGTCCTTGAGCGCGATGACCACGGCGTTGAAGCCGCCGCCTTTCATGGCGGTCACGAATCGCCGACGGGCCTTCGTCGAACCCGCGGCCCAACCCGTGAAGTGCACCCCCCGGAAGGTGGCGACGGACGTATAGGTCGAGGTGGAAGCCGGGGCCTGAGCCGAAGCGGGGGGCACGGGCAATCCCGCCAACAGCAAAGTCAGGATTTTCGACACCGGGAGAAAGTACCAAATCCCGCGCGGGAGCGTCTGTTGGTCGCCCCTTCGTTGAACGCTACCGGGTCGGCGGGCGGTGAAGGTCCTGGTCGATGTCTGTCCAGTGCGCAGGCACGACGATCAAGTCCAGGCGCACTTTTGATTTCGCGCGTTTCCATTCGACCCGCGCTGCGCTCAAGTCGTCATTGGTCATCTGCTCCATGACGGCGCGGCGCTCATCGGCGTCGCGGATGCGGTACGACGGATCGGCATCGAGCAAACCCCCTTGCCGGCGGTTCGGGGCCTTGATGCTAACATCCCAGCCGTCTGCTTTCTGGAGATCGATGGTGTAGTCGCCATTTTCGTCCGTTGTTGCGGTCACGGGCTCGTTCCCGTCCCGTTGGAAGATGACCGCGGAGCGCGCGACGGTCCTGAGCGTCGCCAGGTCGTAGACCATCCCGGAGACGCGCCACATATGTTTGGCGAGCGGCTTCGGCCCCCCCGGCGTCGCCACGGCGGGAGTCGGGACTTGCGCCGGCGGAGGATCGGGAGGAAGGAGCTTCGCGCGCAGTGCGTCTTCGGGCGCCACGGGCGCCCCAGGACGCGTCGGCGGCTTCGGCGCCTCGGTCCCCGCCAGCTGCGGGGCGTAGTTTTTCGGATCGCGCATGTTGTCGGCCCACCGGCCGACGGCGGCGCCCATTTTTCCGGCCGCGGACGAGAGTCGGCCGCGGTAGGTCGCGATGAGTTTGCCGCCCCCCCCCAGCAGGAGAAAGGCGGCCAATAGCTGAAAAGGTCGGCGCCGTTTCCGGGCCGCGTCATCGCGGAGCTTGGCGTAGCCGCGCAGGATCTCCTGCTTGGTGCGCGACCGCATGCAGATCTGGCAGCCCGACGCCTCGGGCGGGAGCGGGGTGTGGCAGCCGGGACAAGGCAAAGTGCCGAGTTCGGCCATGCTATTTTTTCGCCTGCGGGATTATCGCGAGATTAAGCTCGACGATCTGCGCGCTCCGCTGATAGCGCAGGGGCACCGGTTCGAGATCGCCGTCGGTGGTTTCAGCGATGAGAGCGGCGCGGGATTGCGGGGAACGCTCGCGGAAAGATGGATCCGGGTCTTCGAGTAGGCCTTTGCGATAACCCGGAGCCTCGATCATGATGGTGATGTCGTCGGCGTCGCTTCTTAAAAAAACCCACTGATAACGACCGAGCGTGTCCGTCCTCGCGTTCTGCGTGGCTCCCGCAAGCTTAAACCGGATGGGCACATTGCCCACCGGCATTTTGGTGGAGAGGTCATAGACGGTCCCTTGGACGCGGATCGCTCCCGGGTGAGACGCAAGGTCAAACTGCGTGTTCGCAGGGACCGGCGTCGGCGTGAGCGGCGTCATGGTGACCGGAACGGGCGGGGGTTCCGGCGCCGGCGCATTCTGGCTGAGATAGATGAAAGACGAGATCGCGACTTCCGGCCGGGTGTTCGCAGCGGCGGACGATTCGACGGTATGGTCTTGATTCCAGCGGCCCGGCTGGCGGGTATTTTCGACCTCGAGCTGGAATTCACGCCAGGCGACGCCTAAGCGGGAGGTCACATAGCCGCGTGAGAACCAAGCCGCGACAAGTAGAACCGCGGCGGCGGCGCCGGCCGCGATGAGTTTGGGACGCCGTTGGAGCCGGAACTCTTCCTTGCGCGCGAGCATCCGGCCTTCCTCCATCTCCATGTTGTCGCGAGGGGCGCGGCAATGGGGGCAGATCATCTCTTCAAGTCCCACCGGCTTGCCGCACCGGGGGCAGGGAACGCTGTCCATGAGATGTTTATAGCAGGAAGACCGCCCCCCGTCCAGGCTCATACTTGACTAAAACAGTCAGGAATGTTATACTGAGTCGTGGCCAACCAGGATCTTAAGGAACTCGCCGATCGCGAGTATAAATATGGCTTTAATTCGGATGTTGAGACCGATCAGGTTCCTCGCGGGCTCAGCGAGGACACCGTCCGCCTGATCTCCAAGAAGAAGGAAGAGCCCGCTTTCATGCTCGCCTGGCGTCTTAAGGCCTACAAGCATTGGCTGGGCATGACCGAGCCGACCTGGTCCTCGGTCCACTATCCCAAGATCGACTACCAGAACGTCATCTACTACTCGGCGCCTAAGGCCAAGAAGAAGCTGAATTCGATGGACGAGGTGGACCCCGAGATTCGGGCCACATTCGATAAATTAGGCATCCCGCTGGATGAGCAGAAGATGCTGTCCAACGTCGCCATCGACGCGGTTTTTGATTCGGTGTCGGTCGCCACGACATTCAGAAAAACCCTCGCCGAGGCCGGGGTTATTTTTTGCTCGTTCACCGACGCCGTCAAGGAGCATCCGGAGCTGATCGAAAAATATTTGGGTTCCGTGGTTCCGTACACCGACAACTATTTCGCCACATTAAACTCCGCCGTCTTCTCGGACGGGTCCTTCTGTTTCATCCCCAAAGGCGTGAAGTGTCCGATGGAGCTCTCGACCTACTTCCGCATCAACGCCAAGGACACCGGCCAATTCGAAAGAACCTTGATCGTGGCCGAGGAAGGCGCGAGCGTCAGCTATCTCGAAGGCTGCACGGCTCCCATGCGGGATGAGAATCAGCTGCACGCGGCCGTCGTCGAGCTCGTCGCGATGGATGACGCCTCGATTAAATATTCGACGATCCAGAACTGGTACCCCGGCGACAAGAACGGCAAGGGCGGCATCTACAATTTCGTGACCAAGCGCGGAAAGTGCGCGGGCAAGCGCTCGAAGATCTCCTGGACCCAGGTGGAAACCGGTTCCGCGATCACGTGGAAGTACCCGTCGTGCATACTTCTCGGCGATGATTCCGTGGGGGAGTTCTATTCCGTGGCCTTGGCGAACCATTACCAGCAGGCCGACACGGGTACCAAGATGATTCATATCGGCACGAACACGAAATCAACGATTATCTCGAAGGGAATATCGGCGGGGCACGGTCAAAACACCTACCGAGGGCAAGTGCGTATCGCCAAAGCGGCTCAAGGAGCGCGCAACTATTCGCAATGCGATAGTCTGCTCCTCGGCGACAAGTGCGGCGCGCACACTTTCCCATACATCGAGGTCGGCAACACCAGCGCGACCCTCGAGCATGAGGCCTCGACTTCCAAGATCGGCGAGGATCAGCTCTTTTATCTTCGTCAGCGAGGTCTGTCGACCGAAGATGCCGTCGGCATGATCGTCAACGGCTTCTGCAAGCAGGTCTTCGCCGAGCTGCCGCTCGAGTTCGCCGTCGAAGCGCACAAGCTTATGAACATTTCTCTGGAAGGGAGCGTCGGCTAACATGCTGAAAATCACGAATCTGCACGCGAAGGTCGGCGAAAAGGCCATCCTCAAGGGCCTCAGCCTCACGGTCAAGCCCGGCGAAGTCCATGCGATCATGGGGCCAAATGGGTCTGGCAAGAGCACCCTGTCCTACGTCCTCGCCGGACGTCCCGGCTACACGGTCACCGAGGGCAAGGCCGAGTATCAGGGCAAGGACCTGCTGGCGATGGATCCGGAAATCCGCGCACGCGAGGGAGTTTTTCTCGCGTTCCAGTATCCGGTCGAGATTCCCGGGGTGTCGAACAAGTACTTCCTCAAAGCCGCCTACAACGCCCAACGCAAGCACCGCAGCGAGCCCGAGATGGACGCCGGCGCGTTCCTGAAATTCATCAAGGAAAAGGCTAAGTCCGTCGAGATGGATCCAGCCATGCTCAACCGCTCGGTCAACGAGGGCTTCTCCGGCGGAGAAAAGAAGCGCAATGAGATCCTGCAGCTTGCGGTGCTCGAGCCGAAGCTGGCGCTTCTTGATGAGACGGATTCCGGCCTCGATATCGACGCGCTCAAGGTCGTCGCCGCGGGCGTCAATCGCATGCGGGACGACTCGCGGGCCTTCGTCGTTGTGACGCACTATCAGCGTCTGCTCGACTACATCGTCCCCGATTTCGTGCACGTTCTGTCCGGCGGCCGGATCATCAAGTCCGGCGGCAAGGAGTTGGCGCTCGAACTCGAGAAGAAGGGCTACGGCTGGATCGAGGATTCCGCGGTCGTACCGAAGGTCGCGGCATGATCGCGGAAATAATCGCCGCCCAGAAGGAAGGCTGGCGCTACACCCCCGCCGCGGCCCTCACGGGCCCGGACTTCAAGCCCGCCGGCGTGCCCGCGCGAATCCTGCCGCTCGCGGGCCGCGTGCTGTGCCCCATCGGGTTTCACCGCGCCGCGCTCGTCAACGGCCGCTGGGAGGCCAAGCACGCGGTGCTCAAGCTTCCCGCGGGCGTGACGGTCGAGCCTCTCTCCGAGGCCTGCGGCCTCGAAGAATTAATAAACAGCCCAGCGCCCGTTGATCTGCCGCTCGCCAAAACGGCTTCCGCCGCGCGCGACGGGTTCGTCGTCCGGGTCGCGCGCCATGTTCGCGCCGACCGGCCCATTCATCTCGTCCATATTTCCGAGGCCTCGGCTCAAGCCGAGTCCTCCTCGGCGCGCGTGATCATCGTGCTCGAGTCCGGCGCCTCCGCCGAAATCGTCGAGGAGACCCTTTCCTTCGGCGACGCCCCATCGTGGAAAAACGTCCGCGCCCAGATCGTGCTCGGTGAGGGCGCCTTTTTGCGCCACCATCGCGTCGTTCGCGAAGGGACGCAAGGCCGGCTGACCCTGGCGCTCGAGGTGTCGCTCGCCTCCCGCGCGCGCTACGAGTCCCACGCGCTGAATCTCGGCGGCCTGTTCGCGCGCGAGGACCTGCGCGTGCGCCTCGAGGGCGAGGGCGCGGAATGCACGCTCAACGGCCTGTCTTTGCTCGGCGGCTTGGAGTTCGCCGACCACCATACCATCGTCGAGCACATCGCTGTGAACGGGACCACCCGCCAACTCTATAAGGCCGTCATCGATGACAAGGCGCGCTTCGTTTTCGACGGATTGATCTCGGTTAAGCCCGGCGCGCAGAAGACCGACGCGCAGGTCTACAACAAGAATTTATTGCTGTCCGAGGACGCCCGCGTCAATACGAACCCTGAATTTAAAATCCTCGCCGATGACGTGTCGTGCAAACATGGCGGCGCCGTCGGCCAGCTTTCTCTTGAAGCCTTGTTCTATCTCCGTTCGCGCGGCCTCGGCGCCGACGAGGCCCGTCGCCTGCTCGTTTATGCCTTCGGCTCGGAGATGGTCGACCGCGTCGCGCTCGAGCCGTTGAAGCTGGCGCTCGCCGACGCCCTGCACGGGCGCATGCCCGGGGAGCATCTTTAATATGAGCCGCCTCGACACAAAGAAGCTTCGCGCGGACTTCCCGATTTTGAAGCGCCTCGTGCGCGGCAAGCCGCTCACCTATCTCGACAACGCGGCGACCACGCAGAAGCCGCGCCAGGTGATTCAAGCCCTGGTGGATTTTTACGAGAAGCACAACGCGAACGTGCACCGCGGCGTGCACACGCTGTCGGAAGAAGCCACCAATATGGCCGAGGCGACACGAACGAAGCTCGCGGCGTTCGTCGGGGCGCCGAAGCCCGAGACATTGATATTTACCCGCAACGCGACCGAGTCGCTGAACTTGATCGCTCATTCTTGGGGCCGAAAGTTCCTGAAGGCGGGCGACATCGTGCTGTCGACCGAGATGGAACACCACTCCAACATCGTGCCTTGGCAGCTTCTCGCCGTCGAGCGGGGGATCAAGCTCAAGTTCGTGCCCGTCGAGCCCGACGGCACGCTCGACCTCAACAAGATCAAGGCATTATTGGCCGAAGGTCCCAAGCTGTTCACCTTTACCGCACTTTCCAACGCGATCGGAACCGTTAATCCGGTCGCCGAGCTCATTAAGCTCGGCAAGGCGGCCGGCGCCGTCGTGTCGGTTGATGCTTGTCAGTGGGCCCCGCACCGTCCGATGGACCTCAAGACCTGGGGAGCGGACTTCGTTTCCTTCTCCGCTCACAAGATGCTGGGCCCCACCGGCATCGGCGTGCTGTGGGGCCGCGAGGAGCTGCTCGACGCGATGGACCCGTTCCTCGGCGGCGGGGATATGATTAGCCGCGTCACGCTTGAGAAGTCCACCTGGAACGCGCTCCCCTACAAGTTCGAGGCCGGCACGCCGAACTTCGCCGACCAGGCCGCCTTCGGCCCCGCGCTCGACTATCTGACGGCGGTCGGACTCGAGAATATTTCAGTTCACGAACATACCTTGGCCGAGAAGGCGAGGACGATTCTGGAGGCCGAGGGCATCACGCTCCTCGGACCGAAGAATCCGGCCTTGCGTTCGGGCGTCGTGTCGTTCAATGTCCCGGGATTGCATCCGCACGATGTCGGCACGGCTTTCGATCTGGAAGGCGTCGCCGTTCGTGTCGGCCATCACTGCTGCCAGCCTTTGATGAACAAGCTGCAATGCGGCGGCACGGCGCGGGCGAGTTTCTACCTTTACAACGACGAGTCCGACCTCGAGGCCTTCGCGCGCGCTCTCAAGCGCACGCTCGAGTTCTTCAAGGTCAAGCCGAAAGCGGGGGTGCGGTAATGGAAGGCGACGCGGAGCTTCAGGATCTCTATCGCGAGGTCCTGCTCGATTATTTCCGGTCCTCGACCCGCAAGGGCAAGTGCGATCCGGCCGACCTGCGCGCGCACGGCATCAACCCGGTGTGCGGCGACGAGCTCGAGATCACGGCCGAGCTTAAGGACGGCAAGGTGGCGAAGCTTCGCTACGCGGGACATGGCTGCGTGATCAGCCAGGCGTCCGCGGCGATGATGGCCGAGGCGCTTGAGGGTGCCGATGTGCCGAAGGCAAAGGCACTCGTGGCCGCGTTCAAGAAGCTGATGCTCGAGAACGCCCCGGTGTCGGGCCTCCCTCCCGAGCTCGAACAGCTTGCGAGCCTGGAGGGCGTGCGGAAGTTCCCGCTGCGCGTAAAATGCGCGACCTTGGGCTGGAACACCGTCATGCAGGGTTTCGAGGCGGTAAAATCATGAGCGCCAAAACAACGGAAGAGACCGAAGCGACTTTTAAGCTCGTCGGCGCGGCGCTTCAACCCGTCCAAGACCCGGAGATACACATCAGCATCGTGGACCTCGGCCTCGTCTACGGCGCCGAGTTCGGCGAGACGCCCAAGGGCCGTTCTGTCAAGGTGCGCATGAGCCTGACCTCGCCCGCGTGCCCGTACGGGCCGATGCTGCTCGCCTCGGTGCACACCGCTTTGACGAAGCTTCCCGGCATCAAGGACGTCGACGTGGACCTGACCTTCGTGCCGGGCTGGGACCCGCGCACGATGGCCACCGAGGACGCGAAGGAGCAGTTGGGACTCTACTGAGAGGAAGGTCTGGCACCTATAAAAATTATGAGAATAACGAGCTCGATCGAATACGCGACGCGCCTGATGGTGGCCCTGGCCGCGGAGCACGGCGGCGCACCCGTTCCGGCCGAGCGTCTGGCCGAGTCCGACAACATTCCCGCGGACTACGTGAGCCAGATTCTGGCGAAGCTTCGCCGCGCCGGGCTCGTGACCAGTCACCGGGGCAGCGCCGGCGGTTATGCGCTCTCGCGTAAGCCCGCCGAGATCACTTTGGCGCAGGTGGTGCGCGCCGTGGACGGGGAGATTTTTGAGGAAGTGTGCGGCCGTTATGAGGCCGGCACGAAGGACTGCCGCCATCAGGGGAAGTGTTCGATCTCGCCCGTTTGGACGAAGCTCGGCGATCTCGTGACGGGCTACTTCGAGAGCGTGACCTTGGCCGCGATCCTCAAGCAGAAGGCGGGCGCGTGCGGAGCGGAGCCGGACTGGCTCGCGAAGCTCGCGTCCGGGAAATAAATAAGCGAGGATAGATTTCATGACCATTCACGAACGCGTCGAGAAGGTTCTTGAGAAAATCCGGCCCTACATCCAGTCGGACGGCGGTGACATCTCCTTGGTCTCGGTCGACGAGGCCTCGGGCATCGTCAAGGTGAGACTGTCGGGCGCCTGCGGCGCCTGCCCGAGCTCGACGGCCACCCTCAAGGGCGGCGTTGAGCGCATGGTCAAGGCGGAAATGCCCGAGATCAAGGAAGTCGTCGCCGTCTGATCGAGAACGGCGTTAACCACCAAGACACCAAGACACTAAGGCGGATAGTTCCCCGTCGTTCTTTGTGCCTTGGTGTCTTTGTGGTTTAATTCGTTAGTTAAGGAATACGGAGATCCAACCCAACTTGTCAAAACGCGTCGAGCTGCACTGCCATACGATCTTTTCCGATGGGACGCTGACCCCGGCGGAGTTGGTGTCGCGCGCCGTCAAGAACGGAGTCGAGCTTCTGACCTTGACCGACCACGACAGCATCTCGGGCGGGCCAGACCTGTTCGCCGCCGCGAAAGCGGCGGATTTAGAGGTTCGGCTCGGCATCGAAATCAACTGCGCCGGCGCGGGCGCGGCCGACCGGGTCCATATTCTAGGCTACGGCTTTAATCCCGCTTCGCCCGGCTTCGCCGCAAGACTGACCGAATTTCGCGAGCGCCGCGCCGTAAGGTCGAAACGCATCGTCGAGAACCTGCGCGGGCTCGGTATCGCGATCGAATTCGAAAACGTCAAGTCCGGCGCCCACGAGACCCTGGGCCGTCCCCACGTCGCCGACGCGCTGCGCCGCCTCGGCGTCGTCAAAAGCCGTAAGGAGGCGTTCGAGCGCTTCCTAATTCGAGGCAAGCCCGGCTATGTTGAGTCCATGGGGCCGAGCCCCGCGGAGGCGATCGCGCTCATCCGTGACGCGGGCGGGACCGCCTGTCTCGCGCATCCGCAGACCGCGGGCAAGGAGAAGGAGCTCGAGGAGCTGCACCGTTCAGGTCTTCAGGGTATTGAGGTTCTCTACGCGGGCCACACGCCGTCACAGGTCCGCTCCTACGGAGACTGGGCGCAGGCTAAGGGACTTCTGTCCGTGGGCGGTTCTGATTTCCACGGCCCGGGCACTGGCCGAGAAGAAGAACTCGGGATAGAATACGATGACGCCGCCGTCGGCGCCGTCATGGAGAAGCTGAAATAATGCTTGTCATCGCACACCGCGGCGCCAGCGCCCACGCGCCCGAAAATACGATGGCGTCCTTCCTTCGCGCGCTTGCGCTGGGCGCGCCCGCCATCGAGCTCGATGTGCATCAAACCATCGATCACGAGCTGGTCGTCGCGCACGACGACGACCTCAAGCGCTGTGGCCGCGATAAGCGCCGTCTCAAGAACGTCCACTGGGACGACATCGCGAAGCTCGATGTCGGAGCCTGGTTTGGGAAAGAATTCACCGGTGAGAGACTTCCCAGACTCGGGGACGTCTTCGACATTCTTCCGGCCTCCGTCGAGCTGCATGTCGAGATCAAGCGCGGCTCGGCCGTTTATCCCGGCATCGAGGAGCGCGTCGTGGACATGATCCACAAGCGCGGAGCCTTGGTCCGCACGGTCGTGTCGAGTTTTGATCATGACGCACTCTACCTCGTGCGCTCGCTCGATGAAAAGGTGCGCCTGGGCTACCTGCTCGGCCTCACGACTCTGAAGACCGCCTTGCGCGAAATGGCGGAGATCGACGCGGAGAGTCTTAATCTCTCCGTCCGCCAGACGCTCGCGCGCACGGTCAAGGCCGCGCACGAGCGAGGCAGAAAGGTGCTCGTCTACACGGTCAACACTCCCGTCGAGCGCGACCGATTGCATAAGCTCGGCGTCGACGGCATCTTCTCCAACTACCCGGAGCTGAATCTGTGGCGCTGAAGACGCGTTCCGCCGAACCGAGGCCCTCCGAGCTCGAGACCGAGGCCGCCCGTCTCGCCGATAAGGGCCTGGCCGGGCTCGGCTATCGCGAGGAGGAGCTCGAGCGCGCGGCGCGCCTGACCTGGAAGATCAACCGGTTAAAAAGGGAAATGAAGGCCGTAATCCCCGCCCATGTCTATCAGAGGCCTGAAATCCTGCTCGGCGTGGCGGACTTCGTCGGGGACTCCTACAAGCTCGCCAAGCTCGGCGCCGCCTCGGACGCGACGACCATCGTGTTCTGCGGCGTGCGCTTCATGGCCGAGACCGCGAAGATATTAAGCCCGAGCAAGGAAGTGTTATTGCCCGCCCCCGAAGCCGGCTGCTCCTTGTCCGAGTCGATCAGCGCGAACGACGTTCGCGCCCTTAAGAGAAAACATCCCGGCGCTCCCGTCGCGGTGTACATCAACACGACCGCGGCGGTGAAGGCCGAGTGCGACGTCGTCGTCACGAGCGCCAACGCTCCAAAAATTCTCCGGAAGTTGTTCGCCGAGCACCCGAAGGTCATCTTCGCGCCCGATGCGATGATGGGAGCGAACCTCGCCAAGGAGCTCGGCAAAACGATCGGCAAGGACTTGATCGTCTGGGAAGGCACTTGCATCGTTCACGATAATTTCGACGCGGCCTCGGTCGAGTTCTACCGCAAGATGTACCCAGGCGTGAAGATCCTCGCGCATTTCGAGTGCACTCCGGCATTGACCTCGGTCGTCGACTATATCGGCGGCACGGGCGACATGATGAAGTGGGTCGACGACCACAAGGCTTCGTCCTACATGCTGATCACCGAGTGCGGCCTGGGCGACCTCGCGCGCACGAAGTTCCCCGACAAGGTGTTCGTGCCGATGTGCCGCCTATGCCCGCATATGAAGGCCGTGACTCTGGAGCGGGTGCTCTCGGCTCTTGAGAGACCGTCGGCGTCCCAGCGCATCGAGGTGCCCGCGGCCGTCGCGGCCCGCGCGCTGCGGCCGATCGAGCGCATGTTCCAATTGTCGGAGGACAATTCTCCTTCATGAGCCTCTGGATCGGCTGGACGGCTGAAGCGTTCACTCGCGCCAAAACGCAGGGCAAGCCGATTCTGGCCGCCGTGGGCCCCCTGCCGCCCGGGCATCTGAAAGCGGCCGAAGGCGAGATCGAGCGCCGTTTCGTGGCGGTGCTCGTCGACCCGGAGACGCGGCCCGACGCGGCCGCGCGCATCGGCCCGGACGCTGTGGTCCTCGATTCGGATGGGGCGCGCCGCGCGGTCGTCAAGCTCTCCTCCGCCGCGCTCTCCGCCGACCTCGCGCGCTTGGCGGCGGAGGCGTCCGTGCCGCTTGCCAAAAGAAAACCCGGCCCGGCCTGGACCGGTGCGGTGCGCGAGTCGTCGCCGCCGTACGCGCCTGATGTGGCGAAGGTCGCCTCCGTCTTCGCCGCTCTTAAGGCGCAGCCCGCCGGAGCCGACCCCGTGTTCGTCGAGGGCCTGCTCCACGCCGCGGGCGAACGCGGCGACGCCGCGGCGCGCGGCGCGCTGATTTCGGCGCTGGAGGTCCGCTGGGCCGGTTGGGATGCGGCGAGCCGTTCCTTCCTCTCCGGCGCCGGTTCTCCGCTCACTTTGCACGCCCGCTGGGCGGCCCTATTCTGGGACGCGCACGCGCTGACCGGTTCGGCGCGTTGGCGTGAGGCCGCCATGGCCGCCAGCGACCATCTGCTCCGGGTCCTGTGGGACTCGAGCGCCGGCGCCTTTCGCCGCGCCGGAAAACCGGAGCCCGCCGTCTATCCCGCCGACGGCAACGCCCTGGCGGTCACCGCGCTCCTTCGCGCGCACGCCTACGGCCATCCCGGCGCGGGGGAGGCCGCGGTGAAGACTTTGGACTTCCTCCAGACGCGCCTCTACGATCCGCTCCTCGGACTCCAGCATTCCGCGGGCGGCGAGGGAGAATCCGTCGTCGGACTTCTCGGCGACGCGGCGGCCACCGCGCTCGCCTTCACCGACGGCTTTCTCGCGACCGGCATGAAGGCGCACCGGGAGTTCGCGGACGCGATGCTGCGCTTCCTCTTTCAAGAGCTTTGGGACCGCGAGGGCGGCGGGTTCCTCGACCGCGTGCCTCGCGCCGGCGATCCGGCGATCCTGCTTGAGCCGCATCTGGACCCGGCGCTGAACGCCGCGGCCCTTGAGGTGTGCCGGCGCATGCATCACCTGAAGGGGAACCATAACTATCGCCGCTGGCTCGAGTGGGGCCTGATGGGCGCCTGGAAGGCGAAGACGGACGACGCGCGCCCCCGCGCGGGCCTGGCGCGCGTCGCGGACATGCACGCGCGGGGGCGCATGGACTTCGAGTTGGTCGGCCGCTCGGGGGAACCCAAAGCGGACGCCCTACTCGCGGCCGTGCATCGCCTCTATCTGCCGCGCAAGGTCATCTCCTTCGTCGACCCGGACGACCAGGACTACATTCTCGCGCACCGTCTCGAGGCGGACACCTATCCGCGCCTGTTCGGCTGCGGCGAGGACCTGCGGCGTCTGGCCGACGCGGCCGAGCCCGCGGGCGTGCCCGCCGTGGCTGAGGCCGTCGCGCGAGCCGCGCGAGCCGCGGGAGAAATAAAGTGAGCGACGCCAAGCAGTTCGCCGAGGGCTTCTCGGAGGACCAGGACTGGCGCAAGGCGGCCGTCGCGGCCGCGAAAGCGGCGCGCACGCGTCTGGGTTCCGGCCCCTGCGACTTGGCGCTCGTGTTCGTCTCCGAGACTTACGCCGGCTTCGACCCGGCCGAGTTCTCGACCTTGCTCGCCAAGAATTTGGCGCCTCTGCGCGTGCTCGGCTGCAACGCGAGCGGCGTCATCTCCGGCCGCAAGGAGGTCGAGATGCTGCCCGGGATTTCAATCCTGGCCATGCGCCTGCCCGGCGTGCGCGTCCAGCCCTTCGCCTTCACGCAAGGTGAGATTGCCCGCCTCGAGAACGGCGCCGCGCTCGTCAAGGAGCTTGATCTTTATCCGAATGAGAATCCAAAATTCATGATTCTCAGCGACCCGATGAGCGGCGAGCCCGAGCGCATGGCCGCGCTCTTTAATGAGGGCTATCCCGGCGCGCCGCTGGTCGGCGGCATGGCCAGCGGCCTGCTCCTGCACAAGCCCTCCTGGCTGCTGCTCGGCTCGACCGTCGTCAAGCAGGGCCTCGCGGGTGTGGCGCTCATCGGCCCCGTCGAAATTTCGACCGTTGTGGCGCAGGGCTGCCGTCCGATCGGAGACCCGCTCATCGTGACCAAGGCCGCGGGCAACATCCTGCACGAGCTCGGCGGGCGCAATCCGCTGGAGGTTCTGCGCGAGACGCTGTCCAAGTGCACGCCCGAGGATCAGCGCCTGGCGCGCAGCTCGCTGTTCGCGGGCCTCGTCATGAACGAAAGCCGATCCGAGTTCCGTCGCGGCGACTTCGTCATCCGCAATCTCATCGGCTACGACGACGAGTCCGGTCATCTTGTGCTCGGCACGAACCTGCGCCGCGGGCAAACTTTGCAGTTCCAGCTGCGCGACGCGCATACCTCCGATCAGGATTTCTCGATGCTTTTGGGCCTGCTGCCCGAGACCGACGCGGCGCCTCGCGGCGCGCTGCTGTTCTCCTGCTGCGGCCGCGGCCGCGGCCTTTACGGCGAGTCGGACCACGACGCGACCTTGGTGCAGAGCTTGCGCGGCCCCGTGCCGCTGGCCGGCTTCTTCGCCAACGGCGAGTTCGGCCCCGTGGGCGGGCGCAACTTCGTGCACGGCTACACCTCGAGCCTCGCGCTGATCAAATAGACCGTCACGAGCTCGCGCGACTGCTTCCGGAAACAGTCGCGAATGCCGTCAGCGAGCGCCTTCATTGCGGCGCGTTGGCCTAAACCTTAGGGCTGTCCGGGATCGACCGCCTCGCGATAGCGCGATAGCGCGATGGATCGATGAAGCCGTCGTCGCCCCACGAAGGGGTGTTCTTCCCGCCGCTATCGCCCAACACGTCGTAATGGTGTCCGTCCGGGTAGACGATGATGTCGGTCGCATAGCCCTCGCAGTTGTTGCCCGCGGCCTCGTCCAGTTTTATCGCACCGCGTCGCGGAAGGCGGCGGTGAAGCGCGGAGCGAGGAGCTCCTGCGTTTCGGGGGTGGGCCAGACCACGCGCGCCTCGATGTCGGCTTCGAAGGCGTACGGCAGATCTTTTTGGCGGGGCTGGAACGTCACTCGATAGCCGTGCGCGCCGGTGCGTTCGACGGCCCAGGCCGGCCGGCCGCCGGGAAGCTCGAGCTCGCCGCCCAGGCGTTCGCCGAGGGTCTTCGCGTCGCCGGGAAGCTTCCACTCGTGCACGAGCAGCAGGGCTTCCTGGGAGCGGTCCTCGTCGCCCACGATGGGCGAGCCCTTGGCGGCGGGACGGGTGTTGGCGACGGGCGCGGGCGCGGGACGGAGTAAAGCGATGAGATTGGGCGCGGCGGGCGGCGTGCTCTGCGCCCCGCTCAGTTCGATGAAGACGGCGCAGGCGGCGATCGCCGCGTACGGCGCGTACGACCTCCAACTCGCGGTCCGCGGGAGGGAGGCCGTCGTGAATCTCGCCGAGTCCAAGGCGGCCTCCTTCTCGGGGAGCCGCTTTGCAGCGGCGTGTGGAAGCGGCACTTCCTCGCCATATGGCTCGGTCGCCGGGATTGGATTCAATGAGGCCTTGAGCAGCGCCACCTGGCCGCGCAGGCGGGCGAGAGCTTCCTCGCGTTCGACGAGCCGGGTCTTGACGGTTTGCGCGGCCTCCTTCAGGCCTTCGGCGCGCTCGCGCATGATCTCGCCGTGGAGCCGCGCGATGGTCTCGAGGGATCGTTCGGTGTCGTTCATGGCGGTGCCCACAGTGTAGCCGCCTGTCGTTAAGAAGTTATTGCGCCTGGAGGAAGACGAGGTTGTCCCAGGCCGGCAGGGACTGGAGGAAGGACGGCAGGTCGGCCGCGGCCAGGACCGAGGGCGCGCCGTTCTCGCCCAGGCTGTGAGCCGTGTAGCCGAGGTCGAGCAAGGCGCGGCAAGCGGGCAAAGAGAAGCGCTCGCCGCCTTTTCCGGCCCAGACCTCCATCGCGATCGCGGGACGCGCCTTGCGCAAGGTTTCAAGTCCGCCCGCGATGAGGCGCTTCTCGCCGCCCTCGACGTCGATCTTCATTACGGTGGGGGGGCGGTTCGTCCGCGCGTAGTCGTCGAGCGTCGTGCAGCTTACCTCGGTTTGAAGCGGTCCGCGCGTCGGGTCAAAGTCGGCGACGTCGGCCTCGAGCGTGTTGAACGCGTCGCTGAGATGGTGGCGGTACAAGGTCGCCGCTCCGGTGCGGTCCCACAGCGCCGCGTCCACGACGCGAATCCGGGGGTCCGCGGCGTTGCGCTTGAGCCACGCGTGAATCTCGAGCAGGGGTTCAAATGAGTGAATTTCGCCTTGGGCGCCGATGAACTCCGCGGCCAGCGCGGTATAGAACCCATAGTTGGCGCCCGCGTCGTAGAACGAGTCGCCGGGCATCAAGGTCCGGATGAAATAGCGCACGAGCTTGTACTCGGGGCCGCCGGGTGCGCCCGCCAGGTAGAAGGTCACGAAGTCGGCGTCGTCGGTGTAGGGAAGGCTCATGCGCCCGCCCCAAAATAACGGCACCGTGACGACGCCCGGCCGCAGGCCCGCCCGCGCCGCGGCCCAGCGCAGGTAGCGCGCGCCGAACCAATTGAGCTTGCGGAGCTTGCGCAGGACGGGGTTGCCCGCGCTCGTTTCGACGAGGCGGCAGCGCGCCGGGAGGTCGGCGGCGAGCGTGAGAAAGCGTCCGCGTTGCGCCGCGAGGAGGTCTTCCACAAGGCCCATCTTACTATTTAGCGCCAGATCAGCTGCCCGAGCAGACCGAGCTGGCCCACGCCGACGATGACGCAGGCAACGCCGAAAAGACGCTGTTTGTGAGCGGCCAGGCGCGCGTTCTCCACGATCTGACCGATGATGTCCTCGTAGTAGGGCGTCGCGGTGATGCCCCCGCCGAGATATGTATCCAGGCGAAAGATCAGGTCGCCGTGGCTGTATTTCACGAGATCATCCACCGTGATCAAAGAATCGTCCGCCCGCATCTTGCCGGGACGCGTTTCAAGGAATCTCAGCCATTTGGGCAGGCGCTTCATCGACGCGAAGGCGAAGACGCCGAGCGGCAAAGCGGCCGTCAGCGACACCAAGGCCAGGAAGCCCGGCGGCCCCACCGGGAGAACTATAAAGGCGAGCTCGACGACCGCAAATCCGGTGAGCGCCCCGATGCGCAGATCGGCCGAATCCACGGCATGGCGCACGCTCTCGAGAATGAGCCAGAGACGACGCTCGGGTTCGGGCGTCAGGTGCGCGGAAACGCTCATCGCGGCTACGCCTGCGCGATTTCCTTGGGGTTCGGGCCGTACTCGTTTTCACCCGGCTGGCTGTCCAGGAACAGGAAAACGATGTTGGCCAAGGGAACGAGAATCCACCAGCCGCTGTGGCCGGTGTCGTGCATGCGGCGAATGGCGACGGCGATGCTGGGAATGATCATGGCCAGGCTGTAAACCATGCCCCCGACGCCGCCCAATTGCGCTCCGGTTCCGAGGAGCGATCCGGTAAAGCCGAGCACCAGCCCCAGGCCGAAGCTGACGATGACGTTGAAGAGGCAGAACATCCAATATTCCTTCCGGCGCGCCCGGCCGCTGAACACCGCGTATTTCTTCAAGACCGTGATATACCAGCTCATGTTTATTCTCCCAATTATGAAGACTGGCCGAATTATAGTGGGTAAACCGAAATTGCGCCAGGTGTTTTGATATCATCCCGGCATGAGCAACGCCCGATTCTCCGTCCCCAAGCCGGTCAACGAGCCCGTCCTCAACTACGCCCCCGGCAGTCCCGAGCGCGCCAAGTTTTTCGCCCGTCTCAACGCGATGAAGTTCAAGAAGGTGGACGTTCCCCTTTACATCGGCGCCGAGGAGATACGCACCGGCAAGAAGATCGACATTCGCTCGCCCTACGATCACGAGCAGATTTTGGGAAAGGCCCACGAGGGCGGCCCTGCCGAGGTCAAGCTGGCGATCGCGGCCGCGCTCAAGGCGCGCAAGGAATGGTCGCGCGCGCCCTTCTCGGCTCGGGCGGCGATCTTCCTCAAGGCGGCCGACCTTCTGGCCGGCGACTGGCGCTGGACGATCAACGCGGCCACCATGCTCTGCCAGTCGAAGAACCTCTACCAGGCCGAGATCGACTCCGCCTGCGAGCTCATCGACTTCCTGCGCTTCAACGTATATTTCGCCGAAGTCCTCTACGCCGCGCAGCCCGACAGCTCGCGCGGCATGTGGAACCGTCTCGAGTACCGTCCGCTCGAGGGCTTTGTTTTCGCCGTGACGCCCTTCAACTTCACCGCGATCGCGGGCAACCTGCCCGCCGCTCCCGCGTTGATGGGAAACACCGTGGTGTGGAAGCCGGCGACCTCGACCTTGTACACGGCGCATTTCCTGATGAAGCTCTTTCGGGAGGCGGGCCTGCCGCCGGGCGTGATCAACCTCGTCAGCGGCCCAGCGGCGGCGATCTCGGACACGATCCTGGCCCATCCCGACCTGGCCGGCGTGCACTTCACCGGCAGCACCGGCGTGTTCCACTCGATGTGGAAGACCGTCGGCGCCAACATCGCCAAATACAAGACCTATCCGCGCCTCGTCGGCGAGACCGGAGGCAAGGACTTCGTGCTCGTCCACGAGTCGGCCGACCCCGACGTGGTCGCGACCGCCCTCGTGCGCGGCGCCTTCGAGTATCAGGGCCAGAAGTGCTCGGCCGCCTCGCGCGCCTACGTCCCCGCGAGTCTTTGGCCTCAGGTGCGCAAATCGATGAAAGAGATGCTGGCGGCCGTCGAAGTCGGCACGCCTGAGGATCCGGGCAATTTCGTCAACGCCGTCATCGACGGCCGCGCCTACGAAGGCATCGTGCGCTACATCGACGCCGCCAAGAAGGTCAAGGGCAACAAGATCGTTTTCGGGGGCACTTACGACTCCTCGAAAGGCTGGTTCGTGACGCCGACCGTCATCGAGTCCGCCAATCCGAAGAGCCTGACCATGTGCGAGGAGATATTCGGGCCCGTGCTGACGGTCCATGTGTATCCGGATTCCAAATGGAAGGAGACTCTGGCGCTCGTGGACTCGACCTCGCCTTACGCGCTGACGGGCTCCGTGTTCGCGCGCGATCGACGCGTGATCCTGGAGGCCGAGCGGGCCCTGGAAAACGCCGCGGGAAACTTCTACATCAACGACAAGCCCACCGGCGCCGTCGTCGGCCAGCAGCCGTTTGGCGGAGCGCGCGCCTCGGGCACGAACGATAAAGCGGGTTCGTATTTAAACCTCCTGCGCTGGGTCTCGCCGCGCACGATCAAGGAAACCTTCGACCCGCCCAAGGACTTCCGGTATCCGTTCCTGGCGCGGGACGCGGCCTGATATGAAAATTATCCATATGCTCGTCGCTGTGGTCCTGCTCGGCGCCCCGTCACAGGCTCAGGTCTGGAAAGCCTACTACTCGAAGTCGGCGTCTATCGCCGCCGCAACCGCCTGCCCGCGCATCGATCCGTCGCATGTAGGCAACACGCAGGGCTACGCGGACGGGCTCAACTCGGGAAAGTGCTATGTGTCGATCGGCTCGATGCTCTCGACCAACCTGATCTACCGGAGCTACGGCTTCTTCAGCGACGGCATGCTGATGGTGTTCAACTCATACGGCGACGGTGAGGACACCAACTCGAACCTGACCTCGGCCCGCGAGTTCTATTTCTTTCCGCGCACCGGCGCGATGGCGCTCGAGATGGACAAGACGGCCGGGACCGTGTCGGTGGTCATGAGCGACGGCGGGCGCGTGCACATCGACCCGGCCACCGCGCAGATCCAGTCCCTGGAGCGCGGGTCCGTCACGGTCTCGCCGCGCGTGGATCCCGTCGACCGCGGCGGCGTCGAGATCGTAAGCTACGCGGGCCTGATGCTCGATGGGGGCTTCCGCATGGGCGAAAGCCCGACCGGCAGGCCCAATGCGGATTCGACCTTCCGCGACGCGCAGGGCCACCTGTGCGCGGTCAAGAACAACGAGCTGTTCGCCTATGCCGGCGGCGATCACTCCTTTAAGTTCAGCGACGCCCAGCTCAAGGCCTGGCTGCGGACGCGCTGCCCGAACCTGACCCCCGGCTTCTAGGCGTCCGTGGCCACGAGCCTCCTCGCCCTCCTCGACGACATCGCCACGGTCCTCGACGACGTGGCCCTCCTCGCCAAGGTCGCCGCCAAGAAGACGACGGGCGTGCTGGGCGACGACCTGGCGCTCAACGCCAAGCAGGTCGCGGGCATCTCCGCCGAGCGCGAACTGCCCGTCGTCTGGGCCGTGGCCAAGGGCTCGCTTCAGAATAAGGCGATCCTCGTTCCCGCCGCGCTGGCTAGCAGTGCCGCGGCACCTTGGGCCGTGACGCCGTTGCTGATGTGCGGGGGCCTGTACCTGTGTTATGAGGGCTTTGAGAAACTCGCCCATAAGTGTCTGCATACCCCGGACGAGGATAGGAAGGAGCACGCCGCCTTGGTGAAGGCCGTGGCCGATCCGAAGGTGGACCTCGTCGCCTTTGAGAAAGACAAGATCGCCGGCGCCGTCCGAACCGACTTCATTCTTTCGGCGGAGATCATCGTCATCACTATGAGCGCGGTCGCGGGCGCGTCTTTTCCCGTGCGGGCGGGCGTGCTGGCGGCCGTCGCCGTGCTCATGACCGTCTTCGTGTACGGCTTCGTGGCATGCATCGTCAGGCTCGACGATGTCGGCCTGCACTTGACCCGCAAGAAAAGTTCCGCCGCCTTGGGCCGCCTCATCCTGCGCGCCGCGCCCATTCTGATGAAGAGCCTTGCCGTGCTCGGCACCATCGCCATGTTCATGGTCGGCGGCGGCATCCTGACGCACGGGCTGCACGGCGCTCTCCACCCCGTCCTCCGGTCCGCGCTCGACGCGCTGGCCGGCGTCGCCGCCGGAGCTCTGGCCCTGGCCGCCGTGAAAGCGAGTGCGTCCGTCCTTCGGCGAGCAGGACGGCGTTAAGCACCGCGCAGGCCGTGGTCACGGGCCCCACGCCGCCGGGCATGGGCGTGAGCTGGCGCGCGCGCGCGGCGACGTCGGGTTTTGTCCGGACGCTAGGCTATTGCGCCCGCTTCAAGACTCCCTTGACCGTGCCGGTTCCCTGCACGGCGACGATCCACTGCCTGCCGACGAAGGGTATCTTGACCTCCCTGGCCTGCCCGGTCACGCAGACCCTGCCGTTGACCAGGACCTTGCCCGCGGGAGTGCCGTCGATGGCGTCCTTAAGCTCGGCGGTGCCGTGGACCTCCCCGCAGCCCTCGATCCGCTCGGCGCTCCAGTAGGATTCGCTTTCCGCATGGATCACGCCGCTGACCTTGGCTTCGCCGATCACGCCGTCTCCGCCGACCTGGATCTTGCCCCCGACATTGATGCTGCCGTCCGCCGCGCCGAAGAATCCGACGGGCACGGGTCCGCCGCCCCTGATGTTCCCGGTCCCTTCGATGGCGATGTCCACCGTCTTTTTCGGGGCCGGCTGCTCGACGGGCTTGCCTGGCGCCTGCGGCGGCTGCGCCGTGGCCTGGCCCGCGTCGAGTCCCAACTGATCCGCCTGGATCTTCAGCTGATCCCAGGCCGTCTTCGGCTTGCCGGTTGTCTGCGCCGTCACGGCGCTCGGCATGCTTGCAATCGCGGCGATGAGCAACAACTGTCTCATTGAGTATCCCCCTCCCAACCCGTTGTACGAAGGGCTGGGAAAATCTCCCGACCATCTCATTTTACCAAGAGGCGGGATTTCAGCCTCAGGCCCTTCGTCCTAAGCCGGGCGCCGCAAAGGACCGGGGGGGAAGTCCCCCAAGGGCCCATCGCGGAAAGGCGCCCGTGAAAGCTAGTGCGTCCGTCGTTCGGCGAGCAGGACGGCGTTAAGCACCGCGCAGGCGGTCGTCACGGGACCGACGCCGCCTGGAACGGGGCTGAGCGAGCCCGCGCGCGAGACGACACTCGGAGCGGCGTCGCCCCTGAGATGGCCGCGCACGACATTGGCGCCCGCGTCGAGCACGACGGCACCGCGCTTGACCCAGGAGGGCTTGACGAGCCCCGGCTTGCCCACGGCAAGGACGAGGAGATCGGCCTCGCGGCACAGCGCGGCCAGTCCCTTGGTGCGCGAGTGCGCCAAGGTCACGGTCATGTCGAGCGTCGAAAGCAGATGCGCCGCGGGACGGCCCACGGTCGCGGAACGGCCTACGACGACCGCGCGGCGGCCGGAGAGGGGCACGCCCGCCGACATCGCCAGTCGCGCCAGCGCCAGCGCGGTGCATGGGACGATGAGCTCCTGGGCTTCCTTCCAGGTCTTGGCGAGGAAAAGCCGGCCGAAGGCCGGCGCGGTGATCCCCTCGGCGTCCTTCTCCGGGAGGATCGCCTCCGCCGCGTCGGCCGCGGTGATCCCGTGAGGATACGGCGTCTCGATGATTATGCCGTCAGCGGAGGCGTCGCCGGCGAGGTCCGCGAGCAAGCCCAAGGTCTTCGCGCGCGGGCCGGGGGAGAGCCGGTGCACGACCACCTCGACGCCGGCGTCGGCGCAGGCCTTGAGAGTGGCCTTGAGATAGCGGGCGGCGGAGGCGTCGCCAGCGGCGACGATCGCCAGGCGCGGCGGAAGGCCGCGCTTGCGGGTCACGGCGGACGCGCGTCGGCGCGCCTCGGCGAGCAGGCGCAGCGACAGCCTTTTGCCGTCCAGGATTTTGGCGCTCATTTTTTGGCGAGGCTCCGTTCGAGCCGGGCGATCACGGCGGACAATATCTCGAGCGTCGGGGCGGGCACGCGGCGGAGCTTGGCGGCGCGCAGCAGCGGGCCCAGGATCGCGCCGGCTTCGGTGCGGCGGCCGGCGGCGAGGTCCTGCAGCATCGAGTTACGCTGGCGCGGGGCGTTGCGGCAGGACAGCATGAGTTTGTCGGCCATATCCGTATAGTCGAGGCGGTGGCCGGACGCCGTGGCGGCGGCGGCGGCCTCGCTGAGCGCGGTCAGCGCCACCTCGCGCAGAGCCGGGTCGGCCTCGATGCGCCCGCTCTCGATCGCGCAGGCGGCGCCGAGAGGATTGACCGCGGCGTTGAAGGCCGCCTTGGTCCAGAGCATGCCGTCCTCGGAGTCTTTGAGGTGAACGCGGAAACCGGCGCTGGTCAGCAGGGCCGAGGCGGCCTCGAGCGCGGCTTCATTGCCGGAATGGCGCGCCAGGAGTATGTCCGTGCCGCCGTTGAGCTTGAGCTCGCCCGGTTCGCAACGCTCGGCGGCGAAGTAGCACACGCCGATGACGGTCCGCTTCGGGCCAAAAGCGCGTCTGAATATCTTTTCGTGGCCGATGCCGTTTTGCAGGGCGACTACGGCGGTCTCCGGGCCGATATGACGGCGGGCGGCGGCCGCGGCGCGGCGAGCGTCGCCGGATTTGACGCAGAAGAAGGCGGCGCGGACGGGAGTTTTAAGCGTGCTGGCGCCGGTCAAGCCCGTGACCCGCTCGCGCTTGCCGTCCGGGGCGGTCACCATGAAGCCCGAGCGGGCCAGGCGGCGCTCGGCGGAGGCGTCGCGCGCCAGAATCGCGACAGTCCGACCCGCCCGACGCAGGCCGGCGGCCAGCGCGAGCCCCACGGCACCGGGTCCGACGATCAGAATGGGTTCGCTCATGCCCGGATTATGGCAAAAAAAATGACCCCCGGCGCTTGCGCGCCGGGGGTCGGCTTCGGCGATAGTCGCGGACGCGTTTTTACGCGTTCACCATCTTCGCGCGGGACACGTCGCCCTTCTTGTCGAGGAAGTACAGGAAACCGGCCTGCTTCTTCACGCCGACCTTGGCGACCTTCTCGGTCTTGCCGCCCTTCTTGCCGCCGCGGGCCATCTTGGCGCGGGACACGTCGCCCTGCTTGTCGATGTAGTAAAGGAAACCCTGAACCCGCTCAACGCCGACCTTCTGAACCTTCTCAGCCATTTAAGTGACCTCCGTACAGACGCCGGGATCGATACCCCGAGATCCCTGGGGTGCAACGGAGAAAATCTAGCATAGTCTCCGTCGGAAATGCAAGTTTTTATCGACGGGGGCTCGACGGAGAAAAAGGGGGCCCCGCCGGAGGAATCTCCGACGGGGCCCCCGAGGGGAAAATTCTCATTTCCCCGTTTTATCGAAAAGGGCCATCTGCGACTCCTGGGGCATGATCAGGCGCTCCTTCAGCCAGGCGTCGACGAGATTCTTGGAAAAACGGTACTGGCGGCCGATGCGCGAGGCGGGGATGCGCTTAAGACGAATGAGGCCGTAGATCTTGGAGCGGCCCATGCTCAGGTACAGGGCCAAGGTCTTGATGTCCATCACGTCGGGGACGGGACCGGTGATGCCCCGCTTCGCCGCTTTCCGCTTCTTTTTCATGAAATGAGCGTTGAACTCTACCGTTTAGAACCGCTTAACATTCAAAGTGTATGTCCTCTATCATCTTTTGTCAAGTATTCCGCTCTTTGGGAGCTTCTTGTAAGCCGTTTCGTACAAAGAGAGAAGCTTTTTATCCTTGTCGCGGCCGGCCTGGCGTTTGGACTCCACGACGTCCATCATGCCCGCGCAGGGCACGCGCACGCCCTGAATCTTGAAGAGGGTCCGGCCGCGCCGCCATTGCTCGAACGTGAAGCCGATCGCGTCGACCAAGACGTCGATGGGCATGCCGGCGTCGCTTTCTGAGCGGACGGTCATGCGCCGTTCCAGGAGCCGCTTGAGGATCAGCGCGTCGAGATCGGGGAGCGGTTCGCCTCCGGCGGACAGCCGGTAGCCATGGCGGGTTAAGACGCGCAGAGCACGGCGTAAATTTGCGGCCGTGGGACGGACGAGTATGTCGCAGTCGGCGGTAACATAGAATGCCGCCGCTTCGGGGACGTAGTGACCCAGCGCCAGCGCGCCGACGAGGAGATAATCGACGCGGGCCGCGTTCAGGGAGGCGAGAACCTTGAGGTGGCCGGACCGCCTCATCGACGGCGGACGAGCTTCCAGTAGAGGTGGTGCTGATGTGCCGCGATGTGCACGAAGGTCTTGTCCGTGCCGGGCTTGTTGTAGGGCATGCTCATGACGCGGCGGGCGAGAGCGCGCAGACGACGGCGGGACGGCATCTTCACGAGCCTAGTATAGCCCCCCGACGCGGCCCTGTAAAGGCGCGGCTAGTCGTCCTCGTCCGTTTTCGGCGGCACGCCGCACGCCGCGTCGGCGTTGAAGTGCTCGCGAAACGCCTGGGCCTCGCTGCGCTCGCCGTTGATCGACTTCTGATAGGCCTTCAGGCAGGCGGCGGGACAGCAGCCTTTGACGACCTTGGCGTCGCAGCTGGGCGCCCGGCGCACGCAGGCCCCGAACGAGTCGCCGTTTTCGACGCAGGCGTCGAGCGCGGTCAGGCAGTCCTTGAATTTGGGCCTATAAACGGAGGGGGCCATCTTCTTCTTCGTCTTCGCTGCGGCGGGAGCGGCCTCCTCCTCGGGCTTGGCCGGAGCCTCTTCCTTGGCGGGGGCGGCCTCGGGCGAGGCGGCTTCGGGCTTGGCCGCGGCCTTGCCTTTCGGCCCCGGCTTGGGCGCCAGCGCCTTGGCTTTCGCGCAGGCGGCCTTCACGCCGAGGGCGCAGGCCTGGCGGTAATCCTCGCGCGCGAACCCCTTCTCGCCCTGGCTTTCGTAGGCGCGCGCGCGGTCCGCGTACGCCTGGGCGAAGCCGATGTCGAGCGCGATCGCCTTGTAGAAGTCTCCGATCGCCGCCTGCGTCTTGCCCGCCTTGAGGGAGAGGACCCCGCGGCGGTGGAAGCCCTTCGTGTTTTTCTTGTCGAGGGCCAGGCAGTCCGTCAGATCGGTCACGGCGCCCGCGTCGTCGCCGTCCTTCTCGCGCAGGCCCGCGCGCGCGCACAGGACCTTCGCCTTGGGCACGTTCCCGTCGCCTTCGTCCCACATGGACAGCGCGTTGGAATAGGACGAGAAGGCCGCCTTCGGGTCCTTTTCGCGCTCCTCGCGCGCGCCGCGCGCGGCCCAGGATTTAAACGACTCCGCGACCGCGGGGGAGGCGAAGAGCAACGTCATCAAGACGAGCGGTAGGCGCGGACTTAGGGTTGATCGCATTACCAGCGCACACTTAGGCTGAACCTATGGGAGCGGCCCAGTTCGCCTGAGGGTAGTATGGCATAGTCGAGGCTCCACTTCTCGTTGCGCAGGCCGAGGCCGAAGGTCAGGCCGCGCGCCGCGTCGAAGTCCGAGCCGCCGGTGACCGCCGCCCGCGTCGTGTAGCCGGCGCGCAGGTAGAGATTCTTGACGGTCTGATGCTCGCCGCCGAAGGAGACGCCCGTCCCCGTTCCGCGCGGTCCGTTGACCGCTTCGGCCGCGACCGCGTGCCCGCCCGGGAACTTATAGGCCGCGCCCACGGCGAGCCTCAGGGGCAGGTCGTTGCGCTGGTCGTCGAACTTAAGGCCGGGGCCGAGGTTGCGCAGCGCCGCGCCGACACTCACCCGGTTAAAGGCGCGCTTGGCGCCGAGATCGACTGCCACGCCTGAGGCTTCCGATGAGCCGATGTGGCTGCGCAGGTACTTGAAGGCGGCGCCCAGGTCGGCTGCTTCGAGCTTGCGGGCAAAGCCCAGGCTCAGCGCCGCGTCAGACGCGTCGTAGCCCGCCGTCGGACGGCCTCGTTCGTCGCGCCCGTCGATCTTGCTCTGGCTCAGGTAGGTCAGCCCGGCCGCGACGGTGCCCTGCGGGGTCGGGTGCGCGTAGGCCAGGAAGTCGAGGCGCGTGCTTTCAAACAGCTCGGCGTGGCTGGCCGTGAACTCGCGCTTGTCGAGCCTGGAGAGCCCGGCCGGGTTCCAGTAAAGCGAGTTCGCGTCGTCGGCCAAAGCGGTGTAGGCCCCGCCCATCCCCAGGGCCCGCGCGCCCACGCCGATGTCGAGAAACGACGCCGTCTCGGCCGCCCAGGCGCCCTGGGAGCCGAACACGAGCAGAGCGGCGAGCGTCGTCGTTTTCATTTCACGACCCCGGCGCGCCCCGACTTATGGATGTCGGACTGTCCGGCTTTCTTGGCGGTGATGACGTACTGATAAACCCCCGAGCCCACGCCCGAGATGTCCCAGATATGGTCGTAGGTGTACTGCGCGCCTTTGCCGTTGCCGTCATCCAGGCTCGGGTTGAGCGAGAAGTTCGAAGACGAGTGGACCTTGCGCCCCGAGACGTCGTAGATATGCACTTCGACCGAGTCGGCGAGGCCGGTTTGGATGCGGATCGTGGCCGTGCCTGCCCCGCGCGCAGGATTGGGGAAGGCGTAAGCGTCGCGGAAGGTGAAGGTCGCGTCGGCGGCCAAGGGTGCCAGCGCGGCCGCCGAAACCGTGCCCGAGAAGACCTGATACAGCGAGAAATGCGTGGTCTGGGCCTTGACCGTGCGCGTCTTCTTATCGACGACCGACTCCAAGTCCTGCCACTGCGCCTTGTCGCGGTTCCAGTAGTGGACCTTGAGGCCGCTTTCATCGACGCCGCTTCGGGCCGCGAGTTCGGGGCTGTAGGGCAAGGTCAAGGTCACCGGTGCTGAGAACTGCGCGCCCTCGGGGCCGTACTCGACCGGCGGCGAGGCGGCCTTGAGCTTGGCCCCCGCGACCGCGCGCCGGCGGCTTGACTCATCGGCCGAGCCCGCCGCCGGCGGGGAGACCGTGACCTTGATGTCTTGGGCCACGGCCCCGGCCGGGAACTCCACGGCGGCGCGATCCCTGCGCGACACCGTGCCGCCGTCTTCTTTGTCCACCACGTCGCGCGCCTCGTGCTCATCCCCGGGCTGAGTTGGCGGCACGACCACGGTCGGCTTGCCCGTGGGCAGGCCGAACTTGCGGATGCGGTCGTTGTTGCGATCGGCGACGAACAGGTTGCCCTCGGCGTCCAAGGCCAGACCCATCGGCTTCTTGAGCACGATGATGGAGCCAAGCGCCGGCGCCTCGTCGTCGCGGACTTTGCCCTTGGTCCCGAAAACAAGATTCTGATTGCCGAGGAAGTCGAACTTAAGTATCCGGGAGTTTTTGCGGTCGGCAACGAGCAAGCAGTTGCCGCTGTTGCTGACCGCCACGCCAAAGGGCATGCCCAGGCTGCCGGGCTTCTCGCCCGCGATCGGGATAGTCAGCAGGAGCCGGCCCGTCGCGCCGAACTTGAGCGCG